>Ga0209526_10001126_pt1 | contig 17633 bp, 13 predicted proteins | sample JacPinW_OM2H0_M1_FD_188566 | JGI IMG/M metagenome (GOLD analysis project Ga0209526, IMG submission 188566) | Forest soil microbial communities from Algoma, Ontario, Canada - Jack Pine, Ontario site 1_JW_OM2H0_M1 (SPAdes) (version 2) | ecosystem: Environmental > Terrestrial > Soil > Boreal... | reverse complement strand
CCATGTTTCGCTGGTCAATTGGCCTCGCGGGTGCATTTGCCCTCGCCGGTCCCACGAGTGTGATCGCCAAACCGATCGCTTTCGCCGCCTCGTCTGCCAGGAAATGGCCCGTATCTTTTCGCAAGCCGATCTTCTCCTTGTCCCCTCACTCCGCGACGAAATGCTGGCCATCTCCAACAATACTGGCCACCCCTCCATCACACTCCGCACCGGCTTCGTAGAAGTTTCCGAAGCCCGCTCCGACTGGGCCCCCGACCCAAATAATCCGTTGCCCAAATTCAACCCGCCGCGCCGAGTCCCCCATGGCGTAACCCTCCTCGGCCGCCTCTTCGAAGAAGGCACAGTGGCCCGCGCCGCCCTAGCCATCGAGCGCTCCTCCAACGTTTCCACCCAGCGCCCGCCAGGCTTTTAAATCTGTCTTTTGCTTATGTAGGGACGGCCTTCTTAGAACGTGCGCTCGCCTAACGCGCGCCGCATTCTTCAGCGCGACATGCGCGGGTTTTGATTTTTCCGTGTCACGCCATGCAACCCCGAACCAAGAGTGGACTCATCCCGACCGGACGGCCGGTTTTTCCTTCCGTTCACGCCGCGAGAACGCCGGCCACGCGGCGGGTCTTTTGTGTCCGGTGTGCTTAGCAGGGACCGGAGGGATCTTGGCAACCAATGATCAATACGAGGGGGGTTTGAATTGAAATTACCTGCCGAATGCGAGAAAACAAACGTCGCGGACGGAGCGGGACAACAACTGTGAGCAGAAAACGTGGCGCCGAATAACGAATCAACCGCCAGCCTTATTAGGTATCCGTAGGATTCTTCACCGGATAATTCGGCGTCGAATTGATCTTCGTCGTAATCTGATCCGAGCTACGTCGCGGCGGAGCCAGCTTCGGTTCCTTCTTTTTCGGTTTCTTCGCTTCGCGCCCTCGTGAGTCTTTATTTCCCATATACGCAGATTGTCACACCTCGCCAACGATTGCCAGCGCTTTCCTCCAGAAATTAGATCAAAACTCTTTCTCCCTGCGGCCACTCTGCTTCCTCTGTGGTGAACTCTTTTCCGCTCCTCTCCCTCCGCTTGTAAATCTCCCCACTCGCCCGTACCCTAAAATCACTAACCATGCCTCCCCGCAAACGCGCACCGAAAAAATCCAAATCCGGCCCAGCCCAGAAAAAAAAGCGCCCGGTCTCCCCCGGCCACGCCTTCGAAAAACTCGTCGCCATCATGGCTCGCCTCCGTTCCCCGAACGGCTGCCCCTGGGACCGCGAGCAATCCCACTCCACCCTCCGCACCTATCTCATCGAAGAGGCCTACGAAGTCCTGGACGCCCTCGACTCCGGCGACGACGCCAAATTCGCCGACGAACTCGGCGACCTTCTCCTTCAAGTCCTCTTCCATGCGCAAATCGCCGCCGAAGAAAATCGCTTCGCCATCCACGACGTCATCCGTGCCATTCACGACAAAATGATTCGCCGCCACCCGCACGTTTTTGGCACCACCCGCGCCAAAACCTCTGCCGAAGTCCTCCGCAACTGGGAACTCCTGAAAAGGGAAGAGCGCCGCGCCTCCTCCAATTCATCTTCTCTCGAGAAGCAGCCCGATTCCATACTGGACGGGGTCCCCCGCACACTTCCTGCGCTCCTTGAAGGCTTCCAGCTAACTCGCAAAGCCGCCCGCGTCGGCTTCGACTGGGAATCCACTGAAGGCATCTTTGCCAAACTAGAGGAAGAAGCCGCCGAACTCCGCGAAGCCCTCAAATCCTCTCCGACATCTGGCACCAAATCCGAATCCACCTCGCGCAGCGAATCCGAAATGGGTGACATCCTTTTTGCAGCCGTAAATCTCGCCCGCTTTTTGAAAATCGATCCCGAACTCGCCCTGAAAAAGTCCAACCAAAAATTCTCCCGTCGCTTTCGCGAAATGGAACGCCTTGCCCGAGAACAAGGCACCCCCTTCCAGAACGTCCCCCGCCCCCAAATGGAATCTCTCTGGGAAAAATCCAAATTCTCAGATCCCGAATAATTCCCGCTTCGTAGGTTTCTTTCTAACGTCTCCTCACGAATGAAGTTGAGGGTGCCCGTCCTGCGCGGTCCTTTGCGAAGGACGGGCTCTTGGGATCAAACGCCCCTAAACCTCTTCTTATCGTTCTTGGATTTTCTTTCTTTCTTTCTTTCTTCTCTGTGCTCTCTGCGTCCTCTATGGTGAATAGTTCTTACTGTCTTCTCTTGCTCCCTCTGGGTCCCCTCTGCCGCTCTGTGGTAATCTTCTTTCTTCTCTTCAACTCTAAACTTTAAACTTTTGACCTTTACTCCCTTCATGCCTCCTGACATCGTCATCCGCAGATGCACCACCCTCCCGGACTTCCACCGCTGCGTCGAAATCCAGCGCCTCGTCTGGGGCGAATCCGATCTCGAAACCGAACCCTACGTCACCTTCGTCGTCGCCCAGCAAACCGGCGGCCAGGTTATTGGGGCCTTCGACCGCGACCTCATGGTCGGCTTCTCCATGTCCTTAGTCGGCATCCACGCTCAAACTCCCTATCTCCACTCGCACATGACCGGCGTAGTCGAATCCCACCGCGACCGTAAAGTCGGTCGTCTCCTCAAACTCTTCCAGCGCGAAGACGCCCTCGCTCACGGCTTTCGCCTCATCGAGTGGACCTTTGATCCTCTCGAACTCCGCAACGCCCATTTCAATCTCAATCGGCTCGGCGCCATTGTCCGCACCTACGTTCCCAATTTCTACGGCATCACCACCAGCCCGCTCCACAACAACCTCCCCACTGACCGCCTTCTAGCCGAATGGCAACTCGATTCTCGCCGCACCATAGCCGCCATTGAAAATATTCCCGCCGCGCAACCCGTTCCGGTCGCCACCATCCACATTCCAGCCGAGTTCGATCAGTGGCGCCAATCGGATCGCGCTCGCGCAGAAAAAATCCACTCTTCCATCCGCGCCCAATTCCAAAGCTGGTTCTCCAAAGGCTACGCCGCCACCTCCGTCCGGCAAACTCCCGCCGGCGCTGACTACGGCCTAATCCCCTGGAGCGACTTCTAACTTGCTAAACAATTTCCGTATCTGTTACGCGCCGGCTTGCGCTTGGCCCGCTTGGGTTTTCCCCTGTAGCGCAGGCCAGTTCACGCTTACCGCTCCTCCTGGTGGGAACCCTGCGGCTTCGCTTTCGATTTTGAGGTGGCCAGCCCTCAAGCTGGTTCTTGGTTTCTCTTGCCCAGCGTGTCAGAAGTTAGGGCCAGACCGCTTGCCCTGAGCGGCGTAAGCGCAGCATATCTCCGAATCTCCCACCAGCGCTCCCTGCTGCTCGCAACCTTGCGAAATCCCCACCAAATCCTCGCCGCTCCAATAATCTCTTTCCCTTTTCGCCTTTTTGCGTCAAAGTTTACTTACGATTGTTCCGTGGTCAGGACTGGGCCTACCGCGCGCGCGGGTGCAACGTTTGCTTCACCCCTCAGGCCCGGGATAGCAAAGGTTCAGCGGGTTTTGCGCTTCAGGAGAGCCATACCGCAAGTATTGAAACCTTTGTTTCACCCAGAATTGTTGTGTCGTTGCCATCCCCAGGAGGGATTGGAACCGCCATGCAACTTCGTCAACTCACCCTGCGCGAAATTCACCTCAAGCTCCTTCACCCGTTCGAAACCAGCATGGATCGCGTGACCGAGCGCCACGTCATCCTGGCCGAAGCCGACGTCGACGGGGTCATCGGCTGGGGTGAATGCACCGCTGGCGAAAGTCCCTTCTACAGCCCCGAAGACACCGAAACCTGCTGGCACGTCATCACCCAATTTCTTTGGCCGATGCTGAAAGACAAACAATTCTCGTCGGCCTCTGACATCTGGGGCATCTTCAATCCGGTCCGTGGTCACAACATGGCCAAAGCCACCCTCGAAACCGCCGTCTGGGACGCCGAAGCCAAACAAAAAAATCTTCCCCTCTGGAAGCTTCTCAACGGCACGCAAACCGAAATCCCCTGCGGCGTCTCGATCAGCATTAAAGACACAATTGAAGAACTCGTCGCCACCGTCAAACACGAACTCTCCGCCGGCTACCAGCGCATCAAATTAAAAATCAAACCCGGCAAAGATCTCGTGCCCGTCCAGCGCATTCGCGAGGAATTTCCGCGTATCAAACTTTCTGTCGACGCCAACTCTGCCTATCGCAAGGAAGATCTGCCGCTCCTCAAGCAACTCGACGCCTTCTACCTCATGATGATCGAACAGCCCCTGGGCTGGGACGATCTCTTCGGCCACGTCCAAATCCAAAAATCTATCCAAACGCCCATCTGCCTCGACGAATGCATCCACAACTACGAACAAGCCGAAGCCGCTGTCACTCTCGGCGCCTGCAAAATCATCAACATCAAACTCGGCCGTGTAGGTGGCCACCACGCCGCCCGCCGCATCCACGAGCTCTGCCAAAGGAACAGCATCCCGGTCTGGTGTGGCGGCATGCTCGAATCCGGAATCGGCCGCGCGCACAACATCGCCATGTCCACGCTTCCAAATTTTTCTCTCCCCGGCGACGTCTCCGCCAGCAAGCGTTACTGGCACGAAGACATCATCTCCCCCGAAGTCGCCGTAACTCCCCAAGGCACCATCCGCGTCCCTACCGGCCCAGGCATAGGCTTCCAGCCCCGCCGCGACCTAATCGACTCTCTAACCACCCGTAAACTCCAGCTCACCTAGTGCCCACTTCACACAAAAAACGCCGGTCACGGAGGGAGGGATCTTGGCAACCTTTGCAAGCGCTTACCATGTCCCCCGTCAGGGCTTCCTCTTTCTTTTCCCCGTCTGTGTCCGCTGCGGTGAAACTTCTTCTTCGACTTTCTCTGCGCACTCTGCGTTCCTCTGCGGAACTCTGGGTTAGTCTTCCCAGTTCTTGATCTCCTGGACTATGCAACTTTCAACTTCGGACTCCTGCTCCGGACCCCACCCTTCTCGTCGTCATCTATTCACGTATCGCTATGCGCGGATCAAACTCGACATCTCGGATGTGCGTCTTCAACATCTCGTCGAAGCCGACCGGCGATAATCTTCCAGGCTGACCGCGCGTTTCTCCAATATAATTGGATTAGGACAATCACCATTGCCAGAACTTGCGCCACCACTCGTTCTCCTTAGACTCTTATTTGCGAACTCGTGCGCATAAACACCTCCTCCGGCCCCGCACCCTCGCGCGCCGTCCTCATGAGCACCCTCGGACTCCTCATGGTGATCTGGGCCCTCAACTTCCTCGCCGTCAAGATTGCCCTTCGCTCCATCCCACCTCTCACGCTCGCATCCTTCCGTGTAGTCCTCGCCTCCCTCTTCATGGTCGGCCTCGCCCCGCTCTGCCGTCGTCTCCCCGCCTTCCACTTCCCAAAAGGGCAGGCAATTACCGCACGTGATCTGTGGACCTTCGCTTATCTCGGGTTCTTGGTCGTCACCGTCAACCAGATCTGCTTCACCATCGGCCTGCGCTACACCGACGTCACTCACTCCTCCATCATTCTCGGCATGGGCCCCATCTACACGCTCGCCCTCGCCGTAGCCTTCCGACTGGAACAACCCAGGCTCCGCAAAGCCCTCGGCATGCTCATCGCTCTCACTGGAGTCGCGCTCATTGCAGCAGGAGGTTCCTCGCCTCACCGCACGCCAACACTCCTAGGTGACGCCATCACCCTATGCGGCTCTCTCGCCTTTGCGACCTACGTAGTCCTCGGCAAACGCGTCGCCGGAAAATACGACGCCCTCACCATGACCACTTGGAATTTTATTTTTGGTGGATTGATAGTCGTACCGCTAGCACTCTATCAAGCTTGGACCTTCGGTCCCGCCGCAGCCTGGCGCGCCGTTCCCTGGCAAGCCTGGGCCTGCCTCTTCTACGTCGCGCTCTTCTGCTCCGCGCTCGCCTATCTCGGCTACTTCTGGCTTCTCCGCTACCTCGAAGCCTCCGAAATCAGTTCGTTCTCCTACTTGCTCCCCATCACCGCATCCGCCCTCGGCATCATTTTCCTCGGTGAACGCGGCTCCTGGCTAGAACTTCTCGGCGCCGGCCTAGCCTTCTTCGGCCTCTACTCCATCGAATCCACCCGCCGCGTCCGTCACGAGTAGTCCAGGGTTAGCGCCAACCCATGATCATCGAGGACGAAAGGAAGGAGTTGCGGCGAGGTTCCGAGGTCGTAGAAAAAGAAACAGGTAGCAAAGGCATGGTAACGCTCTAAAGGAGAGAGCAAGGTCCCTACTATTTGCCGAAGGCACCAATCTTGCCACTCTCCGGAAATTTATCGTAGAAAGGAAATATCCATCTCCGGATGTCTTGCTTGAAACCTAGTAGGAAACGCCTCGGCGTACTCTGTTCACGCCGCCATTAAAATATTTTTCGTGTCGCTAATCATGCCGCGCATGCTTTTCCGTGCCCTCTTAATTTATTCTCGCGGATCTGCGTTGTTACCATCCCTCATACATGCTGACTGATCGACAAAATATTACCATCAGGATCTTTGAACCACGCGACCCGGGCACCGCTGGGCGCATTCCAAATCCCCAATTCCTGATCCTGTACAAACGGATATTTTTCCAGCGTCACGCCTCGGGCCCGCAACCACTTCGCGACATCTTCAATCCGTCCCACTTCCCATCCCAGAACCGTCGCCGGCAGCGGAGTAAAATTCGGCACTTTCGCAATCCGTATCTTGTGTTCTCCCGCGCTCACCACCAGCGCGAACTGATCTTGGCTCACAAACACAAACCCAAGCTTTCCCTCATAAAACGCCCTGGCCTGTTCGTAATCTTTCGTCATGACAAATCCTACTATCTTTGCTCCAGCCAGCATCGGTGCCTCCTCTTGGATTTCCCATCAGGAGAGACATCACTTGTCCCCAAAAATTCTCTCTCTTTCCTGTGCTACCTTACCAGTATTCCTCTTCCTCTCTGGAGGCTTCATCCGTGCCCAACATTCCCCTGCGCTCCGGTGGTCCCAGAGCCCGCATCGCCGTCATCCCCGGCGACGGCATCGGTAAGGAAGTCACCCCCGTCGCTGTTCAAGTAATCAAAGCCGTCACTTCCAAACGCAACCGCCCGCTAGAATTCGTCGAGTTCGATTGGGGCGCCGACAAGTACCTGCGCGAAAATATTTCTCTACCCGAAGGCGCCCTCGAACTGCTCCGCGATGAATTCGACGCCATCCTTTTCGGCGCTCTCGGCGATCCCCGTGTGCCCTCCAATCAACACGCCGCGGACATTCTCCTCGGCCTCCGCTTCAAGCTCGATCTATACGTCAATGCCCGCCCCACCGAGCTTCTCCACGACCGCTTTACGCCGCTCCGCGACCGCACCAGCAAAGACATCAACCTCATGGTCTTCCGCGAAAACACCGAAGGCCTCTACGTCGGCGTTGGCGGCTTCTTCAAGAAAGGAACTCCCGAGGAAATCGCCATCCAGGAAGACGTCAACTCCCGCAAAGGCGTCGAGCGCATCATCCGCCACGCCTTCGAGTTCGCCCGCAGCCGCAAACTCGACCGCCTGTGCATGAGCGACAAATCCAACGCCATGACCTTTGCCCACGACCTCTGGCAGCGCGTCTTCAAACTTGTCCGCGCCGAATACCCTGAAATCGATTCCCGCCACCTCTTCATCGACACCCTCGCCATGGAACTCATCCGCGACCCCAGCCAGTTCGACGTCATCGTCACCAACAATCTCTTCGGCGACATCATCAGCGATCTTGCCGCCCAACTCGCCGGCGGACTCGGCCTCGCCCCCTCCGGCAATATCCACCCCGGCCGCACCTCGCTGTTCGAGCCTGTCCACGGCTCCGCGCCAAACATCGCCGGGAAGGGAATTGCCAACCCGTTCGGCGCGGTCCTGGCCGCTTCCATGCTCCTGGAATTCTTGGGATGGAACGAAGAATTCGCACATTTAAAGCAATCCGTGAAGTCCGCCCTCCACGAAAATTTCACCACTCCCGACCTCGGAGGATCTAAACCAACACTTGAAGTTGCCGACTACCTCTGCAATCAAATCTCTAAGCAATCCTGAAATATCTGACCCAGCTCTTTAGGTCAGGCCGGAAGCGTGGCTCAAGGTCATGGCAAGGGTTGCTTTTAGGCCGCCCTCAGCCGCTACCGAATTGCACTCACGGCGTCCCTAACGCAGGGGACGGAAACACAAACGCCACCACCACATGTGAAGCGGCTGGATTGCCTTTATATTTCGCAGCCTGAAATTGCCAACTCGTTACCGCTTCAATCGAAGCAGTCGTCAAGGGGGCAACGCCGTGAATCACTTTCTGGCTCGCCACCTTTCCATCTTTCCCCACAGTCACATCTAGCACTACGGTGCCGGACACTACCGTATTCACCGGATACGTCGCATAAGTAGCGGCAGTCACCTCGGCCGGACGAAACTCTCCAGCTCCTCCTCCGCCCGTCGCTTCAACAACCTTCCATGCTTCGCTGGGAATGGAAATCCCGCCCGGATTGAACGGGTTGAATACCGCATTCACCCGCAGTCTTCCGGCAACTGGATTCCCGTTCAGCTGCGCTGCCGTAAATTGCCACTTCTTCACAGCAGTGACTGCCGTATCGGTCAACGGCGGTACATCCCGTAGCACCTGAATCTTCTGCACATTTCCCGAAGCATTTACGCTCACGTCCAGCGTAACGAACCCGGTCGCGCGGGCGTTCACCGGATACGGAATATCGCTCGCAGCTGTGATTCCCACCGGCCGGTAAGCCCCACTTGCGCTTGAATTTCTCCCGCTGCATTTTGTCGTGCCCGAATTCGTCTGGGCAACGGCAATCGGCGAGAAAATCGTCAGTGCCAACATCGCCAGAAACACACTTCTCGCCTTCATCTCGCACCACCTTCCAAAAACCCGTTGCTCATGCCTATTTGATTCCCTGCACCCCTGCTTGTCCCGAGCGGAGTCGAGGTGTCGCCTCCTATGGAAAGCTTTTTCACTCTTCACCCCCGCAACCACTCTCTCTACCTCTTCCTAACCACCACCGTAATCAGCAACCCCAACAAAAATCCTCCGATATGCGCCCACCAAGCCACTCCCCCGGTTTCCCTCATTCCGATCCGCCCGACCCCCTCCAGAAACTGCAGCACAAACCAATAGCCCAAAATCACAAACGCTGGCACCGGCACCAGAAAAATAAAGAAAAACGTCAGAACCTGCGCCCGCGGATAGAGGAGGATATACGCCCCCATCACTCCACTGATCGCCCCGCTAGCTCCAATCACCGGAAACGGGGAATCAAGATTGAGCAGCACATGCAGTAGCCCGGACCCAATCCCGCACACTACATAAAACAGCAAATACCCAATGTGCCCGAAATAATCTTCGACGTTATCTCCAAAGATCCACAAAAACAGCATATTCCCCAGCAGGTGCATTAACCCCCCGTGCAGAAACATGCTTGTAAACAGCGGCACGAACACCGATGTCGCATCCGCGCTCCCTGCCAGAAACTCCGGCAAGCGCATCGGCACCGTGGCATTCGCCAGCACAAACGCATGCGCCGCATCAGGCGGCAGCGCCACCTGGTAGAAAAACACCGCCACATTGATCAAAATCAGCGCGATATTGATGATGGGAAAAGTCCGGGTGGGATTTAAATCTTTCAGCGGGATCATAGCCAGGCCGGGCTCTGCATGGGCGACATAGCTTCAACAGTTTACACGCCCAGAATAGCTCTTGCGCTATTTGGTTGTTCCGCGCACTCCGTGCCCCCGACAGTGAGAATCCTTTGTCCTATCGGTATTCGTCGCAAAATCCTGGCGCGCCATTCCCCGCTAATTGGCATCCCCTTCTAATCGCGTCGGTAATCATCTTGCATCCATTGTCGTCGCTGCACGGCGGGCGTGGGCCCGTGGCTACCTGCAAACACCGCCGCACCAGTTCTTGCGCTCGCTCCTCTCCGACCGCCCTCTCGCACGACCTCCGTCCGCCGCCCATCTCTCCCTTGGAGTAATCTGCGCCCGTCTCCAACTGAAAATCCGCCCGGCACCCGTGGTCCACCCAGATTCCACGGTCATCGTAATCCCACGAATACCCTCGCGTGCAAGCCGATTCGCTCCGCTGCTGCGCCAGTCGCACACCCACGCGGGTCTCCGCGTTACAGTAATGTCTTTCTCCGTCATCGGAAGAGCAGGTAACAATCCGTCCTCCCTCGCGGTCATTCATCGATTCGTTCCTCGCATGCTCCCGGTCTTCGTCCTCGCGGTGGCCACGGGTTTCCGGCGCAAAGTCCGCGCGGCACCCATGATCCACCCAAATCCCACGGTCATCGTAATCCCAGGAATATCCCCGCACGCAGCGCGATTCGCTGCGCTGCTGCACCATCCTTACGCCCCGTCTGGTGTCCGCATCGCAATAATGCTTTTCGCCATCATCGGAAGCACAAGACCAGCTTTGACCGGAACTCGCCTCGCTCTCCGAGCCTGGACCTGTCTCCAGCAGAAAATCCCCCCGGCATCCATGGTCCACCCAAATTCCGCGGTCGTCAAAATCCCAGGAATATCCCTGCGTGCAAGGCGACTTGCTTCGCTGCTTGATCAACTGCACGCCCCGGCGTGTATCCCCTTCGCAAAAGTGTTTTTTGCCATCATCCGAGCCGCACGAAAGCTGCGCTTGCGCCCGCAGCCCGCTGCAAAAAGGGAACAGCAGCCCTGCCAAAACCAAATACATTCGCATCGTTTTCATGGCTAACTCCACGTAGGCGTTTCCAAACAGAACGACCAACCGTCGCGGAGTCTATTCCGTGCGTTACACGCCGGCAATTCTGTTTTTCCTGTACAAGTATGCGCGTTTCTATTCACATTTCGGCTCGCTGGAATTCCAAATAGCGATTCCACGAATGGGCGCAGGTGCGCGTCCTATAATATTTTTCATGAAAGTTCCCTGGTTAACATAATCTTGACCAGGTCCCTTCCCTGCAATTCCCCTTGGTTTTCTGGACTTTCTTGGCACCATGGCTTCAAGCAGCGGTCGCATTCTGTCCCCCCAAAAGACGGTGGTAACCGACTCTGCTTGCGCCTTCCGAGCTTTATTGCGGGTTACACCACCGTCCAACACGAGTCTCGAAGGCAGCGCCTAGGTCGGTACGAATTAACAATCTTGCGTTGCATTTCTGTGGGTCCTTGCGAGGCCGCCCCATACCCGAGCGCTGTGGGAACAAGGCCGTCGGGCACCCGGGTTTGCCGTTTCGGGTCGTCGTCTCGACCACATCCCCGTCACCGTTTGGCGGAACGGGGCGCGGTGTTCCTGTCCCCGTGTCCTTCACCGCGATGGACGGGATCATGACGATGTGTGATTCGCAGGTAGCCAGGTGGTATCCGCAAGAAGGTCAGGGGAAATGGATCCTGTTTGTTTCGATCGCTCCCACTGTTCCACGAAAATCTTTTCGTTCACGTTGCGATGCTGACCCGGCTATGATAAAAAATGTAGTTCTTCTGGTGTGCGCCTTACCTGCGGGAAGCTTCCGTATCTCTTCCTGCCGCCGGCGCGGCCACATTGCATGCCAGCTCGCGAAACGGAAGCCATCATCCTGAAGACTTTTCCGTTGGGAGAGGCCGATCGCCTCGTTAGTTTTTTGGGCCGCACCTCGGGTCGCATGCGTGGAGTCGCTGCCGGCGCGCGCCGCATCAAGAATCGCTACGGTTCGACGCTCGAGCTTCTCGCTCACGCGCAGCTCTGGTACATCGAACGCGAGACCCGCGACCTGGTTCGCATCCAGCAGGCGGATCTGCTCGAGTCCTTCAACAAGTCTCAGAGCGATTACGCCCTAAGCACCGGCCTCGCCCTCGTCAGCGAAATTGTCGAGCAGGTTCTGCCCGAACACGAAGCCTCCGAGCCCATGTTCCGGCTGATCCTCCTCACCGTTCGGGAGATTGAGCGCCGCTCCGGCCTAGGGTTGCCGCTAAGTTACTTTGCATTCTGGACTGTGCGTCTGGCGGGCTGGCTGCCGCGCTTTGACGCCTGCGCCACCTGCGGCAGACCGTTCGGGAAGGACCCGGCCTACCAGGATTCCTGGAATCCGGGTCTGCACTGTGCGGAGCATCGTCGCTCCGGTATGAAGCCGGTTTCGCAGGAAGCGCGCCTATTCGCCGAGCGTTTCACCGGTGAGCGCCTGGACAAACTTGAAGTATTACCTGAAGCCCCTGCAGCCGAGCTTCGGGAAGCGGCCCTGAACTGGATCGAGCATCACACCGAGCGCAAGCTCGCTGTTCGGGAGCTACTGGAGATACCTTGAGCACCAAAGCAGCAGCTAAAGTAAAACTTGAACCCCGGCACAATTCTCTAACCTTCCAGGATCTGATCCTCAAGCTCATGCAGTTCTGGGGAAAAGAAGGCTGCGTTCTCCAACAGCCTTACGACACGGAAGTCGGCGCCGGCACCATGCATCCCGAAACCTTCCTACGTGTCCTCGGTCCAGCGCCTTATCGCGTCGCCTACGTACAACCCTCTCGCCGCCCTGCCGATGGCCGCTATGGCGAAAATCCCAATCGCCTCTACAAGCACTTTCAATATCAAGTTATCCTCAAGCCTTCACCTTCTGACATTCAGGAAATGTATCTTCGCAGCCTCGAAGCCATCGGCATCGATCTCCGCTTACACGATATCCGCTTCGAAGAAGACAATTGGGAATCCCCCACCCTCGGCGCCTGGGGCATGGGCTGGCAGGTCCTCCTCGACGGCCTCGAAATCACTCAGTTCACGTACTTCCAACAGAGTGGCGGCATCGACCTTGACCCCATCTCCGTCGAACTTACTTACGGTCTTGAACGCATCTGCGCGTTCCTGCAAAACGTCGAGAGCGTCTACGACCTCCTTTGGACGGCCGACAAGACCTATGGCGAAATCCGCCTCGCCGAAGAGCAGCAACTTTCCGTTTACAGTTTTGATCGCAGCGACGCCAAAGCCCTACGCTCCGAATTTGATCTCCACGAAAAGGAGGCCAAAGAGCTGCTCGACCACTGGGGCGAAAAGCATCTGGACCCCAAGGATCGCGCACGCTACCCGCTCCTTGCCGCGTACGATCATTGCCTCAAGTGCTCGCATCTGTTCAATCTTATGGACGCGCGAGGCGTAATCTCCACCACCGAGCGCGCCGCCCTTATGGCTCGCGTTCGCACTCTCGCTTGTCGAACCGCGACCGCCTATCTTGAACAGAGAACCGGCGCCGCTACAAAAACTGAGGTGCGCGCATGAGCCCCTCCCAGAAGAAGGCTCGGAATAAAAAAGTCAAAAACTTAAAGCAACACTTGAACCCCACGGATCCGACAAATAAGCGCGTCGAACTGCTTTTCGAAATCGGCTGCGAGGAAATTCCCGCTGGCATGCTCCCTAAAGCTGTCGAAGATCTTCGCAGCCTCCTCAACACTCACCTCACCGCCGAAAATCTTACCGAAGGCGTCTCTCTAGACACCTTCGGCGGACCGCGGCGCCTCACCGCCTCGGTTCGTGGACTCATCGCCAAACAGTCCGACGTTGTCAGCGACGTCACCGGCCCACCGAAGTCGGTCGCCTACGACAATACCGGCGCCCCCACGCGCGCCGCTGTGAGCTTTGCTGAAAAGCAAGGCGTCTCGCTGCACGAACTTTTCTTCGTGCAAACGCCCAAGGGCGAATACGTCGCCGCCAAAGTCACCCGCCGCGGCCGCAGCGCCGCCGATCTCCTTACCGAGATTCTCCCTCGCGTTATTCACGATCTCTCCTGGCCGCGCACCATGACCTGGAGCGGCCTCCAAGGCGCGCGCTTCATCCGCCCGGTCCGCTGGCTAGTAGCTGTCCTCGACGGGAAACCTCTTAAGTTTTCCTTCGGCGGGGTCGCTACGGGAGACACCACCCGCGGCCACCGCTTCCTCGGCGCCTCTTCCATCCGCGTACGCGACTTTGCCGAGTACGAAAAGAAACTCCGCGTCAACGGCGTTATCGTGCGTCCTGCCGAGCGCCGCGAGAAGATCACCCGCGAACTCGCCGCTCACTCCAGGCATGGCTCCATCAAGGTCCACGAGGACGCGCACCTCCTCGACCTAGTGACCTACCTCAACGAATTCCCATCGGTTCTCGAAGGCTGCTTCGATCCCTCGTTCCTCGAACTGCCCGACGAAATCCTCGTCACCGTCATGCGCGGCCATCAGAAATACTTCGCAGTCGAAAAGCGGGGCGGTGAATTGGCCCCGCAATTTCTTGCGGTCATCAATCTCCCTAAAGATCCAAAGGGCCTGGTCCGCGCTGGCCACGAACGGGTGCTTCGCGCACGCTTTGCCGACGCCCGATTCTTCTGGGCCTCCGATCAGAAATCCACGCTAGCTGAAATCCTTCCGAAGCTCGACAAGATCACCTACGAGTCCCGCCTCGGCAGCTACCACGCCAAGGTCGAGCGCATGCGCGACATCGCCCGTTGGCTGGCCAAGGAGTGGTTCGACCGCGGCAATGTGCAGTCGCACGTTGCTGATGCGGATCGCGCGGCGGAGCTTTCCAAGTGCGATCTTGCCACCGAGATGGTGCGCGAATTCCCCGAACTGCAAGGGATCGTCGGTGGTCTTTACGCCAAGGCCCAGGCCGAACCCGAGCAAGTTGCCGACGCCATCTACGATCACTACCGCCCCGTCGGTCTCGACGATCCCATCCCGCGCAATCTCACAGGCTGCGCCGTAGCCCTCGCCGATAAGTTCGATTCCGTCGTCGGCTGCTTCGCCGTAGGCGTCGTTCCCAAGGGATCGAGTGACCCGTACGCCCTACGGCGCGCCGCACTCGGCATCGTCAAAATCATCCTGGAGCGCAAGCTCCCGCTTTCTCTGAAGGACGGAATCGCTGCCGCCGCCAAAGCACTGCACGCCCATCCGCCGAAGAAAACCCTCTCGCCGGAGATGGAAAGGCAGGTGCTCGACTTCCTGCACGATCGTGCGCGGTTCGTCTTTCGCGAAAAGTCCGGCTACGCCTACGACGAAATCAATGCCGTCTTCGGCCCTGGCGCCGACGATCTCGTGGACGCCGAGAAGCGGCTGCGCGCCCTGAAGGCGATCCGCAAGCGCAACTTTGAACCATTGGCGGTTTCCTTCAAACGCATTCGCAAGATACTCGAGAAGGCCAACGCTTCGGATCGTGGCCACGACCTACGTAGCGATCTCTTGAAAGATCCTGCGGAGAAAGCGCTGCACGCGGCACTGCTCGCCGCAGCGCCGAAGATTTCCGCGGCGAAAGCGTCCAAGGAATACCAACAAGCGTTCGAGACTATCGCCACGCTGCGACCCCAGGTGGACGCCTTCTTCGATACGGTCATGGTTATGGCCGAGGAAGAAGACCTGCGTCGCAATCGCCTCGCGCTTCTCAATAAATTGAAGGCCGAAGTTTCCGCCATCGCCTACCTCGAGGAAATGGGTGGCGAAGATGCTCGCTGACGCTCTTTTCGAGTCGTTGGCGGCCCATGCCGCCTGCTTTGAGCGTTCGCCCAATAACAATTCCTTACTGCTTTCCCATTCTGGAAACGCAGCAACTTCCACTACAAAATCTTGCAAATTTGTAGTGGAAAATCGAACTCAAAAAGAGCCACTTAAAGCATTAGTTGAATCGCTTTTATTGGCTTTCTGTGCAAAATGTCGGCGCGCCGACATTTTTCTCTCGCGACAGAAACGAGAGTGTTTTTCCGCGCGCCAGTATCCCCAATCCAACTCCAAGTGAGGCATATCGTGACAAAGTGGGTCTATTTCTTCGGTGCAGGCAAAGCAGAAGGCGACGGCACATGGCGTGACATTCTTGGTGGCAAGGGTGCCGGGTTAGCCGAGATGACCAGGATCGGCCTTCCTGTGCCAGCCGGTTTTACCATCTCGACCGATACCTGCGACTACTTCTACAAGCACGATAAGAAATATCCACCGGATCTTAAGAAGCAAGTCGCCGACAATGTCGCCAAACTCGAAAAGGTCAGCGGAAAGAAACTCGGCGACCCGAAGAATCCACTTCTCGTCAGTGTCCGCTCCGGCTCTGCCCGCTCCATGCCCGGCATGATGGAAACGATTCTCAACCTCGGCCTGAATGACAAGTCGGTCCAAGGTCTTGCTTCGGCTACCAAGAACGAGCGCTTCGCCTACGATGCCTACCGCCGCTTCGTGCAGATGTACTCGACCGTCGTCATGGGTCTCTCCAAGGAAGATCTCGAGCACCGTCTCCGCGCCATGAGGGACCGCCTCGGCGTTAAGGAAGATACCGCCGTTCCCGCCAGCGGTTGGAAGGAACTCGTCGCCGAGTACAAGCAGTACTTCAAGGAAAACTCTGGCAGCGCCTTTCCCGACGATCCTATGGAGCAGCTCTGGGGAGCCATCGGCGCAGTCTTCGGTTCGTGGATGGCGGAGAAGGCCGTCACCTATCGTCGCGTGGAAAAGATCACCGGCCTCTTGGGCACCGCCGTCAACGTGGTGCAGATGGTCTTCGGTAACACTGGCGACAATTCCGGCACCGGCGTCTGCTTTACGCGAGATCCGAGCTCCGGCGAGAAGATTTTCTACGGCGATTATCTTACCAACGCGCAGGGCGAGGATGTTGTCGCCGGCATCCGCACTCCAGTCCATCTCACCGAGCTCTCCAAGATCATGCCCAAGGCTTACGCGCAACTCGAGAAAGTGCGCGCCAAGCTCGAGAACCATTACAAGGACATGCAGGACATGGAGTTCACCATCGAAGAGGGAACTCTGTATATGCTGCAGACCCGCACCGGCAAGCGCACTCCCGCCGCGGCGTTCAAGATCGCCACGGACATGGCCAACGAAAAACTCATCTCTAAAGAAGAAGCCGTCCTGCGCATCAAACCCGAGGACATCGAGCGGCTCTTCTACCCCGTCATCGACGCGAAGGTGGATAAGAAGTCACTGACCTCCAAAGTTCTCGCCCACGGCATCAACGCCGTACCCGGTGCCGCTGTCGGCAAGGTTTGTTTCTCTGCCCACGAAGCCGAAGCCTGGGCTGCCAAGGGAGAGAAGGTCATTCTTGTTCGCCGCGAAACCAGTCCCGAAGATGTTGGCGGTATGGCCGTCGCGCAGGGCATCCTCACGGCTACGGGCGGCAAGACGAGTCACGCGGCGGTCGTCGCGCGTGGCTGGGGCAAGTGCTGCATCGTCGGCGCTGAGACGCTCGACATCGACTACAAATCCAAGTCCATGAAGGACGGCAAGTCCGGCAGAGTCGTGAAGGAAGGGGAGTGGCTCACGCTAGATGGCGGCGAAGGCGTCGTCTACGCCGACAAGCTCCCTTTGGTCACGCCGGAATTTCCCAAGGCTTACCAAACCATCATGAAGTGGGCGGACGAGACTCGCCGCCTAGGTGTGCGCACCAACGCGGATACCCCGCAAGACGCCCGCAAGGCCATCGAGTTTGGTGCCGAAGGCATCGGCCTCTGCCGCACCGAGCACATGTTCTTCACTGACTTCGAGCATCCGGAAAAGAGCCATGATCGCCAGCTGGCCATCCAGGAGATGATTCTGGCCGAATCCCAGGAGGCTCGGGTGAAAGCGCTCGACAAGTTGCTGCCATTCCAGCGCCGGGACTTCATCGGGATTTTCAAAGCCATGGACGGCTTCCCGGTCACCATCCGCTTGATCGACCCACCGCTGCACGAGTTCGTTCCACACGAACCGGC
>Ga0209526_10001125_pt1 | contig 17639 bp, 11 predicted proteins | sample JacPinW_OM2H0_M1_FD_188566 | JGI IMG/M metagenome (GOLD analysis project Ga0209526, IMG submission 188566) | Forest soil microbial communities from Algoma, Ontario, Canada - Jack Pine, Ontario site 1_JW_OM2H0_M1 (SPAdes) (version 2) | ecosystem: Environmental > Terrestrial > Soil > Boreal... | reverse complement strand
TTTGCCGCTGGATGAAGCCATAACCTTTCGAAGCATTGAACCACTTCACTGTTCCTTGTTCCTTTGACACTGCCGCCGACCTCGAGTTTGGGATTGCATTGCTTCTCTTGGTCCGTTTCCTGGTCGCCTCAGCGGTGAACGCGTCGGAGTCCAAGCGCCGTGACATCCTCCAGCCCGCAAAAAAAGGCCGCAAGTCTGTCCTTGCAGCCTCCTGAACGAGTCAAAAGGTAATACAAGAGCAACAAACGCTAGTTAAGAAGATACCACGAAAACCCTATTTTGTCCACGCTGGGACAAGCAGGACTGCGTAACCTGGATTTACGCTAAGCTCTTACATATCTTGTATTTACAGATATTTTTGCAGATCTGCGCAGGCGAGAAAGGAGGAAATTACCTACTCGAGCGATTCTGGCTGAAGGGTCAAATTACCCTCCCCGGAAGACGTTTTCTCCCAATACTTGCGCACCCACGCTTCCCAGCTCTTGCCTGCGGCGGGATCGCGTCCAGAAAACGCGAGCGCCGCGATTTCGGCATAGGAAATCTTAACGCGTTGGTTGGAATCGCACGGCAAAATGCGAACGAAGGAGGTCTCAAGACTCCCGCCCGTCACGCGGTCGAAGATGTATCCGTCTATTTTGCTGCCATCCTTCTTGGTGATAGCCACGTCGCCACGGTAGTCGAAAGCTTTTTCGAGTGCCTCGCGGAGCTCGCTCTCGGTTGCAAGTTCCGGCACCCACCCTTCCACGCTTTCGTGGACTGTGCCCGGCGCAACCTCCAGCGTTTCCGGGTCTAGTGCGGCGTTTGCTGCACCGTGCCGCTCAGCATGCGTCGGAGCACTCACGCGCGCGTCTCCTCGAGCTGTGTCTTGCTGGAGTTGATCTGCACCAATGGATTGTACGCGTGCACCGGCTTCGCCGGCTCGTTCAGCATAGCGAGCGCATCCGAATCTTCGTATTTCCCCGCCAAAGCTGACTTTGCCGCCGCCCAGATGCCGCGCAGTCCACTGAAGGTGTAGTCTACCGCGCTGGCTTCGTAGCCGCTGTGCACCATGCAGTTCGCGCACTTGGGATTGCCCGACTCCGTGCCGTAATTCTGCCATGCGGTGGTGTCCAGCAGCTCCTGGAACGTATCCACATAGCCGTCCTGTAGCAGATAGCACGGTTTTTGCCAGCCGAAAATGTTGTAAGTCGGCATACCCCACGGCGTGCAAGCGTATTGCTGCTTGCCCATCAAAAATTCGAGAAATAGGGTCGATTGGTTGAATCGCCAGCTCTCCTTGCGATTGGAGAGGATGGCGCGGAACAGGCGTCGCGTTCGCGCGCGTCCCAAGAAGTGCTTCTGGTCCGGCGCCTTGTCGTAGGAATAGCCGGGCGAGAGCATCATGCCCTCGACTCCGAGCTCCATCATTTCGTCGAAAAAGGCACGAACACTGTTGGGATCGGCGCCGTCAAAAAGCGTTGTATTCGTCGTCACGCGGAATCCGCGCTTGACCGCTTCCTTGATGCCTTCCATGGCCAAGTCGTAGCCGCCCTCGCGGCAGACCGAAAAATCGTGATGCTCCCGCTGCCCGTCCATGTGGACGGAAAAGGTCAAATATTTGCTGGGCTTGAATAAATCGAGTTTTTCTTTGAGCAGCAGCGCGTTCGTGCACAGGTAAATGTACTTCTTTCGCGCGACCAGCCCTTCGACAATCTTGTCGATCTGCGTGTGCATCAGCGGTTCGCCGCCGGGAATCGAAACCATCGGCGTTCCGCATTCGTCCACGGCTTTGAAGCACTCTTCCGGCGTCAATTCTTTCTTCAGAATGTGGGGCGGATATTGGATTTTCCCGCATCCCGCACACGCCAGATTGCAGCGAAACAGCGGCTCGAGCATTAAGACAAAGGGATAGCGCTTGCGTCCCTTCAGCTTCTGCTTCAGGACGTACGTGGCGACGGTCCATGCTTGCGATATCGGTACGGGCATTTAGCCTGCTTAATCTCCGAATTGGCAGGGGAACAGCGAACCGGCCCCTCAGCCTTCTCTATTGTAACCGACAACCTCGATTGTAAACGACAATGTCGCAAATCGCCGCCACGCGTTTTTGGCGGATGCTAACAATGTTCCTGACTGGCACGACGCGTGCCTCTTGGTGTGCGCTGCGGCGGTTGCAACCTTATGGCTACGCCAGGCGTAGACTGGTTTTCCGGGGCGCGCAACGTCATGTCACGACCCAACCTCCTTTCGCTCTTCGATGACTTCCGCCGCCAGCGCCGCGATATCGCTGCGATCCAGCGGCGCGGTTATCGGCGCGAATTCTGGAGCTACGCCAAGCTGGCGAAAGTCGCGTTCCGCCTTGTACATGACTTGAAACAAAGCGGAATTCGCACGGGCGACCGCGTCGTGCTGTGGGGCCCTAACAGCGCCGAATGGATGGCCGCGTTCTGGGGCTGCCTCCTGCGGGGAGCCGTGGTCGTCCCAATCGATGATGGCGCAACACCCGACTTTGCCACGCGTGTTGCACGTGAAACATCCGCGAAATTGGTCATAGCGTCAGCCGGAAAACCCACCCTCGATGCCGCCATCCCCACACTGAATCTGGAGGATTTAGCGGACAGGGTCGGCCAGCCATATATCGCGATGACTCACCACGATGGTCGCAAACCGCCTCCGCCCATGCACCAATCCCTTGCCGACGAACCCATTACCCGCACCCACGTCGCGCAAATCCTTTTCACGTCCGGCACCACGGCCGAGCCGCGGGGCGTCGTCCTGACGCACGGCAATTTTCTGGCAAATCTCGAGCCGCTGGAGCGCGGAATCGCGCCCTACCGCAAATACGAGCGGTGGTTTCATCCGCTGCGCTTTGTAACTTTGATTCCGCTCAGCCACGTCTTTGGGCAGTTCATGACGCTGTTCGTTCCACCGCCGCTTGGCGCCGCCGTTGTGTTCGAGACTTCTCCAAATGCAGCGGAGGCGATCCGCACCGTTAAACGCGAGCGCGCGACCGCACTGATCACTGTTCCACACATGCTGGACTTGCTCCGCAACGGCATCCTCCGCGACCTGGAGGCGCGCGGCGAAGCGGAATGGTTTGCTGGCACGTTCGCCGCTGCTAATGGCCAAAAATTTCTGCGCCGCGCCTGGATGTTCCGGCGGATTCATGGCCGATTCGGGTGGAAGTTTTGGGCGTTCATCTGCGGAGGCGCGGCGCTCTCCGCGGACACCGAGGAGTTCTTCAAGCGCCTGGGCTATGCCGTGGTGCAGGGTTATGGCATGACGGAGACGGCGTCGCTCATCAGCCTCAATCATCCGTTTCGGGCTGCGCAGGGCTCCATCGGTAAAGTCCTGCCCGGGCGCGAATTTCGCCTCGCGGAAGACGGCGAAATTCTGGTGCGCGGAGAAAACGTCGCCAGCGGTTACTGGCAAGGCGGCGCGCTAAGGGATTCTAATGCCGCGCAAGAAAATGGCGGCTGGTTGCGCACCGGCGATCTTGGCGAAGTCGACACCGAAGGCAACCTGCGCTTTCGAGGCCGCAAGAAAAGCGTGATCGTTACGCGCGCTGGCCTCAACGTCTATCCGGAGGATCTCGAAGCCGCTCTCCGCAAGCAAGCCGCCGTTCGCGACGCGGTGGTCATCCCGCTAGACCGCGACGGAAACGCTGAACCGTTCGCTGCTCTCTTGGTACGTAAGGGAGAGGAAGAAGCCGCCGGGCTCGCCATCGAAGCTGCCAACAATTCTTTAGCGGAATATCAATGTATGCGGCGCTGGATGATCTGGCCTGAAACCGATTTCCCGCGCACGCCAACAGGGAAGCCAAAGTTAGCCGTAATCGCCGCTGTTGCCGCAGCGCGTTCCAGCGCACTACCAAACAATGAGCCGGCAACCGTAACGACCGCTAACGCCGTATCCAACCTACTTGCAAGCTTAGCGCAGCACGATGGCTCGCAAAATCTCGAACACGATCTGAATCTCAGCTCCCTGGACCGCGTCGAGTTAATGGGCGCGCTTGAACAGCGTTACCAGACAGAGCTGAATGAAACAGCGTTCGCGAACGCAAAGACTATCGGCGACGTGCAGCGCCTGCTGCATCAGCCAAGCGCGCGCCGCAGCGAATACTCTTACCCACACTGGACGCAGCGGGAGCCCGTGCGCTGGCTGCGGCTCGCGGTTTACTACGCGCTGACGTGGCCGGCGACGCAAGTCCTCGGGCATCCGAGAGTAATCGGCCGCGAGAATCTTAAAAATGTTCGCGGCCCAGTTCTTGTCGTCTCCAACCACATCACACGACGCGCCGATATCGGTTTGATTCTTGCCGCATTGCCCGCGCGGTTTCGTCACCGGCTCGCTACCGCAATGGGTGGCGAGTCCCTGCGACGAATGCGACGCCCGCCTCGTGACTGGCTCGTCGTCAAACGTTGGGCCTACCAACTCGGCTACTGGCTGGTGACCACTCTTTTCAACGTTTTCCCGCTGCCGCAATTCTCCGGGTTTCGCGAAAGCTTTCGCTATGCGGGAGATTCGGTCGACCGCGGCTACAGCGCCCTGGTTTTCCCGGAAGGAGAAGTCAACAACACAGAGACGGGCAAAATGGCGCCATTTCAATCGGGGATTGGCGTACTCGTGGAAAACCTTCGCATACCCGTCGTGCCGGTGCGTCTGGATGGCGTGTGGCAGATGAAACGCCAGGGCCGGCGTCTGGCGCGCATTGGCGAAGTCGCTGTGCGCATCGGCGCGCCCCTCACTTTTGCGCCTGGCGCGCGGCCCGAAACTATCGCGAAAGAATTGGAACAGGCAGTTGCCGTGCTGTAGCTTTGCCCGCAGCAAGCCGCGAGCTATGGCGTCCCGACTTGATGCAGCCGGGCGACCACTCCGCTTACATACTGCGCAATGTAGAGCTCTCCTGATGGGTCTTGGCCGAAGCCGGCGAGATTGTTGGCGCCGGAATTTACCAGGAAGGTTCGCACCCACTGGCCTTGCGAATTCTGTGCCAGCGACCAGACTCGACCGCTGATGAAGTCTCCAAAAACGTAATTGCCGGCTAGCGCCGTTATGTTCGTCCCGTGATATACGTAGCCGCCAATGACGCTGTCATCACCCTGCGAGTGGTCGTAGTCAAAGATCGGATCAACAAGCGTTAAGCCCTGGCAGTTGGCGCTGAAATTGAAATTGTGCGTGCCTTCTTTGCACCGCCAGCCCATGTTCGACCCTTTTTGCATTGGCGTGACCCGGTCGATCTCCTCGAAGGAATCCTGGCCGACATCGCCGATCCAAAGATTTCCCGTGGTGTGATCGAAGGAAAATCGGAACGGGTTCCGAAGGCCGTACAACCAGATTTCCTTAGCGGCCGTTGCATTGGTAACAAAAGGATTATCGTTGGGCACGGTGAATGTTCCGTTGCAGGTCACGGTGATACGGAGCATCTTGCCGAGCCTAGTCGTAAGGTCCTGCGCATTTCCTATGGTTCCGTGCTGGTCCCCAGCGCCCCCGCCGTCACCGAGGCCAATGTACAGAAGGCCGTCGTTGCCGAAGGCCAGTCCACCGCCATTGTGATTTGCTTCCGGCTGGTCCACCGTGAATAGATTCTGCTCACTGGTTGTATTGACGGTGTTCGCCGCCGCGCTGGTTGCGCGAAACTCCGAGATAAAGGTCTGCAGCTTGCCGTTCTTCGTGGACGTGTAATTCACATAGAAGCAGCCGTTGCTGCTGAAGCTGGGATGAAAAGCAAGGCCAAGCAAGCCTTCTTCGCCGCCGGAAGCAACCGAACCCGAAATATCGAGATACGGAGTTCCCAACACATTTCCGTTCTGGATAATTTTTATGCGCCCTTCCTGCTCGACGATGAACAGCCGCCCCGAACCATCGCCAGCCTGCTGAATGTCGAGGGGGGTGGTAAATCCACTTGCCACTGGCACTAGTTCCACCTGCAGGTTTGGCGGAGGCGGAGGTGTCACTTGGTTCGACTTGCCGCCATTGCAGCCCACGGAAAAGCTCACACCGAAAATGCACAACGCGGACACAAAAGAGGACACACGGAATCGAGCGAACATCAACCCTCCCGGCTGGTTACCTACATTTTGCCAATACTCGGCCGACGGCGTCGAGCCGTCTAGCCATATTTGTGTCAACACTTTGCAAAATCTGTAGATACACGGCCCGGGCGCGGGGTTCGGTTCTGTGGCAAAATAGAGGTTTGCAGGAATAATTTCATGGGTAACCGAACCACACTCGAAGCAGAACGCCCCGCTAAGGCGCAGAAAGCGGGGAAAAAGACCGTGGCGGAGGAGGGGGCCGGGAAAGCCGGTTCGCAGGAGCGCGGGCGCGTCTTCGACGCGTTTCGCCGCTGGGGCTACAACGAAGCCAAGCTCGATCCGCTCGGTTTTTTCGGGCCATTCCCTCAGCCTGATCTGACAGAACTGACCGGCCACACTGTCGAGGAAGCGCGGCGAATTTATTGCGGGACCATCGGCGCAGAGTTCATGCACCTTCCGCAGCCGGAGCGCCGGCAGTGGATTGCGGAACGCATTGAAGGCGCCGCGGCCCAAGTCAATCAGCGCAAAATTTTGGAACGATTAATTCGTGCCGACCTCTTCGAGCAGGTCCTGCAATCCCGCTATTTGGGCACGAAACGGTTTTCTCTGGAAGGCGTGACCGCGCTGATTCCGCTGCTCGACTCCATTCTCGATACCGCTGGCGAGCACGGCGCTGTCGAATCCGTTATGGCCATGAGCCACCGCGGCCGTTTGAATGTGATGGTTCACGCCGCATGCAAAGCGCCGCATGAAGTTGTCGCCGGATTTGAGGATGTTGATCCGCGTAGCGTGCTGGGCGCTGGGGACGTGAAGTATCACGTGGGCGCCACCGGCACTTACGTAACCTCGGCGGGGAAGGAAATCGGAATTCACCTCGTTTCCAATCCCAGCCACCTCGAAGCAGTCGATCCCGTGGCCATCGGCCGCGTTCGCGCAAAGCAGACGCGCTACGGCGCCGACAGCGCGAGCAAGGTCGTCCCTGTTGTTATGCATGGCGATGCGGCTTTTGCTGGGCAAGGCATCTGGGCGGAAACGCTTAATCTCGCTGATCTTCCGGCCTACACCGTCGGCGGCACGATCCACGTTATCGTCAACAACTTGATCGGTTTCACCACGCGGCCCGCGCAAGAGCATTCTTCGCGTTTTGCTTCCGACATTGCAAAGCGCCAATCCGTTCCGGTATTTCACGTGAATGGCGAAGATCCGGATGCCGTCGTGCGTGTAGGGAAGCTCGCCGCGGAATATCGCGCGCAATTCGGCAGCGATGTCGTCGTGGACCTGATCGGTTACCGCCGCCACGGGCACAGCGAAGTGGACGACCCCACCATCACGCAACCGCGCCTGTACGACCGCATCAAGAAACATGCGCCGCTGTGGCGCATTTACTCCGAGCGCATCGGCGTGCAGCCGATGCAAATTGTCGAGAATGTGCGCAAGGAATACGAGGAAGAGCAAAGCAAAGCGCGCGCGATCAAAAAAATTCCGCATCTGCGGCAGCTACCGGAATACTGGTCGGCTTATCATCGTGGGCGTTTTAAGCCGGAATATGAAGCGGATACCGCCATCGACCGCGAAAAACTGGCGGAAATTACGGACGCGCTCGTCCGTGTGCCGGACGGCTTTCACGTGCATCCCAAGATCGCCAAGTTGCTTGAGCAGCGGGCCGACATGGGGCACGGAAAACGCGCCGTCGATTACGGGTTCGCGGAGGCGCTGGCCTTTGGTTCGCTGCTCCTGGAAGGCAATCCGGTTCGCTTGACCGGGCAGGACACCGAGCGCGGAACCTTTAATCAGCGTCATGCCGTGCTGGTCGACACGGAAACGGAAGAAGAATACTGCTCGCTCGCGCATCTGGCGCCCGATCAGCCGTTCTGCGAAATTCACAATTCATCGCTCTCGGAAGCAGGCTGCCTCGGTTTCGAATACGGTTTCAGCCGCGATTACCCCGAGGCATTGGTTTTGTGGGAAGCGCAGTTCGGAGATTTCGCGAACGGCGCGCAAGTCATCATCGATCAATTCATCAGCGCCGGTGAAGACAAGTGGGATCTCCCCTCCGGCCTGGTCATGCTTCTCCCGCATGGCTACGAGGGCCAGGGCCCCGAGCATTCCAGCGCGCGCATTGAGCGCTTCATGCAACTCGCCGGCGAAGAAAATATGCAAATCTGCCAGCCGTCAACCGCTGCGCAATATTTTCACCTGCTGCGCCGTCAGGTTCGCCGGCCCTGGCGCAAGCCGCTCATCGTGTTTACTCCGAAAAGCATGCTGCGCCATCCAGATGCTTCTTCCAGCGTCGATGACTTCGCGCAGCCGCGCTTTCTTCCCATCGTGCCCGATCGCGAAGTGGAAGACGCCAAGCGCATTCTCATCGTCAGCGGCAAACTCGGCCACGAGCTCCGCGCCGAGCGCCGCCGCCGCAAAGACACTAGCACCGCGATCATTTTCCTGGATCAGCTCTACCCGCTGCTGCGCCCCGAAATTTCCGCCGCGCTCGATGAGCATCCCAACGCCCGCGAGGTCGTCTGGGTCCAGGAAGAGCCGAAAAATATGGGCGCGCATTTCTTTGTCGTGCCGCGCATCGGTCAGCTTGTGCAGAGCAAAGGCCTGAAGATGCGCTCCATCAAGCGCTCGCCCAGCGCCAGCCCGGCTACGGGCTCGGCAAAAGCCCACGAACTAGAACAAAAAACGCTCCTCAGCCTCGCCTTCACCACCGCCAGCGAGTAAACACGCACACCCGCAAACCGGCGGTCTTCCTGACATCCGACAAGGATGACTGAAGGACCTCAACTTTAAGTACTTGGCAACACAGATGGCGAACGTCGGATGTTTTTCGCCTCGGACTGACCGCAACTACTCGTATCTCAGCGCCACCAGCGGATCCACGCGACTCGCGCGGCGGGCGGGCACGAAACTTGCGAACAGCGCCGCGGCGACCAAGACGAGAATCATACCGGCAAACGTCAAAGGCTCCGCGGGCTGCATTCCGTCCACCCGGTGCACCAATAAACGCCCGGCTGCGAAAGCGCCGCCTATGCCCATCGCAACGCCGGCGAAAATCATCGCAAGGCTCTGCCGAAGCACAAGCCATATGACTTCGCCGGCACTGGCTCCCAGCGCAATGCGCACGCCCATTTCCGGCAGGCGCTGCCCGGTCAAGTACGCCAGCACGCCATAAATGCCGATGCAGGCCAGCAGCAACGCCAAGCCAGCGAAAACGCCGAACAACAGCAAAAGGAAGCGTTGCCGCGCGAGCGAAGCGCTCACCAGTTGCTCCATGGTGTGAACTTCGTAGAGAGCTTGATCGCCAGAGGCTCCGCCGCTGCCTCCGCGGAGTTCGCGCCGCAGCGCTTCGACCACATTCAAGGGCGGGATGCTGGTTCGCACCGCAATCGACATTAGTTCCGACCACCGACGCAAGAACGCGTCGGGCACCTGCGCGAACGGATAATAAAACTGCGCGCGCACCTTCGCTTGATCATCGCCAGCTAGGCCCCAATGCCGGACATGGCGCACCACACCAACGATCCGTATCGGGACGGGATTGTCCTCTTCCGACCAGGATTTGCTGCCCATGCCTGGGACATAGAGCGCCTTACCGACAGGCTCGTTCGCGCCGAAAGCCTGTTGTGCCAAAACGTCATCAATCACGATGACCGGCTCATTGCCCAGGCGATCGTGGTCATCGAAGAATCGTCCTTTGAGCAGCGAAATGCCCATGACCTGCAAATAGTCCGGTGTCACGCAGGTGGTTAACGCAAGCGGCTGTTTGTCCGGTGGCGGCACGGCGGGTGTAGTCCAGTAGCCAAGTTGGTTATTGCCTTCGCGCATCGGCACGGTATCGACCGCCGCGACGGACTGCACTCCCGGCACGCGGCGCGCGCGTTCCAGGACGTCTTGCCAGGCCCCGCGGATCTGCCCCGGTTTTGCAAGCAGGTCCGACGATAGCGCCATCCGAGTGGTCAGCACATTTCGGAAATTCATGCCCGGTTCGAGCGAGGAGAGCCGCAAGAGTGTGCGCCCGAGCATCCCGGCAGACACCAACAGCACGACGGCCAGGGCAATCTCCGACGCGACAAAGCTGCTGTGCAGTCGGCGCGAACTCCCTGCAACCGTCCGCCCTCCGGCGCGGAGTGTCTGTTCCAGTTCGCGGACGGGGGCGCGCAGCGCTGGCGCCAGACCGAATAGAAGCCCGCTCACGAGCGAGGCGGCCAAAGCAAACAGCAGCACACGCCAATCCAGCTGGACTTCCTCAGCGCGCGGCAAGGCCCCCGGCCAGAACGCCACAAACGGGCGGATACCAATAGCCGCGAGCAAAATCCCGAGCGCGCCTCCGGAAAGGCCCAGCACCGCGCTCTCTGTCAGGCATTGACGCACCAACCGTCCCCGGCCCGCCCCGAGCGCCACCCGCATGGCCAGTTCCCGCTCGCGAGAAACCGCGCGCGCCAACAGCAAGCTCGCAACATTGACGCACGCGATCAGCAGCACGAGGCTCACCGCGCCCAGCAGCAACCATAGCGTCGACCGGACATCTCCGACATCCGGGCGAAGCTGCTCCGCCACAAAGCTGCGGCCTGCATTCGATTCCGGGTATTGCTGAGCCAGATGACTGCCAATCAGCGCCAGATCCGCCCGTGCCTCCGCGAGCTTCACCCCGGGCCGCAGGCGAGCCACAACCTGAATGCCGGGATGCCGGTTGCGATTCTGCATGCTCGGTGCAGTGTCTTGCCCCAGCGGAGTAAACACGTCGGGCTCTTCTCCGTCCCACCGAAAACCGGCCGGGGTAATGCCCACAATCGTGAACGACCTTCCGTCAATCACCAGCGGCGTGCCAACCGCTCCTGGGTCTCCGCCCCGCAAGCGCTGCCACAAACCATGGCTCACAACGACCACTGGCGCCGCGCCAGGCCGGTCCTCTTCAGGCAGGAAACCACGCCCTTGTACGCTAACGCCCAATAAGGAAAACAGTTCGGCTGAGATTTGGCGGCTGGAAACGTATTCGGCTTTCCCCTGCTCGCTGAGCGTACCCACGCTGTAGCGCCATGCCGCCATATCGAGAGAGCGGCTCTCGCGCTTGCAATCGAGAAAGTTAGGATAAGCAAATGCCCAGATGTTTCCGTACTGAGTTAGCTTTTCCGTCTGCTCCTGCAGGGAGACGAGCCTGTCGGGCTCTGGATACGGCAGCGGCTTCAGCAGCACACTGTTGATAACCGTGAACATCACGGTCGTCGCTCCGCTGCCAAGCGCAAGCGTCAGGAGGGCGACGGCCGCAAACCCGAGTCGCTTTCGAAGGGTGCGAAGGGCATAGCGGACGTCCTGAAAAAAATCCACAAGCCAGCGCCATCCCCACATGTCACGCGTTGTTTCTTCCGCTATTCCGACATTTCCGAATTCCCGGCGCGCGGAAGCCTGGGCTTCCTTTCCCGTTCGGCCCGATTCCATTTCCTCGCGCTCGGCAAGCGCCAGGTGCGCTTGGATTTCTTCCTGCAACTCTTCATCGCGCTGCTTTCGTCCCCAGAGTGCGAATCTCATGCTTCGCTCTCCTTTTTCGTCGGATTCAAGACCCCCGAAATCGCTTCCAACAGCTTGGCCCACCGCGAGCGCTCCACGAGCAGGTGCCTTTTCCCGGATTTCGTCAGTCGATAAACGCGCAATCGCGGTCCCACCTCGGACTTCTTCCATTCCGCGGCGATCCACCCCTTGCGTTCCAGCCGGTGCAGCGCCGGATAGAGCGAGCCCGTATCCACCTTCAGGATTTCGCCGGAGTTCGTCCGAATGGCCTTGCTTAGCGCATACCCATGACGCGGCGCCCACTGCAGCGTCTGCAGAATCAGCATATCCAGTGTTCCCTGCAGGATCTCCGTGCGGTCTTGATAGCCCTTTTGCGCACTCATACGATTGCGTAGGTCGCCCGTCTCCTTACCTGTAGGTAGGACGACTACATACCAAAAACGTTTCCTGGTAAAGCTAAGTTTTTGGCCACACAAACTTTACGGCTAGCTCCGAATCCTGCACGTTTATTCCACCCATCCTTTAACATCCCATTCATCTTCGCGTCATCCCAGCGTCATGCAGCATGCCCACACTCTCCCCATCTACTGTGCTACGCCAAGGCTCAGGTGACCACCAGCGCTCCAATGCCTTCCGCATTGCGCCGCCCTACGGTACACTTCGAACAAGCCGGCGAGCGGAACGTGCCACCTGCATGAAACGTATTCTAATCATTGAAGACGACCGCGATATCGTCGAACTGGTTCGCTACAACCTTGCAAATGAAGGATTTCAGGTGCAAGCGGCCTTCGACGGCACCAGCGGTCTTAATACCCTGAAGAAAACGCCTCCGGATCTCCTGCTTCTCGATCTCATGCTTCCCAAAGTTTCCGGCCTCGATATTTGCCGGGAAGTTCGCCGGGATGACGGGCTAAATCGCCTTCCCATACTGATGCTCACGGCGCGCGGTGATGAAGCCGACCGCGTTGTGGGCCTTGAAATGGGCGCCGATGATTACGTCACGAAGCCATTCAGCCCGCGTGAATTGCTGGCGCGGGTCAAGGCGCTGCTCCGCCGTGCGGAGCCCCCCTCGGACTCGCCGCGCACCATTGAGGTTGGGAAGCTCGCCATCGATCCGGCATCCTATCGCGTAAGTCATTCCGGTAAGCCCGTTCCGCTCAGCACGCTCGAATTCCGGCTGCTCTATTACCTTGCATCGCGGCCCAATCGAGTTTTCACGCGCGACCAGCTTCTCGATGCCGTCTGGGGCACCGATCGTTTCGTCACTCCGCGCAGCGTGGACGTTTACGTCCGCCGCTTGCGCGAAAAGATCGAAGGCGATCCCGAGAATCCCGTCCATTTGAAAACCGTCCGCGGCGCCGGGTATTTGTTCGAAACTCGTGCGGCATAATCTTTTCTGGAAACTCGCTCTGACGTTCCTCGCGCTGCTGGTAGGCGTGCTGGCAGCCGTCGATTTCATCGCCGAACGCGCCCTGCGCGACGAGTACACCCGCACCGCCTTGGGGCAACTGGAGTCGATCGCTCGCCTCGCCAAAGCCCGCCCACCCAAGCTCTCCTCCGTTCCGCCCGCCAGCGCTGAGGACCGCACCGCTCTGGACCAGTGGGTCACCCAAATGGCGGCAAGCAATGTGCGCGTTACGGTCATTACTGCTGACGGCCAGGTGCTCGCCGATTCGCAATCCGACCCCCGAACCATGGAAAATCACGCGAACCGACCCGAAGTTCGCGACGCCCTCACCAAGGGCGAAGGCCAATCGGCACGTCGCAGTGTGACCGTGAGCAGTGAACTGCTTTACTACGCTGTCCGGTACGACGCGGCGCCCGGAGTTCCTGTCGTGCTCCGCTTTGCCGCCCCGCTCGCCACCGTGCACGAAACTCTCGTGGTCTTTCGCCGCAAACTGTGGTTCGCGTCAGTAATCATCATGCTCCTTGCGGGCACGGCATCGCTTCTTGTTTCTCGGGGATTTTCTGACCGCATCGAGCGCCTGAAGGAATTTTCGTGGCGCGTCGCGGAAGGCGATTTTCGCCCGCTCCCCGGTGATGGCTCCGGCGACGCTCTCGAAAAACTGGGCGCTTCCCTGAATCAAACCGCCGCGCGGCTCGATCGCACCATTCGCACATTGACCGAGGAGCGCAACCTTTCCTCCGCGATTCTTGGCAGCATGGTGGAAGGCGTAGCCGTGGTGAGCGGCGCGGAGCGGCTGGTCTTCGCCAATCAAAGCTTCGCCGAAATTCTGGATCTCGACCTGCCGCCGAAATCGGGCAGCGCGCTAGTAGAGATCGTGCGCCAGACGGACTTGATCGAAGCGGTGCGCAAAGTTTTGGCTGGCGAGCACCGCGTGGAATCCGAGATCGTCACCGGGACGTTACGCCAGCATTTTTTTGCCGCCACCGTCGGCGCAGTACGCGCGGGAGAAACATACGGCGCCGTCGTCGTGCTTCACGATATTACCGAACTACGCAGGCTCGAACGGGTACGCCGCGATTTCGTCGCCAACGTTTCGCACGAATTTCGCACGCCGCTCACCGCCATTCAGGGCTTTGCGGAAACGCTCCTCGCCGGGGCCATGGATGATCCGCAAAATCGCGAGCGTTTCCTCGAAATCATCGTCGAGCATTCCCGCCGCCTGGCGCGCCTGACCGAAGACTTGCTCAAACTCTCGAAGATGGACGCCGACCGCCTGGAGCTCGAGATTCGGCGCGTAAGCGTCTCGCAGCTCATCGAGTCTTGCATCGAGACCGCGCAGCATCGCGCAACCGAAAAAGAGATCGCCATTTCCGTAAAGCCTATCAGCGTGCCGGACATTGCCGGCGACCGCCGCCGTCTGGCCGAAGTTCTGCAAAATCTGCTCGACAACGCTTTGCAATACACGCTGTCGCGTGGCGAAATTGTTGTCAGCGCGGAAGCCCGCGACGGCGAGGTCGTCTTCACCGTCGCGGACACCGGCATCGGCATTCCAAAAGCGGATCAGTCCCGCATTTTTGAGCGCTTTTACCGCGTGGATGCCGCGCGCTCGAGAGAGCTCGGCGGCACGGGACTGGGCCTCTCCATCGCAAAGCACATCGCGGAAGTTCACGGCGGCCGCATCTGGGTAGATAGCGAAATTGGCCGTGGCTCGCGGTTTCATTTCACCGTCCCCGTTTTTGACGCCGAGCGCGCCGCACGCTCGGCTCCGGCTGCCACCGCACGCAACACCGGCCGCGGCTCCGTTTAGGTTCGCGGATATCTGAAACACCGCCTCAAGTTTGTTTCACTTTGCATTCACAATATCTTCATCAAAGCTTCATCGTCTCTCACCACACTTACGCCTACGAGTGAAGTGTGATTTCTCAAGAACTTCCGCGCGGAGGCTCAATTTATGGCGAGTACCTCAGCCGAACTCACTGAAGCGGTGCTGTACGACGCACTGGTGAACTACCTGGTCTCCATGGCCCGCACAGTGGAAGGGGCCATGAACCGCGCCCTCGACGCGCTCATCTCGCTCGACAGCTCGCCCACATCCGCGCTTCCCGGCGAAGTGTTTCTCCTCGAGCCGCGCATCAACGAAATGGAAATCGTAATCGACGAGCACGCTATCCGCCTGCTGCGACGCGGCTCCTTTTCCGACGACGAAATGCGCCTGATCGTGGCGGCGCTGAAAATCACCAACGATCTAGAGCGGATTGGCGACCTGGCCGTCAACCTCGCGCAAGGCGCGGTTTCACTGCGTGAAATGCCTGACGCGCGCGTCCCCGAAGAGCTTGCCCCCATGGCCGTAGCCGTACGCGCGATGGTCAGCAAGAGCCTCGGCGCGCTTATCTTTCGCAACGTCGAAATGGCGACTCAAGTCCTGGAAAGCGACGATGTCGTGGACCAGTACCGCGATCGAATTTTCGAAAATTTGCTCGCCGGCATGACCCAGCAGGCCACGTTTGTCAGTCCGGGCTTGCAATTCATTCTGGCCACGCGCCACCTGGAACGCATCGCCGACCACGCCACCAACATCGCCGAGGACATCATTTTCTGGGTGCGCGGGCTGGATGTGCGCCATGGTCGCGGCCTCACCATGCGCCCGGACCGTTCCGAAGAAGAAGAGAACTCCGGAATCGGAAGCTCAGTTCCCGGCCACGGCACGGTGCTGGCCTCCGCGGAGGCTGCTGCGGTCATCGAGAATTCACACGCGCTTGATGCCGGTGTGACCCCGGCTTGTGACACTGAGCGGGCTTGATCTTCACTAAATGTCCTACCCTGGGGACCGGCGCACCCCTGGCGCCGGTCCCTCTCCTCCCTACCGAGTCAACCAGCTCAGCTAACTGACACGAGGCGCGTGCGCCCAGCCCGCGAAATTTGAGTCTGCGGGCATGCTAAACTTAGTTGTTTGTGGGGAGGAGCAATTCTGTGAACTGGGGCTGGCTGCTGCTGCGCGTCGCCATTGGATTGACAATTCTTGCGACGCTGTTCCTCTCTCAACGCTTTTGGTACCGCTCCATCTGGCGTGCCACGGCCAATTGGCGCGCTGTCTGGCTGCGCGTCGCCGTGCGCCTGGTATATATCTCTCTCCTGATTCTGATCATCGGCGCCGCCATCGACGGATTCCGCATGGGGCGCAACCCTCATCTGATTCCCAGCGACAATCTGATCGAGATGTTCGCGGGGCTATGGTTCACGAGCGCGCTCTTCGCCTACCTGGCCGTGAAGGTGGTTCGGGGTATCGACCGCCTTTGGACTTCGCTGCGCTCCGCCGCCCGAGGCAATTCCGGGCCGGAGCCGAGTTCTCCGCTGAGACAAGCACTAACGAACCCAGCGGCGTCGCCCTTGATGCGCGCTCCAGCCACCGCAGAACTCCTCCCTGATCCTTCGCGTCGCTACTTTTTCCGTACTGCTTCGGCTCTCGCCGGTGCTGCTCCTTTTCTTGGCGTAATGTACGGCTTTGCCGCCGAGCGTCTCGACTATCGCGTGCGTCGCGTCGAAATCCCCACGGCCAATCTGGCGCCCGGTCTCGACGGCATGAAAATCGTCCAGCTCAGCGACATTCACCTCAGCGGCTACATGAGCCGCACGGATCTTCGTCGCGCGGTGGAAATGGCCAACGAGCTCGGCGCCGACCTCGCGGTCGTCACCGGAGATTTCATCACCGGAGCCTCCGACCCGCTGGCCGATTGCGTCGATGAGATACGCCAGCTTCACGCGCCTCTCGGCATTTTCGGGTGCAACGGCAATCATGAAATTTACGCTCGGGCTGAAGACGCCGCACAGCACCTCTTTGCACAGGCGGGCATGAAGCTGCTTCGCCACGAAAATTCGCAGCTCGCATTTCACGGCGCCCAGCTTAATCTCCTTGGCGTCGACTACCAACGCGAGCGTAGTCCCGGTGGCCACCGCTTGCAGATGCTTCCCGATCTTGCTCCGCTGATTCGCGGCGATATGCCAAACATTTTGCTCTCGCACAATCCCAACACTTTCAATCGTGCGGCGGAGCTGGGCATTGAGCTGTCGCTGGCCGGGCATACGCACGGAGGCCAAATTCAGGTGGAAATTCTCGATCACCGGCTTAGTCCAGCCCGCTTTATGACCGACTACATAGCGGGCGCCTACTTCCGCCCGCTCTCCATGCCAGCGACGGACAACCGCGCACTGAAGGATGCTAACTATTCGGCGAGCAACGGGGCGCCGAGTTCCACCCATGCCCAGCCGCATCTGTCAGTGCTCTATGTCAATCGCGGACTCGGCACGGTCGGCGCCCCTGTGCGCCTCGGCGTTCCCCCGGAAATTACGCTAATTACGCTGCGCCGCGCAGCGTAAAGTCCTCTTCGGCTTTTCTCCATGGGCCGGAGGTCTCTCCGCCGCACAGTGCGCCCTGAGTTGGCGGTTTGTTCGCGCTGCCTTGCTGCTCTCCCAGACGCTCTGTGTTATGGTCAAGAAGGACACCGCAATGAACCAATTTGTCGAACCCAATAGCTTTTCCCGCGAGTTGGACGACTCCTACGAATCGCCAGAGACAGACTCCTCGCCGACCTCGCCCTTCAGCCGGTGGCTCGCCACAGTCGTCTCTCTCGGCGCCAGCGACCTGCTTCTTGTACAAGGCGCGCCACCCTGCATGCGCGTCGACGGTGAAGTGCGCAAGATTGAGCCCGGCCTTCTCG
>Ga0209526_10001124_pt1 | contig 17658 bp, 12 predicted proteins | sample JacPinW_OM2H0_M1_FD_188566 | JGI IMG/M metagenome (GOLD analysis project Ga0209526, IMG submission 188566) | Forest soil microbial communities from Algoma, Ontario, Canada - Jack Pine, Ontario site 1_JW_OM2H0_M1 (SPAdes) (version 2) | ecosystem: Environmental > Terrestrial > Soil > Boreal... | reverse complement strand
GCGCGTGAAGCGCCCACCCGTCGCTCCCCGCAAGCAGGTCGCAAGCAGGGGAAGCGTTAGAGTGGGGAAGATTAATTCAATTCGCTTGCAGAGCAGCATTTGTCCCGCCATCGTCGCGCGCGAGCAGCGCGGATGGGAGGGCAGCATGAGTCACGTCGTGCACGCGGTCCAACATGAGGCCGAGCATCGCTTGGAGCACGAGCACGCTGATGGTGGGGGACATGCGACGAAAGTATCCGATCGGAACAAGAAAATAGCCCTCCTGATCGCGGTCATTGCGCTGTTTCTCTCGCTGTCGGAGACGCTCGGCAAAAGCGCGCAAACGGCCGGAATCGAGCTCAATATCAAGGCATCGGATACCTGGAACTTTTTCCAGGCCAAGACCGTGCGACAGACCACGCTGCGCACGGCGGCGGAGGCCTTGCGCATCGAGCTGACCGGGCAAACCGACGAAGCCGTGAAATCTTTAATGAGCAAGCAGATCGAGGGCTGGAATGCGACGGTCAAGCGTTATGAGTCCGACCCCGAGCAAAAGGACGGGCGCAAGGAACTCAAAGCTCAGGCCGAACAATACGAGCGCAACCGCGACGTCGCCATGTCGCGTTATCACAGCTACGAGTTCGGATCGGCCGCGTATCAGATCGGCATCGTGCTCGCTTCGGCCGCCGTGATCACCGGAATGATCGGACTTGCCTACGGCGCGGCAGGCCTCGGCGTCATCGGCCTCGTCTTTACCGGCATAGGTCTGTTTGCGCCAAATGCCCCGCATGACGCGATGCACTGGTTCGAACATTTGTTCCGGGCCGCCGGCGCCCACTGAAGACCGCTGATGGAGTACCAACGCAGGCTTCCTTTCCGGACCGGCGCAACGTAGTATTGATCAGGGAATCTCCGGCGGGAGGGGCATCGCATCGGAGCGCGGTGCCATGCCTTTGTTCAGGTATTTCGTAACGGTCGGCGCCCTTCTCACGCTTGGCTTGTTTGCGCTGTGTGCCTATCTCGAACCAACGTCAAGCGATTCGGCTGCGCGCGTTTCCGTTTCGCCGACAACGACCTCCCTTGTTTACGCCGGGACGGCTCATAAAGCGAAATAGCGCTCACATATTTATTGCCCGTTTGTCGACCGCAAGCGCCGCCTCCCGGACCGCCTCGCTCAGGGTGGGGTGCGGGTGGCAGGTGCGCGCGATATCCTCGGCGGCAGCCCCAAATTCCATGGCCACCGCGGCCTCTGCGATCATGTTGCCGGCGTCGGCGCCGACAATGTGCACTCCGAGCACCCGATCCGATCCGGCGTCGGCCAAAATCTTGACCATGCCTTCGGTCTCGAGATTTATCTTGGCGCGCCCGTTGGCGGTGAACGGAAATTTGCCGGCACGGTAATCGATTCCGCTCTGTTTGAGCTCCTCTTCACTTTTGCCGACCGAGGCGATTTCGGGAAAGGTATAGACCACGTTGGGGATCACGTCGTAGTTCACGTGGCCGGCCTGGCCCGCCAAAATCTCTGCAACCGCGACCCCCTCGTCCTCCGCCTTATGCGCGAGCATCGGTCCCGCAATGACGTCTCCGATCGCGTAAATGCCGGCGACGTTGGTCGCAAAGTGCTGATCGACGAGCACGCGTCCTTTGTTGTCTTGCTTGACACCGAGAGTTTCGAGCCCGAGCGCCGCGGTATAGGGAACGCGGCCTACCGCCACGAGCACCACGTCGGCTTCGACCGTCTCAGCGCCGCCACCATCCGAGGAGCGAGCAATCTTTACTTTGAGCGGCTGACCCGATGGGTCGATGGCGGTCACTTTCGAGGACAACCTGAACGTCATCCCCTGTTTTTCGAGAATACGCTGAACCTGCCGGCAGACCTCGTTGTCCATGCCCGGAAGAATGCGATCGAGGAACTCGACCGCGACAACATCAGAACCAAGGCGACGCCAAACCGAGCCCAGCTCGAGACCGATCACGCCCGCGCCGATGACGAGCAGCCGCTTGGGTACCGTGCTAAGCACAAGCGCGCCGGTCGAGGATACGATGCGTTTTTCATCGATCTCAACGCCGGGGAGCCGCGCCACATCCGACCCGGTGGCGATGACAATCGCCTTGGCTTCAAGTGTTTCGCTCTTGCGCCCCGCCGAGGTCACCTCGACTTTTCCGCCCGCGGCAATGCGGCCAGTGCCTTGAAAGGTGTCGATTTTGTTTTTCTTGAACAGGAAGGCTACGCCTTTGACGTTTCCCGCCACGCCCTCGTCCTTGAATTTCATCATCCCGGGGAGATCGAGCTTGGGGTTGCCGACCTTGATGCCCATCCTGTCGAACAGATGTCCCGCTTCATCGTAGAGATGGGATGCATGCAGGAGCGCTTTCGAGGGAATGCAGCCGATATTGAGGCAGGTACCCCCGAAGGTCTTGTCCTTCTCGACCACCGCGACCTTCATACCGAGCTGCGCGGCGCGGATGGCGCAGAAATATCCTCCGGGACCGGAGCCGATCACAATAAGATCATAAGCCATGGAGTCCTCGTGATGAGGATGAGACGACGCTATCGCTTACGGGGTCTATCACAAATCCAGGACGAATCTCGCCGGATCCTCCAACGTCTCCTTCACCCGCACGAGAAAGAGAACAGCCTCGCGCCCGTCCACGATGCGATGATCGTAGCTCAGAGCAAGATACATCATCGGACGGGCCTCGATCTTGCCGGCAACCACGACTGGACGTTCCTCGATCTTGTGCATTCCGAGGATGCCGGACTGCGGCGCATTGAGGATCGGGGTCGACATCAAAGAGCCGTAGACGCCGCCATTGCTGATGGTAAAAGTGCCGCCCTGCATCTCCTCGATTTTGAGCGTGCCCTCGCGCGCGTGCCGGCCAAATCCGGCGATCTCCGCCTCGATCTGCGCAAGCGATTTCTGATCGCAATCGCGCAGCACGGGAACAACCAGTCCTCGCTCGGTCCCGACCGCGACACCGATGTGATAATAATTCTTGTAAACAATATCGGTCCCGTCGATCTCGGCATTGACGGCGGGAATGTCCTTGAGCGCTTGCACGCAGGCGCGCACGAAAAATCCCATGAAGCCGAGTTTGACGCCGTGTTTCTTCTCGAACAGCTCCTTGTACTGGTTGCGCAGCTTCATCACCTCGCTCATGTCGACCTCATTGAAGGTCGTGAGCATGGCAGCGGTGTTCTGCGCCTCCTTCAACCGCCGCGCGATCGTCTGTCGAAGCCGCGTCATCTTCACGCGCTCTTCGCGCGCGTCGTCGTCGGAGGGCGCCGGTGCGCGCAGCGCAACGCTGGCCGCCGATTGAGAAACCGGTATCGGGGTCGCGGCGGCGCGCTCGATCGCCGCGAGCATGTCAGCCTTGGTGACGCGGCCGTCCTTTCCGGAACCTTCCACCATGGCTGGGTCGACGCCCGTCTCGGCTGCCATTTTTCGCACCGAGGGCGAAAGCGCCAAGGCCTCCGCGGCTCCAGCCGTCACTGATTGCTTCGGCTGCTGCCGCGGCTCTTGGTGCGGAGCTACTTTTTGTTCGGCGCCGCGCGCGCTCGCGGGTGCAGTCGCGCCGGCTGACGGCGCGCCTTCCTTGATCTGACCGAGCAGGGCTCCGACGGCGACCGTCTCGCCGTCCTTGGCCGCGATATCCGCAAGCACGCCCGCGGCCGGAGCCGGCACCTCGATGGTGACTTTGTCGGTTTCAAGCTCGACCAAGGGCTCATCTACGGCGACGGCATCGCCGGGGTGCTTGAACCACTTGCCGATCGTGGCCTCGGTCACCGATTCGCCGAGGGTGGGGACACGAATCTCAACCATGCCGGCGCTCCTTTGCAGTCACGCAGCAAGACCATGAACGCCCTAAAGGGGCGAGCACAGCCTCGCGCCGTTATCCCAGAGCTTCGTCCAACAGCGCCTTGAGCTGCTTGAGATGTTGTGACATTTGCCCGGTCGCCGTCGCGGCAGTGGCTGGACGGCCGGCATAGGCGGGCCGCTCGCTCTGCGCTCCAATCTGCCGGAACACCCATTCCAGGCAGGGCTCGATGAAGGAATACGCGCCCATATTGCGCGGCTCCTCCTGGCACCACATGAATTGTGCCTTCGGAAAGCGGGCAAGCTCCTGCACCAGCGCCTTGAGCGGCACCGGGTAGAGCTGCTCCAGGCGCAGGAGATAGATGTCGTCGATCCCGCGCTTTTCCCGCTCCTCGTGAAGATCATAATAGATCTTGCCCGAGCACATCACCACGCGCCGGATCTTGTCGTCGGGCACGAGCTTGATCTTTTCGCCGGAAAGCACCTGTGCGTCATCCCAGAGCAGGCGATGAAAGGTGGTGTCTGGTCCCAACTCATCGAGCCGTGATACCGCACGCTTGTGGCGCAGCAGCGATTTCGGCGTCATCAGGATGAGCGGCTTGCGGATGTTACGCTTCAACTGCCGGCGCAGGATGTGGAAATAGTTGGCCGGCGTGGTGCAATTCGCGATCTGCATGTTGTCCTCGGCGCACATTTGCAGGAAGCGCTCGAGGCGCGCGGAGGAATGCTCCGGACCCTGCCCTTCATAGCCGTGCGGCAGCAGGCAGACGAGGCCGGACATGCGCAGCCATTTGCGCTCGCCGGAGGAGACGAACTGATCGAAAACGACCTGGGCGCCGTTGGCGAAATCGCCGAACTGCGCTTCCCATAAAGTGAGCGCGTTGGGCTCGGCGAGGGAGTAGCCGTATTCGAAGCCGACCACCGCCTCTTCCGAGAGCATCGAGTTGATCACCTCGAAGCGCGCCTGGCCTTCGCCGAGGTGATTGAACGGGATGTAGCGGTCCTCATTCTCCTGGTCGACGAGAACTGAATGCCGCTGGGAAAACGTGCCGCGCTCGGTATCCTGTCCGGACAGCCGCACGGGATGGCCTTCTCGCAGAAGTGAGCAGAATGCCAGCGCCTCGGCCGTTGACCAATCGATGTCCCGGCCGGTCGCAATCGTTTTATTGCGATTTTCAAGAAACCGCTGGATGGTACGATGGACACGAAACCCTTGCGGTACTGCGGTGATTTTTTTGCCGATGTCTCTGAGCGATTCGAGCGCGAACCCGGTCCGGCCGCGGCGCGGATCATCGTAATCGCGCGCCGCCTGGATATCGGCCCAGCGGCCATCGAGCCAGTCGGCGCTGTTGGGTTTGTAGCCCTGGCTCGCTTCAAGCTCGATATCGAGTTTGGCGCGCCATTCGGCTTGCATTTTCTCCACTTCCTCCTGGGACACAACGTTCTCAGCCACGAGCTTCTTGGCATAGATCTCCCGGGTCGAAGGGTGATTGCGAATGGCTTTGTACATCAACGGCTGCGTGAAGGCGGGCTCATCGCCCTCATTGTGCCCGTAGCGCCGGTAGCAGAACATGTCGATCACGACAGGACGCTGGAAGCGTTGCCGGAACTCGGTGGCGACCTTGGCCGCGAAAACCACCGCCTCGGGATCGTCTCCGTTGGCATGGAAGATCGGCGCCTCGATCATCTTGGCGACGTCGGAGGGATAAGGCGAGGACCGCGAATAACGCGGATAGGTCGTAAACCCGATCTGATTGTTGATGATGAAATGGACGGAGCCGCCGGTCCGGTGGCCGCGCAATCCGGAGAGGCCGAAACATTCGGCAATGACGCCTTGCCCCGCAAATGCCGCGTCACCGGAGATGAGCAGAGGCATCACCATGGTGCGGTCTTCGCGGGTAGCGCCATATTGATCCTGCTTGGCGCGCACCTTTCCGAGCACCACGGGATTGACGATTTCGAGATGGGATGGATTGGCAGTGAGCGAGAGGTGCACGTGGTTGCCGTCGAACCCGCGGTCGGACGACGCGCCGAGGTGATATTTCACATCGCCTGAACCTTCCACTTCATTGGGGGTCGACGAGCCGCCCTTGAATTCGTGGAAGATCGCGCGATGCGGCTTGGCCATGACCTGGGCAAGTACGTTGAGACGCCCGCGATGCGCCATACCGATGATGATTTCCTTCACGCCGAGCGCGCCACCGCGCTTGATGATCTGCTCGAGCGCTGGAATCATGGATTCCCCGCCGTCGAGGCCGAACCGCTTGGTGCCGGTAAATTTCAGATCGCAGAATTTCTCGAATCCTTCCGCTTCGATCAGCTTGTTAAGGATGGCTCGCTTGCCCTCGCGGGTGAACGTGATCTCCTTGTCTGGTCCCTCGATGCGCTCCTGCATCCAGCTTTTCTGTGCCGGATCGGAGATGTGCATGAACTCCACGCCCAAAGTCTGGCAATAGGTACGCTGTACGATCGCCAGGATTTCGCGCAGAGTTCCGAACTCGAGCCCGAGGACCCGATCGAGAAAGATCTTTCGATCGAGGTCAGCATCCGTAAATCCGTACGAACGCAGATCGAGGTCCGCCTCGTCTCTCTGCGGTTCGAGGCCGAGCGGGTCGAGATTGGCATGGAAATGACCGCGCGCCCGATAGGCGCGAATGAGCATCAATGCACGGATCGAATCGCGCGTCGCCTGCTGGACTTCGGCGCCGGAGAGCTCGACACCCCCAGCCTGCGCGCGGGCCGAAATCTTTGCGCCGGCAACCTTCTCGGCATCTTCCCACTCGCCGGTCAGTGCCGAAGAAAGCTCGTCGCGCGCCATACGTGGCCAGTCCGGACGCTGCCATGAGGGCGCATGGGCGGCTCGCTCCACGGCCGCGCGATCTTCCTTGAGAGCCTGGAAGAATTCCTGCCACTCCCGGTCGAGCGAGCCGGGATTCTCCTCGAAGCGCGAATACAAGTGCTCGATATAGTCGGCATTGCCACCATAGAGAAACGAGCTCCGAGCCAAGGCGGCGTTGGCATCCTGACGGGTCATGCGAGGGATCCTATCGGTTTAAATCGCAAGCGTTTCCCTTCCCGATTGTTGTCATCGTGGCGATTATCGTGTGCTCCAGGCCAGTCCACCTTGTTTATGTAAGGTTCGAATGTGCGCAGGGCGAGCGGCGCAACCAGATCAGCCTTTGAGTGCCTTGGCCAAAGTCTTGCCGAGGCGTGCGGGCGAGGGCGACACCTTGATTCCCGCGGCTTGCATCGCTGCAATCTTCGATTCGGCATCACCCTTGCCGCCGGAGATGATCGCTCCCGCGTGCCCCATGCGCCGTCCCGGCGGGGCAGTGCGACCCGCAATGAAGCCTGCGATCGGCTTCCTGCGGCCGCGCTTGGCCTCATCGATGAGGAATTGCGCCGCATCCTCTTCGCCCGATCCACCGATCTCGCCGATCATCACGAGTCCTTCGGTCGAGTTGTCCGCCAAAAACATTTCAAGGATCTCAATGAACTCCGTTCCCTTGACCGGATCTCCTCCGATCCCAACGGCAGTGGTTTGGCCGAGGCCTTCCTGCGTGGTCTGGTAAACGGCCTCATAGGTCAGCGTGCCCGAACGCGACACAATGCCGATGCGGCCGGGCTGGAAAATATTCCCTGGCATGATCCCGATCTTGCATTGACCGGCCGTCATCACCCCCGGACAATTCGGGCCGATGAGACGCGATTTCGATCCCGCCAGGGCGCGCTTGACCTTCACCATGTCGAGCACCGGGATGCCCTCGGTGATGCAAACGATGAGCGCGATCTCCGCCGCGATGGCTTCGCAGATCGCATCGGCCGCTCCGGCCGGCGGCACATAGATTACGCTGGCGTCGCAGCCGGTCTGCTCCTTGGCTTGCGCCACCGTCTCGAATACCGGCAGGCCGAGATGGCTCGTGCCTCCCTTGCCCGGCGACGTCCCGCCGACCATGCGCGTGCCGTAGGCGATCGCCTGTTCGGAATGGAACGTGCCGTTCCTACCGGTGAATCCCTGGCAGATTACCTTCGTGGTTTTGTCGATCAGAATGCTCATTGCGCCGCCAAGCCTGGCTACCTGATCCTCGCTCGGCGCAAAGCACCGAACTCCAGGTGAATTGGCGTTTGTGTCGCGTTGTACAACAATTCCACACGCCTCCAAAGCAGCATGCTCAACCTGCCGCTCTCACCGCCTTGACGATCTTCTGGGCTGCATCATCGAGATCGTCTGCGGACGTAACATTGAGATTGGACTTGGCAATGATCTCCTTGCCCCGCTCGACATTGGTGCCTTCGAGTCGGACCACGAGGGGTACCCGCAGGCCGACCTCGGTCACCGCGGCAACGACGCCCTCGGCGATCACGTCGCAGCGCATGATCCCTCCGAAGATGTTGATCAAGATCCCCTTCACCTTCGGATCGGCGGTGATGATCTTGAACGCCGCCGCGACTTTCTCGTGCGTGGCGCCGCCGCCCACATCGAGAAAGTTGGCAGGCGCCTCGCCGTAAAGCTTGATGATATCCATTGTCGCCATCGCAAGGCCGGCGCCGTTCACCATACACCCGATGGTGCCGTCGAGCGCGACGTAATTGAGATCGTATCTGGAAGCTTCGATCTCTTTTTCGTCTTCCTCCGTCAGATCGCGCAGGGCCAGGATCTCAGGATGCCGGTAGAGCGCATTGTCGTCGAAACTGATTTTGGCATCGAGACAGAGCAACTCATCGGACTTTGTCAGGACGAGCGGGTTGACTTCAAGCAAGCTCATGTCGGTCGCGATAAAGGCGGCATAAAGCTCCGCGACAAGCTTGTGCGCCTGTTTGGCGGCGGCACCGTTGAGGGCGAGTGCCTGTGCGGCACGTCGGCCATGATGCTGCATGATGCCGGTTGCGGGATCGACGGAGAAGGTTGTGATCCTTTCCGGCTGCGTGCGTGCGGTCTCTTCGATGTCCACGCCGCCGGCGGTCGACAGAACGAACGAAAGCCGTGACGTTGCACGGTCGATCAAGGCAGAAAGATAGAACTCGCGCGCGATAAGCGAGCCCTCCTCGATATAAAGGCGGTTTACGGCTTTGCCGTGTGGACCTGTCTGGTGTGTGACAAGCACTGACCCAAGCAGCCGTTGCGCCTCTTTGCGGACCTCCTCGATCGACCGCACCACCTTGACGCCACCGGCCTTCCCGCGTCCGCCTGCATGGATTTGCGCTTTGACGACCACGACCGGCGCGCCAAGCTCACGCGCAGCCGCTACCGCTTCATCAACGGAAAAAGCCGCCTGCCCGCGCGGCACCGGAACGCCAAAATCCCGCAGCAGCGCCTTGGCTTGGTATTCGTGAATGTTCATACCGGTCTCTCACGTGACCCCAATTTATTGGCAAAAAACGAATTGAACCAAACGCAAATCCAGCGCGGGTTCGCCGTGAGCGGCACACAGGGCGTTCACTTTTCCTTTGTCTCTTCGGCAGTGAACCAGGTTCTCGCCCGTACTTTTTTCATCTGCTCCTGGTCAATGAACGGCAGCACGGTCTTGTTGAAAGCTGCGCTGAGAAGCTGATATTCCCTGGTGCAATCTTGCGCGCGTTGCTGCGGCAACCAGCCCGCGTCGACGAAATCCTTGAAGGTGACGGGATCGCCGCCGTACGCGAGGCAGATGACGTTGTACATGCGTTGGCTGGCGCTGCCGTGCTCGTCGGAGAAGGAGCAGAATGACAGCCGGCACTGCGGCTCAGGGCTGTTTGGATTGACTCTGGGCGTGCCGAGCTTCGGGTCCTGTCCCTGTGCGGCGCTATACGCCCAGTAATAGGCGAAGCCCTTGATGACGGTGCGTGCGGTCTCGGTGCCGAACTGAAGCGGAATGAAGGCCGCCATGAAATCGGCCGCATCCTCCTCGCGTCCGAAAACCGGCACGTTGAGCAGGTCGAAAATGGCGTGGCCAGTTTCGTGCAACAGCACCGACGCGAACAGGCCGGCAAACAATTGATCGCGCGACACCGGGGTCCAGAGTTTCTGCGTGTTCTGCAGCTGCACCAGCAGGTCGGCGCTTTTCTCCGCCTCGGCGATGAAGGAATAGCACATGTTGATCAAATGATTGTCGGGATCGTAATACGGGCTGTCCCACTCGCTGCCGGAGCAATCGCTGGCAATCATAAGGAGCGTATAGGGTAGCCGGAGCGGCGAGAGAAATTCGGCGTATTGCTCGAGCACGCGGCGCTTCATCATGCGTTCACGTAACGCCATGCGCTCCGGACTGATCTGCTTGGAGTCGGACGCGAGCCCGGTTCTCCAGTAGCCGCGGTCGCCCTTTTCCTTTTCATACAACACGATTTTGCTGTTGCTGAATCCCGGCGCAACTTGTGCGAATGCCCAATTTGTCAAGGCGGCCGGCAAGAACATCGCCGCGACAAGAACGGCAGCGTGCAGGATCGATTTCATGCGCATGTCCTCGCGGTTCACTTTGGCGGTGCCCAGTTGAGCCAGGGCGTGGCGCGTGCCTTGATCAACAGGTCCGGATCAACATAGGGCATGATTCGCAGGTCGAAGGCCCTGCGAATCTGATCGTATTCGCCCTGGCAGCGCTCCGCGCGGCGTTTCGGAAGAATGCCGCGATCGACCATATCCCCGAACTGCAGCGGCGCGGCGGCATAGGCGATGCAGACGTAGTTGAAGAACCGCTGGTAGTCCGGCGAACCCGTATCGGAGAAATCGCTGCCGGTCCATGTCTTGTCCGACCACATGAACAGGTCAGCAGTCCCGGTGATGGCGGTGCGCGACACGTCCTCGCCGAATTGAGTCATGATGAGCGCGGCGAGGCGATCGGCGGCGTCTCTTTCCCGGCCCCAGATCGGCACGTCCAGGATCTCGAAGATGGCGCGCGAAGTCTCGTGCAACGCCGTCTGGATGAAGGCCCCGATGATCACGGACTGCGCGAGATTGCGGTCGGATGCACGCTGGCTCACAAGCCTTTCGATGGCTGCGATCATCTCATAGCAGACGGTCGCGGTATCTGCTGGGCGCTGCTGCAAGGTCGTTGCCCCGCATTGCGCGGTCTTGATCGTAAGCGGCCGCGGCAGGTGCAGCGGCGTGAGAAAGACCTGCATCTCTTCCAGCACCGCGCGCTGCTTGAGGCGTTGATAGATGGGCTGCAGCTGCGCATTCGTGGGCGCATCATAGGCGACCTGGACCTGCGACTGCTGCGCGGGCGCTTGGCTGGCGGCCGACCACATCAGAACAGCCGCGGTGATCAGGCTGTGCGTCGTGTATCTGCTTAACATGAGTTAACTCTCACGGTCTGAACTGGGTTGGAGCAGACAAGAGTCCGTCATAGCCGCGTGCGTCGCACGGAACATGTGCATGGGATTGTCCTTGCAAACGGTTTGGACAGGGCTAAGTACCGTCCGCGCGAAGATAGCATAGCATTTGAGACGGAATCTTGGTGTTGAGCAAGTTCTTCTTTCGAGCCGATGGGCGAGCAAGAAGAGCAAGGACCGCATTGCGGTGGGCGCTGGCGCGCGCGTTACAATTCCGTCACGGACCGCAACATGCTCTGATGGCGCCACCCTCCTTGGCAAGCGCCAATGAACGCGGCTGCGGTGGCGCTCAATGCTTGACAGATGCGACATCAAAGATGCTCTTCCGCTCCTTGGGATCACGGACATCGCCATTGATCCGCTGGCGCCCGCCACAATCTGCGTCCTCTCCGGGGACGGCGAAGGCGGCGTTGCCATGCACGGGCCTCCATCGGTCGGGGTGCTCAAGAGCATGGATGCGGGACGCACGTGGAATCCGACTGGTTTGGTCTGGAAAATCAATCAGTCGGAATACGGCCATCGGCTGGTGTGGAAACAGACTTCATATTGGGAGAAGAGCGCTTCCGCCCCGGACTACGGTGAATTTTACAGGTCGGACCAAGGGGAAGTTTTGCAACAAAATCTGCCATGAGCGGACTCATGCCGGGCAGCAACCGTCACCTATTCGATCGCCTCGTCGACGAGCAAGCGCGAGCCCGCGGGCGTCTGCCAGATCACCCTGCTGGGATTGTTTCGAATCGCATCATCGCGGCGCTTGCGCGCAAGCGCGGCCTCGCCGCCATTGGTTGCGTGGTAAAGATCGAGCGCCTCGAACTCGTCCTCTCTGGGTGCCGCAATCGCAAGGTCGGTATAGGTCGAGCGGTTCTGAGAGCTTAGGACCTCATCGAGGATCGATTTGCATTCGCGATAGGTGAGCCAATATCGCCACGCCTTCACCGCGGTTTGTGCGAGATAGCGTGGATAGAACACAAGAGCGTTCTCTCGTGGGAGGCCATACCGGCGGTCGGAGCGGAATTTCATCCGCAGGGCACCGCCTTCGAGCGGATGCACGCCCTCATAGGCGCTCACGAGCTTGAACCAGAGAAGCGTGGTCAACGCCGTCTTCGGCCGACCGAGGCGATTGGCGGCGGCGCGGCACAGGATCGTGCGGATGTGCTCTGGAGTGTAGAACGCCTCCCACGCCGCACGATAGGCATCCTCCCATTCCGCGTCCGACATTTTTGAATGATGTGCGACCCGATGATTGAGGTCGTACTTGTTCATGTCGGGATCCATCCAGGTCCCGTTCTGCCACAGTATCTTGTGGTCCTCCGATCCGGGTAATGGCGTGAGAAAGAACAGTTCGAGGATGTCAAGCGGCAACTCACGCTTGATGATCTCGATGTCGCGCAGAATCGACGCTTTGCTGTCACCGGGAAAACCGATGATGTAGCCAGCGCATGTGATAGCTCCGTGCTCGCGCCATTTCTGCAGCATCTGTCGGTAATCGGTGATCTTGTTCTGACGCTTTTTCGCAGCAATCAGATTGTCCGGATTGATGTTTTCGAGCCCGATGAAGACCCGGCGGACGCCTGCCTGCGCCGCTTTCTCGATGAAATTCGGAATTTTATGGCAAAGGGTATCGACCTGGATCGTAAAGCCGATCTTTGGACAATCGCCGGCGCGCAACGCTATTAAGCGATCGAACAGTGGCTCCCAATCGCGGTTGCGGGCGAAATTGTCATCAGTGATGAAGAAGCGCTTAATGCCCTGGGCGTAGTTCTCACGCACAATCTTCTCAAGATCATCTGGCGAGCGGAACCGGCTTTTGCGTCCTTGCACGTTGATGATGGTGCAAAACGAGCACTGGTACGGGCAGCCGCGCCCAAGGTCCATGCTCGAAAGCGATCCAGATGTTCGGCGAATATGTTTTCGGGGCAAGGTCGGCGACGGCTCGCCTTGCAAGGCCGGGAGTTGGTCCATGTAGTTGTAGAGCGGCGCCAGTTTGCCATTCCAGGCATCGCGCAATACCTGGTCGAGGCGTCCGTCCTCTGCCTCGCCAGCAAAGAAAGAGATACCCAGCGCGTGCGCCTCCCGCATGTCCGGCGGCACCTCGGGCAGCATCGCAATACAGCCCGAGATGTGGAAACCGCCGATGCAGACGGGTAATTGAGCGGCTACAAAGCGACGCGCAAGATCCACGGCGCGAGGAAACTGATTGGATTGCACCCCGACGAGGCCAATCAGGGCTTTGCCGCCCTCCTTGGAGATCATTCGAATGATCTTGTCCGGCCGCACGCGCCGATTCGTTTCGTCGTAGGTGTGCAGGCGGATTTGCACCTGCGGACCAAGCACCTGACGGCGGTCGGCGTCCTGCGCGAGCCCATTGAGACACGCAAGCGTGTTGGAGGGAATGGCCGACCGGAACCACTGAATGGGATAGCCGTCGTCATCGTAGTGCGTCGGCTTGATCATGACGAAGTGGAACAACGTCTGCAGCCTGCTTGGCGTGGAGATCATCATTGGCTGCTTTGACGTTTTTGAACGAACCACTCGAACGAGGCGTACTATCCGCTAGGCCCGCGCGGAACGGCCGGCGCCAACTTGCTTCTAGACGCCGGATGTATGTCTGGCGAATCAACATTGCATAAAACCGAGGGGACCGCGAGCGGGTAACCTCTAGAAAGTCGTCCGGTTTCCCTATTCGAATCGTGCCCACGCGCTGATGTTTCTCGGTCGTATCGACGAGGCGCGCACTCTTTATCTGCGCTATCGCGGGACGAAAAATGTGCAGGGCAAGGATTCGTGGGATACGATTGTGCTTGCAGATTTCGCCGAGTTCCGGAAAGCCGGGATGACAGATCCGCTGATGGATGAGATCGAAAAATCGTTCTCCGACGCAGGGTGAACGCCTCAGGCAACATACTGAGACTAGGTTCTCAATCCGTCACGAACTCGTTGATTACCCCAGCGGTCACGCCCCCCAACTTCCCCAACGCCGCCTCTGCAACGTCCGGCGGCTTTCTTTTATTCCGGATCACGCACAGCCTTTCTTTACCAGATGCCTGTGCAGGTAGGTCCACACTGAACCAGGCGCAACTCCGCGCGACCAATCGAGCCGGCCAGCAAGAACAATCAGGATCGACACGTTATGACCCCGTCACCCGCCGATCAGAGAGCTCGGCCGTGTGAAAGCTCAATTTGCCCGATTCGCCATCAGTTTCTCCTCAAATTCCGCTCTGTCTTGTGGGAGAATCTCCGCCGTGTGCTCGCCTAGCAGCGGCTCGCGCAGCGTCGGGGCCGCCATTTCCTGGCGAAAATGGATCGCCGGCGCGATGTGGCGCCGGCCAGACTCGTCGGTCAGCAGCATCGCCCGCGCTCTCAGATTGGGATCGTCGAGTGCTTCCGGCAGGGTGTGCACTGGCGCGAAGGCTATATCCCGCCGCGCCAGGAAGGTCATCCAGTTAGACAGGCTGCGTTGCAGAAAGGTTGCGTTCAGAAAATCGATCACTGGCTGCTGATGCGGACCGGGGCCGCGCAGGCAGAGCGGCTCAAGATCGAGTCGGCCGAGCGCTTCCAAGAGCGTGTGGATAAACTTCGGCTCCTGACCCGCGAGCACAAGCTGGCGGCCGTCATGCGTATCGTAGATACGATAGAAGGCTGAGCCGCCGGTGGCGCGCTGATGCTTGACGATCGGCTGGCGGCCCTCGACCAGCGCCGGCCCAACGACGTTGACGCAGGCAGCTAGCAAGCAGTCGTGCATGGCGATGTCGAGGTAGTCGCCGCGCCCGGTCTTTGCGCGCCGCAGCAGCGCCATTAGCACGCCGGAGAGTCCCTGCAAGGCACTGAGATGATCGGCGATCGGAATGCCGGGAATGGCAGGCCGGTTGTCGTCGCCCAAGGTCAGGCTGAGCACGCCGGTGACGGCTTCGAGCGCGAGATCATGCGCCGGGCGCGTGCCATAAGTGCCGTCCTGACCGAATGCGCTGATCGAGCAGTAGACGATTCCGGGATTGCGCGCGCTGACGACGTCATAGCCGATGCCCAGGCGCGCCGTGACGCCGGGGCGAAACGACTCCACCACCACGTCCGCGCTGTCGCACAGCCGCAGTAGCGCCTCGCGACCCGCAGCAGTCTTCAAGTCGATCACCACGCTCTTCTTGCCGCGGTTCAAATTGCGGAAGAACACGCTGGTCGGTCCGTCGCTCGGTCCGATGTCGCGGCCGGGATCGCCGTTGGGCGGTTCCACTTTGATCACCTCGGCGCCGTGATCCGCGAGCGTCATGGTGAGAAACGGCCCTGGCAGGTACCAGGACAAATCGATGACCTTGAAGCCGCCGAGCTTCATGCCGTCGCGGGCTCCCCTGGCTGGAGGAGGGCGTTGTCGGCGCCGAGCGACGCGCAGGCGCGCTGCGGTAGCCGAACGCCATCGATCTTCAGAGGATTGGCCAGCACCACGAGCTCGGATCGAGCCGGATGCGTAACGCTCTGCACCATGCCGATGCGCCTGGTGAACGGCGCATCGAGCGCGGTTGCAACGTCGTACACCGGGGCGACAGGAACCTTGCCGGTGAGCAAGGCGAGCCAGTGCTCGGTCGGGTGCCTGCGCAGCTCCTGATCCAGCACCGCGATGAGCGCTTGGCGGTTCTCCCGACGCCGGTCGGCGGTGGCAAAACGCCGGTCCTCGGGCAGGTCCGGACGGGCGACGACATCGCAAAAGATGCGCCAGAACTTCTCGGTCATGCACATGATGAAGATCCAGCCATCCGCGGTGGGAAAGGTCTGGACCGGCACTTGCGAAAGATGCGCGCTGCGCGACAGACGCTCTGGCTTGTCACCGGCGTTCAGGTACCACACCCCGGCGTAGGTGAGCTGATGGAGGGCGACATCGAACAAGCAGGTATCGACGTCACAGCCGCGGCCAGTGCGGCGCGCCTGCATCACGCAGCTCAAGAGACCGACCATGCCGGTCAATCCAGTCAATGTATCGACCATTGAAGCACCGACCCGCGCCGGCGGCCCGTCAGGCTCGCCGGTCAGGCTCATCAGCCCAGCCTCGGCCTGCATCAGGTAGTCGTAACCCGGCCAGTCGGCCCGCTCGTTGTCGCGGCCGTAGGCCGATATGTGCAGGCAGACGACGGCCGGGTTGGTGCGGCCGAGCGAGGCGTAGTCGAGGCCGAGCTGCGCCGGCAGGATTCCGCGAAGATTATTGACCACGGCCTCGGCGTCGCGCACCAGCGCTGCGAGCTGCCGTTTTCCCTCGGCCGATTTGATGTCGAGGGTGACGCTGCGCTTGCTGAGATTCCACGCCTGGAAGTATTGGCAGTCGTTCGGGCCTAGCCCGTGCCCGCCGACATGACGGGACGGGTCGCCACCGGTCGCTGCCTGCTCGACCTTGAGGACGTCCGCGCCCAGCGTGGCGAGCATCATGGTGCCGTAGGGTGCCGCACCGTACTGCTCGATGGCGATCACCCGCATCCCGGCGAGCGGCTTCATCACGAGGCGCTCCGCTTTAGCCACTGCCTGGCAATGATCAGGCGCTGCATCTCATTGGTGCCCTCGCCGATGCAGGTCAGCGGCGCGTCGCGATACAACCGCTCGATGTCGTACTCCTGGGAATAGCCGTAGGCGCCGTGAATGCGCAACGACTCCGTGCTGTTCTCGAGCGCCGCCTCCGAGGCGAAATACTTGGCCATGCCCGCCTCCATATCGCAGCGCATGCCGCGGTCGAATGCAGCGGCGGCATCGAGGGTGAGCAATCGTGCGGCGCGAGCGCGCGTCACCATCTCGCCGAGCTTCAATGCGATCGCTTGGTGCTCGGCAATCGGCTTGCCGAACGTGCGCCGGACCTGCGCGTACTCGGTCGCGAGCCGCAGCGCCCCTTCGGCGATGCCGACGCCGCGCGCGGCGACGTTGATGCGTCCGAGTTCGAGCCCGCCGGTCGCCTGGTAAAAGCCCTGGCCCTCGACTTCCCCAATAAGATGTTCGGCGGGGATGCGATAATCCTCGAAGATCAACTCGGCGGAATCGATCGCCTTGTAGCCGAGCTTCTCGAGCTTGCGGCCCACCCGAAGGCCGGCCTGCTTCGGAGCGATGAACAGGCTCATGCCCTTGTGGCGCGGCTCAGCCTTCGGATCGGTTTTCACCAGTAGCGCAAAGCAGGAGCCTTCGATGCCGTTGGAGATCCAGGTCTTGGTGCCGTTGATGACGTAGTGGTCTCCCTCGCGCCGGGCGGTCATCCGAATGCCCTGCAGGTCGGTGCCGGCGTCGGGCTCGGTCAGCGCGAGCCCGCCGCGAATTTCGCCGCTCGCGAGGGGAGGGAGCCAGCGCCGCTTCTGTACCTCGGTGCCAAACTTTTCGATGGCAAGCGCCAGCATCAAATGGGAGTTGAAGATCCCGGTGATCGCCATCCAGACCGCGGAGATGCGCATGACGATCTCCGCGTAGGTGGTAGCGGGCAGGCCGAGGCCGCCGTACTCAGCGCCGATGGTGGCACCGAACAGCCCGAGCTCCTGCATCTGCCTGACGATCTTGGCGGGCCAGCGATCGGAGTGATCGTGCTCCTTCACGACTGGCT
>Ga0209526_10001122_pt1 | contig 17667 bp, 19 predicted proteins | sample JacPinW_OM2H0_M1_FD_188566 | JGI IMG/M metagenome (GOLD analysis project Ga0209526, IMG submission 188566) | Forest soil microbial communities from Algoma, Ontario, Canada - Jack Pine, Ontario site 1_JW_OM2H0_M1 (SPAdes) (version 2) | ecosystem: Environmental > Terrestrial > Soil > Boreal... | reverse complement strand
AAACCTGCCGAGCGGCGAAGCTCCTGTGGCGAAAGACGAATCGAACCTCCGGCCCGCAAGGGCCCAACTTACGGAACCGCCGTATGCGGACCCGCTTGTATGGTGGTGTGGCAGGGGAGAACGGGCGACCGTTCCCCCTATGCCGATTAGATTGGCGGAGTGTAGTGAAGGCAAATAGAGCCGCCTGCCACTGACAAGCAGGAGCGAACCGGCGCAAGACCCGTAGATCGTAGGGGGGTGGGGCGCAGCCCTTCGGTACTCAGCGTAAGTCGTGCTGAGCCGCTACGACGCGGACATCGTTGGCTTGTCCAACCGGCTGTTAGTCGTTTCGCGTGAGTACGATTGTTTTTTCCCGGCTCCTGTTGAATAATGAGCCGCGTCCAAACTCTTGTTTATAACTGACTTGGGGTCCATGGAAAAAATTGTCATCGGTACCGGCGAAATTGCGCAGGTAGGGCCCCCGCCGGAGCAGCCAAGTCGTCTAGAGCCAAAGCTCCCGGCACCGGTTCCGATTTGGGCCAAAGTGGCCATGCTGCCCTTGGTTTTGGTGCTTCCGCTTCTTTGCCTGATCACGTTGATCTTTCGTGTGGCGATGCGCGGTCTTCCGCCTCGGACCCGGTTCGCGTGGTTGTCCTATCTATCGACGCTTCTTATAGTTAGCGGGTTATTGACCTCGTTTGCTTCGGTCTTGGCGATAGCTTTTGTGCCGTTGCCTGCGATTGTCAGCCGCAACCTGAATGAGCTGGATTCCCGGACCACCTTCCCAAGTCTGCCTTCTGTAAACCCCCTGACCGCCAAAGAGGTTTCCGAGGAGCTTAAGCCCTTAGTGGCGGTCATAACACCCGCTCGGCGCACCTGGTTTGCCCATAAGGAAATGCCCTCCAGCGGCTTCGGCGCCGGTGTGGTGCTCGAAGCTACTCCGGAGGGTTACCTCATTCTTACCGCGCGACATGTGATTGACGAATCGTTGCTGGTTCGCGACGGGAGCCGCGCGCTGATCGCTATGGCCACCGGCACATGGGCGGGAGGCGATGTCATCGCCCGGCACAAAAATCTCGATCTTCTGCTTCTGTGGATGCCGCGCGAAGAGGGAAGTAGCTCATTCTTTCAGCCTGTGGAGCCGCAATCGAAAATCAGCGAGGGCGAGAATATTTTTGTGATCGGGCACCCGCAGGGACTTCGCTTCACGTTGAGTACTGGGATCATTTCTCGTTCGGACAAAGATGTTCTGCAAATTTCCGCGCCGGTGAGCCCGGGAAACAGCGGCGGGCCCGTCTACGATGACCATGGCAACCTGATTGGCATCGTCACTTCGATGGTGGACCGGGGTATGAATCCTAACGCCGAGAATCTAAACTTCGCCGTGCGTGCCGATGCGGTGCTCGATCCGGAGCGGTGGGATTTCCTTGGCGATGGCCGGAAAAAACTGGAACAGTTTGTGAGCGCTCGAGCGAATAAGCACTGAGCGCCGCTGGTGTGCGCCGTCGTTGTGCGCGAGGATAGAATTTATGGCCACGATCAATGTTACCGTTTACGATTCCACGGAGAATAAGCGGGTGCCTGTCGAGCTGCCGGATGATGCTCCCTGCAATAAGATCATCGCGGTACTGGTGCAAAAACTTCGATTGCCGACGAATGGGCCGGATGGCGCGCCGTTGAGCTACAAATTTCACCACAAGAATTCCGGGCGGCAGGTGCAAGACACGCAGACACTTGCAGAGGCGCAGGTCCAGGATGGAGATATTCTCCGCCTGCAACCTGAAATTACTGCCGGCTGAGTTGCGCGCGCCTTCATGGTCACTATTCAAAGCGCGGACCTCCACGAAGATCGCTTCAGCCGGTTGCGGCTGATCCCGTGGTGGGACCAGGCGAAAATCGCGGCTTGCAAGGTGCTGGTCATCGGGGCGGGCGCGCTGGGCAACGAAATCCTGAAAAATTTCGCGCTGCTGGGTTTTCAAAAAATTGTTGTAGTGGATCTCGACTGCATCGAAGAATCCAACCTCTCGCGTACCATTCTGTATCGCACCGAGGATATCGGCGAGTACAAGGCTAACGCTGCGGCGCATGCGTTTCAGAAGATCGCGCCGAGTGCTTCGGTTCAGCCAATGGTTGCCAATATTATTCGCGATTCCGGGCTCGGGCTATTCGCGTGGAGCGATGTAATTCTCGCGGGGCTCGATAATCGCGAGGCTCGATTGTGGATCAATCGCTGCGCCTGGAAAGTGAACCGGCCGTGGATTGACGGGGCGATCGAAGGCATCAACGGGGTGGCACGCGCTTTTCTGCCCGGCAAGGCTCCGTGTTACGAGTGCACTCTCGGCGAATTGGACTGGGCCATCCTTGAGAAACGGATGTCTTGCAACCTGTTGGCGCACGAACAGGAACCCGAAGGAAAAATTCCTACCACGCCCACGATCTCTTCGATTATCGGGGGCATCCAGGTTCAGGAAGCGGTCAAGCTGATTCACGGACTGCCCACGCTTGCGAGCCGCGGCTTTATTTTCGAAGGGCTCCATCACACTTCGTATACTGTCGACTACACCGAAAATCCGGATTGCATGAGTCACTACACGCTTCCTGAAATTGTCGCGCTTCCGCAGCGCTCCGCTGATCTCACGCTACAGGCGCTTTTTGACCGTGCCGTGCGCGACCTTGGCTCAACCGAAATTACGGTGGAATTCAGCCGCGACGTGATTCACAAACTTGTGTGCCCGTCTTGCGGCGAACAGCAGGAGCTGTTCGCACCCATTGGCGCGGTGCACTACGAAGATGGCCGGTGTCCGCGCGATGGACAGATGCGGATCGTGGAGCCTGCTCGTGGATACACTGGGGCGGAATCATATGGTGCTCGTACGCTAAATCAGCTTGGCTTGCCGGCTTTCGATATTTTCGTGGCACGTAATTCGGAGCGCGAAATCGGATATTTGCTCGACGGCGACAGGGAAGCGGTGCTTGGTCCGCTTGCGAAAGGAGTTGTGTAATGTCCAGGCAAAAAAAAGACAGCCCGCCCTCTGTTCGCATCAGCAGCGATGTAGTTCGGCAGATTCGCCAGCATGCGCGATCCAGCAGCAAGACCGAGGTTTGCGGCGTTCTCATTGGCAGTGATGCGGATGGCATTACATCTATTGAAGCTTGCATCGCGGGCGCAAACGCAGCGCAGGGCGGCGCGCATGTCACCTTCACGCAAGACACCTGGGAACACATCTACAAAGTTAAGGATCGCGACTATCCGGAGGAGCGGATCCTTGGTTGGTATCATTCGCATCCCGGCTTTGGAGTTTTTCTTTCAGATCACGACACCTTTATTCACAAAAACTTTTTTTCCGCGCCTCATCAGGTTGCGTGGGTGTTCGATCCGCATTCGGAAGAAGAGGGCTGCTTCGGCTGGCACGGGCAGCGGCTTGAGCGTCTTGCGCATGTTTCAGTGGTGGACCAGCGGGGCGGGGAAGCGGCCGGCGAGACGGGAAAATCTGAACCGTCCACGTCTACTCAGGGCAGCGCATCCGACGATGAGTTCGACGACTTCGAAGAAGAATCGAGCTCGGGATCGGGTTCCGGCGACGCGGATCTTAAGAAACTGGCGCGCACTGTTTCCGCGGTGTTCTCTTATCTGGCTATTTTTATTCTTGGCGCTGTGGCTTCGTGGTATTTACTTCCTCACCTTGTGCCGGTCGGCGTGGCTGTCGATCCAAATACGGGCAAGCAATACATGATCGATCTAAAAACCGGCAGGCCCATTGCGGAAGTGCCTTCGGGTGCAGTCTTTCCAACGGTGCCTTCGTCGGATTCGAAGAGCGCAGGGCCCGCGGCGGGCGGCGCAGAACAATCCAATCCCGGGGCTAATCCTGAGGGAAAAACCGCGGAAAAAAAGAGGAGCGATGTCCACTAGCAACGACAAGGAACCGCTGCGCATCACCTCCGATGACCTGGCGCGCGTCGTCGTACCGGAAGAACTGCCTCTTGCTACCTCCGGCCAACCCAGTTCCGGCGCCAAATCCTACGGCTCGATCACCGATGCTGCCGACAAAGCGCCTGCCGTTGCGGAAGAGCGAGGCAGCGTTCTGCTGCAGGGCTGGTTTTATCTTGGCGCCGCAGGTCTGCTCGGCTCGCTGCTTGCCTGGGGCCTTTGCGAACGTGCATTCATTGACGGCGCGGGCGGCCACCGCTGGGGAAATGTCTTGATGATCCCGGTCATCATTACGTTCATGTGCCTCGGCTTCGGCCTGGCGGAGAGTCTGGTCGAGCGTTCGATTCAAAAGGCACTTTTGCGCGGAATTCTCGCGCTTCCGCTTGGCATTGTCCTTGGCTTTATGTTTGATTTTATTGCCAACATTATTTACACCATTGGCCTGAGCATTTGCGCGGAAATGGGAGTGCAAAGCTATCGTAATCCCGCGGTGTGGATCGCTCGCGGCCTGGGGTGGGCCGTTTTCGGTGCGGCCGCCGGGACGGTGTACGGCATCGTTGGGCAATCGTGGAAAAAAGCGAAGTACGGAATCATTGGCGGGCTGATTGGCGCGGGGATCGGTGGAATGATTTTCGATCCGATCTCGATGGCTACCAAAGGCGGGAGCGTTAGCCGTGCGGTGGGGTTCGCGCTCGTTGGCATTGCCACCGGTGTCGCTATGGGGTTGGTCGAGAGTGCGCTGAAGGATCGCTGGCTGTATGTCACTGCCGGACCACTTGCCGGCAAGCAATTCATTTTGTACAAGGCGCAGACCTCTATTGGGAGCCAGCAGCAATCGGACATCTATCTTTTTAAAGATTCGAACATACTTGCGCAGCATGCGCTGATTGGTATTTCCGGATCGCGCGTAATGTTGAAGGCGCTTGGCCCTGCTTTTGTTGGCGGAAGTCCAGTGCAGACGCGCATGCTTCAGGATGGCGACCTGCTGCAAGTCGGCCGCTATGCGTTTCGGTATAAGGAGCGCCACCGCTCATGAGCGTTGCGGTGTGCCCATACTGCCGATCGACCATCGAACCCGGCGTGGGGGACGAACTGCTGTGCCCGGGTTGCGGCACGCCACACCACGCGGATTGTTTTAAGGAAAATGGCGGCTGCACGGTGTTCGGATGCAGCGCCGCTCCTGCTGACGAACAAAAAGTTACGCTCACGGGCAGCGACCTCGCGGGCAAGCCTGCCGCTGGTTCTTTCGACAATGTTCCAGGAATGCTTTCGGGTGTGGGTCTCATGCCTCCCGGTTGGAAGCCAAATCCGCCGCCGAAGCCGGTCAAAGCTGCTCCGCCACCAATGCCGCCTGGCGCTGTCGCTCCTGCTCCAGTTTCAGCTCCGGCCGCAAATACGCTGGGAATCCCTCGTTTTGGTTCCGGCAGCGTTCTTTTCGGTGCCACGCCCGCGCCGGTCGCTACGCAAGGGCAGGTTGTGGAGTTCGATTTCACCCCCGACCCGAACGCGAAGAATCGCACTAACTTTATTGTCCTTGGCGTCTTGCTCGGCGCCTTTGGCGCGCACAATTTTTATGCCGGCTTTCGCAACAAAGCGATTGCGCAACTGCTTTTGACCGTTCTATCGCTGGGTTTTGCGAGTCCCATGAGTTGGGCGTGGGCTGTGATTGATGTGTGCACCGTGGATCGCGACAGCGCGGGAATCCGATTCCGATCGTAAAGGCGGATACAGATGAACTATTTCATCAAACGTGGCGAAGAGAATTTTGGCCCATACAGTCTTGCGGAAGTTCAGGAATACGTTCAGACCGGGCGGGTGATCACCACCGATCTCGCGCAGAGCGAAGGAATGTCCACATGGGTTCCGGTGACGCAAATCCTGGGAAATATTCCCGCTCCGGCGATTGCTCCTGTGGCGCCCTCACCGATCGCCACGGTGCCGCTCGTCGATCTGCCGCCGAATCTCCATTGGGTAATCTTGCTTATTCTGGATCTATTTACCCGGCAACTGTTCAACGTCATATGGGCGTTCGTCCTTGCAAATTGGGCGCGCAAGCTCAGCGGCGACAATAAGCCCTTGGTTCTGGTCGCCATGTATCCTGCCGCTTTGTTCGCCGCTATCTTTGGGGCGGCGATCATCGGCGCAACCGGTGTCGAGAAAACATTCTCTTTCATTCTCATCTTTGGCTGCATTATCGGCGGCTTGATCGCCTATCTCTTCGGCATTTTCAAAATCCGCGATGCCATGGAGGAGTATTACAATTCCCGCGAAAACATTGGGTTGTCACTCAGCGGAGTCATGACCTTCTTTTTCAGCACCATCTACTTGCAGTACCATGTGAATCGAATCGCCCGCTGGAAAAAGACCGGCGTTCTTTCCTGAGGTGACACGGGATAGTTTGCCGAGAATAGGTTACGGAGAATTCATGCCTTCGCCACGAACGCGCCGGCTACTACTCGATCATGAAACGCTTACCCGGCGTTTGGCCGGCTGGCCGCTGGTGCAGATCACCGGCACCGCCGGACTTCCGCCGGAGATCTATCGTTTCACATACAATCTGCGCGGGTTATATGTATCCAACAGCGGCGAAATTCTGGAGCGCAACGTTCATGTATTGGAAGTGAACCTTTCTCTCGGCTACCCACGCCGCGCGCCACAGTGCCGCATGCTGACCCCGGTCTTCCATCCCAATTTCGATGACGCAATGGTTTGCATTGGAGACTTCTGGGCCGCTTCAGAAGGGCTCGACGATCTAATCATCCGCATAGGGCGGATGATTACTTATCAGGAGTACAACACCAAGAGCCCGCTGAATGGGCTCGCCGCCAAATGGGCAGCGCAAAACACAAATCTTCTGCCGATCGATCCGCGCAGCGTCGCTCCGCCGTCGGAAAGCGCCATTGAGGCCACTGCTCCCGCATCTTTGCCCGCGCAGAACCAACTCCGGCCGATAACGAAACAATCTGCTCAAGCAGAACCGGGGCGTGCAACTGCGGGCAATTCTTCCGATCCCTGGGACGAGAAAATTTCGATCTCTTAACCGGCCAATTCGAGTTTCTGTACAACCCGCCTTCTGAGGCGGCCGCCCGGATCTACGTATTTCCTAGTTCGGCAGATTGCGCTCGATCAAGCATCCGGTGGCTAATGTGCGCAAATTCGGCAACCAGTTCGTTTGTGTTTCTTCCAACGAGCGTTGCGGCGTCTATCTCTGCGGTCAACAGGATGACCGTGGCCACGTCGGCACTGCACTCCAAACAGTATTTCCCTGAACGTCCAGGAAGTCCGAATAACTCTCCGCAATGGCCGCAAACACTGCACTGCCCACTTAAGTCGCACTCTGTGCCCTTTGGACCGGTTAACACTGCAGTTTCTCCCCTGGCTCCCTGCTTAACTTCGCGTCTTTCTTTGCATGGAGCACTCGATCTGTTGGGGCCAAGGGTTCGCTTAGCCGCGCGCATGGGAAGCCATGACCATGGGGAATTGAGAAATGCCCTAAACGGCGGGAAGCGCGAGCTCATGTGCCTCAACAGTCAGGAAGATGATAGGAAAGGAACGGTGAATAAATCCTGAGCGGTTTATAAGGAAATCATAATCTTCAGAAGGTCACTTTGACCCGTTCTTCGCGGCGTGGCAGGAGCTAATTGAGAGCAATCTAAACCCAAGCGGGCCGATCTCGTAATGCCCGATTGGCCATCCTGACGGAAGTCGTTGCGCAAGGCGCGCGCTAGGAGACAAAGAAAAAACTACGCGAAATGCTTTGATGATACGGACATATGGTGTTGCCCTACGAAGTTCCATTTTGAAGCTTAGGCTAAGCAGAAACAATGTGCTGTGCCCTACGCCGGACCTTGGTGTTCCGCGAGTTGAGCGAGCACGCGGCGAAAGCTGGTTAGAGAGTTGGCACACTCTTCGGATCTTTAAGGAAGATTGCTGCCGCTGGGTAGGAAAACGTATCCCCGGGCGTTACCTTTCCGGTCCTGTCTACTTCGGTGCTCTGGCCGCTGATCGTATGCTTATCGATGGTCAGGGTGAGATAACCCCAAACCACTTTTCCGTAGACGAGTTTGGCGTGAGTGTCGGAGGCGACAGTTCCATCGGGCGAGTGAATCTGATGCAAATTATGGTAACCACCGTTCCCGGAAACAATGAACGGAGTGGGGCCATCCGGCGCGATGGTCTGCTCGATTCGCTGGTAGTCATGGACGTGACCGGACAGAACCAGGTTGGGCACCCGCCCGGTATCGCGAATGGCGTTCTCCAGGGCATCGGCCATCTTCGAGCTTCCGCTGTGAAAAATATCGAAGGAGTAGATCGGGTGGTGGAGCGCCAGGATGAGCGGCAGCTTCTTGTCTGCGGTAGCAAATTCGTTGGTGAGCCACATCTGCTGGTTAGAGTCGATTGAGCCATGCTCCGGAACGTTGGTGTACATGCCAACGATAGTCGCGAAGGGCGTCACAAAGGTCCAATAGGGATTTGGAAGATTGAGGCCTACGCGAGGAGCGTCTTTGGAGATGGGATCGACGTCCGGATTGGCCTGCATGAAGTAGGCAACCCATCCATCCAGGGATGTCTGCGCTCTAGGATCGTCAACCTCTCCATCATGATTGCCGGGAATCGAAAAGATTGGCGGCGTGTAGGGTTCGTAGGCCTCGTAGAACTGGGAATAGTAGTCGTCGTGGGCGCCGGTGAAGTAGACGACGTCGCCAACGTGATAGCAGAACTGCGATGCGTTCTTCCCGGCCTTCGCCAAAGCTTTCACCATTTCATGGGCGACGCTGGATTGAAACTCGGCATCCTTGACGCCGCCGGAGTCGCCCAACACGTCGAAGACCATCTTGCCGGCATCGCTGATGTGCTTCGCCACACCGGGGAAATGGTCGCTCAAAACATAGTTGTACGGAGGCAGGCCAAGCGGTTTGGGTAATGGCTGATAGCCGACGTTTCGGTGGGTAAGCGGATTGAGGGCACTCACACCGGGGTGTGATTGCGAGCTACCTTTTTTGATATGAGTACGCACCGCGCCAGGTTGCAACATGGTTTTTGGCCCTCCAAAGCGAAGGTTATGGGATGTGAGTGACGCCGAGCCGGGCACGGAAGAAGGTAAAGGTACAGCACTTGCCTGTGACCGTCAACAAAGACTTAGATATCTGTTCGGTTAATATCCGGTAACGGTAATATGAAGATTGGGACACGCGGGGAGTTTTGGTGGGTGGCGCTTTGCGCGGAGCGCTCGTCAGCCAGTGCAACATCACCAGGCCGCCTGAGAGGCTCGACACCTGGGAGCCAGTTTGTGGATGCTCTGGCGCTAACCTGCTTGCCGTGGCCTATTGTTGTGCGGTGAGAAGATTTTCGCTTCGGACCGGCTGAAGTGCTACCGTGTTTGGCATCTAGCCGGTAAGGAGGCCAGTTATGTCCGAGGTCGTCTATGTTTCGAAAATAAAGATTGAGCGGAAGAGCGGTCCGCTGCGCGTTGCCTATCTGCCTGGCGAGTCTCAGCCGGTTTTTTTCAGCGTTCATGGTGCAATTGCTAGGCACTATAAGGTTGACCCAGCAAAAATCGGAGAATCCCACGCCGCTACGATCGACTACATGATCGCCGCAACCGCTGGTTGAATAATGGGCACTTTTGGAGGCGCGCTGGAAGCGCGCAAAATTGATGCGAGTCAAGGCAAACTTACCGCGGAGGTAAACGGAGAAGTGGAGACGGAGGATGGTGTCCTTGTAATTCGCCGCATTCACGTCGAAATGAAGTTGGAAGCTTCGCCAGAAAATCGCGAAACAGTCGAGAGAGTGCATGGGATATATGCCATGAATTGCCCTTTGTATCGCACATTGCACAAGGCCATACAGCTAAGCTCGGCTTACACATTGGTACTGCCGAAAACGGCTTGAGTAGTTACTTTGCCACGCAGTCCGGGAGTTGGATGCTGCGAAGCTGTACTTGATTCTTAGGGGTTCGCATCGCGAAATAAGATTTCGAGGAGGTCACGCACCCAGTGCTAGTGCGAATCCTCACCACGGTCGCGCGGGCGTTGTCGCTCTGTTCAGGACTGCTCCGTGAGCGGGGCCTTAAGGCTTTTCGATGGCTTTTTCCACCTGGCCGATTTTGTTCTGAACCTTGCCGGCTATTCTTTCGCCGATACCTTCGCCTTCTAATTTAGTATTGTTCGTTAGTTGTCCGATTTTTTCCTTAACCTTGCCCTTAATTTCGTGGACCTTGCCTACGACCTCATTCTTTGTACCTGGGTTCATCTGTACTCCTCTTCCAGCATTTTAACTCCGATTCTGGATCGGCTTACTTACAGCGCAGCGACGATAATAGGAGGGTTGAAGCCGAATATCTGTCCAGATATAGACACTTTCAAATCTTATTTGCGAGATTTCGAGGGTGAAAAAAATTATGGGCAATGTCGGAGGGCGTTACAGGGAAACGGATGTGGACTGGTGCGTCATGTCCTATCGGGACGATGAAGGGACTTCGTCCCAGCCTTTCTTAGAATAGCCTCATAACTCATACAGCACCTGTTCAAAATGGTACAGATGTCGGTTTCTCACCCTCGTACGATGTGCATGGATCGGTTTACTTTCTAGCCGGCCGTACCGGTACTGACAGCTGGTCCGTGGGGTTCATGGCAAACTTGGCTCGGAACGATTTGCAGTCCGATCTGGCGAGCACTCCGGCGGAAGGCACGCCTTCCCACAGACGTCGGCTCCTCCACGTTCTTTTCGTTCACCGCGATGCAGACGCGATAGAGGCCTGCCTACAAGAGCTCAAGAAAGGGCAATTCGCGGTCAGCTCCGATTTTGTTTTGAACATGGCGCAGTGCACAGAACAGCTGCGATCCCAATCCTACGATCTCGTCGTTGTCGAATACCCCAGTCCGAGCTCAAAGGGATCGAATGTATTGCAACTCTTTCATCAGACTGCACAGGAGATCCCACTTATCTTCTTGACCGGTGCCATTGGAACTGAATCCATCGCGGGGTTAATCGCTCAAGGTGCTTTCGAGTACGTTGAACGAGAACATATCGCACAACTGCCAATGGCCGTTCGCCGAGTCTTGAACGAAAAGAAACTGCGCACCGAGCTGAAAGAGGCAGGCAAGGCCTTGCGGCATTCGCAATCGCTGTATCGCGCGCTGGTGGAGAATCCCGCTTACGGAATATGCCGGTGCGACGCGGAAGGAAAGTTTCTCGACGTCAACCAGGCTTTCTTGACGATGCTGGGCTACGAAATCAAAGAAGAGCTGCTGGCGGCGTCCCGCGCATCTGAGATCGTCTTCGATATTGGTCAGGGAAAACCACTGGCTGGGCGATTCCTCGAGACTCTGCAGATCGAACCTGTCGAAATCGAATGGAAGAGGAAAAACGGCACGACTCTGAAAGCCAGGCTCAGCGGCCGAGGCATCTTTGACGAGGATGGAGATTTTCATGGCTATGAAATCATCGCAGTTGACATCACGGAACAGCAGGCGCTTGAGGAGCATCTACGCCGTCAGGCAGCGTGCGATTCGCTGACGGGGTTGGCTAATCATCGCCGTCTTTTCGAGGTATTGCAGGCAGAGATCTGCCGGTCCCAGCGTACCCAGAGAGGATTCTCTCTTCTCCTGCTGGACCTGGATGGATTGAAGGCGATCAACGATCGATTCGGGCATTTGGCTGGAAACAGGGCGTTGTGCAGGTTGGCGCGGATCCTGGCTGACTGCTGCCGGTCCGTAGACACCGCAGCGCGGCAAGGCGGGGATGAGTTCGCTGTGGTTCTGCCGGAGGCAGACGTGGCCGTCGCCAGATTGGTGGCACGGCGAGTTTGCGATCTTCTTGCGAAAGATGTCGAAGAACCAGCGCTTTCGGTCAGCGTAGGAGTTGCCAGTTATCCGAAGGATGCCGATTCCATCGGGACCCTGCTGTACGCAGCGGACATGGCCCTTTATGCGATGAAAGAAAAGCAGCCCAAGGTTTTTCGTACCGCTCCGGGGTCTTAGTCGCTTTTCCAGATTCCCAGGCTGTGATTGGTCGAAGCCAGAAATCAATTCGGGTTGTCCAAGAAGATGTGCGGTATGGAACAGTGCAAGAAAGGTGATCGCCGTATGCTCGTTGCGTACCAAGGCCTCGGAGAGGGTGATCATAACGGACGCTAGGCAGCGAGTTGCGCCTCGCGCAAAGGAGGCTTGTTCGTTGGATTGGCCGAGGGAGGGTTGCTCATCAGGGCGCTCCCACAAGGAGACAGCACATTGAACAAGTTCAATTTGCCTGTAGGGCGGCTTAATAAAAGGGAAGGCACAGATGCGTAAATATGAATTCGGCTCGCGTGGTGGGTTGCAAAGACCCATGCCCTATCGTCAATCTAAGGGCACGCTTGAAGATTTTCTGAAAGCGGAAGAGCATATTCTGCGAGGCATTTCTACCCGTGCGCCGCTACCGCGAGTATTGAATGGAATCTGCAGTGCTCTCGACTGCCAAATCGGCAACGTAGTTTCACTCATTTTACTGCCGGGCGGTGATGCAAGCGAGCTTGCCGCAATCGCCAGGAACGCTGAAGCTTTTGGTCTGCATATTTTCTTCTCCGAAGGCATCGTTGCTGAAAGCGGTGAAGACCTCGGCAGTCTCGAAATTTATTGTTGTGTTCCGCGGAGTCCCTGTAGCAGGGAATTGCGATTGATTGAACGGGCAAGTTGTCTGGCTGCCCTGGCGATCAAATTCGACATTGAGAGGGACCACCAAGGCAATTTTGGCTTGAGCGGGAATCGGACAGTGCGCGCTCGTATCATCGACTGGCCAGTTTCTATGAATTAGACTTCAGGTCCGCCAGCATCTCCTGCGATGTGCACCTCGAATTGAACGCTCCGTCGAGCCCCAGCACACTTACCACTTCCCGGCTGATTTCATGGATTTCCCGTGAGCTTCCTGTGACCACTGGAACGCTTTGTTGGCATGCTCCATCGCTTGCTTGGAATGTTCGTGCCCGGTCTGGTGGTCTTCTTTCCCGTGATGCGCGGCGGCAGCGCGGTGCGCGTGCGCGGCCTGTTCGTGAAATTCGGCTGCTCTTACATGCGAATCACTCGGCATAGTGCTCCCATCCTCGGTGGACACTCAAACCTAGTACCTTCGCATTTTCTAAACTGTCCAATTATGGACAACCGCGCTGCCGTCACGCTTTAAATGGGATTCCGTTCTTTTACTCGCTTTTTCTTGCAAACCGTGCACTATCGCACAGTATTGCGATTTACAAAGCTTGATACTGAGGCCTGGAAGGTTTCTAGAAGGAGCGTCATGTTCAAGCTATCAAGTATTCCAATCGCAGTTACACTGACCTTTTGCGCGTCGGCGCAAGTGCCGGCCCAGACACCGTCAGATTCCGGCAATCCAACACCAACGTACCGGATGAATGTAGTGAGCCGCACGACGCGGGCCGTAACCTACAAGCATCGCAGCGGAGCCACGAAGATCAATTTTCGAGGGACCGATTTAATGCCCGGTGCCGCGGGCGAGGCCAAAGTTGAGAGCAAGCGTGGAACGATGAAAATCGAAGTTGAATTTTCCGGGCTGGATAAGCCTACGACCTTTGGCAGCGAATATCTGACTTATGTGATGTGGGCGATTTCGCCCGAAGGCCGGCCGGTGAACATCGGCGAAGTATTGGTGGGCGGCAACCATCGCAGCAAGCTGGCCGTGACTACGGACCTGCAAGCTTTCGCGATGATCGTAACTGCAGAACCTTATTACGCAGTGCGTCGTCCCAGCAACGTGGTGATACTGGAGAACGCAGTTCGCTCTGATACCGTTGGCGCTACCGAGGCTGTGGATGCCAAATATGAGTTGATCGATCGCGGTGGGTACATTCCCACGGGCTATAAGTTCGACCCGGTGGTTCTAGACGCCAAATTGCCGCTCGAATTTTATGAAGCGCGCAACGCAATCCGCATAGCAAAATCTGACGGCGCCGAAAGATACGCCGCGGAAAGCTACCAAAAGGCGGTTCACCAGATGGACGAGGCGGATGCGGTCGCCACCAGAAAGCATGAAAACAAAAAGTCCTTGATTTCCCTGTCGCGCGAAGTCGTACAAACTTCGGAGGACGCTCGCGAAATCGCCGTGAAGAATATTGACGAAGAACGCGCCGCAGCCGAACGCAATGCAGGAGCCAACCGTGAAGCCTCCGCAAAGGCTCGTGCCAATGAAGAAACGCAGCGCCGAGTCACCGCTGAAATCGGAACCGCCGATGCCGTTCGCCAGCGCAATGAGGCGGACCGCAACAATCTCAATGCACAAGCCGACGCTCAACGGGCAGCTGACGCCCAGGCTAACGCCGAAAGAGATCGCAACAACGCGCAACAACAGCAACATGTTGCCGAAGCGGATTCCGATAGGAATCGCGCAGCGGCGGCGTCATCCGACGCGCAACTACAACAAGCCGTTCGTGACCGCGAAGATCTTCGTGCCCGGCTCCTGCAACAATTCAACTTGATCCTGGAAACGCGCGACACCGCACGCGGCCTGGTCGTCAATATGTCGGATGTGCTCTTCGACTCCGGCAAATACACGCTTCGCCCGCTGGCACGTGAGAAGCTGGCCAAAATATCCGGCATCGTGCTTGCTTATCCGTCGCTAAAACTGGCCGTGGAAGGCAACACCGATAGCGTCGGTACCGAACTTTACAATCAGGAGCTCTCGGAGCAACGCGCCGCAGGGGTCCGCAGCTTCCTAACAAAGCAAGGCGTCCCGGAGTCTTCGACCACCGCGACGGGCTTTGGGAAGACCCGGCCCATCGCATCAAATGACACCTCCGAAGGCCGTCAGCAAAATCGCCGCGTCGAGTTGATCGTGTCGGGCGAAGTGATCGGCACCAAGATCATTTCTCTCAGCCTGCAGCCCGTCGCTACGTCCACGAGCCCTCAGTAGTCCTACGACCCCAAAAAGAGCCGGCTCATCCCGAGTCGGCTCTTTTTTTACTTGCTGTGTGCTTTTTTTTCGATCTCAAACAGGAAGCTGGAGTCATGGCATGCGCGGTCCCAATCTAGAGAGGTGCCGGCCAAGCCGAGATGGATTGAATTACTGATCGGAGCCGACGAGTTGGACAGCGTCAATTTCGTTCCAGCCGGGAACCACGTTAGTGGCCAAGGTAATTTTGGCACGGTCGGTTTTGTAAGTGGTCTTGGGAAGTTTTACGATGAGGTAGTTGAGATCGGTTGTAGGGTCGTTGCCCGCCCAGGCGGTGTGCGCTGCGCCCTGTTCATCAAAGAGTTCGATTTTGATGACGGCACCCGAACCGCAAGACTCACGGACGCGGACTTCTTCGGCGTGCACCGGTTTTGGATATTTTAGATCGATCCACTCGATTCCGGCGTCTGGCGTTTTTGAGGTCCAGGCATTGCCATTGTCACCGTATTTGTCGACATTGGGGGTCCCGGTTGCCTGATTGGCGGACCAGGGGTCCGTGCCTTTCGCGTCGTTGTAGGTGGAGGACGCGGAGGCCGAAATGGCCCACTGCCCTTTAGGATCATTCTTGATTTCGTCTTGCTTAAGAGCCCAGGCCGCTCCAGCCAGTTTGGCAGTAGTCTCCGCGGCCATGGCGCTGGTGTCCTGAGTGGCGGAAGTTCCGGCGGAAGCATTGGCAGTGGGCGCCGAAGTTTGTGCGGCGGACTTCGGCTTGTCGGAGAGATCCTGGTTTCCCGACTCTTTTTTGCAACCGGCGACAATTAGTGCGAACGCAAAGGCACAGCACGCGAAATTAAGAGGAATTTTCATTTCTTGCTCCTGGAAGAGGATGCCGGAACTAAATTACGAATTTCCCAATCGGCCTTGTGGCTCGCGGAATCGTAACGCGTCAACTGCCCGGGACACAATGAATTTGTTATTTATCCGACCCAGGAAGCACGGCCCGAGACCTCTTGCGAACATCCTAGCGGACGTCCACTTCGTGAAAGCCGAATCCCTTCAGCATGCTGGTGATGGTGCTTCGCGCGTTGTCGCCAGCAGTTTTGAGAATGCCATCTTGCAGCGCGGCTTGCTGGAGCTGACGCTCGGCTTCTTCGCGGACTTCGCTCTCGAGGTTTGGGTCCGGAGAAGAGAACAGGCCGGTGTCGCGGGAATACACTTTCGTTTTCGTATTATCGATTCGAGTGCTGAAGACTTCCGCGGAGGGCAGGTGAATCGACACTTTCTGTCCTTGCACCTGGACATCGCCGGGCTGCAGAGCCGCGAGATTGATGCCTCCGATAACTTCTCCGTGCACGACCAGCAGCAGGCGGTCGCCTACAAGAAATTTCGGCAGGTATTCATTGGCGTGCTCGCCGGAAATAATTTTGTCCATCGTGTAGCTCACCGTTTCCAGCCGCTGGAGTTGCTGAATTTGGCGAACCACGGTGGGCTGATCGACGTTGATCTGGGTGCGGCCTCCGCGCAACATGCCTAGCAGGTGCAACAGCCCAAGACCTGTGGAGGACCAGAACAGCACTCCCAACAAAACAACCATCAGTATCGCACCCAGTAACGTACCCAGAATCCAGGAGGAGGCGCTGAGGGATTTTCCTCGCGTGCGGTCAGTTCCCCGTTCGCTGGTAAGTGGTGGGTTGTGCATCGTCATCGGTTTGCCCACTTCAGTGTAGACCAAGCCAAAACGATATGAGGCTCAAAAAGGTTGCTCGCGTTGAGATTAGGGTCACCACAGTTCATGAAAGCAAGCGGCGGGCTTGCCGCGTGACACTCGGCCTGGAATCTTCGCTTGGTGGTCTCCTTTCGACCTTTCTAAAGCATGCGCGTCAAATTTGAGCCACTCGTCGGATACGCAAACAGCGTGTGCTTTAAATCGGTGGCACGCATACCGGAACGGATGGCAATCGCAAAGAGATTGATGACTTCATCGGCCTCGCTCCCCAAAATATGAGCGCCTAGAATGCGGTCGGTGCCTTCTTCCACGAGCACTTTGTAGCCGGAATGTGTTTCCGCAACCCGCCGAGACGAATACCAGCTCGAGGTCATCTCCTTCTTGACCGTAAACTTAAGATTTTCCTCACCTGCCCCACGTTCACTGAGACCGACAGCAGCCAACGGAGGGATACTGAAGACGACCGAGGGAATGCCAAGATAATTTGGTGCCTGATGGTTTCCTTTCAAGAGGTTTGCCGCCACAATAAGCCCTTCATAGCTCGCCACAGGAGCCAGCGGCGGCCCTCCACTAGCGGCGGCATCTCCCGCCGCATACACGGCTGGATTTGACACACTTTGCAAGAATTGGTTGACTCGCACTCCCCGCTTCTCCGATTCGATCCCCGCAGCATCCAGATTCAGGTCGTTGATTTCGGGCACGCGACCCGCCGCATGCACAACCATGTCGGTCTGAAACGTGCGTATCTCCCCAGAGGCCCGGGCAATCAACTGATCGGAGCTCTTCTCGATCCCTATCACTTCGGTTCCGAGATGAACGTCAATACCAAGTTCGCGAGTTCGCTCAACAAGCTGATCCACGAGATCCGGGTCAAATAGGGCAAGAGGGCGCGGGCTACGATGTAGAACCGTGACCTGCGATCCCGCACGCGCCGCTACATGCGCAAACTCGAAGGCGATATAGCCGCCTCCGACGAAGAGAAGCCTCCGGGGAAGTTCGTTCAACTCCATGAACTGATCGCTTGTTGTAAGGTGCTCAGTGCCGGGAATCTTCAAATCTACCGGTACATCCCCTACCGCAATAACGACGTATCGCCCCTCCAATGTCTCTTCCCCGACTTGTACTGTAGTCGGACCGGCGAAGCGCGCCCGCCCGT
>Ga0209526_10001121_pt1 | contig 17668 bp, 13 predicted proteins | sample JacPinW_OM2H0_M1_FD_188566 | JGI IMG/M metagenome (GOLD analysis project Ga0209526, IMG submission 188566) | Forest soil microbial communities from Algoma, Ontario, Canada - Jack Pine, Ontario site 1_JW_OM2H0_M1 (SPAdes) (version 2) | ecosystem: Environmental > Terrestrial > Soil > Boreal... | reverse complement strand
CAATTTCCGCCTGGTTCAGTGGAGCCCAAAGCGGCTGGAGGCCCAAGCTGCTCCACAACGAAGCTGTAGATAGCGCCGTGGCTCGGGGTGCTGCTTACTACGGCCACGTACGGCGCGGCACCGGTCTGCGCATCAGAGCCGGCAACGCGCGCACGTACTACATCGGGTTGCGCTCGGACGACGGTCTCGAGGGCATCTGTGTTTTGCCTGCCGGGATCGAAGAAGGCACCACACTTCCGCTACTCAACCGCGAATTCTCGGTGCTGGCCAACCGGCCGGTGTCGTTCACGCTGTACAGTTCGCACACACGCCACGATGCGCACGGCGAAGTCGCTCGATTGGACGAAGCGAGCGTACATCGTCATCCTCCGCTCGTGACCTTGTTGCGCTACGGCAAGAAAATGCGTGACGTGTATCTGACCATAGGTATCAGAGCCAGTTTCACGGAGGTGGGTACGCTCGAACTCTGGTGTGAGTCGCGCGGCACGCCGCATCGCTGGCGGCTGCAATTCGAGCTGCGCGGCGAAGAGGCGCAAGCGCAGCACCTCGATACGCCGAAACCTCAACCCGTGCCGACGCGTTCTTCAGCCGTTACGAGTGCCGATGCCACGGTCGAATCGGCTGCGCAACTGATCCGCAGTGTTTTTGGCGGCTCTGCGGATGGCGGCACTCTGGCGCCCGAGGCTCTGGTCAGCCAAATGGAAGCGGCGCTCGGCGCGAACAGAGACTCGTGGCCCACCTCGGCCATTCGCCGGTTCGGCGATGTGCTCATCGAGGCTGCCGTCGGACGCAAGAAGTCTCCGCGCCATGAGATGCGTTGGCTCAATCTATCCGGCTTCTGCTTGCGGCCGGGGTTCGGTGTGCCGGGTGATGATGCGCGCGTTAACCGACTGCGAGCAATGGCGTCGAACGAGGTCGTCTTTGTGGACGATCTGCAGTGTCAGGTCGCCATGCTGGTGCTGTTGCGTCGGATCGTCGGCGGCATCAATGCCAGCGAGCAGCAAGCGCTCTATCGCCAGTATGCTCGTCGTGCCGGAAGCAAGAAGAAGGGCCGCGTGAACCGGCAACTCCTGTACGAGCAGTGGCGCCTGGTTGCGAGCCTGGAGCACCTGCTAGCCGGCACCCGTGCTTTGCTGGGCCAGGAGCTGGTAGAGAAGATCAGAAAAGAACCTGCGGATGCAATTTGGCTGTGGTCGCTCGGCCGACTGGGCGCCCGGATTCCGCTGTACGGGCCGCTGCACTCCGTAGTGGCGGCTGAAATTGCCGGGGAGTGGCTGAAAGTTCTGCTGAACTTATCGACATTCACGGCGGTAACCGGTTCCGCCATCGTACTGATCGCGCGGCGCACCGACGATGGCTCGCGTGACATCGATGAGGCCATTCGCGAGCAGGCAATTTCGCGCTTGATGGCGCTGGGGGTCGCCGAAGAAACCATCCAGCTTCTGTCAAAGTACGTCCCGCCCGAACGGGCGGACGCCGTCCGCAGCTTCGGGGAATCGCTGCCGCCCGGGTTGCAAGTTGTCAGCTCTTCGAACTGCTTGCTGTCGTTACCCGCATTGCTCAGCTCCGGTTCGACTTTTTCGAAACCGGCGTGAATAGCAGGCACCATGGCTCGCCGACATGCTGGGTTGGTATCGACTTCAGTTGTCCCGCTAACTGCTCGAGGAAATCAGTATTAAATGTCCTTGCACCCGGCGCCCACCAGCCACTTCCGCAACACGGGAAGATGGTGTGACTGCACGTCTTGAAACGAGAGCCCCATACCGAGATTCGCATTCACATAGACAACGCGTGCGTTGGCTTCGAACGAGTCTGTGTCCGTGAAAATCCTAATGAAAACGGATGTTCCTTTCGGCAGAGCATTCAGCCTATCTACGTAGCAGCCATAGAGACTTAATTCGGTGACTCGTGTCTTGAATAGCGTCTCGAGCTCATCGACCATTTCGGCGGACGCAGCAAACGGCCATCTGGCGGTGGTACGCCGTTCTTGTTTCATAAGTTTCTTTATCAGCGGTGGACTTGTCTTGAGCGTGCAAATTCACAGCTACCCTAGGCCCGGACCAAAGCCCTGTAAATCAAGGGAAATTTGGAACGATTGATCGTGACAATCTGTACATCAATGGGTCTCATTAAAGCAAATTGTTTCTGGAAATACGCCCTCGGCCCGATGGCGTTGTTCCGGGGGTCAGAAGCAACATCACCATAGGTTGGCGACGGAATTTCGCAGACGAATCGTAGCATATGCGGCAACTGAGGAGTGGCGTGCATTCAGTGCTCATTGTTAGTGACGATCTGCCAGATTGTAACGCAGTTCGGTGCAGTTTCGGAATAGATCCGCAATTTGTTGTGTGCGCTGAGTCAGGGAATGACATCGAGGCACTAGCCAAGGCGCACGAAAGTTCCCCGGAGCTTGTCGTCCTTGATCTGTCCGTGCCCACTAGCAATGGATTTGAGATCGCCAAAAAGCTAACCCTTCTACATCCTGGTGTGACTGTTTTCGCCCTCGCTCCAGCAGACAAGAAAATCACCGAATCTGAGGCTGCGGCATGGGGAATAACGGAAGTTTTCTACAGAAAAGATGACATGGGGGTAGTTGTAGAGCTCGTGAGGTGTTAAAGCTCTGACTTTTGAACCGCCGACGATTCAAATTTTCGAGCAGTTCTCGAATCGCGCGGTTCCCCTCCTCCAGCGAAAGGACTTTCCATGACGCAACGCGCGGATCCATCTCGTTGGATATTACAAGGGGAGACGGTCTGTGTGTCCGCCTCACGGCGGAGAGTCTTTGAAAAGTTGCGGCCTGTTGTGAGGCCCGAATGCCCTTTCGCGAACCTGCTTCCCGAAGTCACAACCTTTGTCGGGCCGACGGTCGTCCTTAGCAGAGCCTCGGAATGACCGGCCCTTGATCTTAAAAGAGTATCGGTTATCGGCGGCCACCGAGGAGATCGCCGTACCAATCGGCTAAACTAACGAGGTTGGCGTAACTACCTACCGGCGTCGGGCCAAGTACAAATCCGCAACTCGAGCAGCAAGCTGTTCTGGATGGAGATCCGTGCGGTTGCAAAGCACGATGATCGTCAGCTGGTCCTCGAGGAAACGCTGGATGTAGGTATGAAAGCCCACGGTCTCGCCGTAATGCCACATGCGGGCGCGCCCTTGGTAAGGATCGACAAACCACCCGAATCCATAGGATACCGGCGTGCCCTCGGGGCGGTCCGAACCGGCCGGCCATTGCGGTTGCGAACCATCGGCGAGCGGCACGGGCGTGAGAGCGGGTTGCATTTCGGTTTCGCCGAGCAGCGCGTGATGCCCGAGCGCCTGGTCCCACTTGGCCAGGTCGTCGAGCGAGGAATAGATTCCGCCATCGCCAAGAGTGGCCGACGTCGAGCTTTGGTCCGTCTCCTTCCAAGCGGTGCCTTGCTGGGTGTGGCCATACGCGCGGTTGGAGATTTCGTTCTGGCCTCGTTGGTAGGCGACGGTGTGGTTCATTTGGAGCGGCCCGAAGATTCGCTCGTGCAGAAATTGTGCCAAGGGCTGGCCGGAAACTTGGGCGACAACCAATCCGAGTACGACGTAGCCGGAATTGCTGTAGGCCCACTTCGTTCCGGGAGAAAACTTTGTGGCGCTCTGTTGTTTCAACAGATTGAGAACTTCGGCATCCTGAATTTGACGGCGCTCGCTCCAGCGAGACCGAGGAGATTGGTCCATCAGATCTTCGTAGTCCTTTAGGCCGGAGGTATGGTTCAGCAAGTTACGGATGGTGATGGTTTTGCCGTACGGGGGAAAATCCGGGAAAACATCGGTCAGCTTGTCTTCATAGCGGAGGGTGCCGTTATGCACCAGGAGCATGACGGCCATGGCGGTGAATTGTTTCGAGCACGATGCCAGTCGGAAGTTTGTTTGTGAATCGATTTTGCCGAGGGTGCGCAGATCGCGGATGCCGTAGCCTTGCTCGAGGATGGCGCGGCCGTCTTTGCGGACCAGCACCGCGGCACCGGGCGATGCCGCATCGGTTAGGGACGAGAACAGCGCGTCGATTTTCGATCCCATGGATTTCTCGGCGGCTAGATTTTTTGCGCCGCGGGCATGGAGCAAAAGGCAAACCAGCGAAGCACCCAGGGATCCGAGTAGGATGGTTCGCGGCACGCGCATGCGCCTCGGACGATAGCACGGGAGGCCCCGGCGTTCATCTGGCCGTAACACGGGTAAGCTATCTGTTCTCCTCCCCGAGACATCATGAAACGCCCTCGACTGACCGATCCGCGCTACTACCTGAACCGCCACCTGCAGTGGCTTGAATTCAACCGGCGGGTGCTCGAAGAGGCGCGGGATGTCGGCAATCCGCTTCTCGAGCGCGTGAAGTTTCTGGCCATAACGGCGAACAACCTGGACGAATTCGTGGAAGTGCGGGTGGCGAGTTTTCTGCAGCGCATCGAACACGGATCTCGTGAAATCGGCCCCGACGGCCTGACCGCCGGGGAAGAACTCGCCGAGGTTTCCGCGGCGATGCACGTGTTGGTCGAGGATCAGTACAAATGCTGGAACGGGGAGCTAGTTCCGGCGCTGGCGAAGCAAGCGATCCGCGTGCTCGCGGCGGGCGAGGTGGAAAGGAAGGCGGCGCAAGCGGCCAAAATTTTTTACGACCAGCGCGTGAATCCGATGCTGACGCCGGTCACCCTCGATCCGTCGCATCCGTTTCCGCATGTGCTGAACAAGGCGCTGTGCGTCGCCTTTCTTTTGCGGCGGCGCCGCGGGGGCCACAGCAAGCCCTATTTCGGGGTGGTCACCGTGCCGCGGGCCTTGCCGCGCTTGTTGCGGGTGCCGGCCGAGAATGGCGGCATTCACTACGCTTTTCTGCAAGATATCATCACGACGCACGCCGCGAAACTTTACCGGGGTTACGAAATTCTGGCATCGGCGGCGTTCCGCATCACGCGCAACAGCAACCTGTACCTGGAAGAAGAGGAAGCGCGGAGTCTACTCGAGGCCATCGACTCGCAGGTGGCGCTGCGCCGCAAAGGCGACGCGGTGCGGCTCGAAATCGAGGCGGGCGCGCACCCCGACATCGTCGAGCGGCTGGTCTCCACCTTCGAACTCGACGAGTCGCTGGTGTTCCGCGTTCCTGGCCCGGTGAATCTACAGCGCCTTTTCCAGGTTTATGAAGAAACGCCGCGAGCGGATCTGAAGTATCCGCCGTTCCTACAGCGGCAGGTTCGCGTCGGGCATGACCCCGATTCGATGTTTGACGCGGTGCGGCGTCAAGATGTGCTGCTGCACCATCCCTATGAATCCTACGATACGGTTGTGAACTTTCTGAGAACCGCGGCGCGCGATCCGCGCGTGTTGTCGATCAAGCAGACGCTGTATCGCACCAACTCGGATTCGCCGGTGGCCGAGGCGCTTCTGGAGGCGGCGGGCAAGAAAGAAGTGACCGTGGTCGTGGAGCTCAAGGCCAGCTTTGACGAGGCCTCCAATATTCGCTGGGCGCGCAGCTTCGAGGAGACGGGCGTCCAGGTATTTCATGGGCTCGCCGGTCTGAAGACGCACGCGAAGCTCGCGTTGGTCGTGCGCCACGATCCCGATGGGAAAATCCGCCGGTACGTGCATCTGGGCACGGGGAACTACAATCCATCGACGGCGCGTTTTTACAGCGACCTGAGCTTGCTGACCGGCGACGAGTCCATCACCTCGGCGGTGCACGACGTTTTCAATTACCTCACCGCGTATTCCGAGCACGCCCACTATAAGCCGCTCCTGGTCGCGCCCCGGGACATGGCCAAGTCCTGTTTGGCGCTGATCGATCGCGAGGCCCGCCAGGCGCGCCGCGGGCGTCCCGCGCGCATCATTGTGAAAGTGAACGCGATCGTCGATCCGCCCATGATTCGGGCGCTGTACCGGGCCTCGCAGTCGGGCGTGGGGATCGATCTGATCGTGCGCGGCCCGTGCGCGCTGGTTCCCGGGGTTCGCGGCCTCAGCAGCCGCATTCGGGTGCGCAGCATCGTGGGGCGCTTTCTCGAGCACAGCCGCATCTTCTATTTCGAGAACGGCGGCAAGCCGGAGATCTATCTGGGCAGCGCGGATTGGATGCAGCGCAACCTGTACGAGCGCGTCGAGGTGCTTTTTCCGCTGAAAGATCCGCAGCTCTGCCAGCGGGTGTGCAGCGAAATACTCTCCGCGTACCTCGCGGACACGCGCAAAGCGCACCTCCTGGGGCCGGACGGGAGGTATTCTCGCCGACGGTCGGTCGGCAACGGCCATGGGTTTTCGGCGCAGGAGCATCTCATGCGACTCGCCGGAGGCCGTAGTGATGCTCCGCGCACGTCCGCCCTGGCAACACCCCTGGTCGTCTATACTGCTGATGGTGTGAAGGCCGACCCCGTAAGCCCCTCGGACCAATCTGACACACAGGACTCTGTGAATGCAGCCGTATGAAATGATCGTCATTGGTTCTGGGCCCGGCGGGCAGCGTGCCGCCATCCAGGCCGTCAAGGCGGGAAAGCGCGTGGCGCTGGTCGAGAAGCAGGCCGCGGTGGGGGGCGTGTGCATCAACACCGGCACGATTCCGAGCAAAACCATGCGGGAGGCCGTGCTGCATCTGTCGGGCTTCTACGACCAGAGTTTTTACGGGGCGAACCGTCAGGGTAAAGAGCAGGTAACCATGGCGGATCTGAACTTCCGCGTGCAGCGGGTCGTCGAAAACGAGGTTTCCGTCATCCAGGACCAGTTGAAGCGCAACGGCGTGGATTTGATTCACGGCCTTGGCAAATTCATGGATGCCCACCATATTCGGGTGGAGAACAACAACGGCTTCAGCGAACTCGAAGGGCAATACGTGGTGCTGGCGACGGGGACCAAGCCAGCGGTCAATTCCAAAGTTCCCATTAACGGTAGAAACATCATCAACAGCGATCAGATTTTGACCATGCCCCAAGTTCCGCGGACGCTGATCGTGGTGGGCGGCGGGGTGATCGGCGTCGAGTACGCTTGCATGTTCGCGACTCTCGGCGTGCGCGTGATCATCGTCGAGAAGCGCCCGCGGCTGCTGGAATTTGCCGATACCGAGATGGTGGAAGCGCTGAGCTATCACATGCGCGACCGCCGGGCGACGATGCGGCTGAATGAAGAGGTAGAGAGCGTCGAGGAATTGCCCGACGGAAAAGTCGCGGCAAATCTGGTGAGCAAGAAGCGCATCATCGCGGACGCGCTGCTGTACGCCGTGGGCCGCTCCGGGAACGTGGATGCGTTGGACTTGGCGGCCGCGGGTCTCCAAGCCGACGATCGCGGGCGCATCAAGGTGGACGCGGACTACCGCACCTCCCAGCCGCACATTTTCGCGGTGGGGGACGTCATCGGCTTTCCGAGCCTTGCCTCGGTCTCGATGGAACAAGGCCGCATTGCTGCCGCGCGGGCGTTTGGCCTCGACGTCGAGACCGATCCGGCGGGCTATCCGTACGGAATCTACACCATTCCGCAGATCTCTTTTATCGGGAAGACGGAAGAGCAATTGACGGACGACGACGTGCCTTACGAAGTGGGTGTAGCGTACTACCGCGAAATCGCGCGCGGCCAAATCAGCGGTCACACCGACGGGCGCTTGAAGCTGCTGTTCCATCGCGAGACCCTCGAGCTGCTCGGCGTGCACATCTTCGGCGAGGATGCCGCGGAGTTGCTGCACATCGGCCAAGCGGTTTTCTTGCTCAAGGGGAAAATAACCTACTTCAAGAACACCGTTTTCAACTATCCGACGCTGGCAGAATGTTATAAAACGGCAGCGTTCAACGGACTGAACCGGCTCTCCTAGGGTCCCGACGAGCGCCGGCGCGATGTGATTTCATAACCCTGTCGTCTCCCTAGACATCACACATCGGTGGATGTTGCCTGGCGATGCCTGCCGGCGAAGCGCCGCGCTAGGATAGACCGCGAGTTATTCCCGAGAAAGGAAGTTTTCTAGAGATGAAAAAGGTGCTGCTGCTGCTCCTTGTTTTTCTGCCGGCTGTTTCACAGAAGCTGTCTGCGCAGGAGGCGAAAAAGAGCGAGGCGGAGAACGGCGAACCCCATGTGTTTACGATCGCGAACTTCCGGACCGAGAGCGGGGTCACGCTGCCCGGAGCGCGCGTCGTGTACGCCACGTATGGCCATTTGAACGCGGCCAAGGACAACGCGGTGCTCCTGCCGTCGCACTACATGGCCGACTTCCATGGATATGAGTGGCTGATCGGAGCGGATCGCGCGCTCGACACCTCCCGGCTTTTCCTGGTAGCGACAGAACTGTTTGGCAACGGGCATTCCTCCTCACCGAGCAACACGCCCGAGCCGTATCACGGTCCGCGCTTTCCGGTCGTGACGATCCGCGACAACGTCGAAGCGGTGCATCGGCTTCTGGCCGAGGAGTTCCAGGTCGCGCACGTGCGGGCGATCGTGGGCTTCTCGATGGGCGCCGAGCAGGCTTTTCAATGGGCGGTCAGCTACCCGGATTTCGCCAACCGCATCGTGGCGACCTCCGGCACGGCGAAGTGCTATCCCCACGGAGTGGTACGCCTGGAAGGACAGATCGCCGCGCTGACCGCCGATGCTGCGTTTCAGAATGGCGACTACACGGCGCCGCCGACCAAAGGCCTCGAGGCCTTTGCCGCGGTGTGGACGGCGTGGCTGTACTCTCAGGAATGGTGGCGGCGGGAATTGTGGCGGCAAGATGCGCCGCCCGGCACGACGTTTGAACAGGTGCTGCACAACTACCGCACGGACTTCATTCCCGGCGCGGATGCCAACGACCTGATCCTGCAGATGCGCACCTGGGAGCGGCACGATGTGGGATCGACGCCGGGATTTGGCGGAAACCTGGAGCGCGCGCTCGGCTCGATCAAAGTTCCGCTGCTGTACATGCCTTCAGAAACCGATCTCTACTTTCCTCTGGGGGACGCGCGGTACGAGGCGGCGTTCATCCCCCGGGTTTCCTTGGTGCCGATCGCCTCGCTGTGGGGACACACGGCAGGCGCGGCCAGCAATCCGGCGGATGGCAAATTCTTGAATGAGACGATCGCCCGGTTTCTCGCTGCGGGCCGCTAGCCGTCGGCGCCCCAGGATGGCACGCGCTACGGTTTCGCCGCGCGCACAGGCGCCGGTGGGGCTGGTTTCGCGAACTTCGCAGCGTCAATGGGCACGTTCGGCTTCACCTCGCCGAGCTCGGTCGTGGCGCGTCCGTCGACCCAGGTGACCGTCCAGCGGAAGGGAATCTTCACACCGGAGACGTCGCGATAGTCGGCGTAGTCAATCTGTGTCGGAACGCGGCCGACCGGCACGTTGGTATAGCGCACCTGGCGCAGCAGCAGGCCCGACGTGGCGTCAAAGTAGAGCTTTACAGGAGAGCCCCAGGCGCTCGTGCCCTGCACGACTTGGACATGGCGATCGTCGATGGTGGTGGGGAAGCCGACGCGCCATTCGCTGAGGGTTTTCTTGATGCCTGCCGGAAAACACAGATCTGCGTCCACCTTGGCGCCGTCGAGATCTCCTCCGGTCAGCGGGATCACCGGCACGGGTGTGACGGTTTCCGGCGCCGTGACCCAACCCGAGCGCCCGTCGTAGACCGAGGTGCTGTCTCCGCCGGGTGTGTGGACGATCGTGGTGCGCTGCCCGGGGGCTTTGGCAAACAGTTCCACGGAGCGCTTTTCCGGATCGTCATATCCCTGGTAGGTCCCTTTGGCGACCAGGCTCGTGAGGCTCCCGACGCGCTGCGCGCCGCCGAGCGCCTGGATGTACTTGTCCAGAACCTGCTCGGCCGAAGGTGCCCCGGGGGCCTGCTCGAGAATTTCCTCCGGCTCTTCGAGAACCGGAGTGCCATACACCTCGGCGAGGCTTGGTGTGACCTTCGGACGTTCGCTGCCGCGATGGCAGGTGTAGCAGGTGACCACGCGGCGTCCCGCGAAGTTAGTCTGGTTGATCGTGGCCATCATCAGAATCATCCGGCGGGCCGTCTGCTTACGGGGCGTATCGTCGGCATACCTGGCCCAACTGCCGCCGCTTTCCATGCCATGGCAAAAAGTGCAGTTGGCGTTCAGGGCCGCGGAAAAGAAGCCCATGGTGGCCATGAATTGGCTCACGGTGATGCCCCGGAGGAGTTGCACGCTCTTAAAGGCGTCTTCCGCCATCAGGGGTTTTTGTTCTTGCCCAGCCTGGCCGTCCGCCGAGGCGACGCCTAGCAGGTACACCACCGTAGTTCCCATGGCACACAAAACGGATCGCCTCCACGCGAGCTTCATGTTGTCTCCCTTTTCGATTTTTGGGGTTCCAGAGTACGGTGGCCTGCTCGTAGGACGTTTACAAGCGCCGCTCCGGGTACCCCGCGGGGATGTCCCTGGCAGGTAGCCATGCCGAGAAGATTCTACAAGTTATCCCTGGCTCGAGCTAGGGAGCGATGGACCCAAAAACGGGCTTCGAGAATTCCCGAATCTGCATGGTCGGCGCGCCACCGAGCCCCGCGTTTGTAGGAAAGGGGGAGATCGCGCCGGAAAGGCGTCGCGAAAGGTGGAACTCAACTTGCGCTACAGGGAGGCTGATGTTGCCCGAGGGAGCAATCGATGTCTGGATTTGGCGAGGGCGAGTTTTTCCGAACGGTTCTCGAGGGCCTGCGCACAGCTGTGTACGTGGTGAATCGCGAGGGGAAGACGCTGTTTTGGAACGACGGGGCAGAGCGCATCACCGGACACCTTCGACAGGACGTCGTCGGGCGGGTTTGTGGCGACAACTTTCTCGGAGAAACCGATAGCGATAACAATGACCTGTCGGGGGCCCTCGCCCCGCTCGCCGTGGTGTTTCGCGAAGGCAAACCGCTCGAAGCGCAGGTCTCGCTGCGCCACAAAACGGGACACCGCATTCCGGTGCAACTCTGGACATTTCCGATACGAGATGCCCAAGGCTTGATCGTGGGCGCCGCGCAGAGTTTCCAGGAAATCATTTCGGTATCGGATTGGGACCGCCGGCACACCAGGCTAGCGACCTACGGTTGCCTCGACCAGGCGAGCGGAGTCTTAAATCACGGGATGGTCGAGGCACATCTACGCGAGAACTTGGGGATGTTTGCCGACCACCCGATCCCGTTTTCCATTCTGTGCATTGAGATCGATCAACTGGACAAGATCCAGGCGCGCGACGGCCCCGGGGCCATCGCAGCCGTGCTGCGAGTCGTAGGACATACCCTTGAAAACAGCTTGCGACCCACGGATTTTCTCGGGCGCTGGCAGGAAAATCAATTCCTGGCGATCCTGACGCAATGCAGTGCCGCGGAGATCGAAGGCGCTTCCGAGCGTTTGCGGCGGATGGTGAGCGCCACAAAAATCGAGTGGTGGGGGGACTCCGTGCCGATCACGACTTCGCTCGGGGGTACCAGCGTGCGGCCGGGCGACAGCCCGGAGGGCATGGTGTCTCGGGCAGAACAAGCCCTGCGGAGCAGCAGCGCACAGGGTGGAAATCGCACGACGGTTCGGGAATGAGTAAGAGCCGGGGAAACCCGGGGAGCGGCTCTCTATGTTTGTGATCATCGGTATTGTCGTGGTGTTTGGGGCCGTGCTGGCCGGCTACTTGATGGAACGCGGCAACTTGAAAGTGCTGATGCAGCCGGCCGAGTTGGTGATCATTGGCGGGGCGGCCATCGGCACGGTGCTCGTTGCCAATCCGCTCTACATTCTGAAAGGCATCGCCGGGGGCATCGCCGGCGTGTTCGGCGGCTCGAAGTACGGAAAGGCGCAGTACCTCGAGACGGTGAAGATGATGTACGAGCTGTTCAGTCGGGCGCGTAAGGAAGGATTGATGGCGCTCGAGACCGACAGCGATTCCCCGGACAAGAGTCCCGTGTTTTCGAAGTATCCGAAATTCTTGAAGAATCATCACGCCCTGGCGTTTGTGTGCGACACCATTCGCATGGCCGCGGGCGGAGGCGTCGAACCGTTCGACGTGGACCAAATGATGGAGCTAGACATGGACGTGCACCATCATGGGGCGGGCCAGCCGATCGCCGCGCTTTCGACCATGGCCGATGCGCTGCCGGGTCTGGGGATCGTGGCCGCGGTCCTGGGCGTGGTGATCACCATGGGCGCGCTCGGGGGACCACCGGAAGAGATCGGCAAAAAGGTGGCTGCGGCGCTGGTGGGAACTTTCCTGGGCATCTTGCTTTGCTATGGATTGGTCGGGCCGATCGCCTCGAACATGGGTAAAGCCTCGGAAGAAGAACACGCGTACTACCATGTGCTCCGCGTAGCGCTGGTTTCTTTCATGAAAGGAACACCGCCGACGGTAGCGGTCGAATACGCGCGGCGGGCGATTCCCGGGCATGTGCGGCCAAGTTTCCAGGAAGCCGAGAGTCACATCAAGAACCGCGGCGCAGCGCCCGCGGCGCCGGGCGGAACCGCGGCTCCGGCGGCGGCCGAGCGACCGGCCGCCTAGCGCGGACCAACCCTCATGCCGCAACTACCGCCGATCATCATCAAGAAGAAGGCCAGCCACTCGGGACATCACGGCGGGGCCTGGAAGGTGGCCTATGCGGACTTCGTGACCGCCATGATGGCGCTGTTCATCGTCCTGTGGCTTTTAAACAGCAGCGAGAAAATCCAGAAAGCGGTGGGCGGGTACTTCAAGGACCCGTCGGGTACGGCGGTCAAGGCCGGCACGGACATGCAAGGCGCCGCGGAAAACTTCGTGCTGACCAAGGACAACATGGAGTCTCTCAAGGAACAGTTGCAGAAGGCCATCCGCGCGGTGCCGAACTTTGATTTATTGAAAAACCACATCGATATGACGGTCACCAACGAAGGACTGCGCATCGAGTTGACGGAATCGGCGACCGGGACGTTTTTCGATAGCGGCAGCCCGAAGATCAGCAAAGACGGCCAGCAATTGCTGTATACCCTTGCGCAGGAATTGGGGAAGCTGCCGAACAAACTGGCTTTTGAAGGCCACACGGATTCAAAACCCTATGTGGAGGGAACCAGCTACGGGAACTGGGAACTCTCGACAGATCGTGCCAACGCGGCCAGGCGACTGATGACGCAGCAGGGCATTCAAGTGGACCAGGTGACGCAAGTGCGGGGATTTGCGGATCAGAGACTGCGCAAGAAGGATGCGCCGCTCGACCCGTCGAACCGCAGAATTTCGCTGATCGTGCAGTACCTCGATAAAAAACCTTCTGCAGCGTCTGCGGAAGGCCACGCGGGGGAAGCAGAACCGGAGGCCGGGGGCAAGCCCTCTGAGCCGAGCTCCGGGAAACCGTAACGGCGCGTTTACGCCGAGAGGTCGCCGCGTTTGGCGAGAGCCGTGATGCGATCGGCGGCGCGGAAGGCGAGCGCCTCGATGGTCATGGTCGGCTGGCCGCGGCCGGAGGTGACCAGACTGCTGCCGTCGCAAAGGAAGAGATTTTTCACATCGTGGGTGCGATGGTCGGCGTTGATGACGGAAGTCTTCGGGTCCTGGCCCATCCGGCAGGTGCCCAGCAGATGCACGGCAAACTGCTGCTCCTGGGCGGGTAAGCTCCATTTTTTCTGCGCGCCCGCGGCGTCGAGAAGTTCGGAAGCGCGCAAATTCATCCAGTTTCCGAGCTTGATATCGTCGGGATGATCTTTGTACGTCATGCGAAGCGCAGGCAGCCCCCAGGCATCTTTCAGATCCGGATCGAGCGAAAAGCTATTGGTCTCGACGGGAAGCGAAGTGCCGTGGCAGAAAATCTCCATGGTGCGGGTGAAGTTGTGGCGCAAGGTATCCTTGAAGCCCTGACCCCAACGCGGCGTGCCCGGAGGGAGACCGCCCATGGCGAAGCCGACCGGCGTGAAATCGAAGCGCGCGTCGAGTCCGCCACCACCGTAGAAGCCCACCTGGTGAGCATCCAACTCGTAAAAGTCATGGAAGATCCGGCTGACCGCGAACCCTTTGTAGTCGTTGAGCGGGTGTTCGAAGACCCCCATCGACATGGCGCCGCTGTTGAGCATGAGGTATTTGCCGACCAGACCGCTCGAATTCGCCAGGCCGTTCGGGAATTGCCGGTTGGCGGAGAGCAGCAGCAGACGAGGAGTTTCCGCGCCATTGGCACAGACCACCACGGCTTTGGCCTTCTGCCGTTGCACGTTGCGCTCGGCATCGAAGTATACGGCCCCGGTGGCCCGGCCGGCGGTGTCCAATTCGATGCGATGCACGTAGGAATTCGGGCGAATCTCGCAGCGGCCGGTGCGCTCGGCGACGCGAATCGCGGCGACCAGGGAACTGGATTTCGCGCCGACCTCGCAGCCAAACGCCAGACAGAAACCGCAATTGACGCAGGCGCTGCGCCCGGCCCGGGGCTCGGAAAGAATCGCCATGGGCGCGGGGAAGGGGTGCCAGCCGAGCTTTTGCGCGGCGCGTTCGAACAGTACGCCGGAAGACTTCACCGGCAGCGGCGGCATGGGATAAGGCTTCGAGCGGGGGGGATCGAACGGGCTGGCGCCCGCGAGCCCGGACACGCCGATCTCCCATTCCACCTTGGTGTAGTAGGGCTCAAGATCGGCGTAGATGATGGGCCAGTCGCTGAATCCGGTGCCGGCAATGGCGCCGACCTTGCTGCGTTCGACGAAGTCGATTTCGTGAAAGCGCCAAAAGTTTGCCGTGAAATGGACGCTGGTGCCGCCGACCAGACGCCCATAGACCAGGGCGCGCTGCGGTACTGCTTTTTCCTCAGGAGTTTTGCGGAACGAGGTCGGTTGCAGCTTCGGATGATTGGTCAGCAGGTCTTCGGTGAGGACCTTCACCTCATCATGAGTGAAGTCGGTTTCGGTGAGATACGGGCCCTGCTCCAAAACGACGACGCGGAATCCGTTAGTGGACAACTCCTTGGCGAGGATGCCGCCGGCGGCGCCAGAGCCGACGATGAGGAAGTCGACTTCGTCGGAGGTTTTGTACTTGGGCTGCTCGGGCCTCATGTCTTGGTCTTTTCCGTTCGATCCGGAGCGGGCTGCCAACCGGGATAGTCCTTGTCGTAGGCGCCGAACGGCGGCTGGAAGCTGTGCGCGCGCTCTCGACCGATGACCTTCCAGCCGGCTCCGTCGCGATTGCCGCCGGAATCGGGATCGATCAGAAAAGCGATGATCGTGTGGGTACGCACGGTTTCGAAGAAAGTTTGTGCCCCGCGGGGACGAAAGGCCCGGCGGCCGGTCTGGCCCGACTCGTCAAAGGAGTGGAGGATCTGGTCCTGCTGATCCGGGGTGGCGGCCGAGAAGCTCCGGACGCCAGGGAACATTTCCTCGGTCTTTCCGAGCAATGCGGGCAAGCCGTTTCGGTAGGTCTGTTGGTCCTCACTCGCGAAGGTGGTGAGCGCGCGATCGATGAAGTACACGGCACCGGCTTCGCGCGCGCCGGGAAGGTCGTCGGTCGGAATGATGCGGGCGGTCATGGCCTCGATCTCTTGGGCCTGTTCGGGTGTGAGGAATTCGAGTTTCCGAGGCCCGGCAGAGGCGGCGGCTTGGCGGGCGTGACTGGCCGCGGACACAAGGGCCGGCCAGTGCGTCGAGAGCCAAACTGCGCTGACGCCACTGCCGGCTCGCAGAAGAAAGCTGCGACGACTGAGATCGCTGGTCATAGACGGGTCAGCGCAGAACGCATAGAAATGTAGGCCGGGAGCGCGCGACCGTCAAGGGGAAACGGCGAATGTGCGCCATGCGAATCTTCGATCGATCGGGCGAGGACCACGAGCGAGGAGCCACGGGTGCGGTTTGCTGGGTGGAGCAAGGCTAGTGTAGGATTCGGCAGAAACAGAAAAGACCGGGAATTCCGGAAGAGCGCGCAATTTTTTGGGAGGCAGGAAGCAGGTATGGCGACGCTGACAGGGGCGATCGGAAGCGGCAGCAAGTGGCTGCTCGACAAAATCGTCGGGGCGCTGGCCTCGACCGGGGTCAATCCCAACTTTCTCACCTTTCTCGGACTGGTGGTCAATTTTGGCGGGGCGGCGATGTTCGCGATCGGCCATTTTTTCACCGGCGCGCTGATCATCTTTTTTGCCGGCTTTCTGGACATGCTGGACGGACAGGTGGCCCGGCGTCAGAAACGCGTGACCGCGTTCGGAGCGTTCTACGATTCGACGCTCGATCGCTATGCGGACATGGCGTTGTACATGGGCTTGCTCGTGTATTACTCCGTGAGCGGGCACATACCGTACGTGGTGCTGGCGGCGGTGGCCACGGCCGGATCGGTGATGGTGAGCTACGCGCGGGCGCGCGCGGAGTCGTTGATACCGCAGTGCAAAGTAGGCTTCATGGAGAGGCCGGAGCGCCTGGTGCTGTTGATCCTCGGCGGGGTCTCGAATCGCATGGCGGCGGTGCTGTGGGTGATTGCCGTGGTTTCGACGATCACGGTGATTCACCGCATCGTGTACACGTGGCAAGAAACGCGAGCCGGGCGCGTGCTTCCCGACATGCGACTCTCTGTGTAGGTCTTCTCCCTGCGGCCCTCCGCCCGGATTCTCCCTCGGTGACTAGGATAGCGAGGCCTCGACAGGGGCGGAGATGATTTCGCGGACGCGGTCGCGAAGAGCGGGGACTTCCTGTTTTGAAAGACCCTGGGTGTCGATGGTGTCGTGGAGATAGACGGTCACGGTAGCGGGCGAAAGCATCCAATGGCCGGTGCGGTGGTGCTTGAGGGAACCCACCAGGCTGACGGGCACGATGGGGATCCCGAGCTGCTGGGCGACGCGGAATCCGCCGTCCTGGAATTCGTCCACGTGACCTGTGCGGGTGCGCTTGGCTTCCGGGAAAATGATCAGACTCGTGCCGCCGTGGATGGCGTCCTGGGTCAAGCGCCACATGCGCTTCAGATCGGACGGGCGGCGGACGTCGGGCACCGGAACATTGCCGAAGCGCTTCATCAGCCAGCCATAGGCGGGGATTTTGAAGTGGGATTCAAGCTCCCAGCCGCGCACCAGCTGGGGGATGGCGCAATAAAGGATAAAAGGATCGAACAGATTGACGTGGTTGACCATGAAGAACGACGTTCGTTGCGGGTCGAAACCCGGGGAACGGCGAACGACCACGCGCGCGCCGGAAAGAAAGGCGATGCGGCGGCAGAAACCCCGCTGAAGCCAATCGTGTTTGCGCGGGTCGAGAAAAATGCCCAGCAAGACGAGCGTCGGCGCGGCGATGAAAAAGTGCAGGATGCTGAGAAGCCAGAGAAGCGCGCTGCGCAGCGCGAACAGGGCCCGTTTCATAGGTAAATGTCCACGGCTCCCGGTAGGACATCCAAGGCGCGACACTCGAGCGCCATGATTTCTCCGTCGATCAGGACATCGAGCACCGGCACGTGGAACTCCACATGGCGCACGGCGCGGCGCGAAGCGAGCGGATGATCAAGATGCGTGCCATCGTACAGCTTCGGCAGGGTGCGCAGCAAAGCGACGCGCCCGATCGGCCCCCAACGAACGAATTCGATGAGGCCGTCGGTCGGATCGGCCTGGGGCGCGATCAGCATCGTGCCGCCGGTGTACTTGCTGTTGTTGAAGGTGAGGAACAGACACGGGCGCTCATCCCACTCTTTGTCGTCGTCACAGCGCAGCAGGAAAGCGCGCCGCCGCAATGGCACGACGCGGGCGAAAACGCCGAGGAGATAGCCGAATGCGCCGAGCGGTTTGAAGAGCCGATTCGTCAGGGTGCCGACGTCGGCGGTAAAGCCG
>Ga0209526_10001120_pt1 | contig 17670 bp, 18 predicted proteins | sample JacPinW_OM2H0_M1_FD_188566 | JGI IMG/M metagenome (GOLD analysis project Ga0209526, IMG submission 188566) | Forest soil microbial communities from Algoma, Ontario, Canada - Jack Pine, Ontario site 1_JW_OM2H0_M1 (SPAdes) (version 2) | ecosystem: Environmental > Terrestrial > Soil > Boreal... | reverse complement strand
GTGAAGCGAGAGACACGGGGCGGCGCATACTGCGCGTCGTGTGCTTTCTGATGCGTCGGCGCGAGGGCCACGCACCCCGTCGGCTATCTGCGCGCGGTCTCCCAGTACGCTGGTCCCCTCCGCGCCCCGCAGCATTGATCGACTGAGTGAGGGGACACAGATCACAAACGCGCTCGCGCGACATTCGCTCGCGCCACCAGGTCGTGTCGCGCGGGCAGCCGGCGGGGCGCGGTTTTTTGCATGCCCGCAGCCGCAGCCCCACCTGCGGGCCGGCGGCGTCAGCACGCCGCAAACAGGAGGGAGCGAGGGACTAATTGACGCTGGGGCGGATGATGAGGAGCGAGTCTTCCGCTGGCGGACTAGACGCGGAAACGGTTGACGATCCCGTCGATGCGCGCCGAGACGCTGCCGACCTCGCGCACCGACTCCGCGCTCTGCTCGATCAGCTGGACCAGCTCGCTCATCGAGCTGGAGAGATCGCGCACCGCCGAGAAGACCTGATCGATGCCGGCATTCTGCTGCCCGACGGCGGCCGCGATCTCGCGCACGGCCCGGGCATTGTCGCGCGAGATGCTGCCCAGCTCCCGGAGGCTGTCCCCGGAGTTGCGCATGCGCGCCAGGTTGGCGTTGATCCCGCGGGATCCTTCCTCGGTAATGGCGGCGGCCCGCGCCGCGTTCGTCCGGATGCCGTCCAGGTTCTCCTGCACCCGCTGGGTCGCCTGGACCGACTGATCCGCCAGGCTTCGGATCTCCCGCGCCACGACCGCGAAGCCACGGCCGTGCTCGCCCGAGCGGACTGCCTCGATGGCCGCGTTGAGCGCCAGCATGTTCGACTGGTCCGCGAGATCCTTCACCACTCCGGCGATCCCGGCGATGCGCGACGTGCTCTCGCCCAGCTCGCTCATGGTGCGGCTGATGGCGTCGACGTGCCCGAGGATCTGCTCCAGCTCCCCGAGGCTCTGGGAGACCGCGTCCTGGCCCGCGCGCCCGACGTCGTCTGCCCGCTGCGCGGCGCCGAGCACGGCGTTCGCCTTCTCGGCGGCCATCAGCGACGTCTGGCGGATCTCCTGCGCCGTCACCTGTGCTTCCTGCAGCGCAGCCGCCTGCCGGGTGACGCGTTCGTTCTGATCGCGCGCGGCCCGGTCGAGTCGCGCGACCTCCTCGGAGAGCGCCAGCACCGACTCACGCAGGCTCCGCGGCACCTCGCGCAGCTTGGTGACCAGCTGCGCGAACGAGGCCGCGAGCCGGCCGATCTCGTCGTGGCGGGAGACCTCGATCTGTTGCGTCAGGTCTCCGTCGCGGACGATGCGCTCGACCGCCGCACCGAGCGCATCGAGCGGCCGGACCATGCGCTGCGAGAGGAGCCACGCCGCCAGGGCTGCGAGCACGGCGGCGACCACCGCCACCAGCGCGACCGTTATCAGGAGCTTCCGCAGCGACGCGAACGCAACCGGACGTGGCACCCGGCAGACGTAGGCGAACCCGCCACCCGGGTCGGTGGCCCCGGTATCGTTGCGCGCCCAGGCGATCAGCAGCTCGCCGCTCTCGCCCCGCCCTCGCGCACCCGAGCCCGGCGTGAGCAGCAACGCATCCTTGCCGGATGAGTCGTACAGCACGCGACCTCCGGCCGAGATCTGGAGCTGCACTTCGTCATCCGTCAGCCGCGCCTGGGAGATCGGAGCCTCGATGAGCTGCGCGATGGCGCTCCAGTCGTACCAGGCACGGAGCACGCCGCTGGACCCGTCCGCCGCTTTTGCCGCGAGGGCGAGCGAGAGGGCGGGGCCGCGCGGGCCGGGCACGATGCCTTCGCTCGCCAGCGTTCCTTCGAGCGCCGCCCGGAACCAGGGCGCGCCCGCCTGCGCCGGGGCGGCCAGCTCGGGAGCGCTGGCGCAGATCGGACGCCCGGTCGCATCGAAAAGTTGCGCGCCGACCACCACGCGCCCACGCGTGGCCGTCGCCAGGAACCGGTTGCAGCCGTCGCGCCCCTTCGGCCCGACGAAGGCGCCCGCAATCTGCGGGTCGGACGCCCAACCGCTCAGCGCGTTGTAGCGCGAGAGGGGTTCGAGGATCGACGATTGCACCAGCCCGGCGAAGTTCTGGGCGCGCGCGATCAAGGCGACGTCGAGCTGCTTGCGGATCGCGCCTTCCGCCAGCAGCGTAAAGGTGGCGGCGAGGGCGATGAGCGGGACCAGCGCGATCAGCGCTGCGCCGACGGCGAGCCGGGTGGCCAGCCTGGGTTTCCGGGACACCTCAGCCCGGCCCTGGTGCGCGGAACACGATCTTGACGCTCGTATCCGCGGCCGACGAGTCGATCACCGCGAACGCGCCCGGCAGGCGCCCGACGGCCGCGCGCGCCTCGGCGGCGGTGCCGAAGCGCAGGGGCGGATTCGCGCGGCCCGCGAACACCAGGCGGTTCCACTCCGCGCGGATCTGCGAGGGCGTCTTCCGCGCGATGGCTTGATACCCGGCGGTCACGACCGGGTCGTCGCCGCGGATCTCGACCAGCTGCGTCGCGTCTCCGTTGCTCCAGCTCAGGTCCGCGCCCAGCAGCAGCCTGCGTGCTTCGTCCCGGTCCAGGCGCGTCACCGGGCAGGAGGGGTGGACGACGATCACCGGCTCGGCGCTAGCGGAGAGGGAGAGGAGGATCGAAGCAGCCAGAAGGATGCGCGCGCCGGACCCTAGAACAGCCATGAGAGTTGCCCTCTCACTGTCACCGCATCCACCCCCGCCGTCCGATCCCATCCCCCTTCGAGCTTGAGAGCGGCGGTGGGCACGAGCTCGTAGCGGACGCCCCCCAGGACGTTGGATGCGGTGGGCGTGTCCAGGTAGGTCTCCGTGGCTGCCCGCACGAAGCGCTCCCCGCGGCCGTAGAGACGCAGGTCCTCGTGCAGCCAGTACGCGAGCTGCACGTAGCCGCCGAGGTTGGTCGCGCCCACCCCGGAAGTCTCGTGGTGGATCAGCGTCCCCTCCGCGATGGCTTCCAGGTCGCCCGCTATGAGGTGTACGTCCGCGACAGCCAGCTTCTCGCGCATGTTCTCACCGGACGCGAGGGTCGCGGTGTCGATCAGTCCGCTCAGTCCGGCGCGGACCCCTCCGAACTCCACGTGCAGCGCGGCGCAGACCGACTTCTGGTTGTTGTTGTCCGCGAACTGTTGCGGCGGATCGGGCCTCGGCCCGCGGCCGTTCCCTACGGCCACGTCATACTCGAGGCGGACAGCCCCGGCCGGGAACGATCCATGGACGAGCACGCCGATGGTGTGCGTGGGGAGAGGCCCCTGGTCGTCCTCGAAATGGGCCAGCAGCGGAGCGCGGGTGCTGACGTACATCCAGCGGGCGTGATGGTACGCAGTGTTCCAGTAGCCGAGCGGCGAGTGGAACCGGCCGACCGACAGCCGGAACCAAGCGCGAGGTTCGTAGTTGAGGATGATGCGCTCGACGTCGAATCCGAATCCTCCGCCGGCGTCTTCGTACACGATCTCCGCCAGCGCGGAGAAGGCGCGCGAAAGCCGCCCGTGGATCATGGTGTCGATCACTCCGAGATTGAACTCGGAAGGCGTGGCCGTGTCGCCGAAGCGCTTGCCCCCCTCGACGTCGGCGCCGAAGTGCAGCTCGAGCATGTCATCCATGTCCATTGCGGCGACTGGCCGTGAGATCAGCAGCGCAGCGAGCAGTCCGAGCCGGAATTGCAAGGTCCCCCCTTGGCCGGCGATCGATGATTCAATAGCCCGCGATCCCGCCCAGCCAAATTTTTTGGGAGTAGTGAAACCGGCTCGCTCCACGCACCATCGCTTGCACGGCCCGGCGGTGCGGTGTACTGAGGCGCCGCCATGAAGATCCACGAGCACCAGGCCAAGGAGATCCTGCGCGCGCACGGCGTCGCGGTGCCGCGGGGCAAGCTGGTGCAGTCCGCGGAGGAGGCCGTCGCGGCCGCGCGGGAGCTGATGGCTTCCGGCAACGGCGTGGTGGTGGTGAAGGCCCAGATCCACGCCGGCGGCCGCGGGAAGGGCGGCGGCGTGAAGCTCGCCCGGAGCCCCGAGGAAGCCGGGGAGATCTTCAAGAAGATGATGGGCATGCAACTGGTGACCCACCAGACGGGCGCCCAGGGACAGAAGGTCAGGAAAATCTACGTCGAAGAGGGCTGCGACATCGCTCGCGAGCTCTACCTCGGCATCACCCTCGATCGCGCGATCGGCCGCAACGTGATGATGGCCTCGAGCGAGGGCGGCGTGGAGATCGAGGAAGTGGCGGCGAAGCACCCGGAAAAGATCCTCCGCGCCCGGATCGATCCGGTGGTGGGCCTGGCAGGCTACCAGGCCCGCGATCTCGCCTTCGGGCTCGGACTCTCGGGAAGCGCGGTCAACAGCTTCGTGAAATTCGCCGGCGCGATGTACCAGGCGTACGTCGCCACCGACGCCAGCATCGTGGAGATCAACCCGCTGGTGGTCACCAAGCAGGGCGAAGTGATCGCGCTCGACGCCAAGATCAACCTCGACGACAACGCCCTCTTCCGCCACAAGGACCTGGCGGCGCTGCGCGATCCCGATGAGGAGGATCCGCGCGAGGCGCAAGCCAAGGAGCACGACCTCAGCTACGTGGGGCTGGAAGGCAACATCGGCTGCATGGTGAACGGCGCTGGCCTGGCGATGAGCACCATGGACATGATCAAGCTGGCCGGCGGGCAGCCGGCCAACTTCCTCGACGTGGGCGGCGGCGCCGACGAGGCCAAGGTGACGGCGGCGTTCAAGTTGCTCCTCGCCGATCCGCAAGTGAAGGCGGTGCTGGTCAACATCTTCGGTGGGATCATGAAGTGCGACGTGATCGCGGCAGGCATCATCGCGGCGGCCAAGCAGGTGAACCTCGAGGTCCCGCTGGTGGTACGCCTGGAAGGCACCAACGTCGAACAGGGCAAGGCGCTGCTCGCCAAGAGCGGGCTCGCGATCACGCCGGCGGACGACCTGGGAGACGCTGCCCGCAAGGCGGTCGCCGCCGCCGACAAGGCTTGAGTGGGCTTCGTCTCCGCCATCTTCCGCAACATCCTCGGCAAGCCCGGGGCGGCGGACTTTCGCGACAGCGCGGAGCATTTCGTGTCCGTGCTGCGCGAGCACGGCATCGCGCTCACCTTCGCGCGCGACGAGCTCCGGTACGTGGACGACCTCGCTGCGCGTCTCGCGGCGCACCACGAGTACCGCGACGCCCTGGGTTGCTGGCTGGGCGAGGTCCTGGTCCGCAACTTCGGCGGCGAATGGGTTCCCGGGCACGCGCTGGGCCCGGCGGTGCGCATCGTCACGCCGGACCGGGGAGCACGGAACCTGTTCCCCCTGGGCTGGGTGTATCGCCGCGCCGACGGCGGCGAGGCCGAGAGCATCGCGGCGAAGCTGCACCGCGAGCTGGGACTTCCCGATCCGGCCGACCTGGGCCGATTCACCGACTCCGGAGAACGCGCATGAGCATCCTCGTCAACAGGGACACCCGCGTGGCGGTCCAGGGCATCACGGGCAGCGCGGGGGCCTTCCACACCAAGCAGATGCTCGCGTACGGCACCAACATCGTCGCCGGCGTGACCCCGGGCAAGGGCGGCCAGAAGTTCGAGGACAAGGTGCCGGTGTTCGACACCCTCTCGCAGGCGGTGCGGGAGACGCGCCCCAACGCCAGCGTCATCTTCGTGCCGCCGCCGTTCGCGGCCGATTCCATCCTCGAGGCGGTGGACGCGGGCCTGCCGCTGGTCGTCTGCATTACCGAGGGCATCCCGATCAACGACATGGTGAAGGTGAAGCGCGCGATGGAGGGCTCTCCGACCCGCCTGATCGGTCCCAACTGCCCCGGAGTGATCACGCCGGGCGAGTGCAAGATCGGCATCATGCCGGGGCACATCCACCGCAAGGGCCGCATCGGCATCGTCTCCCGCTCCGGCACGCTCACCTACGAAGCGGTCCACCAGGTGACCCAGCTCGGGATGGGCCAGAGCACGGCGGTCGGCATCGGCGGCGATCCGGTGCACGGCATGAACTTCGTCGACTGCATGAAGCTGTTCGCCCAGGATCCCGAGACCGACGCCGTGATCCTGATCGGCGAGATCGGCGGCAGCGAGGAAGAGGACGCCGCCGCCTGGATCAAGGCCAATTACAAGAAGCCGGTGGTCGGGTTCATCGCAGGGGCGACGGCGCCGCCGGGCAAGCGCATGGGCCATGCCGGAGCGATCATCTCGGGCGGGAAGGGGACTGCGCAGGACAAGTTCCGCGCGCTCGGGGACGCGGGCGTCCACCTGGCGGCAGGTCCGCACGAGCTCGGCGCCACTCTCAAGGCGGTGCTGAAGAGGTGAGCTCCATCGCCGCCCCCGGCGCCTGCCCGGCTGGCCTCCCCGGGCGATCAGCTTGACGGCGACGGTCCGACCCATGTAAAGAACTCCGCTTTTTCAAGGAGCCCCGTCAATGGCCGTCAAGCTGCGCCTCGCCCGCCGTGGCGCGAAGAAGTCGCCTTTCTATCACGTGGTTGCGACTGACTCGCGGAACCCCCGCGACGGACGCTTCAACGAGGAGATCGGCACGTACGATCCGAACTACAGCCCCGCCCGCATCCACCTCAAGCAGGACCGGCTGGAGCACTGGCTCAAGATGGGCGCGCGGCCCAGCGCCACCGTCGCCCAGCTGATCAAGCTGGCGAAGAAGTCCGCGGCGCCGCCGGCCAACCGGTAGCGCCGTGCCGGATCTCCTCGCGGTGGGGCGCGTCGCGAGGGCGCACGGAATCCGCGGGCGCGTGCTGATCGCGCCCTACAACGCGGATTCGGAAGGGCTGGAGCGGGTCCGGAGGATGTGGCTCGGAGAGCGGGAGTTCGAGGTGGAGCGCGCCGAGCGGGTGCACCTGGGCTATCTGGTCGCGTTCCGCGGGGTCCTGGATCGCGACCAGGCGGCGGCGCTGCGGGGCGAGGAAGTGCGGGTCGATCGCGCGGAGCTGCCGGCGCTGGAGGAAGGCGAGATGTACGCGATCGATCTGATCGGCTACGAAGTGTCGGACCCCCGGGGTACCGTGCACGGCGTGGTCGAGGATCTGGAGGTCGCAGGGTCGCAGGATCTGCTCCGGCTGCAGGGCGGAGCGCTGGTGCCGCTGGCGCTGGTCAAGGAAGTGCAGCCGGAGGCGCGCCGCATCGTGGTGGACGCGCCCGAGGGGCTGTTCGAGCTGAAGGAGTAGCCGTGCTGTCGGTGGAAGTGCTCACGCTGTTCCCGCGCATGATCGCGGCCCCGCTGGAGGAGAGCATCCTCGGCAAGGCGCGCGAGAAGGGCCTCCTGCGCGTGCAGGTGACCGATATCCGCGAGTTCGCGGACGGCAAGCACCGCGTCACCGACGACGTTCCTTACGGCGGCGGCGCGGGCATGGTGATGAAGCCCGAACCGCTGGTCGCCGCCATCGAGGCCGCCCGCCAGCGTGGGCCGGGGGCGCGCGTGGTGCTCCTCTCGCCCCAGGGCCCGCGATTCAACCAAGGCAAGGCGCAGGAGCTGGCGAGCCATGGGACGCTGATCCTGGTGTGCGGCCGCTACGAAGGTGTGGACGAGCGGGTGCTGCGCTGGGTGGACGAGGAGCTCTCGCTGGGCGACTTCGTCCTCACCGGCGGAGAGATCGCGGCCCTGGCGGTCATCGACGCCATCGCCCGGCTGGTCCCCGGTGTGCTGGGCAACGAGCTTTCCACACAGTCCGAGAGCTTCTCCGGCGAGGGCCTGCTGGAAGGACCGCAGTACACCCGCCCGCCCGAGTTCCGCGGACTGCGGGTGCCGGAGGTCCTCCTCTCCGGGGACCACGAGAAGATAGCTCGGTGGCGCCAGGACCAGGCGGTGGCGCGCACACGCGAGCGGCGCCCCGATCTGCTCACACGGCAGAAGGCTTGACGGGGTCTTGATTTTGGGCGAGCGGTAATCAGACGAGGATACGAAGATGCGCGCGAAGGCGATCGAGCTGGTGGAGCAACGGAACGTCAAGCCGGAGATCCGGGGACAGATCCCCGAATTCCGCGTCGGCGACACCGTGCGGGTGCACACGAAGATCAGCGAAGGCGACAAGGAGCGCATCCAGATCTTCGAGGGCGTCGTGATCCGGAAGAAGCGGGGTCACGTGAACACCACGTTCACCGTCCGCAAGATGAGCTACGGCGTGGGAGTGGAGCGCATCTTCCCGCTCTATTCGCCGCGGATCGACAAGATCGAGGTGACCAGCAGCGGCAAGGTCAAGCGTGCGCGCCTGTTCTACCTGCGCGAGCTCCAGGGCAAGGCCGCGCGGCTCAAGAGCGCCGAAGAGGGCGGAGCCACGCAGTAAGAGGGGGCGAGAGTGCAGCTCACCGAGCTGCTGTTCCAGAAGGTCAAGGACCTGCCCGGGGAAGGGCAGCTCTCGCTCAAACCGGGGTACGTGGCTGTGGTCTCCAAGGCGGCATCTCTCCGCGCCGCGCTCACCGCGCCGCTGTGCCCGGCGCCCGACGATCCGAAGCGCCTCACCAACGGCGGGGGGCCCACGCGCGTCGGCGTCGGGCTGCTCTCGGGCGACGGCAGCGCGTACCGGCTGCTGCGCGAGATGGGCGGCACGCGACAGCTCTTGCGGTACGACGCGACCACCAAGAAATTCGAGGAGGTCAGCGAGGATCAGCTGGAGATCGATTCCTTCCTGCGCGTCGAGTGCGGCATGCCCGCTCCCGATGCGTACACCGGCTTCTTCGTGCTCGAGGTCAACGAGATGCCGTCGTTGCGCGGCAAGGCGGCCGCCGCCGCCAACGAGGCCTACGTCGACCAGCCGCGGGTGAAGGCGCTCAAGGACGAGCTGGAGATGACCAAGAAGTTCGAGGCGACGCAGGATCGCCTCTTCAAGGTGGCGCAGCGCCTGCACGATCTCAAGCTGCTGGCGGAGAAGCTCAAGCAGGCCGAATCCGATCTGGCCGCCGTGCAGGGAGAGCTGAAGCGAGCGCCCTGGTCTCCCGAGGAGATCAGGGACCTGACCACCAAGGCCTCGCGCGCAAAGGAAGATCTCAAGAAGCGCGACGATGCCCTCGCAGACATCGTGAAGAAGCGGCAGAAGGCTGCCCAGACCGTGCCGCCCCCGCCTGAGCCGGTGCTGTCCAGCCCCTGGTTCTACGGCGGGCTCCTCGCCGGCGCCGGGGCGTACGCCGCGGCGTTCCTTCTCAAGCGGCCGCCCCTCGCCCTCTTCGGCCTGGTGCCGCTGCTCGCGCCGCTGATCTCCGTGCTGCGCTGGATCGAGGGCGACGAGGCCGACAAGCAGGCGGCCGCGTACGCGCAGGAGCTGAAGGAGCGCGAGGTGAAGATCAAGAAGGACTACGAGGCGGAGCAGGCCCCGCTCAAGTCCGCGCTCCGGGCCGCGAAGGTGGACTCCCCGGTGGATCTGCTGGCCGTGTTCAAGGAGCGCGAGCTGGTGGTGAAGCGGCGCGAGGCGGCGCTAGCCAAGCTGCAGAAGCTGAAGGTCGACCCGGAGGTCACCCGGCTGTCGGTGGAGATTCCGCTGCTGGAGACCGAGAAGGCGAAGCTCGAGGAGCAGGTGCACCAGACCGGGTTCTCGCGGGCCCTGGGAGAGATCGAGGCGGACCTGAAGCACGCGATGGGAATCTCCGCGACGAAGAGCGGCGCTGCCATTCCGGAAGCGGAGGTGCCCAGCCACATGGTCTCCCGCGGCGCCGAGCTGTTGAACCTGAGCGTGGACGAGCTCTGGGCGCAGATGTCGCCGCGCCTCACCGCATATCTGGTGGCGCTCACCGACCGGCGCGTGGTCTCCGGCAAGCCCGACAAGGGGACGTTCGTCCTCGCCGCCGCGGACGGGCGCAGCGGCTCCTACATGACGCTTCCGCCGCCGCTGCGCGACCTGGTGTACGTCGCCGTCCGCCTCGCCTTGCTCGAGCGCGTCTCCGGTTACAAGCGGCTTCCCATCGTGATCGACGACGCCTTCGGCATCCTCGAAGGTCCCAAGCGCGCGCTGATCGGCAAGATGCTCAAGGGGATCGGCACGCAGACGCAGGTGATCCATCGCCTGCCGGACCCCCCTCCGCCCGGTACGGCCGATCTGGTCCTGCAAGCATGACGCTGCGCCTGGGCGCGCTCGGGGAGGACGTGGCGGCCGAGGCGCTGCGCAAGGGCGGGTATCGCATCGTCGCCCGGAACCATCGCTGCAGGCGTGGCGAGGTCGACCTCATCGCTGAGAAGGGCGAGCTGCTGGTGTTCGTCGAGGTGCGCACCCGGGCCACCGCGGCATTCGGGGGGCCCGAGGAGACGGTCGACGCGCGCAAGCAGAGGAGGGTGATCGCGGCGGCCCGCGACTTCCTCGCGCAGCGCCGGGGGCCGGCGAAGGCGGCCAGGTTCGACGTCATCGCGGTGGTGGACGGCCCAGCAGGGCCCACCCTGACCCACTTCGAGAACGCCTTCGACTCGGGGGGGTAGCGTGCCCCTTCACGTGGTGGCGACGCCAATCGGGAACCTGGGCGACATCACCGAGCGCGCGCGCCAGGTGCTCGACGCCTGCGACGGCGTGATCGCGGAGGACACGCGCCATTCGGGGAACTTGCTCAAGCACCTGGGCATCCACAAGCCGCTCTACTCTCTGCCGGCGTTCGACGAGGCGGCGCGGGTGGAGCCCCTGGTACGCCGGCTGGTCGAGGGCCAATCGCTGGCGCTCGTCACCGATGCCGGAACGCCCGCAATCAGCGATCCCGGCGCCGTCCTCGTCCGGCGCGCGCTCGAGGAGGGCGTGCTGGTCGTTCCCGTCCCGGGCGCGAGCGCAGCGGTCGCGGCGGTGAGCGTGAGTGGGTTCCCGGAAGGACGCTTCCATTTCGCCGGCTTTTTGCCCCGCAAGGCATCCCAACGCGAGGAGATGCTGGCCGAGCTGCGGAGCCTGCGCGCCCAGCTCGTCTTCTACGAATCGCCGCAGCGGCTGGCGCGGACGCTGGCCGAGCTGCGCTCGAGCCTCGGCGACCGCCCGGCGCTGGTTGCGCGCGAGCTGACCAAGCTGCACGAGGAGCTCGCCCGGGGCGCTCTCTCCGAGCTGGAACGCCGGTTCTCCGGCGACGTGCGCGGCGAGATCGTGATCGTCGTCCGCGGCGCGCCGGAACCCTCTCCCGAGGATCCCCTCGCCCTGGAAGAAGAAGTCCGCGCCCGCCTCGCCCGCGGCGAGCATCCCAAGGACATCGCCGACGCCCTCTCCCCCGGCCACTCCAAGCGAGCCATCTATCAACTCGCCCTCAAGCTGAAGAAGTAGGCTTCACGCTTCCCATCAAACGCCGAGCACGCCGAGGTTGTTGGGTTTTGGTTACCGACCACAAAAAGAAACTCGGCGTGCTCCGCGTGCTCGGCGTTTGATCTGAAGCTTAAAAACTCAGTGACAGCGTGCCGGAGAGGCCCCAGAAGAGCGCGGGTTCGGCGCGGAGGCGGCGCCCCACCTGGTCGAGGCGGAAGTCGTAGTTGGGGTTCTGGTCGGGGGCCGGCGCTCCGCTGCCTTCCGAGATGATGATCAGCCCGTCCCCGTCTTTGTCCTCGCCCACGTCCTCGTGGGTGAGGAAGTGTGCGGAATCGAATCCGACCAGGCCCATCGCGCGAAACTGCAACCAACGCGAGATGTGCCCGTAAAAGGCGAGCTGCGCGGTGCTGGTGAGGTACTGGTCGGCATAGGTCAGCTTGCCGAGCAGATCGGTCACCTGGGTGTAGCCGCGCGACGGGCCGTGCCAGCGCAGGCCCGCGCGCACGTCGAACGAGAACCGCCGGTCCCGGGCTCGATCCTCATACGTGACGAGCTCGCTCCCCAGGATTGCCGCGCCCTCGGGCGCCGGCCGGTAACCCGTTTGCCCTTTCCAGGATCCGGCGCAGTTGGCGGCGGCCACGTCCGCGAGCAGCTCCGGGTGCCGGCAGTTGTCGTAGGCCTTGCCCGGGGCGAACGACATGCTTCCTTCGAGCTTCACATAGGGCTCGAGCACGCGGAAGCGCTTCGAGAACGCAGCCCAGGCGGTCAAGACGTGCGCCTGGCGTTCCTCGGGGTGCCCGGTTCCGGAGAGGACCCTGGTGGGATCGTCGACTCTTCCCCCGAGCGGCACGGTGTAGTCCAGGCCCAAGGAGCAGGTGGCGACTGCCGGGGCGTCGGGAAGCGACCCCGCGGGCGGCGTGGGCTCCCGCTCCTGGTTGATGGGGCTCCAGGCGATTCCGATGGTGGGGTCGAAGAACCCGGACCGGTTGCTCTGGCCAGGGACGACCCCGATGGGTTGCACGGCCGTGCACAGGCCGGGCACCGCGCAGCCGGAGATGTTGATGGTGTTGCCCGCCAGCGTTCCGCCCGGAAGGGCGGACCACTCCTGGGAGTCACGAATGGCCAGCGGCGCGAACAGGTGCACCTCGAGGTCGCGCCAGACGCCGGCCGCCAGCCGCAACTCCAGCGCATCCAGGACGCGCGTGTGCCGCAGCTCGTCGCCGAGCACGATCCCGGAAGCGGTCGTGCGCTCGCGGCTGATGGTCGCGTCGGAGCGCAGATGCAAATAGGTGGCCTCGACCTCCAGCCCGAACGGTTTTTCGTCGCCGGCGCCGGCCACGGTCGTGATCTGCGCAGCGATCAACAGTGCGACCAGGATCAATCCTCTCCCCGGAGCCCGAACTCCTTCATCTTCATCTGGAGGCTCTTGCGGGAGATCTTGAGCAACTTTGCCGTCCGCGTCACGTTTCCGTTCGTCACTTCCAGGCCCCGGACGATCAGGTCGCGCTCGATGGCCTGCACTTGCTCCTTGACGATCTCCTTGAGGGGTCCCGGGGTGCTGGGCAGGCCGGAGGCGCTGGGCGCCGCGTCGTCGGGCATGGACGGCCGGTTCCGCAAGGACGGCGGAAGGTCCGCGGCCCGGATCACCGGCCGCTCCGCGAACAGGATGGTCCGCTCGAGCACGTTCTCCAACTCGCGGATGTTGCCCGGCCAGGAGTAGCCCGCGAGCGCGGCCAGCGCGTCGTCCTCGAGCCGCTCCACGTTCTTCTTCAGGCGCGCGTTGTACTTTTGCACGAAGTGGGACACCAGCAGGGGGATGTCCTCGCGCCGCTCGCGCAACGGCGGGAGATGAACGGGCACCACGTTCAGGCGGTAGTACAGGTCCTCGCGGAAACGGCCTGCGGCGATCTCCCGGGTCAGATCGCGGGAGGTCGCCGCGATCAGCCGGACTTCCACCCGCGTGGTCTTCACGCCGCCCACCCGCTCGAACTCGCTCTCCTGGATGGCGCGGAGGAGCTTCACCTGCATCTCGAGGGGGATCTCCCCGATCTCGTCGAGGAAGAGCGTGCCGCCGTCGGCGAGCTCGAACCTTCCCGGCTTGCTCTGCACCGCGCCGGTGAAGGCGCCCTTCTCGAACCCGAACAGCTCCGCCTCTACCAGCTCGCGCGGGATCGCGGCGCAGTTGATCTTGATGAACGGACGATCCCGCCGCGACGATTTCTCGTGCAGGGCGGTGGCGACCAGCTCCTTGCCCGTGCCGCTCTCGCCCTGGATCAGCACGGTCGACGGCGCGTCGGCCACCTTGGCGATGATCTGCTGCAGCTCGATCATCTGCTGGCCCTTGCCGATGATCTCGGTGAAGCGGCGCCCCGGCTCGTCGGGGACCACGTTGCGCGCATTGAGATCCGATTGGCGGGCCGCCTTGGCGATGATCGCCTTCAGCTCGGCATGCTCGAACGGCTTGGTGACGAAGTCGAAGGCGCCGGCCTTCATCGCCTCGACTGCACTGTCTACCCGGCCGTGCGCAGTGACGACGATCACAGGTACGTCCGGGTGGGACACCACCACCTTGCGCAGCAGCGAAAGGCCGTCCATCTTCGGCATCACCAGATCGGTGACCACGACATCAGCCCCGTCGCGATCGAGCGCCAGGAGCGCCTCCTCACCGTCCGAGGCGACCTGAACCTCGTATCCCTCGCGCTGTAACGTGGCCGCCAGCACCTTGCGGAGGCTCTGTTCATCGTCGACGACGAGCACCCGGTCTGCCATCTTGGTGCTCGGGGGCTATCACGGCCTATCGAGGAGTTGCAACAGAATGGATCCTGCGGCGGGGGCGCCGATAGACTGGATGGGGACTGGAGGATCGGTGACGAGACTCGCGACGCTTGTCCTGGCCGGGGCCTTGATGGCCGCATGCTCCAGCACCGATTCGTGCAGGCTTCCACGCGACTGCCCGGTCGCGCAACGCTGCACGAACGGCGCCTGCGTAGACCCCGGCGGCACGCCCGGTGCGCTGGGAGAATCCTGCCGTACGACCGCGGACTGTGGCACGGGCCTTTCCTGCAGCGCGGTGACCGATGGCTACCCGGGAGGCTTCTGCACCGCCGCCTGCTCCTCCACTTCTCCCTGCGGGACGGGAGCGTGCACTCCCGTCGCCACTCCCGTCGGCACCGCTCAGTTCTGCTCGCCCACCTGCACCACCGACTCCCAGTGTCGCCAGGGCTACGTGTGCTGCGCGTACCTGGGGGATGCCTGTGTGCCGTCGCAGTACTGCATTCCGCCGACTTGCATGCGCCCGGTGATCAGCAGCACGCTCGCACCCGCACAGGTGCAGCAGTTCGGGACCAAGAAGGTGGGCGACGAGGTGTCGTTCGCCGTTCCGCCGAACACCGGAAGTGTCACCATCGTGCAGCAAGCGCGTGCCGCGGGCCTGACGGTCGTCTACAAGAACGCCGTCATCGACAACTCGGCAGTGCCGCTGACCATCACCAAGCCGGACGGCGGGTTGGCGTACGACGATTTGGATGCGGGCGCGGGCGCTGTGAGCTCGCCGGACGGCGGAATCGACCCATCCGGGGAATACGCGGTCTATGGGGGACTGACCCCGACCACCGCCACGTTCACCATCCCGCTAAGCTCCGCTTCGCTGGCCGAAGGCGTTCCCCAAGGTACCTGGAAGTTCGTGGTCAACGACTACGCGAACGAGTGCACGTTCGTGGCAGGGTGCAACGACGGCGGGACCTCCCTGGACACGTATGATGTCTCGGTCTTGACCCGGCCGGCCGCTCCCGCGACGAATCTGGCGGTCGCCTTCTACATCGTGGGGAACCTGACCAACCCGGTCACCCAGTTGCCGCTCGACGCTTCGAATGCGGCGACCGATTCGTACGTCCAACAGATGGTGCGCACCTTCCAGACCTTCCTGTCACGCGCCGGAATCACCGCGAGCGTGACCTATTACGGCGTCAGCCCGGCTGACCAGGCGCGCTTCGGAACGAACATCTCGGCGGACAGCACCGGACCCTGCTCCGAGCTGAGCCAGATGTTCACGCTCTCGTCGGCGAACCCCGGCAACACCATGAACCTCTTCCTCGTGCAGAGCCTGCGCTCCTCGAGCTCGGGGGGCAATACCGTGGTGGGGATCGATGGCTCGATCCCGGGCCCGTCCTCCATGAACGGCACCGTGTTCAGCGGGGCCGTGGTCTCGGCCGCGGACCTGTACGCGGGCAGCCTGGCGAACTGCGGAAGCACGCCGGACATGGCTCGCTGCGGGCCGGACCGCGTGGCCTACATCGGAGCGCACGAGACGGGACATTTCCTCGGCCTCTTCCACACCAGCGAGGCGGAAGGTGCGGACTTCGACCCGCTGACCGACACCCTGAAGTGCCCCTGCACCACCTGCGCCAGCCCGACCGACCGGCCGAAGTGCGGCAGCACCGCGGTCAGCGCTCCCAACATCTCGGCCGATCGCTGCGTCTCGGCGCCCACCTGCGGCGGAGGTGACAATCTGATGTTCTGGCTGCTGCAGGCAGGGATCTCGCTGGGAAACCTGTCCCCTCAGCAAGGCCAGGTGATGCGCCTCAACCCGCTGGTGCAGTGAGGAGGCACCCGTGATCGTCTTTCTCATCGCAGCCCTGATCGCGACGCCCAGGCCCCCGCGCACCGGAGCCACTCCCCAGACACCCGTGCAGCAAGAGCAGCTCACCGACGCCGAGTTGAAAGAACGCGTGCAGACCTATCTCTCGACCATCGAGCGGCCGATCAGCGCCGCGCGGTGGAAGGCGCTCGGCCCCAAGGCCGCGCCGCTGCTCGAGGCGGTGATCGCTGACGGAGCGCAGTTCCCCACCACCCGCGCCATGGCGGTCGACGGGCTCATCGCGGTGGCGCCCGACCGCGCCGCGGCGCTGGTCGGCAAGCTGGCCCGGGACGAGACCGAGCCGGTGGTCGTCCGCGTCGCCGCGATGCACGGGGCGGGGCAGGTGCTGTCCTCTCCGCGCGCCGTCAGCGAGCTCCGGCCGGTGCTGCGGAGCGCGAAGAACGCGGGATTGCGTGCCCAGGCGGCAGAGGCGATGTCGCGCAGCAAGGGCGGCTGCACCGAAGTGCGCGATCAGGTGGCCCGCGAGCCGAAAGCGAATCGGGGAGCCTTCGAGCGCGCCTTGAAACGATGCGGGGAGTGATTCCCGCGCAGCTCGCCGATCGGGTGCGGGCGCTGGGGCAGGAGGTCACGGGCGGGCTCGCCGTCTTCGACGCCGACGGGACGCTCTGGCGGGAGGACGTGGGAGAGGCTTTCCTCCGCCACCTGGTCTCGCTCGGATGGGTGCGGCTTCCGGACGGGCGCGATCCGTACGCCGCCTATGAACGCGCTGTGGAGCGCGACAGGGCCGCCGGATACGCGTACGCCGCGCAGCTCCAGGCAGGGCTCGAGGTCGGGCGCGTCCAGGAGGAGGCCGAAAGGTTCGCGGCGTCCTGGGTGCCCCCGCGCCGGATCCCCGCCACGCAGGCCCTCCTCGAGATCTGTCAGGCTGCCGGGCTGGCTCCGCTCGTCGTTTCCGCGAGTCCGCTGGCCATCGTGCTGGCGGCGGCGCCCCTCGCTGGCTTCAGCCGGGAGCGCTGCCGCGGGATCGAGGTCGCGATCCGCGACGGACGCTTCACTTCCGACGTGATCAGGCCCATCACGTACGCGGAGGGAAAAATCGCCGCGGCGCGCAGGGCGGGTCGCATCGCGCTCGCCTGCGGGGACTCGTACACCGGCGACCTGCCGCTGATGGAAGCCGCGCAGGTGGCCGTGGCGGTGGTCCCGGCGTCCGAGTCGCCCCTGGCAGCCGAGGCGCGCAAGCGCGGCTGGTTCGTGCTGGACCCGAGCGCCTGAGCCGCGTGCTGGACGCTTCTCGTATCGTTCTCTGAGACGCCGCCGGGCTGCATGGCCCTGCGCCGCCGCCGCAGAAAGCGAGCCCACTGGCGATGCACTTCACGTGAAGCGAAAGACACGGGGCGGCGCATTCTGCGCGTCGTGTGCTTTCTGATCCGTCGGCGCGACGGCCACGCACCCCGACGGCTATCTGCGCGCGGCTTCCTGAGTCGGCCCAGCGCACACCGCGCCCCGCATTGGTTTGACTGAGTGAGTGAAGGAACACCGATCACAAACGCTCTCGCGCGACACTCGCTCGCACCCCCAGGTCGCGTCGCGCGCAGAGCCGGCGGCGCGCGGGTGGGGCGAGGCCAGTTCAAGAAACCGCTCCGCCGGGAGTGGTTTGCGTTGGGCGCGGCGAGCGCGCGGTTTCTTGCATGTCCGCAGCCGCAGCCCCACCTGCGGGCCGGCGGCGTCAGCACGCCGCAAACAGGAAGGGGCGAGAGACTAGTTGATGCTGGGGCGGATGATGAGGAGCGAGCCTGTCGGTGGCGGACTAAGCGAGGACTTTCTTGGCCCCTGGCGGGGCGGAGATCGGATCGGCGGCCACC
>Ga0209526_10001119_pt1 | contig 17687 bp, 14 predicted proteins | sample JacPinW_OM2H0_M1_FD_188566 | JGI IMG/M metagenome (GOLD analysis project Ga0209526, IMG submission 188566) | Forest soil microbial communities from Algoma, Ontario, Canada - Jack Pine, Ontario site 1_JW_OM2H0_M1 (SPAdes) (version 2) | ecosystem: Environmental > Terrestrial > Soil > Boreal... | reverse complement strand
GGCTGGCCGAGCACCACAACATGCCCGGCATCGCCAGCGCCGCTACCTCCCTCGTCATCGCCCACGTCGCCTCCGGGACCACTACCATCCGCGTGGGCTCTGGCGGCATCATGCTCCCCAACCATGCGCCGCTGGTCATCGCCGAGCAGTTTGGCACGCTCGCCTCCCTCTATCCAGGCCGCATCGATCTCGGCCTCGGCCGCGCGCCGGGAACAGACCCGCTCACCACCCATGCACTACGCCGCGACTCCGGCGCCGGCGATCAATTCCCCCGCGACGTGCAGGAGCTCATGTTTTATTTCCAACCCGCCGAGCCCGGGCAAAAGGTCCGCGCCGTCCCCGGCGCAGGCCTCGATGTCCCCATCTGGCTTCTCGGCTCGAGCCTGTTCAGCGCTCAGCTTGCCGCGCTCCTCGGCCTACCCTTCGCCTTTGCTTCCCATTTCGCTCCCGCCGACCTGCACCAAGCCCTGCAGGTCTACCGCGAGCTCTTCAAGCCCTCCAAGCAGCTCGACCACCCTTACGCCATGCTCGGCGCCAACGTCATCGTTGCCGCCACCGACGTAGAAGCCCGCCGTCTGTTCACCTCCGTGCAGCAGAGCTTCATAAATCTTCGGCGCGGCATGCCCGGCCAGCTTCCCCCGCCCATAGACAACATCAACGCCTATTGCTCTCCCGTCGAAAAAGCTTTGGTCGACCATTCCCTCGCCTGCTCCTTCCTCGGCTCCCCCGAAACAGTGAGCCGCGGCCTGCAATCCTTCATCGACGCCACCGACGCTGACGAACTAATTCTCACCGCCCACATCCACGACCACGCCGCCCGTCTCCATTCCTTCGAACGAGCCGCTCAACTCCGCCTCCATCTCGTCCCACCCCGCCGCCAAGCCACCGCCGTCTCCACGCCGCATCGCTCTTAAAAGTTGCAACACGTGCAGGCGGCATCTCGGCAAACAAACTGAAATTCCAACGCACGCCCAAAGGAGTGCCTTGCACCGGAGGGCTTCCAGATACCACGGGTCCGCGTGGCGCCTAACGGGTCGCCGGGCTCAGGCCGAAGAGCCCATCTTGAAAACGCTGCGTGGACGCATGCCGGTCCGTTTTTCGGTGCGGATTGTCCCTTGATTCGGTTCGTGAGAAGTTACTGCAAACGGCTTCGTCAGAGCGGCAGACTCGCGGTGTCTAGGTCTTTTGGCGGTGCAGTTTAAAGGGTTCGGCTAAATCTCCGCCAGGCGCCGGCCCCTGCGCCTCAAAACCGCACTTCTTTTGCATTGGTGCTGCTGATTGCCGACAGCATGGCCTTGTAGTAAGGCACGAGAAACTTCGCCGCCTCTTCCGGACTGGTAGAGACCGACGCTTTCTCATCGATCAATCTTCGCAACGAGTCATTGGACTCGAAGAGTGTTTGAACCAATATCGCAGCCGCTTCTTTATCGCCCATAATTGGTGCCCTCGATTGGCACTAGACGACGTTATCAGATATGCGCAAACGGTGCGCTATTCAGAAAGGGAGAGCGCGGCTTGCCGGCATTGCGAATGAGGAGTTCGGTGGCCTCCATCCCGGTCGCACAACGCGGTGGTGCGGGCGAGCCTCTGCTTTGGCACGACGGCACCCACAGCCGCTTTTGCGCTGACACGCAGCGAGCCAGGTTGCATTTGACTCGCCAGAGCGAGGAGCTGTAGGCCCTGCAAAATGAGATCGTTCCTCGGGTTGGCCGATGCCGTGATGCGCTCGTGTGGACCACGGTGCCTGGTCGGGAGCCCGCTTCCCTCTTCCCGACGCGGTGACTGTGGCAACGTCAGGGCACGACTTGCGCCGCTCACTGCTTACGATTCGCTTTTGCTGTTCTACGGAATCCGGACCATCCGATGCTCGTGGAGGTTCGCACTGCCTGCGAGGTCTTTCAACACCTGGAGACCCTCGAGGCCCCATTGCGCCAGAAACGGCAGGAAGCACAGCTCCCGCGATTGCAGGGTCTTGTCGGGATACAACAGGTTCTCGAGAAACTCCAAGTGTTCAGCAATCAGCCCGGCTCGCTCGTCGAGCGCCCTTCCCGTCTTCTCCCGCAGCTTTTCTAACTGGAAAGTCATCTTGTTCTTGGCCGTCTCCACCGCCCCAGACAGCGTCGCATCGAGGTTCTTGATCTCTTCGCCAAGGTTCGCCAGCGTGGTTTCGATTTGTGACTTTCTCCGGTCGAAATCGCCGGCGAGTTCCTTGGGCAGCGATACCGACTCCATTCGACCCCGCAGTTCTTGCGGCCCCGCCCAGATGTTCTCGATACACAACTGGTATCGCTGCAGCAACTTGTCGGCCTTCGCGTCCAGCACCGTGAAATCCGCCCGCGGCAGAATCACCGGCACGCGCCCTAGAAAGTGCCGGTAAGCGACCTCCGACTGCGCCAGATACGAGATCTCCGCGGGCCCAGCGGAAAACGCTACCGTCGGGAGCAGGTAATCCTGCACCACCGGCCGCAACAGCGCGTTCGGACTAAACGATTCCGGTTCCGCGTCCACCAGTCGAAACGCCTCTTCCCGCGTCCAGGAAACCGCACCGCACTTGAACTTCGTCCTGCCGGCGCCATTGTCCGCGGCAAGGACCGCCTGCCGCAAGCCATCCTGGAAATGGAACAGCAGTGTGCTGGTCGCCGCTACCTTCACCTGCGCATCGAACCCCGCGCCTTCCAATTCCTTGCTCCGCTGCAGCAGTTTTTCCGTCAGTTCATCGCGATCTTCCAGCGCCTTACGGTAGATCGGCGCGGCAATCCGGTGCAGCCGCGCATCCAACGGATCGAGCAAGATCAATCCGTGGCCCGCAAATACTCGCGCGAAGAGTTTTCCAAACGCGCTGCCGTACGTTTCCTCCGCCCGATAGCTCTCCTGTAAAATGCTGGCGACGTTTTGGCTGCCCGGACCGGCCAGAAGGTCCGCCGCTGTTTTCGCGAATTCCTCAATCGTGCTTCCGAGCCTCACCCGTCCGACCGGCCGTCCGAGCGGTTCCTCCGCGGGAAGTTCAAACCGCGTCAGCTTCCCGCTCTTGAACCAGGACACGTGCCGCACCTCGTCCAGGTCGTGATCTTCCGTGGCCATCCAGAACACCGGCACCGCCGGAATACCAGCCTCGCTCACTTCTTCCGCGATGCGGATCGCCGACAGCGCCTTGTAAAACGCGTAAGCCGGCCCGCCAAACAGCCCAACTTGCTGCCCGCTCACAATCGCAACCGCGCCGCCCTCCAGTTTGTCGAGATTTCTCTGCGCCGCCTCGCTGCCACCCAGCGCCCTGTTGATGTCGCGCAACGCAGCGGTAACCGTTCTTCTCCGCTCGGCGGGAAAGTCCAGGGATTGCGCGGTGCGCTTTACGGCATCCAAAGTCGGCGGATGCGCGTAAAAGTTGGACACTTTGGGAAAATCACCGACAAACTGGAGGAATAGCTTTGGCTGGTGAGGCAAGCGCCGGTACGGTAGGGAGACACAACCCATTGGGACTTAGATGATACCCACGCTGTTTAGTCACAGCAAATCAATGTACAAGAAACGACCCCAATCGAGCCCTCGGGCAAAGCGCTTGTAGCGGCCCACGGACTGTGTCGGACGCCTTTTCGCAACCAGCCGTCCACTGCTCAGTCTCGCGCTGACTGCTCCTGGGGGGTCTGCGAACCGGCTCCATCCTCACGAGCGCGGGACATGCAGCCACTGTCAGTTGGACGAGAGCCGTTCGCAAAGGGTAGCGGGTATTTCAGGAACTCTAAACTCGGGCGGCGGCTGGTTCGCGGGGAGCGGCCAGGACCTCCAGGATGCGCTGTCGGGCGGCTTCCGAGGGGGGAACCAAGGGCAACCTTGGCAGGCCGCCGCGATAGCCTCGCTGATCCATAACAAATTTCACGCCGCCGATCCCGGCTTCGGAAACGATCGCCTTCGAGGCTCTTAGCAAAGAGGTTTGCAGTTCACGCGCCTGTTCCGCTTGCCCGCGACGCACAAGATCATACAGCGCCACGCATTTCTCCGGCAGCGCAGCCGCCAGCGCCAAGATCGCGCCGTGCGCCCCCACCGTGAGGGACGGCAGCAGCACCGCCGCTCCGCCTGTGAGAATCTGAAACGAAGGCGGAGCCGCCGCAACCATTTCAGCAATGCGCAGCACGTGTGCGGAACTATCTTTGATGCCGATAATGTTAGCCTGCTCGGCAAGCGCCGCAACTTCCGGCGCCTCCAGGGTCACACCCGTAAATTGCGGAACGGAATACAGCAGCACCGGGATTGGCGACGCCTCCGCCACACGCCGGTAATGCGCGATCAGCACATCCGGCTTGTACATCGGCTTGTAGTAGTGCGGAGTCTTCACCAGCGCGACGTGATAGCCAAGCTCGGCCGCGCGCTTGGTCCGCTCGATGGTTTCCGCGGTGGATTCCGCACCTGTGCCCGCGATCAGCCGCTTGTCCTTGCTGGCCGCTTCTTTCACCGTCGCCAAGATTCCATCCATCTCGGTTCGCGAAAGCAGCACGGATTCACCCGTGGATCCCAGCACAACGTACCCTGCCAGGTCCGTCCGGTTGTAACGATCAATGTTGTGCTTCAGATCCGGGAGCGACACCGATCCATCGGCCGCAAACGGCGTCGTCAGCGCGGGATAAACTCCGGATAGATCCAAGGGTCATTCTCCTTTCGCCGGGCCGCCCGGCGCTACGGCTCGCCCACGGTGCAAATCCTGCAACGCTGCAACTTCCGTGCTTTGATCTAGCAGGGCGCGAATCCCGCGCGCTGCGGCGTGGGCCGCCGCCAGCGTCGTAATGCAGGGAATGTTGTGCCGGATAGCGGCCCTCCGAATCGACTTCTCATCGTAAAACGACTCTCGTCCTAGCGGCGTATTAATAATCAGATCGATCTTTCTGGTCTTTACCAAATCTACGATGTTCGGCCGGCCTTCGTTCACTTTGAACACCGACTCCGCCTCGATTCCCGTCGCGGCCAGCGCCGCGGCCGTACCTCGCGTGGCGAGCAGGCGGAAGCCCAAGGCGAGCAAGTCTTTCCCGAGCTGCCCCATCTGCCGCTTGTCCCGGTCGTTCACGCTGAGGAAAACAGTTCCCTTCTGGGGAAGCCTCTGCCCCGCGGCGAGCTGCGCTTTTGCAAACGCTTGTCCATACGACGTCGAAATACCCATAACCTCGCCGGTCGAGCGCATCTCCGGGCCAAGAATCGTATCCACGCCGCGGAATTTATTGAACGGAAATACCGGCGATTTGACCGAGTAAAAATCGTGGACGGCGATTTCCGAAACGCCGGTATGCCGCACCAGGGGCAACTTCATTTCCGACAACCTTCTTCCGGCCATCAGTCGCGCCGCGACCTTCGCCAGCGGCACCCCCGTGGCTTTGCTCACAAACGGAACCGTACGGGAGGCCCGGGGGTTCACTTCCAGCACGTAAACCGTGTCGCGCTGAATAGCATACTGTACGTTCATGAGCCCGACGACCTTCAGCGCCAGCGCCAGGCGTCTCGTATATTCACGGATCGTTTCGAGTGTTTTGGGGGATAAGCTCACCGGTGGGAGCACGCAAGAGGAATCGCCGGAATGTACCCCGGCTTCTTCGATATGCTCCATGATCCCGCCGATCACCACTTCGCTGCCGTCGGCGAGAGCGTCCACATCCACTTCCGTCGCTTCTTCCAGGAATTGGTCGATCAGCACCGGGCGAGCCGGACCCATCAGGGCTGCTTGCGCGACGTATTCCTGCACGGTGTTCACGTCGTAGGCGATGACCATCGCGCGGCCGCCCAGAACGTAGCTCGGCCGCACCAAGACGGGCATGCCAATTTCGCCGGCCACGCGCGCCGCTTCTTCCGGTACAAGGGCAGTCGCGTTGCGCGGCTGAGGGATTTTCAGCTCTTCGAGCAGGCGTCCGAACCGCCGACGATCTTCGGCAAGGTCGATGGACTCCGGCGTCGTCCCAATAATAGGCACGCCGTTGCGCTTCAACTCTAATGCCAGGTTGAGGGGCGTTTGCCCGCCAAACTGCACGATGACGCCTTGGGGCTTCTCGCGTTCCACAATCGCGAGCACGTCTTCAAGCGTCAGCGGTTCAAAATACAAACGATCTGAGGTGTCGTAATCCGTCGAGACCGTCTCCGGGTTGCAGTTCAGCATGATGGTCTCGTAACCGTCTTCGCGGAGAGCGAAAGACGCATGGCAGCAGCAGTAATCGAATTCGATGCCCTGCGCGATGCGGTTCGGGCCGCTGCCGAGAATCATGATTTTCGAGCGGGGTTGCGGGTCGGACTCGTCTTCCTCTTCGTAGGTCGAGTACATATACGGCGTGAAGGACTCAAATTCCGCAGCGCAGGTATCGACGCGCTTGAAGACCGGCGCAACGCCATAGCGCGCGCGCTGCAGTCGCACCGCGGCCGGAGTGGTCCTCCAAATCTGCGCGAGGTATTCATCGCTGGTTCCGTGGCGCTTCACTTCCCGCAGCAAATCGCGCGAGGCAGTCTCCACGGTCACTCTGGCGGCCCGCCGGTTCATGGCAATGATCTCTTCCAGTTGGTGGATGAACCACGGATCGATTTTCGTGAGCTCACAAATCTCTTCCGCGTGCAGACCGCGCTCCACCGCCGTAAGCAGCCAATGGATACGATCCGGCCGTGGTGTCGCGAGCTTCTCCCGCAGCAACGATTCTGGCGTTTCCGCCGGCGCTCTCCATGGAGTGTGTGGCTCCAGCGAGCGAACGCCCTTCTGCAGCGCCTCTTTGAACGTTCGCCCGATGGCCATTACTTCGCCAACCGATTTCATTTGCGTTCCAAGAGTAGTATCCGCGCCGGGAAACTTCTCGAACTGCCATTTGGGAATCTTGACCACCACGTAATCGATGGTCGGCTCGAAACACGCCGGAGTCTTTTTGGTGATGTCGTTGGGAATTTCGTCCAGTGTCATGCCCACTGCCAGCCGCGCGGCGATTTTAGCAATGGGGAATCCAGTAGCCTTGCTGGCCAGCGCCGAGCTACGCGATACGCGCGGATTCATTTCGATCACGACCATACGGCCGTTCTGGGGATTAATTCCGAACTGCACATTCGAGCCGCCGGTCTCTACGCCGACCTCTCGAACGATAGCGGCAGCAGCATCGCGCATTCGCTGATATTCCTTGTCGGTCAGCGTCTGCGCCGGCGCGACGGTAATCGAGTCGCCGGTGTGCACGCCCATGGGATCGAAATTCTCGATGGAACAGATCACCACGAAGTTGTCGCGGAAGTCGCGCATGACTTCCAGTTCGTATTCCTTCCACCCCAGGACGGACTCTTCGACCAGTGCTTCGTGAACCGGACTCATGTCCAGGGCGTGGGCGATCGCTTCTGCAAATTCTTCCTGGTTGTAGGCAATCGCGCCGCCCGTACCGCCCAGAGTGAACGACGGCCGGATCACCAAGGGAAATCCCAATTGGTCACAGAGCCGCACGGCGTCCTGGGCATTGTTCACGAGCGCGGAAGCCGGTACTTCCAAACCAATTTTCCGGCAGGCATCCTTGAACCACAGCCGGTCTTCGGCCATTTTGATGGCCCGCAAGGAGGCGCCAATCATTTCGACTTTGTACTTTTCGAGAATACCGCCCTCGGCAAGCTCGACGGCCAGGTTCAACGCGGTCTGTCCGCCAACGGTGGGCAAAATCGCATGGGGTCTTTCTCGCGCGAGGATGGCTTCCAGATATTCTTTGGTCAGCGGCTCGATGTAGGTGCGGTGCGCCAACTCCGGATCCGTCATGATCGTTGCAGGATTGGAATTCACCAGCACGACCTCGTAGCCTTCGTCGCGTAACGCCTTGCAGGCTTGCGCACCGGAATAGTCAAACTCGCAGGCTTGACCGATGACGATTGGTCCGGAGCCGATGATCAGAATTTTTTTAATATCTTTGCGTTTTGGCATTCTTAGTCGACAGTCACGAACGTCTCAAGTTAAAGCGGGCCGCCGCAATCCAATACGTCCCGGCGGACGCTGTTTTTTGAATCGAATCTATCCCTACGTCCTGTCAAGGCTTCCGCGACCGGGACATAAAACGTCAGGTCTCCGGCTCGACAACCGTCTTCCCGGGCGGCGTAGATTCTCCTGTGCGGATCTGGCTTGGCTACAGATAACAACCCGCCCATCGGTCTACCACTGCTGCGCTCCGCCGCCAGTGAAAGCATACTGCCTAGCACTAGGATGACCATCAACATGGGCTCCCAGCTCATCCACGGGAACTGCCCGGCTTCTGGAATTCCTTCATCAAATCGGTGAACTGCGTGAACAAGTAGTGCGAATCGTGCGGGCCTGGCGAAGCTTCCGGATGGTATTGCACGCTGAAGAGGGGTTGTGATTTGTGCCGCAGCCCCTCGTTGGTGTGATCGTTCAGATTGAGGTGCGTCATTTCCACGTCCCCGGATGGCAGAGACTCCGGATCGACGCAGAAGCCGTGATTCTGCGCGGTAATCTCGACCTGCTCGGTCAGCAAATTCTTCACCGGATGATTCGACCCGTGATGACCGAACTTCAGCTTGAAGGTTTTTCCGCCGAGCGCTAGTCCGCACAATTGGTGTCCAAGACATATTCCGAAGACGGGCACACGTCCGAGCAGCTTGCGGATGCTTTCTATGGCGTAGGTGGCGGGTTCGGGATCGCCCGGCCCGTTCGACAGAAAGACCCCGTCCGCCCCCATCGTCAGCACGTCTTCCGCGGATGTCCGCGCGGGAACGACAACTACTTCGCAGTGATGGTCGACCAGCAGTCGCAAGATGTTCTGCTTGATGCCATAGTCGTAAGCCACGACGCGAAACTTTCGAGTTTCGCTGTTCGCGCCGGCTTCGCCCATTTGTTCCGTCCATGGCGAGGTGGCGAGCTCGATCGAACCAGTGTCCCACGTGTAGGACTTAGCACAAGACACTCGGCTAGCCAGCTCTTGCCCAGCCATGCTTGGCAATTGCTTGGCTTCGAAGATAAGTTGGTCCGCCGGAGTGCCGTCCGTGGCCACCACCCCGCGCAGCGCGCCAAGCTGCCGCAGGTGCCTGACCAGCGCGCGAGTATCGATATCCCAGATCACCGGAATCTTGTGGCGGTTCAGGTAGAGCTGCGCGGTTTCGGCCGAGCGCCAGTTCGAACAGACCTGCGAGAACTCGCGTACCACGAGCGATTCGATGTAGGGCCTCGGTGATTCTTCATCGTCGAGATTGGCGCCGACATTTCCAATGTGCGGATAGGTGAGGCAGACGATTTGTCCGGCGTAACTCGGATCGGTAAAAACTTCCTGGTATCCGGTGAGGCTGGTATTGAAAACGACTTCGCCGCCACGGCGCGTGATGGCGCCGGCCGCGCGGCCGTTAAAAACGCGCCCGTCTTCCAGCGCGAGGGTGGCAGGTCGGTGCTGGACTTCGGTCAGTGTGGCCTCCGTCGCAAATCATTTGGTCTTTGCTTCCGTGGTGCCGGTGGCCGACAGCGAGCCGAAATGATCCACCGGCCAATACGCAAATACCGCGCGGCCGTAAATGAAGCGGCTGGCTACCGGACCGAAGACGCGCGAGTCATTGGAGCTAATGCGGTGATCGCCCATCACAAAGTATTTGTCGCGCGGCACGCGAACGGGACCATAGTCGCTCAGGTCCTCATATTGCGGGGGCACGTAGGGTTCGGGAAGCCGTTTTCCATTTACGTACACCAGGCCTTGGCGAATCTCGACGGTTTCTCCAGGCAGTCCCACCACGCGCTTGATAAATGATTTCGAGCGGTCCAGCGGATACCAGAAGACCACCACGTCGCCACGATCGATGGGCTCAAAACGGTACACAAACTTGTTGATAAAAATGCGCTCCTGGTCGGAGAGCAGCGGCGCCATGCTGGTGCCTTCGACCTTCACCGGCTGGTAGAGAAAAACGATGATGACCAACGCGAGGCCGATGGCAATCAGCAGGTCGCGGGTCCACACACGAATTTCATTTCGCAGGGAATGGGCCGGGATGGGCTGCTCGGCGGGGGCGCCTACGGACGATGCCGGGGCTGGAGTTTCTGGAACCGCCATGATCGGAGGCTGTTTCTCGTCGGTGCTTTGCATTTTCCGGTGCCTTATATTTATAACACGGGCGTCGCGCGCGGCGCCAGATTTTGGTCGGGCTACGGTGCATTCTTTGCACCGCTAGCCGGCTTGCGAGGGGTCATTCTCATTATTAGGACGCCGTCCGGTGCGATGCCGTTGCTTTGCAGCTTCGGGGTGTAGCCGAGATTCTGCGCTGGCCATGCCGCCAGTCACGCGCAAAGCGCATAGTTCAACGAAGCCATAGCAGCGACGACCGCGGTTTCCGTCCGCAGGATCAGCTTTCCCAGGGAGGCTTCGCGAAACCCGGCGCGCGTCACAGCACCCAACTCCTCGTCTGTCCAACCGCCCTCCGGCCCGGTCGCAAGCGCGGCCTTCCTGGCGGGCTCACCGGCGAGAACCTCGCGCAAGGGCGGCGCGTCCGCGCGTTCCGAGAGCACAATGCATGCGCCAGCCCGATGCGAGCGCACAGCCTGCTCTGGACGAATCAGCGGCTCTAGGATCGGCACGCGGAGGCGTCGCGATTGCTGCGCGGCTTCCGTGGCGATCTTCTTCCAGCGCTCGTGTCGCTTGCTTGCCGCGGCTAGCAGGGCCTTCTCGCTCCGGGCGGCGGCCAGTGGCACGATCGTGCTGACCCCTAACTCGGTGGCTTTCTCGATGGCCCATTCAAAGGCATCGAACTTCACCACCGACAAAAGTAGCGTGACGTCAACAGCCGGCGGATACGACGGAATTTCTTCGACGAGGGCAAAGTCTATGCGGTCGCGGGCAACCGTCTCGATGCGGCCCAGCCAGACTCTAGTGCCGTCGCTCAGCTCGTACAGCTGACCTTGCTGGGCGCGAAGGACGCGGCCGAGGTGGTGCGCGGCGTCGCCTTCGAGGACGGCGCTCCGACCGGCAAATGGTTGGACGAAAAATCGCCTTCGCACATGTGGATTCTATCGCAGTTGCGACACGCGTCGCGTGTCGAGTTGGCGCAGAGGGAGGCTCGTCCAGGGGGTGCCGGGCTAGCCGAAAATATCTTTCACCTTGTCGAAGATGGAGGAATTGCGCTCGGCCGGCTTGTTTTCGACTTTCAGGGAGGCGCCGAGCTGCTCGACCAGCTTGCGCTGCTCGCGGGTGAGCTTTGTGGGGGTCAGCACGCGGACGTGGTAGTACAAATCGCCCTTGCCGCCGCCGTGGGGATCGGCCATACCCTTGCCTTTGATGCGAAAGACAGCCCCGCTTTGCGTACCTTCGGGAATTTTCAATTTTTCCTCGCCGTTTAATCCGGGGACCTGTAGATCGGCGCCGAGGGTGGCTTGCGCGATGCTCACCGGAATCGTGCAGTACAAATCCGCACCGCGGCGCTCGAAGAACGGGTGCTCCTTTACATCCAGCACCACATATAAGTCGCCGGCTGGGCCGCCATTCGGACCGGGCTCGCCTTCTCCGGTAACCCGCAGGCGCGTGCCCGTATCCACGCCCGGGGGAATGCGCAGCTCGATGGTTTTCTCCCGCTCGATGCGGCCTTGGCCACGGCAGTCCGGGCAGCGCTCGCGGACGATTTGGCCCGCACCTTGGCAAGCCGGGCAGGTGCGCGTGATGGTGAAAAATCCCTGCTGGTAGGCCAGCTGACCGCGGCCGCCACACGTCTGGCACGCTACGACGCCGGTCCCCTTTTTCGCGCCGGTGCCGTTGCACGCCTCGCAGTATTCCTGGCGAGGTAGCTTGACCTTGGTGGTGACGCCAGCAGAGGCTTCCTCGAACGTCAGGGTCATGTCGTAGCGCAAGTCGGCCCCGCGCTGCGCGCGGCTGCGCCCGCGCCGGCCCCCGGAGAACATGTCTTCAAAGCCGAAAAAATCTCCGAAAATATCGTGGAAATCCTGAAAGATCGTGCCGTTGAAGTCCGTGGCGGCGCCCGCTCCGGACAGGCCCGCATGCCCGTAGGTGTCGTAGATCTGGCGCTTCTGCTGGTCGCTGATGACGCTATATGCTTCGGTGCTCTCGCGAAATCTCACTTCCGCTTCCGCTTTATTTTCGGGGTTGCGGTCGGGATGCCATTTCAGCGCGGCCTTGCGATACGCGGCTTTGATTTCTTCCACGGAAGCGGTGCGCGAAACGCCAAGCACCTCGTAGTAGTCCCTCTGGTTTGCGTGAGCCATGCGAAACTTGTTCCCTTCCTAGTTGACGGTATTCTTGGATGCGGGGTGTGGATTCACCGCTACACGCACCATGGCGGGACGCAATACGCGCCCGTGAAAGAGGTAGCCTGGCTGAAACACGTGCAAGATGGTCCCGTCATCGTGTTCCATGGTTTCCGCGCGATCCACGGCCTGGTGCAGATGCGGATCGAACGGCTTCCCCGTGGGGTCGATGCGCTCGGCGCCAAGCTTGGCGATGTTGTCGAGGAGTTGCTTGTATATGAGCTCGAAGCCCTTGCGATAGTTCTCGTACTCCGTCTCGCGGTGGGCTGCCAATGCATGCTCGAAGCCGTCGATCGTAGGGATCAAGCCTTCGATCACTCGCGCCGTGGCGCGTTTCCAATCCTCGGCCCGCTCTTTTTCGGTGCGCTTGCGGTAGTTGTCGAAGTCCGCCTGTCGACGTAGCAGGGTTTGGCGCAGTTGGTCCAGTTCGGTGGCGAGTCTTGCGATTTCCGCTTCGGCGCTTGCCGAATCCGCAGCAGCCGCCTTTGCTTCCGGGGCCGGGCCCGGGTTAGGGTTCGCTTCCTCGCGATCCATATTAATCTTGATGTCCTTGTCCCGCACTTTCTTACCTCTCCTCTGCCAAAAGTCTTTCAAATCTTGCTCAGTGCTTCGCTGAATAGTTGCGCGACGTAGGCCACCGCGGTAATCGCCCGCTCGTAGTGCATCCTCGTCGGACCCAGCACACCGAGCGAACCCTGGACTTGGTCGTTCCTCGTATAGGGAGCGCTTATGAGCGCGAGATTTTCTCCCGTCTCCGAAATTTCTTTGAGGCCGATCTGTACATGCACGGACTCCGGCGCTTCGATGCATGCGTTCAGTACCGCCACCAGCCGGTGCTTCTCCTCAATGGCCGCCAGCAAATCACGCAGTTGCGTTTGGTCGGCGAAGTCGGTCGCACCCACCATCTGGGCGGCGCCTTCCACGTGTACCTGCCGCGCCAAATCGTCTCCGAGCACCGCGGGATCGCAAAGCGTCAGCGCGCTCTGCACGATACCCTCGTAGCGCTCGCGCTCGGTGGCCAGCTTTTGCAGCAAGTCGCCGCGAATGGCTTCGAGCGTCCAGCCGGAATAGTGACGGTTCAAAAACTCCGCGGTGGCGTCGAGCTCGACCTGCGAGAAGGCCCGGCTGGGCCGCAGAATCTTGTCCCGCGTGTGGCCACCCGGAGAAATCAGTACCACCACCACGCGCCCGTCCGGCAGCAACCACATGCGGGCGTGCTCGATCACGGCCTTGCCCATCGGCGGCGAAACAATGATGCCTAGAGCGTTGGAGACCTCCGCCAGGACATGCCCGGCACGTTCGGTAATTTCCGAAGCATTCGTGCCGGCCCCGATCTCGCGCCGGATCCATTCCTTATCGACGGTGCTAATGGTTGCCTGCGTCGCGATTTCCTGCGCGAAAAACCGGTATGCTGCAGCTGTCGGTACGCGTCCCGCCGAAGTGTGCGGCTGGTACAAAAACCCGCCCTCCTCCAAGTCGGCCATGCTGTTGCGAATCGTTGCGGTACTCAGGATCTCCTCGAAGCGCTTGGAGATCGCGCGTGAAGAAACCGGCTCGCCCGTCTCGATGTAGGCCCGGACGATGTCCGCCAGAATCTGACGATTGCGGCGTTCCTGGAGAGCGGAAGACCTCATGGCAGCACTCTACTCCACTTGCTAACTACCATTGTAGAAATGCTGTCAACTATCGTCAACGCACCTCCCGCGCGGGTGTGCTACAAAGCGACTGGCGCGCGATCCCCAGGCTTAGGAATACTCCTCGGTATCGTGGCCTGCCCACGGTCTGATTTGTCAATGCCTCGGGCGAAACTCCTAATTGTTATCGATCTGCGCGCGCTGCAACTTGTCCGAATAATCGATGTACACGGTTTTCCACTCGGTATAAAAGTCGATGGCCGCGATGGCCGCTTCGCGATGGCCGTTGCCGGTCTGCTTGGTGCCGCCAAACGGCAGGTGCGTCTCCGCGCCAATCGTCGGCGCATTGACGTACACGATGCCAGTGTAGAGATCACGCGTCGCCTCGAAAGCCCTGTTCACATTCCGTGTGTAAATCGAGGCTGATAGCCCATAGGGCACGCCATTGGCCACCTCGATGGCTTCATCAAAGTCGCGGACGGGAAGGAGGGAAACCACCGGCCCGAAAATCTCCTCCTGCGCGATGCGCATCGTCGGTAAGCAATCACCGAATACGGTCGGCGCGTGGAACCAGCCCTTGGCATGCGCTCCGTCGGCAAGCCGGTTTCCCCCGGTCAGCAACTTGGCGCCCTCATCCTTTCCGATCTGTACATATTCCATCACTGTTTTGAGCTGCTGCTCATTAATGCAAGGTCCCATGTCGGTTGTAGCGTCCAGTCCGTCGCCGACCCTTAGCCGCTTGACACGCTTCACAAATCGCGAAACAAATTCGTGGTACACAGACTTATGCACCGCGACACGACTGGCGGCCGTGCAGCGCTGCCCGGTGGTGCCAAAACCACCCCAGACCGCGCCGTCTACCGCCAAATCGAGATTCGCATCATCCATCACGATGATGATGTTCTTCCCGCCCATCTCCAAGCTGCAGTGCTTGAACTCTGGCGCACAAGCTTCCGCTATCAGCCGTCCCACCGCCGTCGAACCCGTGAAGCTGATCACCGTTGCGTCGGAGTGCTGCGAAAGAGGCGCGCCCGCATGGGGCCCATCGCCACTCACCAGATTCACCACTCCGTTCGGGATACCCGCCTCTGTCAGCACCTGCACCAGGTTGTATGACGATAGCGGCGTATCTTCCGCGGGTTTCAGCACCAAGGTGTTCCCGCTGATCAGCGCCGGCATCATCTTCCACGACGGGATGGCCATCGGGAAGTTCCACGGCGTGATCATTCCGCAGACGCCAATGGACTGGCGTAGGCTCATGGCAAACTTGTTCGGCAACTCGGACGGCGTCGTTTGGCCGAACAGCCTCCGGCCTTCGCCCGCCATGTAGTAGGTCATGTCCACGGCTTCTTGGACGTCCCCGCGCGTCTCCGCCAGGACCTTGCCCATCTCCCGCGTCATGTCCCGCGATAATTCCTCCTTGCGTTGCAGCAGCAGCTCAGCCGCGCGAAATAAAATCTCGGCGCGCTTCGGCGCGGGCACGAGCCGCCACGTCTTGTAGGCGGTCTTCGCGGCGTCCACCGCTGCGTCGACATCCTCGGCGTTCGAGGACACAAACAGGCCCACCAGCTCATCCGTGTTCGCCGGATTGCGGTTCTCGTAGGCGTTTCCGCTTCGCGAGCCCACCCACTCCCCATTAATGAAATTCTTGTAGATGCGGGGCGCAACTGCCGTGGCCATACTTCCTCCTATGCCTATCGATGCTTCGTCTGCAGCTTTGGTTCGGTGCGGGTTCAAACGCGGGGCTGCGGCTTGGCCAGAAAATTCTACAGTCGCTTCAAGGAACCGTCAAACGACACTGGCCGTTGCGAATGTGCTACCTACCGCCTAAAACCGTACACGGCTCATTCTTCGTAAGTTAGCCACGATCCGCCACAACTGCGGAAGATTTGACGCCGTGTTTACAAGGCGGAGGCAAATGCCGGAGCCGTTCTTGCTAGCCTGTAGCCACGTCAGTAGTGAAGTCTCCTTGGGCACATGGGCCGGGCGGTGCGCCTGCATCTTCCGGCCTCCTCTTTGTTGATCACCGGATATTCGCGCTTCCCGTCTTGTCGACTACCACCACTCCGGCTTTCATCACCCACTTCACCTGATTGAGGACCACGTTGACGTCCTCGAGCGGGTCGCCTTCGACGGCGACGAGATCCGCAAAATATCCTGGCGCCACCGTTCCCAATTCCTTTTCCTTTCCGAGCAACGCGGCGGCATTCACCGTCGCCGTTTGCAGCGCTTGTTCGGGCGTCATCCCCGCCTTCACCAACCAGCCCAACTCGCGGGTGTTCTGCCCGAACATGGTGTAAATGGCGTCCGACCCCATTGCAAATTTTACGCCGGCCTTGAAGGCTTTGCGTGCCGTCTCTAGATTCCTCGTGATGAACGCTTGAAGGCGTTCTTTGTATCCCGGCGCGTATCCGATCTTGTCTCCGTTCTCGATGTAGTAGCGATTGTGGTCGATGGTTGGCACATAGTACGTTCCGCGCTTGGCCATCTCTTGAATCGTCGCGTCGTCCATGTCTGTCGCGTGCTCGAGCGAATCCGTTCCGGCCCGCACGGCATCACGCGCCCCATCCGGCCCATAGGAATGAATCGCAATTTTCCTTCCAAACCGGTGCGCGGCGTCCACGGCCGCCTTCATCTCCTCAAACGTATACGTCTGGAAGCCGGTCACGTCGTCGTCGGTTCCGGTCGAGCCGTACATCTTAATCAGATCTGCGCCCGCCGCGATCTGCTGCCGCACTGCTCGCAAAACTTCCGGCACGCCATCCGCAATCCCGCCCACTGGCGGCGCGCCCTCCTTCTTGAATGGCGTTTGTGTGACGTATAGCCCATAGCCGACGACGAACATTCGCGGTCCGATCATTTCGCCGCGATTGATCAAGTCGCGCATAGCAATGTCCATATACTGATCGGACCCCAAATCGCGCACGGTCGTGACCCCCGTCTCGAGCGTCCGCATCGCTCCCTTGCGCGCCAGAAAGACCTCGACGGCCGGCACCGGATTGGTCATCTGCTTGAGCATGGGCTCGCCCGGTGTTTCCTCCGTGTACATCGTCATGTGCGTGTGCACGTCGATCAACCCCGGCAAGCCCGTGTACTTCGAGAGATCCATCACCGCCGCGCCGGTCGGAATGGCAGACGCATCCGTCGTAACGCCGCGAATTCTGTCTCCTTCCACCAGCACGATGGCATTGGTCCGCACCTTGCCTTGGGCATCCCATAACTTGCCGAACCGCACTGCTTTCAGCGCCACCCTCGCTGGCTGGTTCTGTCCCAGCAGGCTTGTAGAGGCGACCAACCCCAGAAACGAACCAAGCACAATTCGAGCTACACGCATGAAGAATGTCCTTTCGCGAACACACGACGTGATTGCGCAGGTCTGACTTCTAATTCAGTTGTGATGGGATTGCAATCGCGAAAGGGGGTGACCTCTACGGGCGGGCCGTTTGCGACGTGGTCGCCAGTCGCGAAGACGAATTGGCCGGCGGAATGGGAGCCGCCACACCCGCCGTTTGCGAACCCAAACCCAATTTTTGCAGCGTCAGGGCGTCGAGCCTCCCCGAAGGATTCAATCCATGCGCCGCCTGGAACTTCCTCATGGCCTCGACCGTGGAGTCATCCCATTTACCGTTGGGCGTCCCCCCAAATGACCCATCTTTCCCAAGCGCCTTCTGAATCTCGGAAATGCGGTCGGGAGCGGGGGCCTTCTGCCCCCGCTCCCGAGCCTTGGACCGCGTATTGATTTTCTTCGACGGGCGATGCGACTTGCTGCCGGTTGAGGATGCGGTTTTGGGGGCCCTGTTGCTGGTGCCTTGCGCTGCGGCTCGGCACACACC
>Ga0209526_10001118_pt1 | contig 17690 bp, 22 predicted proteins | sample JacPinW_OM2H0_M1_FD_188566 | JGI IMG/M metagenome (GOLD analysis project Ga0209526, IMG submission 188566) | Forest soil microbial communities from Algoma, Ontario, Canada - Jack Pine, Ontario site 1_JW_OM2H0_M1 (SPAdes) (version 2) | ecosystem: Environmental > Terrestrial > Soil > Boreal... | reverse complement strand
CACGTTGCGATGGCTGAGGCCGAATTTCGCGTAATGCTTTTCCGCCATGAGCCGATCAAGGAAGAAGAGAGTGTTACCCGCTTTTATCCGCTTAAGCTTCAGTTCGATCGGATTATTTCCTTTCCAGTTGCGCTGACTCTCCGGCACGTGATCGACGAAAGCAGCCCCCTCTACGGGATGACCTGGGAAGACTTGGAAAAGAGCGACACGCGCCTGATGACATCGATCGTCTGCATCGACTCCGTAATTCCAGCGCCGGTCCAGTGCGCGACCGATTACACCGACGACGATATTCTCTGGAACCGCCGTTTTGTGGAAATCTACACCGAGACCTCTGACGGTCGTCTAACTGTAGATTACGGCCGGTTTCACGATACCGAAGCGGCGTGACCGGCATTGGCTGGCGATGGCGAGCCTTACAGCCTTTGGTTTCTATGGTCGCGGAAGAATCTCGGCGGTCTTGTAGAATTTTTGCCAGACTGCCGATACCCCCGGCAAGGAATCTATTTTTTGACCGGGTAGCTAGGCAGGTTCCGCCCCTGCGATAAAAGTGTAGACAGTTGACTTGAAATCTAAGGTCCGATGTGATTTTGCGGCGGAGTAAGAGAAAGCAGCAAGCGGGAAAGAAAGAGAGAAAGCCTCGACGCCGAATGACGATAGCCGCGCTTAGCGAACGCTTAGGAATCCCGACGCGGATGCTTTATCGCTACCGCCGAGACCTTCCAGATCAAGTCCCGAAAAACTTTGACCTGGGGAGCTGGATTGAGTTTATCGGCAAGAACAGGAACTATTCTGCGGAGCGAACGCGGTCTCGGGATCACAATAGCCCCGAATCTTCGGCGGAGGATCAGAACGGCGAACGTGCTGAATTCTCGGCACTGGCGGAACGCAAAGAGCGGAATTTTGCGGCTACGATTGTCCAACGCAGTGCGCCGCACGTCGCTCGAAGTGCTACGCCAGAAGTTTACTGCAAGCAGTTCCAGTCTCGGACAATTTGAAATTGTCGTTCACTCCGATTAGTCAAGTCTCGGGACCGATTGCCTGCGCCAATGCACGCAGCGGGCGGCAGCGCTGATCCTGGACTCCAAGCGAGGACTTAATGCTTAGATCGTCTTTGTTCTCTGCCATCCTTTCGCCCTGACGCATTCGTATTCACGGTAAGCTCGGGAAGATGTTCTGCGCTCGGCTGCGGCCGTAAATCTGCCCATTTCAGGAAGGCGTCTAGTGCTGGGCATAGGGACTGCCCCCACGTCGTAAGACTATATTCCGATTTGGGGGGCACTTGAGGATAGGCCTTACGCACGACGACGCCATCCGACGAAGCTGTTGACCGAGCATCTTCTGCGTGATGTTCGGAATGGCGCGTTCCAGATCGGAGAATCGTAGAATCTTGCCCCCGAAGAGATGAAACAGGATAACCAGCTTCCAGCGCCCTTCGAGCAAGCGAAGGGCTGCTTCCACATCTTGGGCGGCTGAATCGGGGGTGTATTCTTTGGACATACTTTTATGGTTGTAACACACTTTATAGTATGTACTTGTGAGAAAGTAAGTTTGGAGCAAGACTCTTCGTTATGCAACCACATATGCGGATAAAACTATCTCGCTGAAAGTGCCAAAGCCAGTTGCCTCATACCTTGCGGCGGAGAAAGCAAAGGATGCGGAGATGCTGTTCCTCTGCTTTGCCGACGATGCCCGAGTGCATGACGAAAGCCGCGACTATCGTGGGATTGATGCCATCAAGTCTTGGAAGAAGGCGATTGAGGCGAAGTATCGGTACGTTATGGAACCCCTCGATGCATCTGTGAGCGAAAACATTGTGAAACTCCGCGCGCGCTTGACGGGCGATTTTCCCGGCAGCCCCGTCGAACTCAACTACACGTTTACGGTCAAAGACAAGATCACTCACTTGGAGATCAAATGAACGCGGCAAACTATCCGTTTTCTGTTGTTGGAGATGAGTTCAAGGGCAAGCGGGTCTTAGTAACCGGCGGCACTAAAGGCATGGGAGAGGCCGTTGTCCGCAGGCTAACGCTGGGAGGCGGCTCCGTCGCAACTACCGCCCGTTCCCCTCTTCCCGAAGGTCAGGAGCCCGCATTGTTTATTCAAGAAGACATTGGTACAGCGGACGGCGTGCAAACGGTGGTGGATCGTGTTGTCGAGGATTGGGGTGGCATCGACATCTTGGTAAATTGCGTCGGCGGGTCGAGTGCTCCCAACGGCGGCTTCCGGGTGCTCACAGATGAGGAATGGCAAAAGGCTCTCAACGTCAATTTGCTGGCAGCGGTGAGATTCGATAGGAGCCTGCTGCCGGGAATGCTTGATCGCCGCTCTGGTGTCATCCTTCACATCGCCTCCATCCAGCATCGTCTGCCACTGTACGACTCGACGCTGGCATACGCTGCGGCGAAAGCTGCCCTCGTCACTTACAGCAAAGGCCTCGCGAACGAAGTAGGACCCAAAGGTGTTCGGGTGAATGTGATTTCGCCTGGCTTCATTGAAACCTCAGGTGCGCACGGGATGATCGTTCAACTCGCGAAGAACAATGGAATAGATGAAAACGCCGCCCGCCAACAGATCATGGACATGATCGGAGGCATACCAGTTGGCAGACCCGGCAGCGCAGAAGAGGTCGCAGAGTTGGTTGCCTTCGTTGTCTCAGATCGTGCCGCCTCCATTCACGGAAGCGATTACACAATTGATGGCGGAACGATTCCAACAACTTAATCACTGGATAACATTGTGAATAATTGGACAGCGAATGATATTCAGTTCGTCAGCTACAAGGAGAAAATCTAATGTTCGCCGTTTACGCCGCTAAAGCGAATATTGAAAATCCGATGGCCTCCCTCGTTGTCGGAGAGCGACCCGAGCCTTTACCTTGATGGGCGTAACCGCGCAGGCGAAACCCATTGTTTTCCCGATGATTCTGGGGAATAACGGCGCGGGCACCCTGGACGACGGCACCGAAGTCATCATCTATCCTCTCATGGGAGCACCAGATTGGCGGAATGATGAAACGCTCGATCCCGACTGGAATATTTTCAGCCAGCGTGTGCCGGGCACGTTCGCGGATTACGTCGCGGTCCCTTGTCGAAACGCCATTCCCCGTCCATCGGGAATCTCGGCTCTTGAAGCCTCAGTCATGGGTACTGCGTGGCTCACTGCGTACCGAATGTTATTCACCAAATCCGGTCTAAAACCTGGCCAAACGATGTTGGTTCAAGGCGGGTCCGGTGGGGTCGCCACCGCGTTGATCCAGTTGGGCCGCGCTGCCGGTATCGAGGTTTGGGCGACGAGTCGTACCACCAAAGGCCGAGAATTAGCTGAACGATTGGGAGCGCATCGGACTTTTGCAAGCGGTGAGAAGCTACCCCGCCGCGTCGAGGCGGTGATGGACAGCGTCGGTCAAGCGACATGGCCGCATACTCTGGAATCAGTAGGCCGAGGCGGAGTGGTCGTCACCATGGGAATTACCACCGGCAACGACCCTAGTGCCAACCTTATGCGGCTCTTCGTCGAGCAGATTACCGTGAGCGGCACCATCATTGGCACACGGGAGGAAATGAATAATCTGATTCAGTTCGTAATTCGCACCGGCATCAAGCCCGAAATTGGTCAAGTCCTGCCGATGGATAGAGCGGAGGAGGCGATCCGCACCATGCAAGAAGGCCAGACCCACGGTAAAACTGTCTTCACCCGCTAGAAGCCGGGAAGGAAATGGTGGCTGTTGCTCCCTTGTTTGAAGTAGAGATTGATGAGCCAGGAACGAGTTACGATCTTGGTCGCGGGAGAGAAACCCGCCGATCTTGAGAAAATTGCAATCTGTTTGCGGGCAGAGAAATTCAACGTGCAAGCGGTATCGGACCGGACAGCTATCATAATTGCTTGCACGCAGTGAAACTCCCGACCTGATTTTGCTCGATCTAAACTCATGCTTTGATATTTGCCGAATGCTAAAACGTAACTTCGTGACCGAACCTATTCCGATCATCGCGCTTCTCTTTCCTGCGGAGGAAGTGGATCGAGTTGCCGCGCTGGAGTTAGGTGCGGACGATTGCATGGCCAAGCCGTTCAATTTTCGCGAATTGACCTTGCGCATTAAGTGTTCGCTAAACCGAACGGAGGATAAGAAGGGCAAAGCACGTTACAAAAAGGCACAATATTTATTCTGCCTTGACGCGACGATCCTCTGAAACAGGACAACAGTAGGTACAGTTACTTCGTTTCTCGATCATTAGCGACTCAACCACGATTGTATTTTCCGGAGCGCACACAGAGGTTTCGGACGAAGCAAAAGAAGCTCAACTTGAGGGTGTGTGATGTCGATAGGGGAAAGCTGCTGTTCCTAACTGCCCGGCGGTTCATCAAGGTCTGCAAGTGGATCGAGCAAGGTGAAAGCGCGAGCGAGGCGTGCCGACTAGAGCTAGTCACCTATCAAGGCTTCCGGCAGCACGTGAAGCGCAACCCAAAGTACCAGCGCCGGCTTAAAGAGGCGGAGGAAACCCGGGAAGAATTCTTGCGTCAATACCACATTGCAAATATTCGGAAACACGCGCCGCGGAACGTGCTTGCAAGTTTGTGGTGGTTATAGCGCGGTATCCGAACCATTAGCGTTGCACGACGTTTATCGGTCGGAGGGTTCAACCGATCGGCGACAAGATCGAAGAAAGTCAACTCCGCCGACACTCAGAACTGATGGAGGATTTTCGGAAAGAGAACCAGGCAAAAACGCCGGCGCAAACTGTCGCTCTTCCGAGCTCCGAAAGCGCCGCTGGCTGAACGAGTCAGGAATCGAACTAACTTTCGTTTCTCCTAGGGAGTCATGACGCTAGTCATAACATCATGCTCGAATCACAACACCCCGCATCGTTACTCCGTCCAATTCTTTAGTCGCGGGTTTTCCCCGAATCTGTGGAGGCTCATCGACCCAGTAGGAATACTCCTCAGAATATCGATCAGGAGTAGCGAGCATTGCTCTTAAGTCGCGTTCGCAGATTTTCTCGAGGGACATCGCCGTCAGTGGCCTTCTCATCTGCCGTTGTTTCCTCGGTAGGTGCTAATTCTCTGACCGGTTACTCTGGCGAAAGCTTCTTCTCGCGTGGAGCCTCATCTCTAATTTTCTTCGTAGATAGGGGACTGCATTTTAGGCATGTACGCCTTTAAACATTGCATAAGACCGTTGGAATAACTCCTTGAAGCAAGAAGATGGCCCTTGAACAGCCCTGATCGCTTTTGTAGAAGCTGACATACACAACTCATCCCCCCATATGCATATGCCTCGTTGCGTTTTTCTCTCTTGTTTGTTCTCTGTTGGCGCGGTCGGTGTGATTCACGCGATGCAGCCCGACTTCGGACCGAGCGTGATGATCTTCGACCCCAGCATGCCGACGAGTCAGATCCAGGCAGCCGTCGACGCCATCGCCAACCAGCAGGTTGACAACGAAATGGGCACGCAGCGCTACGCACTGCTGTTCATGCCCGGCACCTACGGCAGCGCTGCCAGCCCGCTCGACTTTCAGGTGGGCTACTACACCGAGGTGGCCGGCTTGGGCGCCTCGCCGACCGACGTTACCATCCACGGCCACGTCGATGTGTATAACCGGTGCTTAACCCCCAGCAACTGCATCGCGCTCGACAACTTCTGGCGCTCTCTGTCGAACCTCACGATCAACGTCGAGGGTCTGTCCGGCTGCCGTTCCTCGGGCGACTTCTGGGCTGTCTCGCAAGCGGCGCCAATGCGGCGGGTCAACATCACCGGCGGCAACCTCACGCTCATGGACTACTGCACTGCCGGTCCGCAGTTTGCGAGTGGCGGCTTCATCTCCGACTCCCACACTGGCTTCATCATCAATGGTTCGCAGCAGCAGTTCCTCGTGCGGAACAGCGAGATCGGAGGCTGGTCCAACGGCGTCTGGAACCAAGTCTTCTCCGGCGTCGTGGGCGCCCCACCCCAGTCGTTCTCCGCCACCCCATTCAATCCCCCGCCATACACGACGCTGGCGGCCAGCCCGGTGACCAGGGAAAAGCCGTTCTTGTATGTCGACTCGTACAACCATTACAAAGTCTTCGTCCCGGCCCTGCGCCGTGACTCCCAGGGCACGACCTGGGCCAACGGGCCTGCCGCCGGTTCGTCCATCCCGATCGAGAGTTTCTTCATCGCCAAACCGACGGACTCTGCGAAGGCGATCAACGTCGCTCTCGCCAGAGGCCAGAACCTGATCTTCACCCCTGGTGTCTACCACCTGGACCGTACGATCGAGGTCAAGCGCCCTGACGCCGTGGTGCTGGGACTGGGCTTTCCCACGCTCGTGCCGGACAACGGGGTCGTGGCAATGTCGGTCGCCGACGTGGAAGGGGTCAAGCTTGCCGGACTGCTGTTCGACGCCGGCACCGTGAACTCGCCGGTACTGCTGCAGGTGGGCACCGAGCATGCCCACAAGAGCGACCCGGCAAACCCGACCTCGATCCAGGACGTGTTCTTCCGCATCGGCGGCGCCAGCCCAGGCAAGGCCACGACGAGCCTCGTCGTGAACAGCGACAACGTCTTGCTGGACGACATCTGGGCCTGGCGGGCTGACCACGGCAACGGGGTGGGCTGGACGCTCAACACCGCCGACACCGGCGTGATCGTCAACGGCGACGACGTCACGGCGTACGGCCTGTTCGTTGAGCACTACCAGAAGTACCAGGTCATCTGGAATGGCGAGAAGGGTCGCACGATCATGTTCCAGAACGAGATGCCGTACGACCCGCCGAACCAGGCGGCTTGGACGCACGACGGCGTCAACGGCTACGCCGCCTACAAGGTGGCCGACTCCGTCGAGACGCACGAGGGTTGGGGTCTGGGCAGCTACTGCTTCTTTAACGTCGACCCGACGATTCACGCAGCGCGTGGCTTCGAGGTCCCGGACGCGCCGGGGGTCAAGCTGCACGACGTGCTGACGGTCTCCCTCGGCGGTGTCGGCGTCATCGATCACGTGGTCAACAACACCGGCGCCGCAGCGCAGGGGCCGGGAACCATCCCGGTTAACCTGGTCAGCTTCCCGTGAAGTCGCTGGGTTGAGTCTGCGATGAGGGATTTCCTCAACCTGCATATCCTCTGTCATGCGTCGTCATGTCGGTTCCTCCAGTGGCGGTTCTAGGTCACTATTGGAACGTCATGTGGCATTTGCTGAACCGGTACGCGAATTCCTCGCTCGGCAAGGTAATTCTGCACTAATTTTGCAAAGGTGGTGTTTTGCTTCATTCGAAAGCCGAGCCGATCCACAACTCTCTACCACCCCAGGATCCATGAAAACCGCCACCAAATTTCCGCCGATCCCCGATAGGGTTTTGTCCACGTTGCGCTTCGTTCAAGCCGGCTTTGACTGTCACATCGTCCCGTACAGCGCCCAGGCCGCCACGGCGATCCGGCACAAGGCTAAAGAGGCCGGGCAAAGGTAATGGCTGATGCAAACGGGGAAAGGTGAGCGCAATCCGTGACACACAAACTAAGGACGGTTGGCGCCTACGGGCAGCCGATTCAAATGATATCGACGGCCTTCACGCGTTGGCAGCCAGTCCGTTGGTATATCGATACCTTTTCGATGGAGCCCCGCCGGATAAGGAATATATCACGCGCCGGGTTGCACAGAGTGTTGCCAACGCAGGAGAGACGGGGCTCGGTATGTGGTTCTTGGAAGATGTTTCCACGCGATACGCCGGTTGTGTGGAGTTACGACCCTATCCATCCTCCAGATCCGCAGAACTCACCTACCTATTGGACCCTTGCAATTGGGGACAGGGACTTGCCCTGAGAATGGCGTGGACGGCGATAACTCACACCTTTTTGTCGTCACAAATTGACTCTGTCATTGCCGGCACCGATCTCGCCAACGCAGCTTCATTAGCCGTGATGCGACGTCTCGGCATGCGTTTCCATAAAGACGTTCAGTATCCGCTGGGTGCTGGGGTGGAATATGTGATGCACCGGGATGACGTAGGGCTGCTGCCGAAACCTGTTTTGATATCCCTAGGCTGACAGCGTGCAGGCAAAGGCCTACGCGTCGCTGCAAGAAATCATCAAAGAGGGAGTCGGAATCCACGTCCTCCTGCGGCGCTCGCTTTTTGGCGACGGTATTCTGCGTACGTTGCTTCGGCGCGTTTCGCCCACAAAACCGATTTCTGCTCCTTTGCGACTCTGATGGCCTCGCAAAACGAGGATTCAATCTGGGTCTCGTCAGCGCCCATAGCCGTGAGAAAAACACCGCGCAGACGAAGAAGTAGGGCGTCGTAAGCACGATTCTCAAATCTTTCAGCAAGTAATTCTGCCCCCTTTATCGCTTAGAGTTTCGTAACTGCGCTCCGCCAAGAACAAAGCTTCAGTCTTCAGCGCTAGATTATATCCACCAAGGTCGAGAGCGCCGGTTGCTCGGAAATCTCTTATTCCTTGCTCGATGGAAAGAATACCTTCGGCGCTTTTACCAGCACACAAAGGATGAAGTAGCGTAACCGTTGATGATGATCTTTGCCTTTCTACCCTCTCCCTCTCGGCCTAAATGAGGTCACCACACCAAAAGCCTTGCGCCAAACCCTTTGCTTAGCCGTCTGGCTGCCATACCGATCAAAGTTCCGTTTCATAGCATCATAGGAAATGGCGGAATAGACGAAGGAGCTGATAGCTCCGATGGAATCGTCGCGTATCGAAGCTCACATTGGAAGGAGCAGAATCTGAAAAGATCGTCCCGGCGGGCCACAACTTAGTATCGAATACACCACCGTCGCCGAGATCATGCGAATCCTGGAGGAGAACATCGTGGGGGCTCGGTAAAAGCAATCGCTGTCGCCCGGCCAATTCCAGAGGTTCCACCGTTTGATCAATACGACTTTTCCTGCAAATGTGTTCATATCTTTCTGGATCATTCACTTGATCAGGCATGCGACTCCGAAGGCGGGATGTTTTGGAGCGCGTTCAGCGTCGCGGTTTTGTAGAGCACTCCGAGAGTCGGCATATTTAAGCAGGCGTCGACAAAGAGATTCGCGGAGGCATTGCACATCATTGCCACCAGGCCGATGTGCACAACATCCGTCGCAAGGTCGCCCATGATATGCACGCCGATCAGCTTCTGATCGTCCTGACGAAAGAGCAGCTTAAGAAAGCCATCCAGGTCGCCGATGATCCGGCCACGCGCATTTTCCCGATAGTTCGCCCGTCCCACGATGTAAGCGACGCCCTTCTTTTTGAGCGACTCCTCCGTCTCGCCGACCATGCCGACCTCGGGAATGGTGTAGATGCCGTTGGGCAGGAGCGGGGAAATCGCGCTTCCGGCGAGGCCAAGCGCGTGGCGCACCGCCCGGCGGGCCTGCTCCATGCTGGTCGAGGCAAGGGCGGGAAAACCGATGAAGTCACCCGCGGCATAAATATTTTCGATGTTCGTCTGGAAATGCTCGTTCACGGGAATGATCCCGCGCTCGGCTTTTTTCACCCCCGCCTTCTCGAGTCCCAGCTTGGCCGGATTGCTTTGTCTTCCCGCCGCGACCAGCACCGCATCCGCGGTCAGTGCCACACCGGAGGAGAGTTCGAGCCGAACGCCACCGGATTCCAGCGGAATGCATTTCTGCACATTTTCTTTCCAGTGAAAAACGATTCCGCTGCGTTGAAGCGCACCCACCAGTGCCTGGGAAACTTCCGCATCCAAAAAAGGAAGGAGGACATTGCGTCCGTCGAGGATGTGGACCTCGGCGCCAAGCGCGCAGAAGGTGCACCCGTATTCAGCGCCGATCACACCGGCCCCGACGAGTTCAATGCGGAAAAATTCATCGAGTTACACCAGAGCGAGCGTCTGAGTTGGGAGCCGATCGCCTCGATTCAAGGTTGGGATCCGCAGAGCTACGCCGAAGCGGCCGGCGACATTGTAAAGATGGGCTTCCGTTACATAGCTCTAGGTGGTCTGGTTCGATCCACTAGCGAGCAAATCGTGAAGGTTCTATCCGAAGTTTCCGAAGTGGTGAGGGGAAAAGCGAAAATCCATCTCTTTGGGATTACTCGCTTGGACCAGTATGAGGTTTTCGCTGGTCTTGATGTCCTGTCGTTCGACGGTGCTGGACCTTTACGGCGGGCCTGGTTGGGAGACACAGACAATTATCGGACTCTAACCCGGGACCCAATAACTCAAGATTATTTGGACTACCGCGCCATCCGCGTGCCAGAGATCAAAGAGCGCTGGGAGCTAGGCGCAACCGGTCAACGGGCCGAGCAGCGGGCGCTAGAGTTCTTACGTCAATTCGATCAGGGAGGAACGACTGTTGAAGAGATTCTTCAAGCGATCAACCAATATGATGCGCTGCTTGACCTAAAGGACAATGAAAAACAGCTCAATGAAGAGCACTACCGGCGCACCTTGGAAGCTGCTCCGTGGCGTCGTTGCCCGTGCCAAATCTGTAACAAGATCGGAATTGAGGTCATTATCTATCGGGGGAAAAATCGTAACCGACGTCGTGGGTTCCATAATACTTACGTCTTTTACCAACGAATGAAGTCTGGCCCAGAACGGGTTTAACTGACCATTGGTCAGTAGTGCACCATTGAACCGGTACCGAGTTACCCCAAGAGTTAAGCAGCCCCAAAAGCCAGTTCCAAATTATCGCTCGGGTGGAAGGGATCGCGCCTCGCTTCGCCCATTGTGGGACGCGACTTGAGTTTGAAAGAAAACACCGGTTCCGATATTCAGTTTCGCTGATCAGCCCTGCCTCCTTGGTTTCGGTGACGGCACACAACTTAACCAAATAATCACTGCCGATCTCCGCGACATCTCGCGCTTTTGATTATGGGGAGCTAACTGCTAATGTTTTGCAGCCTTTTTCATTGAAGACTGCGGAAAATTGCAGCATAGTAGTTAATAGTTGGTTGGAGGGGTATGTTGCAAGTCCCTCAAATTTGGACCCAGATAGTGTGGTAGCTGCCTGGGTCTCTTTTTCTATTATTATTGAACATTACCTTTGCTTTGGTGTCTCAGTCGTAGTTAGTTTATTACAAAATCCGGACTACCATATAAGTGCGCCGGTTTGCAACCGCTGTTAGCTAATCGCTGGGAACCGTAGCCAATCGGACCTGGGTAACTCGAAGCGAAGCAGTTGTTACCAATATCTGTGGAACCCAAGGTAACCATGGGGTTCCCGTGGTCGGTGAATCCACCGCCCGCGCGATGGCGTGAATGACAGTCGAATGTGCGACAGCATTTCGCGAGCCGACGGTATTCATTGAGGCGCTGTTGAAAGAGTCGCCCGGCGTGATACGAGACGGCGACTCGTTCAAACTTTAGGGCGCATTTTAGCCATTCCTTGGGTACCCGCACGTTCCCGGATTTAGATACTAATCGCACGCTGAAATCTGTAGCGGTGTTTTTCTAGCTTTGCACTTATCTGTTCCATTATCCGGCGCAGGACATTTCGATTCCGAAGGAAACCCGTGTTGCTCAGTCGCCTGAAATCGGATAAGTCTAGTCAATACAGCCACCGGGCGTATGCCGTTACCCAGGCACCCGCCGGTACGGCAATACCAAGCAGGGCAAGTTCATGAGCGAGGCAGCCGCTCGCGCCGCTGTATCCGAGGCGGCCATTTCGCATTCTTGAGACGTTAGCCCGGCACTCAATTGGGCCACGAGTCCATGTCGGTGATTGAGATCGAGCCTTCGAAGCTTAGCCGAGCGGGTAAGCGATAAATTCTGAACCTTATCGTTGCGATGGAGAGTAAGCCTTTGATCTGCGCTACTCGTTTAGAACTCTCGTAGGGTTGATCTGTATTGCCCGTACCGCAGGTAACAGACAGGCGATTAGCGTTGCAATCCCAAGCACGAGAACAGTCAATGCTAATGTGACTGGGTCTTATGCAGACACCCCATACAGGAAGGCTTCGATGAAGCGGGCGAGCAATAGTTCAGCCAGAATACCGATCGTTAAACCAATCCCTGCAGGTCGTAACCCTTGCTCTGCGACAAGTCCGAGGATGTTGATTCATTTACTCCCTCATCGAATGCACTAATCATTCAATCCCTTTCCATTGAGAATTTGCGGCATACATTTTTCAACCCTTGACTCTCGAGTTTTCGATTGTTTGGCTCCAGAAAAATAAAGGATGTATGCTCTTTGCCGTCCCGGCGTCAATGCATCAAAAGCAGCTTTCAAGGCAGGGATTTCATCTAATTTCTTTTGAAGTTCTTCAGGAATAGGTTCCGGGTTCTTTTTAAACTTCACTTCCAAACCGGCTTTTTCCGCTTCAATGGCTTCATGAATATAGGCTTTCAAGATGGGCTCCATCTCAACTATTTCTCGAACATTGGTGAACGGAATCCGGCGTGCCGCCTGCCAGCCAAATTTTTTAAGAATACCATTGGGATCCTTTAACAAGGCACCTTTGCAAAACAAAAGTGCACAGAATTCTTTAAATCCTTGTATTATAACTATGTTACTTTTCTGAAACGTGTAACAAGGCTTACCCCACTTCACTTCTTCGGTCAGCCCGCAGTCAAGACTGATCCTTCTCAATTTCTCCATTTCTTTCTGCCACTTTTTGGCTTTTCTTAAATATCCATCAACCTTCGGATTCGTTTTATTCATTTATTGATTAACTGAAATGATTTTTCTATCAGCAGGTCTGACATACCACGATACAACAGTCAGGATTAGCAGCAACAACGCGGGAGATATTGCATTCACGGAATCACCCGATGCAATATGCGAAAATACCGCTCCCGACATGGCAAAGAAAAAGCCTGCATAAGCCCATTCCTTTAGTAAAGGAAATTTAGGGATAAGCAATCCTGCAACTCCCAACAGTTTCCAAATACCTAGTATTGTTAGCAAATAGATAGGATAGCCCAAATGTGTAATACCATATACCCCGGTGCGGTGCCACGGCTCCTTACGCTTTCACTTTGAATAACTGTAATGTTCCAGTGGATAGCATCCCTAATGCAAGCCAGATGGTAGAAGTCCAAGAGATAATTGTATTTCTCTTTGTCATGGTGTGTTATTGTAATGTGGTTACTATGTCTTGTATTCGGTTATGTGCCATGCGGTGAGTATTTGTAGGTGTTTTGAAACTGTCGGTCTTGCTGTGTCAAAGTTTGAAACTATTGCGCCCGCTGTCATGGATTGTGAGGCTACCAAACAGAAGTTATAGCCCTTCTTGTCGGGTCTGCTATGGCTCGAAAAACGTCTCGTCTTAAATTCATTGAGTAGCTATTTGGCTACAGACTCGAGACTCTGGATTAAAGTGAGCTTATATCTGCGCCATTAGGTTGTTGTTGTCATGGTGCTCGTCAGCAAAGACAGTCCGCTCGTGATAAGCAGAATCTAAGCGATTACGGTTACAGATGTGGGTCGTTTTTTCATAAATCCTGGCGACTTAAGACTTAAGGAGCTGTCGTACCGAGTAACGGAGAGGCGATAGCATGGCCAACATCTGTTTAGTAGACGATCCATGATCGCGACAAGGATGTTTTACACCACGAAACAAAACGGAATGCCCGCCTCCAGTTTTGCGATTTCTGTTGAGAGCATGCTGAGCGTTTTCGTCTCAAACTGAGATGGGATTGTCCCATTTTGGGAGAACTCTGATCCAGTGGCGTTGTCAGTCTCGTCGACTGCGCGATAAGGACTTCGACCGGCGCGATAGAATGTCTTCCGGCTGGACCCCGCCTTCTCCTGAGCAGTTGGCCGCCGCGCTGCGTGCTGCTAGTCGCCTTGCTAAACCAAATGTCCCAAGTGTAACGAAGGCCATTTTGACGATGGCGAAATCACGGCGATTTCTTGAACCTCCCATGACGCTTTGTTGAGACGGGAGAGGCTCCGAATATGTCTTGGCCGATCCCGTCGCCCAGGATCAAAAAGAGTGAAATCTTTGTAACGCCGCTCATCATGGACAAATTGCTGAAAAGCGCGTTCGACGGTCCCAAAAACTTCCCGAGCCCAGTATTTCTACAGTAGCGATGGTTGAATACTTCGGTCTCTGCGACGGCGTGTGGGGACCGAAGTAGTCAATTTCTGTCGACCATTTCCACCGGGCAGAACTACCGTGATTGCGCTCCACTGAAAATTCTCGGAGATGTTCTCACTGCCCAGCATTACTGCCGTCGGCTGAGATGTGGCTGTCGAAAAAGGAACCTTTACCAATTCGCAGCCAGTCATGCGAGACGACGTCAGGCCCGACCATCCACACAAAGCTAATCACCGCGAAAAGGATAAGGCTGATAACGACCACCGCTGAAATGCTTCCGCGAACCACGGCACGATTGCAGAGAAAAACTGCGACCAAGCGATTTAAACGAATCACGTAGATAATTCGTATGAATCATTCCAAACGGATTGGCCACAGGGTGTTAGCATTATCCCATTCGCTGGTACGGCAATACCAAGCAGGGCAGGTTCATGAGCGAGGCAGATGCTCGTGCCCAAGGATACAGACCAGCCCTGGGCGGGCGATGAGGGCACTTCTGATTCAGCAATTCGTGCAGATCGCCGAGGATTGACTGAGCTGTTAGCAGCGTCTCATTGGCGAGCTTCCTGACTACCATGAGGCTAGCCAGTGAGTGAAAAGCGCGGCGTTCCAAAAACAAGTGTTTTTGGTGCGATGTGGAGCGGAGCGCTGAAACCGGTGTTTCAGGCTCTAAAAGTGTCGCAAAACTCCAACCGAAATCTTAAGCTCAAAAACCTACCCTCTACCAAGTTATGCGAATCGGCTACGCCAGAGTCAGCAGAGAAGATCAGACCCTCGACCTGCAACGCGACGCTCTTCTCGGGGCCCGTTGCGATCAAATCTATGAAGAGCACGCTAGCGGCAAAATACCGAACGTCCAGAGTTGGCCGCGTGTCTGAAAACTCTTCGTAGCGGTGACGCGTTAGTGGTATGGCGGTTAGATCGTTTGGGTAGGAGCCTCACTGATCTGGTTGAGATTATTGCCCGGCTCAAGAGTCGCGGGATCGACTTTGAATCGCTCACCGAAAAGATCGAGACTTTTTCACCGGCTGGTCAACTCATTTTTCACATTTTCGCGGCACTAGCTCAGTTTGAGCGCAGCCTGATTCGAGAGCGTGTCATGGCCGGACTGAAAGCGGCGCGTGCTCGTGGTCGCAAAGGCGGACGGCCAAAGAAGCTACGACCCAAAGATAAACTCATGATTGAGACGCTGCGCAAAGATCCAAACTTAAGCCTAGGGGAAATTGCAGCCAGATTCGGGGTGTCGCGGTCAACTCTGTATCGCAACGGGGCTTGAAATGAGGGTCGAGCCGAAACCGATCAACGCAAGTCAGGTCACAATTGATTCCGCCGTGTTCTGAAAGGGCCTCATCGGTAGATTGCTCCTTCATCGCTGCTCTTAAATGCCGTTTGCAATAGGCATCTAGCGTTCCCGATCGTTTACCTTCACCGTTGCCGGCGAGCAAATTTCGCGTTCAGAAGTGAAGCGTTATTGCCGTCATAAAGGAGGCCGATAATAGGGATTCTTGTCAGCGATGACGGCAGTGATCTCTGCTTTTAACCAACCCTTTAAGTCCCCATCTCATTCGAGCAGCTAGACGAGTTCCTGGCGGAAACTGGATATCCAAATTTTCTTCTCGGTCCGAATTCAGAGCAAGCTCTTTTAGAATGTACTGGTCAGGGTCCGTCCGATTAGACTGGAAGGCGTAGAGATGCCCCCGCCTCATTCACTGAAGGTTGCAAAAACGCTTGGCGAGCTTGTCGAGCTGGCCATGGCCATTCGCAATCAGTGGTGGCAGCAGCACACAGAGGAAGCTCTCGGCGATCGAAAGCTCGCCGAACAATGGGAGGAGACCAAGCAATTCTGGAGACCATGGTTTCGAGGCCACAAGGACGCCGACTGGCAACTCAGGCCGAAGCTTTATCGCGCCGGAGAACCCGATGTCAACAAACTCTTCAGGTTCGAGGAGGAGCTGCGTGGCGAGTTTAAACGACGCGGATGGCAGCTCGCACCGGGATTCACTCTTCCCGTCAATAAGGATGAATGGGGATGGTACGGCCTTATGCAGCACTATGGGGCACCAACCCGGCTTTTGGATTGGTCTGATGGGGCACTCACCGCACTTTACTTCGCTCTGCGCGACAGTGAAAAAGAAGACAAATGTCATCATTGCAGCAAGCCGCCTGATGCTTGCGTCTGGATGCTCGACCCCTATCGCCTGAATCTTGTTTCTTTTCATCCGAGCGATGAATCTTTCGGGGTTGCGCTTCCCGATTGGGAAACGGCAGATGAATACCTCCCAGAACTTTTTGTCGGCGAGAAGCTTCTGCGCGAATATCCTCTGGCGATTGACCCACCCCACCTCTTTCAGCGGCTCTCTTCTCAGCGCGGACACTTCACGGTCTTTGGAACGTGTCCCGACGGACTTTATGAGTTAGGCCAACAGAACAACTGTCTAATCGAGAAAATCACGATTCCAGAGAATTCGATTCAACAGATCAGGCTCGAATTGGAATTATCCGGCGTCTCTGAGGCAACTACTTTCCCGGATTTAGAGGCGCTCTCACGAGAGCTAGAAAGCGTGTGGGAATCACATTTCGGATCTGCTCGCTTGATACCTGGCAACGCTTAAGAGAATAAATCCTCCGATCGAGACCAGCAGCCTTCCTCTATGCCTCTTAGCACAAGCTCACACTTCAGATCAGTACCGCGAAAGTGGTAACTTCAGTTGCCCGACCTCGCGTTCGTCGTCGGAAATGACCGATTTATATGACGGCAGCTAGGGAAATTCCTCCCTCGGAAATTGATCCCAATTTTGGATACCCTTTTATATGACACGCTGATTATCTAAGAGCTGCGACCTGCCAATCCAAGGCGGCTCGATCAACGAGAAAAAAACAAGCCGCGCATCGGAACACGAAAACAAAGCATGATCATTTCGAAACTGCAGGAAGCCGAGCGTGTAGGGGATTCGCGGTGAGCTGGGTAGCGTTTTTGTATGAGTGCCTGCTCACACCCTCTTGTGCCACGCCGAATGTGTCTCGCCAGTAACTACTACTCACCGGTGATCGGTCCCTTCAGGCTCGGCCCGCACGAAGCTAAATCTCCGATTTCTTGCACAATCGACAGACTTGCACCGGCAGACTAAAATCTGTCCGCCGATCAATGTCATCTCCCCTTAAAGGCGAACCTGGACGCCAGGCGATAGCACCTATTGGAGGAATTCTATACCAGATTTGGCAGAGCGTTTTTACGTGGATCAGTCTGGGAAGCTCAGAGGTCCTGTATTTAGAAGGAGCGGAGGATTTTGACGTTATCGGTCCTACTCAGGCGACAGCCGTTCAAGTCAGGCGTACTGCAACCCCCATTTCGCTTGGTTCCGCCAAAACGATCAAAGCCATCGGAGACTTTTGGAGGCTGCGTCAAAAGAATCCCGAAAAGAAAGTGGCGTTTCAATACCTAACGACGTCGGAGCTCGGTGTTGAGTTGGGATCCCCTTTCGGCAAAGACACGCGAGGAATAGAAGTTTGGGAAAATTGCAGAAGACGTGGCGAAGGGATAGAGGCGATCAAAGCTTTCCTTCTGCAACGAGACGACCTCCACAGCGATCTTCGACTCTTCCTTGATGGCGCGACTCTGGACCAAATATATGGCGACCTAGTGCACTAATTCTGCGACTCATATAGCGGGTGATATCCGATGTTTTTCATTTGAGAAAGTCCAGCGGATGGGAGT
>Ga0209526_10001117_pt1 | contig 17691 bp, 13 predicted proteins | sample JacPinW_OM2H0_M1_FD_188566 | JGI IMG/M metagenome (GOLD analysis project Ga0209526, IMG submission 188566) | Forest soil microbial communities from Algoma, Ontario, Canada - Jack Pine, Ontario site 1_JW_OM2H0_M1 (SPAdes) (version 2) | ecosystem: Environmental > Terrestrial > Soil > Boreal... | reverse complement strand
GCCCGCGCAAACCATTTTTTTCAAATCGTCAAAAGTCCTCACGCCACCCGAGGCTTTCACGCCAATTGCCGAGCCCACCACAGCGCGCATCAATGCGACATCCTCCGTCGTGGCGCCGCCGGTGCTGAAGCCGGTCGAGGTCTTGACGAAATCCGCGCCCGCTCTTTTGCTCGCGAGCGCTGCGCGCACCTTTTCCTCGATCGTGAGCAGCGAAGTTTCAAAAATTACTTTGCAGATTGCGCCGCCACGGTGCGCCACTTCCACGACTCCGCGGATATCCGATTCCACGACCTCGTCCTGTCCGGATTTCACCGCACCAATGTTGATGACCATGTCCACTTCCTGCGCGCCCAGTTTGATCGCCTCTTCGGCTTCGTGAATTTTAACGCGCGGCAGCGTCGCGCCAAGCGGAAAGCCTACTACCGTGCAAACTTTGACGCTCGTCCCCCGCAACAGCTCGGCCGCGAGAGGCACATTCCACGGATTGATGCAGACCGATGCGAACCCGAAGCGCGCGGCTTCCTGGCAGAGTTTCCGAATTTCGTCACGGGAAGCTTCGGGCTTCAGCAGAGTGTGGTCAATCAGGCCGGCGAAGCCCGCATCGAGTTGAACCACGGCCGGACCGCAAGAGATGCGATCGGCCCCGGCATCCACAACGACGCGCGTCTTTCGCGAGCACTTCTCAGCGCAATTCTGGTCGCAGTCCGGACAAACTTCGTCGTCGCGCTCGATGCCGGCGGCCGGCAGCCCTCCGGGCGCCCCGAGATAGCGCAAAACCTCTTCTGTGACAATACGAACAACGTCTTCGAGTTCGGGTTGTTCCACCGGATCGAATCCTGTCAGATCGCCCTCTAAAAACGCGACAGCCTCAAGCCTTTTTTGTCCCGCGCTCCTCGATGCTTCGAATCTTATCCACGCGGCGTTGGTGGCGTCCCCCCGCGAATGGGGTGGAAAGCCAAACCGCAAGGATTTCGCGCGCGGCTTCCGGCGAAATCAGCTTCGCCCCGAGCGACAGCACGTTCGCATCGTTATGCTCGCGGCTGTTGCGTGCTGTGGCGCGATCATAGCATAGCGCTGCTCGCGCTCCGGCGACCTTGTTGGCGGCAATCGAGCTGCCGATCCCGGCGCTGTCAACGACGACACCAAGCCAAGCGTCCCCCCGCGCGACAGCGTTCGCCACTGCCTCGGCAAAATCGGGATAATCGACCGCTGCAGTGCTGTCGGTGCCCAAATCCAGTAATTTATAGCCCCAGTCGCGAAGATACGCCTTCAATAGTTCCTTGAGTTCGTAACCGCCGTGATCGGCGCCGATCGCCACGACGCGAGCGGTGTCGACTGACCCTCCGGGCGCACCGCCGGACGCTTCGCTCTCGCCCGACGCCACCACGCGAAAAGTAATGCCGCGCCGTTCGGCTTCGTCCCGCGCCAGCGGAGTAATCAGCGTTTCGTGCGTAACGACGACTTCACCGCCCTCCGGGACGCCTTCCAGATCCGCAGCTGTGAGAACAGGTTTCATCCTGAGACGCAAAAAGATTCGCGCCGCCGGGCTATCTCATCAAGATGGCGGAAGCGACAGCACGCAGACATCCTTGAGGTTGCGGTAGCGCTCGGCGTAGTCCAGGCCATACCCGACGACGAATTCATTGGGAATCTGAAAGCCCACGTAGTCCGCCTTCACATCTTTCTTAATGCGGCGTTCCGGTTTGTCGAGCAAGGCGGCAATGCGAAGCGACTTAGGTTTGCGTTGCTGGAGCACGCGCAGCAGGTAACCCAGCGTGAGCCCTGTGTCCAGGATGTCCTCAACCACGATTACGTTGAGCCCCTCGATGCTCGTGTCCAAATCCTTGATGAGGCGTACCTGCCCGGAAGTATGGCTGCCCTTTCCATAACTGGAGACGGCCATAAAATCGAGCGAAACCTCGATGCGAATCTGGCGAATCAGGTCGGAAAGAAATATGGCCGCGCCCTTGAGGACCCCAATCAAATGCACACGCTGGCCCTTGAAATCCCTTGAAATCTGAAGGCCCATCTCTCGGACGCGTTTCTGAACCGCGCTGCTTCGCAAGAGAATCCGCAGATGCTCTTGACCGTGGGATTGCACCGTAAAATCGCCTCCGCTCGGGAGCGTTTACTCTAGCCCAGGGACATGGAAACCTCAAGCGCCGGGGCAAGTCTGTCCTACCCCAATTGGGTGCCGCACTCTTCACGGTTTTGTGAAGTGTGGGGGTTTTTCTGCCCGCAACCCTACACGCGCGAAGAAAGAACAGATCGGAATCGGCCGGTAGGAATACCGAATGGACAGTAAGAAAACCCGCACCCTTGAACACACCACAAGGGTGCGGCACCCAAGCTTGAGGGCGCTCAGAAGCGGAGTCGCCCCGTTTTTGGGGCGGCTGTAGCTCGCCCTCCAGATTCAATTTGCGCCTGCCCGAAGGTGGATTTCCATTTCAATATTGCGTCAACGCCTGTGAAGGATCACGCGAATGCCGCTCTTCGGGCGCAGTGTGACCGAAGGAAGTTTCTCAATTGTCTGGCCAGGAACAAGTGTGAGAGTGAACCTTTGCGCGATGGTGGCCAGTAGCAACACCGCTTCCATCATCGCAAATCCGGCCCCGATGCAGACCCTGGGGCCTCTCCCAAACGGAAAGTATGCGAACCGGGGCAGAGACACGAAGCGCGGATCGTCTGCCTTCCAGCGGTCGGGATCAAATCGGTCGGGGTCTGGGAAGTATCTTGCGTCCCGGTGAGTGATAATTTGCGACATCAGAACATTTGTTTCTGCCGGTAGTTCGTATTCTCCCATCCGAAACGGGGCCAGCCCTCGCCGTCCAATTACCCACACGGGCGGATAGAGGCGCATCGCCTCCCGGAGAATCATCTCGGTGTAGGTCAATCGGGGCAAGTCAGCCGCCGTAGGTGATCGCCCACTCAGCACACGCCGCAGTTCTTCGATTAGCTTCTCTTCGACCCCTGGGTTCTGACCGAGCAGAAGCCAAGTCCAGGAAAGCGCGTTCGCAGTCGTCTCGTGCCCCGCCAAAAAAAGCGTCATGATTTCGTCGTGCAATTGGCGGTCGGTCATGCCGAGTCCTTCGTCGTCCTGGGCCCGCAGTAGAACACTAAGCAAATCGCCGGACGTTTGGCCGCTGGTGCGGCGTCGCCGGATGATTTCGTAGATGACTTTGTCGAGCTGCCCGACGGCGCGCTGCAACCGTCGCGTTGTCGGGATCGGAATAAAGGAAGGCAGCAGGAGTGCAAAACCAGCCTGCCGAAAGAACTTGCTCATCAGGACCTGAAGCGCGGCGCCGACGTCCTCGGCCTCGCGGGATACGTCCGTATCGAACAGCGTCTTGGCCACAATATCGAGCGTAAGCCGCATCATGGCTTCGTGCACGTCGAGTCCCTGACCGTGCTTCCACGAAGCCACCATTCGTTCCGTGTACGCCACCATAACTTCCGCATAGGCCGCGATTCGCCCCTGATGAAAGGCCGGCTGGACCAGCTTCCGTTGCCGCCGCCAGAACACTCCCTCGCTCGTCAGCAGCCCATTGCCCAGGACGCGCCGCAGAGCCCTGTAATCTTTCGATTTCTCGAAGTTATTGTGCTGCGTGACCAGAACCGATTCGATGCAGTCGGGCCGATTCACAAGGCACATCGGCACGCCCAGGAACCGAAGAAAGACAATGTCTCCGTACTCGCGGATGCACTTCGTAAAATATCTGATGGCATCCCCGCGAGGTTCGAACATGTTGCCAACGATGGGGAGACCCTTGGGGCCGGGAGGGAGCTTCAAGTTAGACGGACTTCCCTTTCACTTTCGAAGATGTAGCGGCGCTGGTCGCCCCCCAAACTTCTCGCGCCGTCTCGGCGACCAGGCGCAGCTTGGCCTCCTGGTCGGCCTCGGTCAGCAAATTTCCTTCCAGCGTTGACGCAAAGCCGCACTGCGGGCTCAGAGCGAGTCTTTCAAGGGGAATAAACTTTTCCGCAGCGTGGATGCGGCTCTTGAGCTCGTCCCGTGTCTCCAGAGCGTCTTTTTTCGAACTCACCAACCCCAGAACGACGGTCCTGTCGTCCGGGACCTGGCCGAGTGGTTCGAACCCGCCGGAGCGTTCATCATCAAATTCGAGCAGGAATCTGTGGAATTTCGTCTGGTGAAAAACTTTCGTGATCGGACCGTAATTCCCCGAGGCGTAGAACTTGCTCTGGTTGTTTCCGCGGCACAAGTGGAGGCCAAACAGGGTCCCGGGATGCCCGCCAATCACCGCGTTATCCATCTGGATAGAGAGATCGAGGAGGCGGTCGGGATCATTTCCGCGCTGCCGGTAGCCCTCGCGGATTTGGGGATCGATCAAGGCAGCGTATTGCGGTGAGTCAATCTGTATGTACGTGCAGCCCAGCCGGACCAGCTCAGCCACTTCGTCGCGAAGGAGATCGACCAGGTCGGCCAAGAATGCGTCCACCGTGGAATAGGCGCTGCTGGACTTCTTGGCGTCATAGTAGGCCGCAGCCTGCTGTGCGCTGACCAGTGTCGTCTTGGCCGGAAGATCGGTCCTGGCGCGCAGATACGTGAACTCCTCGGCGCACATCGGGCGCTTCCGGCGCATCCGAGACACCACAACCGGCCGCGGGTGGCTAAACTCCTCCCCTTTTTCGTTGCGGAACGGGATGGACCAGCCCCCAAACTTGTCGAAGCCTTCCACGGCATCAATCAGGTGCCCATAGAAGGCATAACGCCGCATCTCGCCGTCAGACAAGACCTCTACGCCTGTCCTGAGTTGCAGGTCAACCGCTTCATCAACAGCGCGGTCCTCCAAACGTTTGAACTCCGCGTCCGTCAGTTGCCCGGCGGCGAATTGCATGCGCGCTTCCTTAAGGTACGCAGGACGCAATAAGCTCCCAACAACGTCGCTTCGGTACATTTGTGGCTCCTCTCGGTCTCAATCAAAACGATCCTCACAGCAAACGGACCGGAGTATAACACTGGGATGCGGCCTACTGCATGGCGCATCAGCAGAGATGACCGCAAAGAACTTTTACACGTGCTGGAGCAGGTTCGGAATGAGCAACAGCTCACTCCACCCAATCGGCGATGAAAATATTCGTTTCGTGCGGAGCTTTTCCGTTGCGATTGGAGGCCCAGACGAGGCGCTTGCCGTTCGAGGAAAACATAGGGAAGGCGTCGAAATCGGGATGATAGGTGACGCGGTCAAGCCCTGAGCCGTCTTCGTTGATCAAGTAGAGATCGAAGCCGCTGGGATCCTTCTGATTCTCCAGATTCGAGGCAAAGATGATGCGCTTCCCGTCGGGCAGCCAATAGGGGGCGAAATTTGCAGCGCCGTTGTGCGTGACCTGATGCTTGTTCTTGCCGTCCGCGTCCATTACCCAGATCTCCAGATTTCCCGGACGAATCAAGCCGTGGGAAAGCAGGTCCTTGTAGTCGGCGATTTGCTCGGGAGTCTTTGGCTGCTCCGAGCGGTAGACGATTTTCTTGCCATCGTCCGAAAAAAAAGCGCCGCCGTCGTAGCCTAATTCATGCGTCAACTGGCGGACGTCGCTTCCGTCGGCGTTCATCGTGTAAATATCGAGATCGCCGTTGCGCATCGACGTGAAGACAATTTTTTTTCCGTCACGGCTGATGGTGGATTCCGCGTCGTAGCCGGGCGAGTTTGTCAGGCGGCGCAAATCGCTGCCATCAGGCTTCGCGGTGTAGATATCGTACGAACTATAGATGGGCCAAACGTAACCGCGCGAGTAGTCGGGTCTCGGCGGGCAGTCGGGACTCGCATCGTGCGTCGAGGAAAACAAAATTCGATCGCCGGCGGGGAAAAAATAGCCGCAGGTCGTCCTCCCCTTGCCGGTGCTCACCAGCTTGGGCTTCGCGGGCTTTCCGTCGGGCGTATCGACCGGCATCGTGTACATCTGATCGCACGGAACGCCTTCGCCTTGATGCATGAAGATCAAATATTTGTCGTCCGCCGAAAAATACGCCTCGGCATTGGTCCCGCCAAACGTGAGCTGTCGAACGTTGCGGAGGTGCTTCTCGGAAGGAAGTTCGAGCGGGGCGGAAGTTTTCTCGCCATCGCCCGCTGTTTGGGGATGGCCCGCCAAGAGCGCGGATCCGGTGAGCAGTAAGACAAAAAACAACGGCCGGACGAAATGCGATTTCGACATGGCTTCTTGATCTACTTTCTTTGTTCGAGTTTCACGGATGCGGTGATGGGTTTGCCGTCGCGCAGCACCTTCACTTCGACGACGTCCCCCACCTTGCTGCGGCGCAGCGCGTCGGTGAAATCGTACAAATTCTTGATCGGCATGGCGCCAAATTGAATGAGAACGTCGCCGGCCTTGAACCCCGCCTTCGCCGCCGGCGAACCCGGCCTCACATCGGAAAACTTCACGCCGTTTGTCTCTTGTCCGAAATCAGGTATCGAACCGAAGTACGGTCCGTACCCCCCGCCGCCTCCGCCGGTTGTATGGTCGGCGGACTGATCTTCCACAACGGTCACAAAGGCAGTCCGCTCGGAAGCGGAATCGAGTTTCAGCGCAACGTCATCGATAAAATCAAGAAGGTGCGCCGCCCCCGGCGCATTGATTTTCTCCCACGTGTCGGAAGGCTTGTGATAATCCGAATGCAATCCGGAAAAAAAGAAGAGCACGGGAATTTTCTTCGCGACAAAAGAAGTGTGATCGCTCGCGGAATATCCCCCGGCGGAATATTCGATCTTGAACGTAGATTTTCCCTGCTCCTCTTCGAGCACGCTCTTGAAAACCGATCCCGTACCCACGCCTCCGATGTACACTTTGTCGTCTTTAATGCGGCCGATCATGTCCATATTCAGCATGGCGACGGCCTTGCCGAGCGGCAGCGTCGGCTCCTTCACCCATTCGGCCGAGCCCAGCAGTCCAAGTTCTTCTCCCGCGAACGACGCGAAGAGAATGCCGCGTTGAAGCTGCCCCTTCATCGGCGCGAGCAGGCGCGCCAATTCCAGAACGCCGGCCGTGCCGGAGGCGTTGTCGTCGGCGCCCGGATGAATGTGTCCGATTAGCGCTGGAGCGAGCGAATCGTAGTAGCCGCGGCCAAGGTGATCGTAGTGAGCGCCGATGATGATGTACTCGTCGGTCTTGCCTGGCAGGTATGCGAGCACATTGTTTACGGTGGCGCGCGTGCTTTCAATATTGACGTTCAACGAAATCCGCACATTCGCGGGGAACGTGAATGAAGCGGGATTTGAGGAAGTGTCGATTTGATTCTGAACGGCTGCAAGCGTCTTCCCCGCGGCCGCAAACCATTCCTGTGCCGCTGCATTTTTCACTTGCAGGAAAAGGATTCCGGCATTTTCAGGGCCGCTGACGCTTCCGAATCGCGTCAGCTGATCCTCTTCGCCGTCGCCCAATTTGCCGTTGATCACAACGACAGCTTTTGCGCCGTGGTTCCTGGCATTAATCGCTTTCGTGATCAACTGAGAGTGTTCGGTCAGGCCAGTGTGGCCGCTTTTTGCCGAAAATCCCGCGGGCTCGTAACGGAGCACGACCACGATTTTGTCTTTCACATCGAGATGCGCGTAATCGTCATAGCCGAATTCCGTCGCGGACGCTCCGTATCCCGCAAACACGATGGAGCCGCTGATTTCTCCCGAAGACGAAAAGCTGAAAGGGACGAAATCCTGATTCAGTTTCAATTCCTTCTTTGCAGCGCCATTCACAATTTCCAGCCGATTGTTTTCCTTCAACTTTGCGCCAGTAATTACTGTAAAGGGTTGAAGGTAAGAATTCTTTCCCGCAGGTTGCAATCCCAGGGTGCGAAATCGCTGCTGGATCAAGTTCGCCGCTAGCGTCAGACCCGGATCCCCGTCACCACGGCCTGCCATCGCGGGAGTTGTGAGCGCCTTAATATCATCGAGATAGCGTTTCGGATCGGCGGAATCAGCCGCGGCGGCAACGCTCGCGGCAAAAAGCCCGAGAGCCAGAAGGGCGCCAAGTTTGTGCCAGCGCAAAGAGCGACCAATCAAGCGGGGTACTTCGCTGTTCGCTTCAGTGAATTCATGATTGCTCATAGGTCTTACAGAATCGTATGCCGCAGTGGCAATGCTGTCAAATAGAGGGCATTGGACGCGCGCCAAATGGGAAAATACGCCCTAGAACGCGAGTTTCAGACGCGCGCTGACGCTTCGCGGAGGGCCAACCGCGGTGCCGGAAAAAAGACTGGCGAAATTCAGGACATTGACCCGGTTGGTCAGGTTGTTCGCCTCCAACTGCATGGAGATGTCTTTCGCTTCCTTGTGGAAAAGCGTAGCGCCGGCCGCTGCGTCGAGCGAAAAATTGGGCCGTACGCGCCCTGCGGCAAAATTAACTCTGTTCAAGATAGCTGCCCCATATTGCGCCAGCGCATCGTTGTAATCAATCGGTTGATCTAGATTCACGGGCAGGCCGCTCCCATATCCCGCACTGGCCGCGAACCACAATCGCGGCACGGCTTGAAAACGCACGCGCGCTCGGACTGTGTTTCGCTGATCCTGAGAAATCGGAAACTTGCTCGTATCCGAGGCGTTTGCGGCTTTGTCGCCGAGGAAGAGTCCTCCGGTGATGGGTCCCTGTCCGACGCCCTTCTGATTGGAGTAGCTTACAAATCCCGAAAAGCGGCCCCAGTGCGGCACGCCAATTTGAATTTCCTCACCGTAAATCTTCGCCGTGGAAAAGGCGATCGGGAAGCTGATGCCGGTATCGAGAAGTGTGTCGTCGTCTGGAAAATTGTGAAAATCTCGCCGAAATACATTGCCGTCTATTCGCAGACTGCCTGCAACCGACTTCGTGAAACCTACCTCGTAATAATTCGCGCGTCCCGGTCGTACCGGAAGCCTCAACACGAGAGCGCTCACGGAATCAAGTTGTGGGGAGCTCGCCAGCAACAGATTCTCAATCGCTGGAGTCTGAAAAACGCGGTCGTACGACCCATGAAGGAGTAGATTGAGCGAAGGAATAAATCGTGAGATCCCGATCCGCGGGCTCCAGGCCGATTCATTCACGGCAAATCCGTAATGGTCAAACCGCAAACCGGCGCTCAGATTCCAATGCCCCAAACGAATCTGGTCCTGCACGTACGCGGACGGTTCAATGTCCCATCGACGATCGGCAAACTGGAACTGCGACTTCGTGCCGACAGCAAATACCGTGAGATCGGCAATCTGATACTGCAATGCCTCATGCACGGGGCTGAAGATTCCGTCCGCGCCGATCTTCCACTCGTGCCTCCCGCGATGGCCCGCGAGGTCCACGCGTATGTATCCTTCGCGGTACCCGCGATCCTGCGCGACAATGATCGGAGTAGACTGCGCATTCGACGAGAGTAGCGCGGTCGCGTCGCGCACGCTTCCCGCAATGCTCAATAGCAGCTCCGGCGAAAAAGTATGCGTGTAACGCATCTGTCCGCTCGTCTCCTGCTGCGCGGCATCCTCGCGTTGTCCGGCCTGCTGCTGAATGAATTCATTGGGCGCCAAATAGCGGACCGCGTGTTGCGTCACGGTTAGAAACAGCCGGTCGCTGCTTGAGAAATCGCGCTCGTAAGACGCCGAAAATCCCCCCGCATTTCCGCGATTCGTGTAATTGCCCAGAACGGGCGGGTCCAGGTATCGATCGGTGTGAAATCCATCTCCGCTGACCGAAAATCTGTTTGCCCCATTTGCATAAAACAATGCGGCATGGGCTGAGCCGGTCGAGAAGCTGCCGCCTTCCGCGTCAAATTCTCCGTGCAAACCAACGGGCGCATTCTTCGGCGAAGTGATCTCCACCACGCCACCCAGTTTTCTGCCATATTCAGCCGGAAAATCCGCGGTCATCACGCGCATGGACTCCACGTCACCCGACTCGAATGGAGGAGCAAACGCTGGAGAGCGATTCTCCGTCATTGGCAGACCATCCACGACAAACTGCACATCGTATTCCGACCCGCGGGGATGCAACACTCCGTTGGCTTCGTACAGCCACCCGGGTTGGGCGTCCACGACGCTCAGGATTCCACGCCCAGGCTGGGGGGATGACTGCTCGCTAATGGACTGCGCGCCTATGGTGTAAACCGTTCCCGTCCGGGACGGATCCACGAGGGTCCCCGCGTCGTCCACCTGTACTTGAGTCTCGACCGGCGTCAAACCCAGCGTCACGGAAAGTTGCTGAGGCACCGTGGACCGAATCTCCACCAATTGGGCGGAGGGAAGGAATCCTCCATGCGTCAAACTGACTCGATACACGCCGAACGCAAGACCCTGCGCGACGTACCGGCCATCCTCTCCCACCTGGAAATTCAGCCGAACCTGGTTTCCTACGGAAACCAATTCGCCCTGCGCTACGAGAGCCGCCCCTTGCGGGTCGCGCACCTCGATCCGCAGCTCTCCCCGACCCTGCTGCGCAGCCGCCGGAAGAACGAGGATACATGCCGGTGCCAGAAGTCCCATGATTCGTCGAGTGAAAGCGTTCATCATTTCGTGAAATGTCGAATAAATCCGGGTGTCACACACCCTGTAGCTTGGGTCCACGCTGAATTCAAACCCATAGTAAGAATACAGCAAACCTTTGACCAGAACTCGTCAGATGACGGAAGCTTGTCCCGTACAACGCACGGAGAGGGGTTGGGTGGCGCCAGCGTCCCGCTGGCGTTTTTGGATCTCGGTAGCAACAAAAAGCACCGGCGGGACGCCGGCGCCGCTAGCTCATGCTCCCTGCGCGAGATAGGATCATTTAGGATGAATATTCAGTTTCTTGAATGGAGTTCCTTCTCTAACCGTTCCAGAAAGGCGCAAACTTCGTCCGGATTTCTGACCTGGAAGCGAGCTTTCGTCCGCGAAGCAGGACCGACGTGAACCGTAATTCCCCGACGCAGCGCAACGTACGCAGGCTCATCGGTCAAATCGTCACCAACATAGATGGCAAGAAACGGAGTTCGTAGGGCGCGAGTGAACTCTCGCATCGCCACGCCCTTGCCCCCTACCTGGCGAGGTACGATTTCAAAGGCGTGATTGCTCCGAATGACGTGGAAAGCGGGGCGAATGCGCGGGCGCAACGCTCGAATTCGCGCTTGTACTCCTCGTTTTATTTCGGGAGACGCTCCACGGAAGTGAACAGAATAACTGATGCCCTTATTTTCGAGGTAAACGCCGGGAAACGATGCAGGTAGCGAAGCGAGAAGCGAGCCCAGGCCAAGTAAAGTCGCTTTCGTGTTGCGTGGGAGTGGCTTCCTTCCACTTTTCTCCCAGCCAAAAAGCCCCATGAGTTTCAAGCGCGGCACTTGAACGTACTTACGGAGCGCGGCGTTTCTTCGTCCACTCACAATCGCCAAGTGGACTCGCCGGTGCCGGCTGAGGCGTAAAAGAGTTTTCCGGCATTCGCTGCTAAGTTTAACGTCTTCGGGACGATCGTAATACGGCACAAGTGTCCCGTCGAAATCCAGGAAAATCCAAATGTCGGTCGCGGCCTGTATCCTCTTGGAGATCTGTTCCCAACAATCGAACAGATGCGGAATACCCTTACTAGGCTGAGTCATGGCAAATGGAGTCGACCGCCCCGCAGCTCTTTCCGGGCGGCTTCCACCGCAGCGGAGTTCGCTGTTCCTAGTATATTGACTGGGTCTGCGCCGGGGCTCACCGAGTTTCCGCCATCTCCGGCGTGTCCAGGCGAATCTCGGAGAGTTCTGAAATCAGTTCCGCCGCCCAGCGATAGACGTTGTGCTCGCGAACGACACGGCGCATGCGTTTCATGCGCGCGTGCTTTTCCTCTGAAGGCATTTCCAAAGCCCGGCGGATCATCTCCGCCACTTGGCCGGTGTCATAGGGATTGACCAGCAGCGCGTCGTGCAATTCGCGGCTGGCGCCGGTGAATTGGCTGAGGATCAATACGCCGTCCTGATCTTCCCTGGAAGCGACGAACTCCTTGGCCACCAGATTCATGCCATCGTGCAGAGATGTGACGAGACAAAAATCCGCCGCCTTGTAATAAGGCTCAATTTCCTGATGGCTGTGGTACTGATTGAAAAGAACAATCGGTTTCCAATTTTCAGTTTGCAGGCGCCGGTTGATTCGGTCCGCCTCGGCTTCCACTTCGGCGACAAAATCCTGATAACGTTTGATACTCGTCCGGCTGGGAGCCCCGAATTGGACGAATGTGAATTGCTCTCGATAGTGCGGATACTTGTCGAGGAAAGTTTCGATTCCCTTGAACCGTTCCATGATTCCCTTGGTGTAATCCATGCGATCCACACCGACACCGACGAAAAGGGTTTCCGGCGCGAGCTTGGCCAGGATAGCCGCGCGATTTTGCTCGTAAGAGGCGGCCCTCCCAGATTCCTCCGTCAATTCCGGCAGAGCCACGCTGATCGGGTGTGGCCGCACCAACGTGATATGGTCATTCCGATTGATTGTAAAACGGTCCCACTCGATGCGAGATTCAAGGGATTGATCCACCGTCTCCAGGAAATTGTTGCAATGCGCCTGAATATGGAAACTGACGAGATCGGCGCCCAGCAATCCGTCCAGGAGTTCCCGCTGCCAGGGGCAGATCCCGAAGGCTTCCGCGTTGGGCCAGGGAATATGCCAGAAGATTGCGACCCGCGCGTCGGGCCGCTTCGATTTTATGAGCCTGGGCAGCAACGCGAAATGATAATCCTGAATCAGAACGAACGGCTTCTCCGCATTTTCGATTTCCTTCAACACGGCCTGCGCGAATTTCTCATTTACACGCTGGTAATGTTCCCAGTCCCCGGCCCGAAACACGGGCCGTGTATGAGCGATATGACAGAGCGGCCAAATTCCCTCGTTCGCGAACCCCAGATAGTATCCTTCTTCCTCTTCCTTGGTGAGCCACAGGCGGCGGAGCGTGTAGTGAGGATGATCGGGGGGAACGCGCAACCTGTCATTTGCGTCGACGGTTTCCCGATCCGCATCCGCGGAGCCATGGGCGATCCAGGTGCCATCACAAGCATACAAGATGGGCTCGAGGGCCGTTACCAGGCCGCTCGCGGGCACGCGTGCCTCGATTCCGTTGCTAGTATGCACGTGCTCGTAAGGCTCGCGGTTGGAAACCACAAATAATGAACTGCCACGTAGGCGCTTCTGAATGCTGGCGCGCAATCTCTCCGCCGTCCATAGAGAATCGCCCGCTTCGCGTAATTGTGCCTCTACTTTGGCGGCAGCCCGCGCCTCCGCCAGTTTCTGAGCCAAACTGGCCGCCTCGGTAGACAGCGGTCCCAGGAAACTTTCCGCAATTCGATGCGGGAACGGCACCACCTTGCCTTGGCGCAATTCCCTCATCCAATGGGCCACTTTTGTTATCGGCCCCACAATCGTCCACCGGATCACAAAGAAGGTAATCAAGATGATCAACAAGACTTGAGCGACCACATGCCAGAGGGCCTCGCGCCAAATCTGCGTGCTCTGGACTTCTATGTAAGACGCATCATAGAAAAGGACGAGGGCTCCAGCGACCTGCGAATCTCGGTGTACCGGTAGTGCATACACGAACATCGTCGACTGGCCGTTTTTTTCGTAGACGCCCATACCGCGATTTTCTTCGATGCTCTTCTTAACGATCGGAGGCGGCGTTCCCGCGTAGGATTCGAGTTTGGAACTGACGGCGGTTACATTTCCATCCAGGTCGTATATCGCGACGCCCGAAAGGTGCTCGCGATTCCCGAATCGGTCCACAATTCGCCTGAGCTGCACCACGGTGCCCTTTTGCAGGACAGGCTCCACGGTCTCTTGCAAACTCTCTGCCAAGATCTCCGTGCGTCTTTCGAGATCAGCGCGCAAACCCTGTTTTTCCGAGCGCACCTGGTTCAGCGCTACGATGAAGGTTACAATCGTAATCGCGACGGCTAGAATTGGAATCAGACGAAGGCTGAGTTTCATCTCTTCCCCCCTGTCATTCCGAGAACCCGGGAAGGGCCGTACAGTCCCAAGACCCGAATGCACAAGAGTAAAGCATACAACGAGGCTGGGGTGTTCTAAAGGATACAGTCATCGGGCCAAAGAAAAAACAATAATATCTCTATTGTGTGCTTCCACTTAGCTTCTCTATGACCCCTGCTCGCTGAGCTTCTTTACGAACTCGGGCGGCATTGGCCTCGCTTCCATCTTTCCTGGCTTCTCTCCTGTCAAAGCCACGCAGACTCGCGTCTCGAACGCCTCGACGGCAAGCACATCGTCCTTATAAAGCTGGTGCTGAATCTGGAAACTAGTGCGGCCGAACTCAGCCACCCCGGATTCGACAACTACCTCGTCGTCATAGCGCGTTGGAATGATAAACCGCGCGCGCACATCGACCAACGGGAAACCGAGGATCCCGTACCCACTTTGCATGTCCCGTTGCCGGCATCCGGCGCGCTCAAGCAGAGCGTGTGTACAGGCGTCGAAGTAAGCAAAGTAGCGGGGGAAAAAGATGATCCCCGCGGGATCGCAATCTCCCCACTCGATGCGGATGTTCTTGCGATTCTTCAGCATTGACGTCAAAACCGAAGTTATCTTACCGTCCGAGCAAGGGCAAGTAATTCCATCCCCACCCGGTGCGGTTACCGCTTGGAGCCCGCCATTAAGCGGACCGGTCAGTTACGCCTTGCTTTTCCAGGTTCGCCCGGTCCCACTTACCGAGGTCAGCGCCCGCCTCGTACGTGCTTTGGCAAAATTCGAGCAACGCCTCCCTGGGAGAGTCCGCCGAGCGCACGTCGTCGTACATCAAGAAAAACTCGCTCATCTGTTTGCTATAAAAAGCTTTAACGGGGCGCACTGGGCGATCGCCAAATCCCGCGGGCTCCGGCGCGGCATACGCATAGAAAGCCGCGTCCTTCATTTCTCCGCCGCCTGGCCAAAATCCCACGCTGATGACTTCGTGGGAATAGGCCTCCCGGGTGATGCCGTCGGCACCGGGGCGTTCCGGCGCGCGCCGTCCGGAAAATCGCGTAACCGCAAAATCAAAACTCCCCCAAAAGAAATGCACCGGGCTGACTTTTCCTAAGAACCGCGACCGAAATTCCTTGAACACGGAATCCACGCTCACGAGAATGCGCCAGAATCGATGCGCGTATTCAGGATCGTACGACGCATGCGTGCGATCCTGGTCGAAACGAATCGGGTTAGGAACCTCCACTGGCATTTTCCAAATCTTGGCGTTGATCCCGAGCGAATGAAGCATCTCCATGAAGTCAGCATAGAAATCGGCGACGGAACGCGGAACCAGACGCAGGCTCCTGATTTCACCGCTAGTCGTCACGATATCCAGCTTGTGATCGATGAAGTCAATCTGTACTTCGAATATTCCCTTCTCGTAGGGAATGGGAGACGTCGTAAGCCCTCTCCCACTCACATACAACGGAACTTCCCACCAGTGGTTGACTCGCGGACTCAACGCCAGGCGCACTTTCCCCACGATCTGTGACCACATGTGCAGCGTCGCATATGTGTCTGCCCATTCCGATAAGGGCAGAGCTGGCCAATTTTCAGACCGATCCGTGCCGCCGTTGGTTGCGCACATGTCCGTCTTCCTCCCGTCTTACCGGTATTTCGGTCGTTCAACTTTCCAAAATAAATGCGTTCGCTTTCAATATCTCAAACGCTTCAGCCCGCTAACGTATGGACTTCCCCGCTCGTAGAAACGGTAGAGTTGGTGTACTTCGCGCGTGATGCCAATGCGGATGCTCATGCCGATGGTGCCGGCAGATCTCAACGCAACGCCCAGCCACAGCGGGCCGTCGGCACACAGATCAACGCCATCATACCGTTTGTCAATATGCATTGCTTTCGCAAGCCGGCCGGGGCCGCGCGCGAGGTCCACCAAATGTTGCGTTCCGCGATGGCGCTCCATCAGCGCGATTCCTTCCAAAGGTTCAAGCGCGCGCAACAATACTCCCGCCCCTTCGCCGGCCTTCTCGCTCGAAACATTCATCATGAAGCAGGAGCCGTACGTGAAATACACGTAGGAGCGTCCGCGTTCGAGAAAAAGCGACCGTCTGCTTGGAGTTTCTCCCCCAAACGAGTGGCCTGCCGGATCGCCAATCGGGTACGCCTCCGTCTCGACAATGCGCCCACTCAATCGGCCTTGTGGCAAATCGTGGACCAGCATCTTTCCGATCAAATACCGCGCCAGTTTCAGCGTGTCCACGGGCAATTCCGATCGGCGCAGGTGGCGGATGTCGAGTGGTGCATGCGTCTTTTCTCTGCGCACCACCTTCAGTTGACCGGCTTCACGTTTTCCATGAGCGAGAAAAATCCTTCCGTCAGCGTCGGATGAATGTAGACGGCTCCCTTCAGAAGCGTATACGGCAGATTCCCAAGCATCAACGCGTAAAGCACATGAATCAGTTCGCCTCCGTCTGTAGCCAGGACAGTAGCTCCCAGAATCCGGTCGTTCGCCGCGTCGACAATAATCTTCATCAGCCCCGCCGTTTCGTCACGTTCAATGGCGCGAGCTACATGCGACATCGGAAGCTTCCCGATTTTCAGCTTGTAGCCCTTGGCGCGCGCTTCCTTCTCCGTTATCCCAACGCCGCCCAATTGCGGATCCGTAAAAACGCTATACGGAACAATTCGGTTCTCAATCGTGAGATTTTTTCCTTGCGTTAGGTTGGCGTCCACAATTTGAAAATCGTTATACGAAATGTGCGTGAAGGCGGGTCCACCTTTCACGTCTCCAAGCGCCCAGATGCCGGGAACATTCGTTTCCAGCCGGCCGTTAACCTTGATGAAGCCCAATCGATCCGTCTCGATTCCCGTTTTTTCCAGACCAAGATCGTCGGTGTTCGGCCGGCGCCCGATCGCGACGAGCAAATGCGATCCGCTGACAATCGATGGACCACTCGCTCGATCGATGGAAACAGCAATTTTGTCTTTTTGCTGCTCCACATGGGTCGCGCGCGCGTTCATCAGGAACGTAATTCCTTCCGCTTCCAGTACTCTGTGAAGTTCCGCCGCAACTTCTGAATCTTCGCGCGAAACGATTTGTTCTGTGTTGTGAATCACGGTCACACGGCTGCCAAACCGGGCGAACATTTGCCCGAACTCAAGTCCGATGTATCCCCCGCCCAAAACAATCAAGTGCTCGGGAAGCACAGTCAAGTCCATGATATTTTCATTCGTCAGATACGGAATCGTGTCCAACCCCGGAATCCCCGGATCACGCGAGCGGCCGCCGGTATTGATGAAGATTTTCTCCGATTCCAGCAGCGTTTCTCCTACGCGCACCTGGTGAACGTCCACAAACCGCGCCTGCCCGCTGTAGAAATGAAGATTCGGGCGCTGCTTCATTTGTTTTTGCTTTCCCTCGCGAAAACCATGAACGACTTTATTTTTCTGAGCGACAATCGCCGGCAGATCGGCGCTCACGTCACTTGCCCGGACTCCCCAGCGCGCGGCGTTTCGCGCGTAGTAGGCCACCTGCGCGCGATGGATCATGGTCTTCGTCGGCGTGCATCCATTGTTGATGCACGTACCGCCCAAATAGCTCTTTTCAATGAGCGCCACCTGCCACCCGACGTCCGCGAGACGAAAGGAAAGCGGAACGCCTGCTTGTCCCGAGCCGATCACGATCGCGTCGTATTTCATACACGAAGTCCTCGCTCTGCTTCAATCATTCAAGGGGATTCTAACGGAACACAGGCCGCTACTCGATCACCAATAACAGGTCTTTGGCCTCGACCTTATCTCCGACGTTGACAAGTTTTTG
>Ga0209526_10001116_pt1 | contig 17703 bp, 13 predicted proteins | sample JacPinW_OM2H0_M1_FD_188566 | JGI IMG/M metagenome (GOLD analysis project Ga0209526, IMG submission 188566) | Forest soil microbial communities from Algoma, Ontario, Canada - Jack Pine, Ontario site 1_JW_OM2H0_M1 (SPAdes) (version 2) | ecosystem: Environmental > Terrestrial > Soil > Boreal... | reverse complement strand
TAGCCGGCAAGGTCCGTCAGCCTAGGCCGGTCGAAAATTACGAGTGTGCCGTTTTGGATTTCGGCTAGCCGGCGCTCGCGAAGGGAATTGAGCGTTCGAGCGATATGCACACGCGACAGGCCGGCAGCGTCGGCCAGATCGCGCCGCTGCAACGGGAATGGGCAAGTCGAGCCGCCGTTGACCATGGCGCGTTGTCGCAGCCGGTCGAAAGTTTCGAGCATCAGATAGGCGATCCGCTGTTCCGCGGAGGTGCGCCCGAGCAGCGAAAGCCGAACATCCATCCGCTGCTCCTCCTCGACCCGCGTCTGCAGGACATTTAGCGCCAGCGCCGGGTGACCGGCGAACAGATCGGAGAAACCTTTGCCCTGAAGAACACAGAGGGTGGCCGTGGTGATCGCCTGAACGGAGTGCTTGACCCTGCCCAGCACCGCGGAAGCCATCCCGACCGTGTCGCCGGGGAGCACGATATCGAGGATCTGACGCGCACCGTGCGGAAGCCGGTGGTAGCGAATCCCCCATCCTTCGAACAGCGTGTAGACCGGCCCCCCCACCTCGTCCTCTCGGATGATATCGCCGCGCGGCGCAACAACGATGTGGTCCGTCTTCATCTCGGTGATGAAGCCGAGCTCGTGCTCCGAGAACGGCCTGAAGAAAGTCCTTCGTCGGAGCGGACATTGCTCGCAAAGCACGAACATCGGCGCGGCCTATCCTCTCAAACCGGCGGCGTTCTTATCGTATTAATCGAATGAGAAGCAGCTAAATTCCGCAGGAAAATCAAAGAGATTGGTAACGTAACGGGATAGCTCCAGAAGAGTATTGCTGCGCGATCAATTCACGTTGACCAGCATCACATGTTGCAAGATATGCAGCGGGGCCGTTTACATTCGGGCGTAGCCCCACGCGCTGGGATGGGACGCGGGAATAGTTGCACGCCCCGGATTCGGCGTCGGTTACGCGGCGCGCCCGCGGATGATTTCGAAGGAGTGGTCGATTAGCTCGCACCCCAGTGTATCGAACTCGGCGCACCTCATATTCTGCCCGGGCGATCGGCGAAACCGATCGTACAGTTGAAGAAAAACGACAGCCGAGCGGAATAATGATAGGACGCGATAAAAGGTGAAGTCACCGACGGCGCGAGAGCTGAGACGCAAATAGGCGGAGAGAACTTCGTTGCGGCGCCAGAACCCGGGCTGCGCGGTCGGCATTTGTCGCATCCGGTGGAGGCACGCGGGGTCCTCGGGCTCGGCCCAGTAGCTCAACATGACCGCGAGATCCCACAGCGGATCACCACGTGTTCCCATGTCCCAGTCGATCACCGCGAGCGGCGCGAGCGTCTCCGGAGCGAGGATCATGTTGTCGAGCTTGAAGTCGGAATGAATAAGGCTCGGCGGCGCGTCCGCCGGCACCCGGCGGCGCAGCCAGTCGACCACCTCGGATAGCGCTCGAGAATTGATCAAATCTGCGACGGCAGCACTGCGGGCTGCCCAGCCGTCGACGGTTCGGGCGAGGAAACCCTCTGGACGCCCGAGGGTCTCCAAGCCAACTTGCGCGGGGTCGACGGCATGCAGAGCGGCAAGGCTCTCGACCAATTGACGGCTCAGCAACGTTCCGACCTCGGGCCGGCCGGCCAAGTCCGGCGGCAGAGTATCGCGGATAACCACCCCACGGCGGTACTCGATGATCTGGAAGGGCGTGCCGAGCACGCTTGCCTCGTCGCAGAAGAACATAGCCCGCGGGGCTAGCGGGTATTCCCGCCACAGCGACGAGAGGATGCGGTATTCGCGCGCCATATCGTTGGCCCCATATGGCAGCGGTCCGCCCGGCGGCCGGCGCAACACCGCCCGCTCGCCGTCTATCTCGATCAGATAGTTGAGATTCCCGTAGCCGCCGGCAAACTGCCGCGGCGGAGCTGGTCCGAGCAGGACGCCGCGGCGTGCGAGATAATGTGCCAGAGAAGCCCAATCCTGAGGGATGGTGTGCGTTACCTCACTGAATTCCCCCGGGTGCACAGACATTCTATTAACGCCGCCGTCGATATCGTGAGCCGGCAAGCCGGTCCCGACATGGCGCATGGTCCGGCGACGGCAACACAATATTATAGCTAAAGCGGGTCGGAGGCGTATGGGACATCAGCTCATGAGTTCAGTTTCGCGGCGCAGACTAGCGGTCGCCGCTACGGCGGTGGCTTTCTTCCTCTCGGGATCCGCTCGCGCAGCCGAGCCGGATCTCGATCGTTTCAAGACCGAGATCGACGCGTTTCTCGGGCGACTCGGACCGAGCTCAAACGGCGCGGTCGAATGGGTTGGTTCGGATCCTTACGAACTCCGGCGCGACGGCGAAGTTTTGCTGGCGATCATCGAGAATGCTCGGCTGTCGCTAAACACGCCGCAACCCGGCAAGCTCATTCTCGACCGCGTCGAGATTCGAGAGATCGCCCGAAAAGACGAGGGCAAGCTGATCGAGCTCGCCCTCACATTGCCAACAGACATGATACTCAGGGAGGCCGACGGCACAGAAACCAACATCACCCTGACGGCTGCGAGAGCAAACGCGGTGGTAGAGGCCGAGTCGGGGCGCGGCCGGGAAACTCTTGTCGAGATCGCGAGTGCGCGCATCGAGCAACCCAAGACCGGCACATGGGTAAACCTCGGACCGCTCTTGATGTCCTCGAAGCTCGTTGCCGAGCCGAATGGCGGGTGGAGCGGACCGGTTGAATTCGAGGTCAAGGGGATAGAATACTTTCTGCCGCAGGGTCCGGTCGGCGGCACGATCGATCGGATCGCGTTCATTGGCAAAAGCGCCGGTCCCAGGCTGAAAGAGCTCGACAAGCTCCGCAGCGCGATCGACGGACTGCAAGCTGACGACGGCAAATCACCGCAAGCCCGCGGCGCCGCTTTCCTGGCGGCTGTCTCGACAATCTCACAACCGTTCAGCACGATACGGGGTGAAGTCGCGTTGCATGGTCTGACGGTCAGAGGCGTGACCGGTGAGACGCTCGTAGCCCTGGCGAAAGCGGGCAGCACCACGGAGGTCACCGGCCTAAATACGGAACAGGCGGCGCTACGGTTCAGCATTAGCCACGAGGGTCTCAACCTCGCGCCATCGGTTCTCGAGAGCGGGAAGGTGCCCCGCCGGATGATGCTCGATTTCGGGGTCGCCGACCTCAGCACGCAAGCGATGACGAACCTACTCCACGCCTTCATCACCGCGACTGACCAGCGGTTATCGGGGGAGAGCGAGCGTGAAGCAAATAAGCAGGAGGCTCTTCAGCAGGCGCTCGGAGCCGCAGCTATGCTCAACCCGACCTTCCATGTTTACGACATCACAATCGACACCGAGGAAGTCGGGGTGGACCTGACGGCCGAAGCCCACGGTTCGCCGCTGGCACCGAAAGGTTACGCTGCCTCGGGAGACTTGGCGGTCCGGGGGTTTGACGCGATCCCGAAACTGAGCGGCGGGATACCGTTCGCGGAATACCTCCCGGTGCTCCGGGAAATTGGGGTCGAGGGGACGGCGCCGGACGGGACGCCGCGGCTGCAATTCCATATCACCTCCGCGCCGTCGGATCGGATCGCGATCAACAGTAACGATGTCAGCGCTTGGTTCGACGGGACCGAGACGGCGGCAGGTCAGCCGCGCTTGTTGAGGCCGTCCGATCCGCCCATGCACGGGAGCGATGTTACGAGGGTCCAACGCGCTCTCGCGGCCGCAAAGATTTCCGTCGAGCAGGATGGCGAGTACAACTCGGCCACAGCCGGCGCAGTTGCGCGTTTTCAAAAGCAGAATGGTCTGAATGTGACTGGCGTCGTAGATGCCGAGACTCGACGGCGGCTCGGCGGGTTGGGAGACCCGCTGCGGGAAGGTGGCCGAAATTGATGGAACCGGTATGATCCGTCGCCCGCTCAGCGCAGGAGTACACGATGGAGAAAGTCTACCCCGACGCCCATGCCGCGCTCGCCGGCCTGTTGAAGGACGGCATGACGGTTATGTCGGGCGGGTTCGGCCTCTGCGGGATTCCGGAGGCGCTGATCGCCGCGATCCGGGAATCCGGGGTCAATGGCCTGACTGTGATCTCTAACAACGCCGGCATCGACGGGGCCGGGCTCGGGCTGCTCCTCGAGAGCCGCCAGATCCGCAAAATGGTCTCGTCTTATGTCGGCGAAAACAAGCTCTTTGCCGATCTTTATCTCAGTGGCGAGCTCGAACTCGAATTCAATCCCCAAGGCACTCTCGCGGAGCGGATACGGGCCGGCGGCGCCGGCATTCCGGCATTCTTCACCAAGACAGGTGTCGGCACCCTGGTGGCGGAGGGCAAGGAAATCCGCGACTTCGACGGAGAGAGCTACGTTATGGAGCGTGGCCTGGTCGCCGATCTTGCGATCATTCATGCTTGGAGAGCCGATCGCGAAGGCAACCTCGTTTACCGGAAGACCGCGCGCAACTTCAACCCGGTGATGGCGACGGCCGCGAAGGTCACCGTTGCAGAGGTCGAGCATCTGGTCGAGCCCGGAATCATCGACCCCGACCACATCCACACGCCGGGCATTTTTGTCAAACGCATCGTGCGCTGCCCGTCTTACGAGAAGCGCATCGAGCAGCGCACTGTCCGAAAGCGGGGCAATTGAGGCAGAGGAGAAAAGCGGCATGGCTTGGTCACGCGACGACATGGCGCGCCGCGCGGCGGCGGAGCTCGAGGACGGCTTTTACGTCAATCTCGGCATCGGTATCCCGACCCTGGTCTCGAATTTCATTCCGCCGGGGATCACGGTTCAGCTGCAAAGCGAGAACGGAATGCTGGGTATGGGTCCGTTCCCGTTCGAGGGAGAAGAGGACCCGGACTTGATCAATGCCGGCAAGCAGACGATCACCGAGTTGCCCTCGACGAGCTACTTCGACAGCGCTCAGTCTTTCGGGATGATCCGCGGCGGGCATATCGACCTGTCGATCCTGGGGGCTATGCAGGTGGCGGAAAACGGCGATCTCGCCAATTGGATGATTCCAGGCCGCATGGTCAAAGGTATGGGTGGCGCGATGGACCTCGTCGCCGGCGTCAAGCGGGTGATCGTGCTGATGGAGCATACCGCGCGGGGCGAGCCGAAATTGCTGCATCGCTGCACGCTCCCGCTGACCGGCAAGGGGGTGGTCGACATGGTGATCACCGATCTCGGTGTCTTTACGATCGATGGTTCCGGGATGCGTTTGACGGAACTGGCGCCCGGCGTGCCGCTCAACGATATCCGGCAAAAGACCGAGGCATCCTTCACGGTGACCTCCGGCCTCCGCTGATCGCCCGCGCCGGTTAGGCGGCTCCGGCGCCCCGTCTCCGGTCACCGCCCCCGTCTGACTTCCCTGCCCGTCACGCCCTCGCCGCGTGATATTACGACTGGCAGTGCCGCTTTCATCGACCGCGAGCGTCGTTTTTGCTAAACTAACATTACGCAGCGCGCTGCGATTAACGCTGCAGTTTTCGAGCCCGCCCGTGCCCACTTCGTCGCGCGATCTCCGTCTTGATTTCTTCCGTGGTCTTGCTCTGATATTTATATTCGTCGATCACATCCCGGAGAATATCCTCAGCTATTTTACCATCCAGGCAGTCGAATTCTTTGATGCAGCCGAGGTCTTCATATTCATCTCGGGTTACACCGCGGCGCTCGTCTATGGGCAGACGCTCGTCTCGCAAGGAGCGTTATATGCGACGGCGCGAATTCTCGGCCGTTCCTGGCAGCTTTACGTCGCTCACATTTTCTTGTTCGTCATGTTCACCGCCGAAGTGTCTTATACCGTCACGACCTTCAATAATCCAATGTACAACGATGAAATGCGGGTCGGCGATTTTCTCTACGAGCCGCACGTCGCGATCGTCAAGGCACTTCTCCTCGAGTTTCAGCCGACCTTTCTCGATATCCTGCCGCTCTATATTTCGCTTCTGGTGGTCTTCCCGATAGTCTTGCTCGGCTTGCGCTCGCGGCCGCTGACCGTCTTATTGCCGTCCTTCATGCTTTATCTCGTCGTCCAGGCCACCAACCTGTCGGTTCCGGCTTATCCGGAGGGTCACGTGTGGTATTTCAACCCTCTGGCCTGGCAGCTTCTGTTCATCACCGGAGCTGCGCTCGGTTTTCCTGGGCGGCACGAGCAGCGATGGTCGAGGTGGGCTCGGCCGGCATTGCCGCTAGCAGCGGTCGTTGTCGCGGCAGGGTTTGTCGTCAAGCTCAGCTGGACGATCCACGGAATTTGGGACCCGTTTCCCGGCCTCCTCCTCAAGGAGTTGTGGCCGGTGAACAAGAACAACTTGTCCCCGATCCGGGTCATCCCCTTCTTTGCCGCAGTCGCCGTCATTGCCATCGCGATGCCCGCCAATTCGGCTATTTTGCGTTCGCCGGCAGCGAAACCGCTGGTCCTGTGCGGTCAACAATCGCTGGAGATCTTCTGCCTCGGCATCCTGCTATCGGCACTCGGGCATTTCGTTCTTTCGGAATACGATTCAGCGATCAGCATCCAGCTCCTCGTTAATCTTGCGGGCATTCTCGTGATGTGCCTAACTGCGGGAATGTTGGATTGGTATAAAACCATGGGTCGAACGCAGGTACCGCGGTTCGCGGCTGCCCAATCCGGTCGTGGCAATCATCTCGGCAAATGAGGTGGCGTGTCTCGGCGGGCGGGTTGGGGCAGCTGGCACTGCTTGCGGCGGGGCTCGCCTTGACTGTTCCCCCAGCCTTCTCACCGGCCTTCGGCGGCGCGCTCCCCTGCGATGTGCCGGACGAGTTGATGCAAGTCGACGACAAGCTGCCGCATTTGGCCGAGCGGTTGCGCGCGGAGCAGCCCGTCAGGATCATCGCGATCGGTGGAGCGTCGACGACCGGGTTGGCGGCCGGGTCGTCGGATCTCGCCTACCCCCATCGTCTGCAGGAGATCCTCGCCCGCTGGTATCCTGCCTCTTCGATCACGGTTGTCAATCGCGGGGTTCCGCGCCAGACCGCCCGACAAATGCTGGAACGGTTCCCCACCGATGTCATACCAGAAGACCCGGTTCTGGTGATCTGGGAAACCGGCACCACCGATGCCGTGCGTGGGGTTGGGGTCGACGATTTTGCGGCGACACTGCAAACCGGCATAGACGAGCTCAAGGCGCACGGTATCGACATCATGCTCGTTGACCTGCAATTCTCGCACAGCACCACGACCGTCATTGACTTCGAGCAATATTTGAACGCGCTTCACCGGGTCGGTGACGTCAATGACTTGACTGTCTTTCCGCGCTTCGAAATGATGCGCTATTGGAGCGAGCAGAACGTGTTCAACTTCGACGGGGTCGCCAAAGACGAACGGGCCGGCCTCGCCGCTAAAGTTTACGAGTGCATCGCCGGCAAGCTCGCGGAAGCTATTCGAGTCGCGCTCCGATGACTGCGATTCCTGCCATCGGCCGTTTTGCTGCGGCACTCGCCATCGTCTTGGCCGCCGGGAGTCCCGCGTTTGCCGACAACACGGCGGCACCGATCCCGCCGCATTGCGCGGCCCCGCCGGCGCTTTTGGCGATCGAAGCCGCGCTGGACCGTACCTCATCCCGCATCCTGTCCGGGCAGCCGCTTACGATCGTCGCGATGGGCTCCTCTTCGACACTCGGGGTTGGGGCGAGCAGCCCGGCTTTCAGCTATCCGAGCCGCCTCGAGCAGGAATTGAGACAGCAATTTCCCGGCGTCGAGATCCGGGTCGTCAATCACGGTGTAGGCGGTCAGGACGTTCCGGAGGAATTGACCCGTCTCGGCCGGGACGTGATTGCCGAGCACCCGGATCTGGTGGTCTGGCAAGTCGGCACTAACGCGGTGCTCCGGCGTGACGATCTCTCGGCGGATGAACAGCTCATAAGCCGCGGCGTAGCCGCAATGAAAGAGAGCGGGATCGATATAGTCCTGATGGACCTCCAATACGCTCCGCGGGTGCTCGCGCGCCCGGCCTCGAACGAGATGGAGCGGCTGATCGCGGAAATTGCGAGACGCACTCAGGTCGGATTGTTTCGCCGATTTGAGATCATGAAGGAATGGGATCGTACCCAGCAGCTCGCGCCGGCTTCCACCATCGGTCCCGACGGGCTGCACATGACCGACGCGAGCTATGCCTGCCTGGCAAACCAGCTGGCCGAGGCTCTGGCGGCCGATTGGCGGTCGCACGCCAAGCTGGCGAAATCGCCGCAACGCAGTCCGGACACGGTCGCCGGCGTCAGGCGCCCGACGGGCGTGCAGCCCGCCGCGTCCTCGGGGTCGCACTAACCGCAACCGATATCGACAGCTCTTTAGATTAGGCGAACGCGCGGGTTGCCGAGTTCGCAGGGAATCTACCGTACTGCGGCAGAACGCCGCGGTGACGCAGCCTCTTCCAATAAACTGCGGCGGCTCGACGCCGATCAGCGCTGGGATCCAGGTCTTAACCTACATTTCTATTGGGTTTTTGTCCGATATAATATATGCTGCGGGCATAGCTCGGGTTGACCACAATATGTTGTCGATTCGCGGAACTTGGGCGCATGACCGGCTCCAGACGCCAACTGGGTGGCGGGTACTTCCGACCGTCGCGCCATTCGTACTCTCGCCACAAAGTGTTGGCATAATGGGTGCGGATTGAGTGGAGACGGCGCGCGAGGGGGTCCCGCGATGAGGCAGGGCGGAACCGGAATATTGCGGCTGGTTGGAAAACCGGGAGACCCATGTTGGGAGAACTCGACGTAACAAGGGTTTTACGTGAATTTACAACGAATTACACGTTCCAGCGAGACGTCCCCTCGGTTTCGTCGTTCTCTGGTATTGTCACGGGAAGCTTCGGGTTGAGCGCGGGGCATCGGTTGAGGTGAGACAATGAAATTCGATGACGGAATTTTTGGACTCTATTCAAGGTTGTACGAGAACCGGAGAGACGTCGAGCTCTCGCTTGAGGAATATCTCGGCAAGTGTTCCGATGACGCGTCTTATTACGCGGGCGCCGCCGAGCGCATGCTCAGCGCCATCGGCGAACCGGTAATGGTCGACACGAGCCAAGATTCGCGTCTTGGCCGCATTTTTATGAACCGAACGATCAAGGTCTATCCCGAATTCGCAGATTTCTTCGGGATGGAGGAGACGATCGAGCGTATCGTCGGCTTCTTCCGTCATGCGGCACAAGGCCTCGAGGAGCGTAAGCAAATTCTCTATTTGCTTGGTCCGGTCGGCGGCGGCAAATCCTCGCTCGCCGAACGCCTGAAGCAGCTTATGGAGAAAGAGCCGGTCTATGTCTTGAAGGCTGGCAAGGAAGTCAGTCCGGTTTTTGAAAGCCCGCTCGGCTTGTTCGATCCGGTGACCCTCGGCGACGAACTCGAAAAGCGTTATGGCGTCCCGCGGCGGCGTCTGACCGGCACCATTTCACCATGGGCAGTCAAACGTCTCGAAGAATTCGGCGGCGATATCACCAAATTCACGGTGGTTCGCATGCAGCCTTCGCGGCTGAAGCAGATCTGCATCTCCAAGACCGAGCCCGGCGACGAGAACAACCAAGACGTGTCGAGCCTTGTCGGCAAGGTCGATATCCGCAAGCTCGAATTCTTCAGCCAGAACGATCCCGACGCCTACTCCTATTCGGGCGGTCTTAACCGGACGACCCAAGGGCTCCTCGAATTTGTCGAGATGTTCAAGGCGCCGATCAAGATGCTGCATCCGCTGCTGACTTCGACGCAGGAAGGCAATTACGTCGGTTCCGAAAATATCGGCGGCATCCCCTATCAGGGGATTGTATTGGCGCACTCGAACGAAGCCGAATGGCAGAGCTTCAAAAACAATAAGAACAACGAGGCGTTCATCGATCGGATTTCGGTGATCAAAGTCCCGTACTGCCTGCGATCTACCGAAGAACGCAAGATTTATGAAAAACTCTTGCAGAATAGTGAGCTCGCCACCTCGCCTTGTGCGCCGTCGACCTTGGATATTCTCGCACGCTTCAGCGTGCTTTCCCGGCTGAAGTCGCATGAGAACTCGAACCTCTATTCGAAGATGCGGGTCTATGACGGCGAGAGCTTGAAGGACACCGATCCGCGCGCCAAGTCTGTCCAGGAATATCGCGATGCGGCCGGGGTTGACGAGGGAATGGACGGCATTTCTACCCGTTTTGCCTTCAAGGTGTTGTCGAGCACCTTCAACTTCGACACGCAGGAGGTGGCGGCCGATCCGGTCCATTTGATGTACGTGCTGGAGCAGGCGATCTGGCGCGAGCAGTTCCCTGACGATGCCGAAAAGAAATACCTGAACTTCATCAAGGCCGAGCTGGCGCCGCGCTACGCCGAGTTCATCGGCCACGAGATCCAAAAGGCTTACCTGGAATCCTACTCAGACTACGGTCAGAACCTGTTCGACCGGTATGTCGCCTATGCCGATGCGTGGATCGAGGATTCGGATTACAAGGACCCGGATACCGGTCAGCTGATGAATCGCGAGCTGTTGAACCAGGAGCTGTCAAAGATCGAAAAGCCGGCCGGGATCGCAAACCCCAAGGACTTCCGCAACGAGGTCGTGAAGTTCGCGTTGCGCGCGCGGGCCAACAATGCTGGGCGCAACCCGTCCTGGACCTCGTACGAAAAGTTGCGCGAGGTCATCGAGCGGCGCATGTTCTCGCAGGTTGAGGATCTGTTGCCGGTGATCAGCTTTGGCAGCAAGAAGGATACCGAGACGGAGAAGAAGCACGCCGATTTCCTCGATCGTATGGTGGCGCGCGGCTACACCGAGCGGCAAGTTCGGCGGTTGGTCGAGTGGTATATGCGGGTAAACAAGGCGGGGTAGGGGACCACGGTCCTCTCTCGGAGGTCAGGCTATGAACATCGTCGACCGTCGCCCGAACCCGAAGGGTAAAAGTCTCAGTAACCGTCAACGTTTCCTGGCGCGCGCCCGAGCCGAGGTAAAATCGGCGGTGCAGGAGGCATTGCGCAAGCGCAAGGTGGCCGATGTCGGCCACGGCGAAAAAGTGGCGATTCCGACCCGTGGGATTGCCGAGCCGAATTTTCATCACAGCCGCCGTACCGGGCGAACCGAACATGTCGTCCCCGGCAACAAGGAGTATATCAGAGGCGACGAGATTCCGCGGCCGACCGGCGGGGAAGGGCGCGGCGGCTCGCAGGGGAGCCCCGACGGGTCGGGCGAGGACGCGTTTGAATTCACGCTTTCGAAGGAAGAGTTCCTCGACATGTTTTTCGAGGACCTCGAACTCCCCGATCTCGTCAAAAAAAGCCTGAAGGAAACGTTCGCGGTCGATCTGCAACGGGCGGGTTACACCGTGACTGGCAGTCCCGCAAACCTCAGCATTCGGCGGACGATGCGCAACAGCATGGCGCGCCGGATATCGCTGAAACGGCCAAAACAATCGGACCTGGAGGCGCTGCGCGAGGCGATCGACAACGCACGCTCCCGCGGTGCTGACGAAGAGGCCGAAAGGCTGCTTCGCGAACTCGACCGGCTCGAGCACCGCAGTAAGATCATTCCTTACATCGATCCGATCGATGTGCGCTACAACCGCTTTGAGCGCGTTCCCCGCCCGAATACCGAGGCGGTGATGTTCTGCCTGATGGACGTGTCAGGATCGATGACAGAGGCGATGAAGGACCTCGCCAAGAGGTTCTTCATGCTGCTGCATGTGTTCCTGATCCGGCGCTACCGGCACGTCGATATCGTCTTCATCCGCCACACAAGCACCGCCGAAGAGGTCGATGAAGAGACGTTCTTTTACAGCCGGGAGACTGGCGGTACCGTAGTCTCGACCGCGCTCGAAAAAATGCTGGAGATCGCGCGGGCGAGATATCCCACCGACCGCTGGAACATCTACGCGGCTCAGGCCTCCGACGGCGACAATTATGGCGCAGACAGCGGACGCTGCGTTTCCTTGCTGGGTGGCGAGGTTCTTCCGCTTTGCCAGTATTTCGCCTACGTCGAAGTCGGTGACGGCATGGGAGGGAGCCTGACCGGACTGTCGCGAGACAGCGACCTATGGAGAGCCTACAACGAGGTGGCGCCGGTGCACCCCCATTTCGTGATGCGTCGGGTCAGCGACCCGTCGCAGATCTTCTCGGTGTTCCACGAATTGTTTGCAAAGGGGGGTATCCGTGCCTGACTCCTTCGCTTTGCGGCTCGAAACCGCCGCCCCGCTCTTCACCGGCCCGAATTGGGATTACGCCGGGCTGCGCCGGGTCTACGACGCCATCGAGCGGATCGCACTCGACGAGATCGGGCTCGACGTTTACCCGGTCCAAATCGAGGTGATCACGTCCGAGCAGATGCTCGATGCTTACGCGTCGGTCGGCTTGCCGCTGATGTATCGCCATTGGAGCTTCGGCAAGCGTTTCGCATATCACGAGACTCTCTATCGCAAGGGGCTGCAAGGTCTCGCTTACGAGATCGTCATCAACTCCAACCCGTGTATCTGCTACATCATGGAAGAAAATTCCATGACGATGCAGACCTTGGTCATGGCGCATGCCGCGTTCGGCCACAATCACTTCTTTAAGAACAACTATTTATTTCGGCAGTGGACCGACGCCAACGGCATTCTGGATTATCTCAGCTTCGCGCGCGATTACGTCCAGAAATGCGAGGAACGGCACGGGGCGGAGGCGGTGGAGCGCGTGCTCGATGCCGCGCACGCGCTGAAGGATCACGGTGTCAACCGCTACGCCCACCGCACGAAGCCAAATCTCGCCGAGGAGCGGCGGCGGGCGGAGGAGTGGCGCGCGCATTTCGAGGCGACGTACAACGATCTGTGGCGCACCGTGCCTGGCGCCGGAAAGGACAAGGAGGATAGCGGCGACGAGGAGGCGCGGCTCCAGGAAATCGAGCGCGAGCTTGGGCTTCCTGAAGAGAACCTGTTGTATCTGATCGAAAAACGAGCCCCCCGGCTCGAAGATTGGCAACGCGAGCTCGTGCGCATCGTCCGCTTGGTCTCTCAGTATTTCTATCCGCAGAAGCAGACGCAGATGATGAACGAGGGCTGCGCGACCTTCGTGCATTACGAGATTATGCGGCGGCTGCACGACAAGGGGCTGATCACCGAAGGATCGATGCTCGAATTTCTGCACTCGCATTCGAGCGTCGTATTCCAGCCGGACTTCGATGACCCGCGGTTCAGCGGCCTCAACCCTTATGCGCTGGGCTTCGCGATGATGAGCGATATCCGCCGCATCTGCGAAGAGCCGACCGAGGAGGACCGGGAGTGGTTTCCCGACATAGCCGGCTCGGGAGACGGTTTTGGCGTCTTGCGTCACGCGTGGGCGAATTACCGCGACGAAAGCTTCGTCCTGCAGCATCTCAGCCCAGCAATGATCCGCCGGTTCCGGCTATTCCATGTCTCGGACGACAGCACAAAACCGGCATTGCGCGTCGAGGCGATCCATGACGATGTCGGGTATCGAAAAATTCGCAGCGCTCTCTCTCGGCAATATGATCTGTCCCGGCGCGAGCCCGATATTCAGGTGGTCGATGTCGATCTCAGAGGTGATCGCTGCCTCATTCTTGCGCATTATGTGCACAACGGCGTGCTGCTCGAAGAACAGAGCTGCCGCGCCGTGATCCGCCATACGGCAACGTTGTGGGGTTATTCGGTCAAGCTGCTCGAAATCGACGCCGCGACCGACAAGACCCTCAAGACCTACGAGGTGGCACCGCCCGGCTGACCCGGGCAGCTCGGGAGCGCAAGCTCACTCTCCCGAGCTGCGGCCATGCGCGATGGTGGTTCTCGGCATCGAAACCAGCTGTGACGAGAGCGCAGCAGCGTTGGTGGCCCTTACGCCGGCCGGCCCGAAGATTCTTTCCAATTTGATCCACTCCCAGCTCGCGGAGCATATGCCCTATGGCGGCGTCGTGCCCGAGATTGCCGCGCGCGCTCATATCGACCACCTCGATCCGCTGATATCACGCGCACTCGCCGAAGCCGGCGTCACGTTCCGAGAGGTCGACGGGGTAGCTGCTGCGGCGGGCCCGGGCTTGATCGGAGGCCTGATTGTCGGCTCGACAATGGCGAAGGGGTTAGCTTGGGCCGCCGATAAGCCGTTTCTAGCTGTCAACCATCTGGAGGCCCACGCCCTAGCGGTCCGCGTGACCCAGGAGGTACGATTCCCGTATCTGTTGCTACTCGTTTCGGGTGGGCACTGTCAGCTCCTCGTCTGCTCCGGAGTCGGCCGCTACACCCGCCTCGGGACAACGCTCGACGATGCCGCTGGCGAGGCATTCGACAAGGCAGCAAAGCTGATCGGGCTCGGCTATCCCGGAGGGCCTGCCATCGAAGCGGCGGCGCAGGGCGGAGACCCGTACCGCTTCACCTTGCCGCGCCCGATGAAAGGCAGGCCGGGTTGCGATTTCTCATTCTCCGGCTTGAAGACGGCAGTGCGCCAGATCACTGCCGCGAGCGGCAGCCTCGATCTCCGCGACCAGAAGGATCTCGCGGCTTCGGTTGAGCTCGCGATCTGCGAAGCGCTGACCGATCGGACCGCGAACGCGGTCGCGTGGTTCCGCCGCAAATACCCGAACGGACATTCGCTGGTGGTTGGCGGTGGCGTTGCCGCCAACAAGAGGCTGCGAAGAGGTCTTACGGGCCTCGCCGATGATACCGGCTTGCGTTTTGTTGCGCCGCCCCCGGCATTGTGCACCGATAATGGAGCAATAATCGCCTGGGCCGGAATCGAGCGGCTTCGACTCGGCCTCGTCGACGGTCTCGATGCACCGCTTAGGCCGCGATGGCCCCTCGACACTGACGCGCCGCCTCGTCCCGGAGCAGGCGTGAAGGGGTGAGCAGTTGGCCTCGAGCGTGATCCGGTGAGACGTCTAGCGATCATCGGGGGTGGGGCCTGGGGAACGGCGCTCGCCATGGTTGCTCGTCGCGCCGGCTCGATTCCGAGATTGTGGGCCCGAGACCCGGGAGTCGTTGCGACGATCAATCAGCGTCATCAGAACCCACCGTTCTTGCCAGGCGTGATCCTCGACCCCGACATCACGGCAACCACCGACATGGCGTTCGCGACAGAGGGGTCGGAAGCGGCACTACTTGTCGTGCCGGCGCAATTCCTGCGCGGCGTAATTCAGGTGCTCGGGTCTCACCTCCCCCACGGGCTCCCTTTGCTGCTCTGCGCTAAAGGGATCGAGACCAGCTCGCTGAAAACGATGTCGGAAGTCGCCGCAGAAATTCTGCCCGCCTCTCCTTCGGCGGTGCTCTCGGGGCCGACCTTTGCTGCCGAGGTCGCGCGAGAGTTGCCGACAGCGGTCACGATTGCGAGCGGCGACGCGTCGCTCGGTCTCGCCTTCATTGAAGCTCTTGGAAGCAGTCGGTTCCGCCCCTATCTGTCGCAGGACCCGGTCGGCGCCGAAATTGGCGGCGCGGTCAAGAACGTCCTCGCGATTGCGTGCGGCATCGTCGTCGGGCGCAATCTCGGCGACAACGCTCGAGCATCGCTGATCACCCGCGGGCTGGCGGAGATGATCCGGCTCGGGGTAGCCAAGGGCGGTCGAGCCGAGACCTTTCGTGGCCTCTCCGGACTGGGGGATCTCGTACTGACCTGCAGTTCTGCCCAATCGCGCAATTATGGGCTCGGCCTCGCGCTCGGCCGCGAACAGACCCTCGAGGCTGCGCTCCGCGGCAGTCGCTCGATCGTCGAGGGCGTGGCCACGGCTGCGTCAATCGCGCGAGTGGCGGAACGGCTCGGCATCGAGATGCCGATCGCGGCGGGAGTTGATGCGTTGCTTCACCGCGGTGAAGCGGTGGACGCCGTTATCGATCTGCTGTTGCGGCGGCCCTACCGGGCCGAATAGGGAATCCGGGCGACGAGCCGTCGGCCGCCAACCGGGTCGGAGGGAGGAAAAGACTTTTCTGGACCGGCTGAAAGCCAATATCATTGGGGAGCGAGCAATCCACCAGCTCGGACCGAAATGAGCGACAACGGAAGACGCGGCGAGGAAGGACCGGGAACCGGTGTTGTCGTCAAGACAAAGCCGAAGACGAAGAAGCCGTCCATGTACAAGGTCCTAATGTTAAATGACGACTACACTCCGATGGAATTCGTCGTTCACATTCTCGAACGGTTCTTCAACAAGAACCGTCAGGAGGCGACCCGCATCATGATGCATGTGCATCGCCGCGGTGTCGGTATCTGCGGCGTCTACACCTACGAGGTCGCGGAAACCAAGGTAACCCAAGTTATGGATTTCGCCCGGCAGCACCAGCATCCGCTGCAGTGTACGCTGGAAAAGGACTAGGCCAAGGAAGGACAGGCGGGCGTGCTGTCACGCAATCTCGAAAAGTCGCTGCATCGGGCTCTCGCCCACGCCAATGAGCGTCGGCACGAATATGCCACACTCGAACATCTGCTGCTGGCGCTCACCGAGGATCAGGACGCGGTTGCCGTTCTGCGCGCGTGCAGCGTCGACCTCGACCGTTTGCGCCGCGAGGTGCTGAACTACGTCGATAACGAACTTGCCAACCTTGTCGCGGCCCACAGCGACGACGCGAAGCCGACGGCAAGCTTCCAGCGCGTGCTGCAACGCGCTGCAATTCACGTCCAATCGTCGGGCCGCGAGGAGGTGACCGGCGCAAACGTGTTGGTCGCGATGTTCGCCGAGCGGGAAAGCCACGCTGTTTATTTCCTGCAAGAACAGGACATGACCCGGTTCGATGCCGTCAATTACATTTCCCATGGAATCGCCAAGGCGCCCGGGCGGTCAGAGACGCGCCGTGTTCAGGGTGCCGATGAGGATGACCGTAGCGAAAAGTCGCAGAAGCGCAACCATGACGCCCTAGACGCCTATTGCGTCAACCTCAACAAAAAGGCCAAGGGCGGCAAGATCGACCCCCTGATCGGCCGTGAAGCCGAAGTCGACCGCACAATCCAAATCCTGTGCCGCCGGGCCAAGAACAACCCGCTTTATGTCGGCGACCCCGGAGTTGGCAAGACGGCGATCGCGGAGGGTTTGGCGCGCCGCATCGTGCAGCGCGAGGTCCCCGAAGTCCTGCTGAACGCGACGATCTACGCGCTCGACATGGGGGCGTTGCTGGCAGGCACCCGGTACCGCGGGGATTTCGAGGAGCGCCTCAAGGCGGTCTTGTCCGAGCTCGAGGCGCAGCCCGGAGCGATTCTGTTCATCGACGAGATTCACACCGTAATCGGGGCCGGGGCGACGAGCGGCGGGGCGATGGACGCCTCCAACCTGCTGAAGCCGGCGCTGGCCGGCGGCGTCATCCGCTGCATCGGCTCCACCACCTATAAGGAATACCGCAACTATTTCGAGAAGGACCGCGCACTGGTCCGCCGTTTTCAGAAAATCGACGTCAACGAGCCGACCGTCGAGGACTCGGTCAAGATCCTGCGCGGCCTGAAGCCTTATTACGAACGGCACCACAAGGTGCGCTACACGAGCGAAGCATTGCGGGCAGCGGTCGAGCTGTCGCACCGTTATATCGGCGATCGCAAATTGCCGGACAAAGCGATCGACGTCATCGACGAGACCGGTGCCGCCCAAATGCTCGTGCCGGAAAACCGGCGTCGCAAGACCATAACCGCGCGAGAAGTCGAAGCGGTCATCGCGACGATGGCGCGTATCCCGCCGAAAAGCGTCTCGCGCGACGATCGCGAGGTGCTGAAAAACCTTCAGCGCGACCTGAAGACCATGGTTTTTGGCCAGGATCCGGCGATAGGCGCTCTGGTCTCGGCCATCAAGTTGG
>Ga0209526_10001115_pt1 | contig 17705 bp, 17 predicted proteins | sample JacPinW_OM2H0_M1_FD_188566 | JGI IMG/M metagenome (GOLD analysis project Ga0209526, IMG submission 188566) | Forest soil microbial communities from Algoma, Ontario, Canada - Jack Pine, Ontario site 1_JW_OM2H0_M1 (SPAdes) (version 2) | ecosystem: Environmental > Terrestrial > Soil > Boreal... | reverse complement strand
TCGCTGGCCGTCCAACCCATCACGTCGCGAAGCAGCAGGATAGCCCGCTGCCGGGGCGGTAGGTGCTGGATCGTCGCGACGAAGGCGAGCTGCACCGCCTCACGCATCTCATAACGCGCTTCTGGACTCGGCGCAGTGTCAGCAATGCCTTCAAGCGCCTTGTCCGGGTAAGGTTCAAGCCAGGCAACCTCAGTGGCTGGCTCGCCGTCGGGCGGTTGGTCGGAGGGCGGGCCGTGCATCTCCGGAAGTACTCGGCGTGTGTTCACCCGGCTGGCGATGGCATTAAGGCATGCGTTAGTGGCAATTCGATAAAGCCAGCCGCGGAAGGAGGCCCGTCCTTCGAAGCCGTTGAGTCCACGCCAAGCGCGCAGGAACGTCTCCTGGACGAGGTCCTCGGCGTCGTGAAGCGAGCCGAGCATACGGTAGCAGTGGAGTCGCAGCTCACGCCGGTAGGGCTCGGCGAGTTGCTGAAACGCGTCCCGGTCGCCCTTTTTGGCAGGGTCCAGAAGCCGCGATGGCTCCGGTATATCGAGCATGTTAACGTTAGGCTGAGTCACCGCGAAACACGGCCGCGTGACGACGCGCAAATTCTGCGAATGTAGTGGGTTGGATCACCAACTCTTTGTAGGTGGAAAGATTCAATTTCATTTTTTCGCTGCGAAAATCAACGCGATGAGACGGCCCACCGGTCTTGTGGCAACGTACGCCAGCGACGCAACGCAAAGGATCACCAGCAGAGCGCGTAGATACGTCGCGGCCGGCATCGAAAGCCCAACCCCGGTACCAATTGCGATGTAGGCTGCCAGACACGCCGGACACTTTGGCAACAGCACCAGGATGCCGCTCGGTACCGCCCATCTAGCAATCTCGGCACAACGCCGAACGAACGTCGGCGGCCGCGGATCATCATCCGCGGTCCGCACCACGACCACCTGAGGGTCAGAGTCGCTTGATCCGCCTTCGCAGCAACGATGAGCAATCACGGCTGGTTGTCGTCCGAGTACCGATCGTGGTGGCGAATCCAAGCCGTCGTAAAGGGCAATGCGCCTTCATCACGGCCCTTCGGCACGAGGTCGAGGTAACTATAGGCGCCGATCAAAAATTCCGGTCCGCGCGCGTAGCTGGAATAGGTGTGGAAGACATCGCCAGTTTCGTTCTTATAGAACACGCTGATTCCGGGGGCCTCCTCTCGCGGGAATCCGCTGGTATCGTAATTGTAGTAGTTACCGTTCGCCATTTCTTCGTTTGTAAACGACACGCCATAGTCGTGGTTAAAGTCGTTCCCGTACGCTGAGACCCATTTGAACCGCCAACCCATCCGCTGCTTGAACGCTTCAATCTGGGGCAGGCGCGCCCGCGAAACCACGGCCAGTGTGACGTCGCGATGCGCCAGGTGTACGATATTGCCATCGAAGTTATCGGCCACTAACGAGCAGGTCTGGCAACCTTCCTCCCACTCCGGACCAAACATGAAGTGGTACACGATTAACTGGCTTCTGCCGTTGAAGAGGTCGGCGAGGGTCTCCTTCCCATCCGGCCCGTCGAAGACGTATTCCTTCCCTACCCTGACCCAAGGCAGTTTACGTTTTTCAGCGCTCAACTGATCGCCTAGCCGGGTAAACTCCTTCTCCTTCTTCAGAAGCTCTATGCGTTTTGCCGCCCACTTTTCTGGCGACACAATTTCATGGTCCAATGTGTCTTTTTGTTCTTCGAATGTTTTTGTCTGTTTGCTCATAACTACCTTTTCGTTGGGTCACTGTGTTTCATTGATATGCACCTTCAAAGATGAAGACCGCGGACCGGGCCGAAACTCATCGGTCACCCCATCGATTTTTGGGGAAATGCAGGAGACCGGCCAATGGATTGCGAAATCTCGATCGAAGAGTCCCTATGAATCACGGGTACTCGGTGACTATTCGCATCTTTTGCAGTCATACATTTCTTCAATGACACGACGAATGAGCGAGCAGACTCAGGACGCGCAAAAGAGAAATCTTGTGGTCCACAGGGGCAGACTACTAGATGTGACCCGTTTCGCTTTCATCAAGGGCTAACGATCCGTACGGCCCCAGGAAGCTTGTATCGGGCGGAACGGCTCGAAAAGACGGCCTCCAACATTCCAGCTTCTAAATTCTAGATTCTGGACTCATACCGTGCTCCAATAAATCGCGTAGGTAACTATCCAAAATCCGAGCCAGAGCGCTGCCGTAAGGCGTCGATGATTCCTAATCCAGCGTTTAAGGAATAATCCCAGCATGGTCGGAACCACCCAACTGAGCGCCAATCGCTCAAATCGTGCCGGAATGCTGATGAGCCAAAATGTGACGGGCGCAGTAACGGATGGCGCAAGCACCGCATAGACCTTGTACGGAATACCAGTACCTAACGTATAGAATATTCCAGACACGCCGTAAGCGCGATAATCCTCTTGGACTTTCTCAAACATTTTCGTTCGCACAAAAGGCACGGCAGCCACGGCGGAACGAGCTGACTCAGGGCGCCAGAGCGCCCACGTATACATGCAGATGCCCCCAACTACCGCCCCTGCGAGAATCGCACCTAGAATTTTGATCCCACCCCGAGCCCTAGCCAGCGACGCCCAACTGAGAACAAGATCCGGGATAATGAAAAAAAGTGTTCCCTCGGCAAAACCCCAGAGAAACCCGAGCCAGGACGGAGGGCACCACAACCCGGAAGAGGTTTTGATTGGTTGGACCATATTATCGCATAGCGCTGCCCTTATTTTAGCGCGCCTCGCGAACTGTTTGATTCAGGTTTTCGACATCCTGTTTCAACTGATTCATGAGCTCGTTGCAGCGACTCGAGTTTGCCGCAGAATTGAAGATCAACTGCTTGGATTCCCGGTGCCAATCGGCTTGGTTTTGTTCCAGAAAATCAAGCAACCGGATCGTGTGATTGCTAATGCTGGACGCGTTGTTGGTCGCGATATCGATACCGTCCCGCGTTTTTGCCGCGATCAACGCAGTAATCTTTTCCGCCAGGATTTCATCCAGGCCAGCAGTCTTCAATTCACCAATCAGCGTTTTCTCTGCACGCTTTTGATCATCCAATGTTTTCTGACCGGCGCTGCGGAGTTTCTCCACGACTTGCCGAACCGCCTGAAGATCCGCTTTAGTGTTGGCTGCGGCCAAAGGAGTGAAAAGTTCGGTTCCGAGCTTGGTTTCGGCTTCGTAAGCCGGCGTGCTGGCTCTTCCCAAAGCAACTAATCCATCGTACAACGCCCGCTCAATTTTTCGTTGGTCGTCGGGCAAGGAATTCGGATTCACGTTCAGCAAACCGAGATAGCTCTCCGGCTGATTCGGATGCAGCACGATCTTTTGCGGGGTGGGCGCCGGCTTCGGCCATAACTGAAGCTTGCCGCTAAGCAGCGCTGGAATCAGACCGGGGTTGCGCACCGCCAATCCGCCAACAAAAAATACCGAAACCATGAGGAGCAATAAGGCTCCAAGTCCCAGAAAGTTCCAAATCTTGCCGCCCTTTCGCGTACCCGGCCGATAAAAATTTTCCTCTCCCATCTCTAGTGTACCGTCTCTAAAATCGAGTGAGCAAAAAGCCAAGTAACCGAATAAGTCCACCAGATCATCAACGATCTCACTGGGTAGCTTGAATCGCGGTCAAAGCAATCGTGTAGAGAATGTCATCAACGAGGGCGCCGCGCGACAGATCGTTCACCGGTCTTTTCATTCCCTGCAACATCGGTCCAATACTAATCACATTTGCACTGCGCTGGACCGCTTTGTAAGTGGTGTTGCCGGTGTTGAGGTCTGGAAAGATAAAGACGGTGGCGCGGCCGGCGACCGGGCTATCGGGCGCCTTCGCTTTCGCAACATCTGGCATGAACGCAGCGTCATATTGGAGCGGGCCGTCGATTAGCAAGTCGGGCCGCCGGGATTTCGCCAGCTTGGTCGCCTCACGCACCTTTTCCACATCCACGCCGGAACCCGATTCACCTGTCGAATAGCTGATCATGGCCACACGCGGAGATATTCCGAACGCAGCCGCTGAATCGGCACTCTGAATCGCAATATCGGCCAAGGTCTCAGCGTCAGGATCCGGAATGACCGCGCAATCCCCGTAAACCAAGACCTGGTCCGGTAAGCACATGAACAAGATTGACGACACCGCTTTGGCATTTGGGCGAGTCTTAATGATTTGTAAGGCAGGTCGAATCGTGTTGGCAGTGGAGTGGATAGCGCCAGACACCAATCCATCAACCTCTCCTTGGGCCAACATCATCGTTCCGAATACGACGTTGTCTTCAAGCTGGCTGGCTGCCATCTCCAGCGAAAGTCCCTTGCTTTTCCTCAGCTCGAACAACGGCAGAACATATTTTGAGCGAGCTAAAGCCGGATCGAGAATCTCGAGTTCCCCGGGTAGCTCCACATCCTGGCTTCTGGCGACCGCCTCGATTTCTTCGGGAACCCCTAGTAAGACGCACCGGGCAATCCCACGTCTCGTACAAATGGCCGCCGCCTTTATGGTGCGCGGTTCCACGCCTTCTGGCAGAACGATTCGTTTATTCGCCGCCCGCGCCTTTTCCGTGAGCTGATGAAGAAACGCAGCCGGCGACATGCGAAATTCCAACGTCGTTTTCGCTCGGGATATCAGCCAATCGATATTGACGTGCTGTGCCACATGATCCATTGCGTGCCGAATTCTGGCGAGATCGTCGATCGGCACTTCCGGACTCATCTGGTAGAGCTTAGTTGCCGTCGAATAGCTATTCGTGGCGACGCGGAACAGCGGGAGCCCGGTTGCGAGCGCGGCTCGACAAAAATCGAGAATTCGGTCGTCCACCTCGGTCTCACCCGTCAGGATCAGGCCTGCCAGCGGCACCCGACTTAGCACAGCCATCGAAACTGCGAGTATGATGTCACTCCGGTCGGCCGGCGTCATCAGCATGGCGCCTGGCGTTAGGGTATGCAGGAGATTTGGAACAGTCCGCGCTAACATTGACGTTGATTTCACCCTTCGGCTCTGCATTTCGCCCGCGTGGATCACGGTCGCGTCAAGATGCCGCTGAACATCGATTGCCCGACAAAAAGTGAGCGACTCATTGGAAGGGATCACCCCGATCAATTGCAAATTTCCCCGCCGAAAAAGACGGCTATCGCGTAGGTAATTTGATATCCCATCGCGAGCCTCGCTTGGGTAGCGATTGACAATCAAACCGACGATCTTATCCAGGCCGCCGTAAATCTTTGCCGCGTACTCGATCTGGTCATCCAGATCGGTAATCGACTTCTCCGCCATTCCAACCACCAAAATGACTTGCCCGTTCAGTGTCTTGACCAGTTCCTGATTCAAACTCCCCCGATAGGAATCATCCATTGACGGCAGAAGGCCTTCGACCACGACGATATCTGCGTCCTGGGTCGATTTCTCATAGGTCGCAATAACCTTTCCGAGAAGTTCATCAAGGCGACCACTCGAGATGAGTTTGGTTGCCTCTGCTAACGGAAGCGGGTCCGGGGGCGTAAGCGTCGTCGTGGACCGCAAAAAATGGGTGGAGCGCTCCGGCCGGGATTCGTTGCCAGTGTCCTCACTGATTGGCTTGTAGAACGAGACCCGAACGCCACGGCGATCAAGGGCCACGACCAAGCCAAGCGCAACAGTAGTTAAGCCCTGGCCTCGACCGGCGGGAGCAAGAAAGAACGCGGATTTCATGGCCAGTGAAATATGGCAGATGCCAAATGACAGATCACAAATTCAAACAATGAGAGCGCAAACGGAAAAATTCGCATCTGAGCCGCAGCCTTTGTCATCTGTCATCCGCTTTAGCGTCTCAGCGCCAAAGCGGCGGTTTGCCGAGCAATCATCAGTTCTTCGTTTGTCGGGACAACAAAACAAGCCAATCCCGTTTCCTCCGTGATCCGCCCGTTGCTTTCTCGGCCATGTTGCTGATTCCAGGTCTCGTTGATCTCCGGCCGGAGAATTTGTAAGTGCTTTAGCGTTCGCGCCCGAATGATTGCGCTGTTCTCGCCGATCCCGCCCGTGAAGATAAGCCCGTCAATCCTTTGCAAACCGGCCGCCAATCCGAGCAGCGCACGGGCGAGCCGGTAGCAGAAAAGATCAACCGCAAGATGGGCCCGATCGTTCCCGGAGTCGATTGCCTGGAGAATCGATCGCATGTCCTGGCTCACCCCGGAGACACCAAGAAGACCGCTTTTCCGGGTCAGAATATCAGTGATCGCTCCTAGGCTAAATCCCTCTCGTTCCTGCAAGAAAAGGTGAAGACTCGGGTCGACATCTCCGCTGCGCGTCCCCATGACCACGCCCTCCAGTGGAGTCAATCCCATGGTAGTATCCACGCTTTTGCCCTGTTTCACGGCGGTGGCGCTGCAGCCATTGCCTAAGTGGGCAGTCAGAACCTGGAGTTCGGTCAGGGGCCGGCCAAGCCGTCTTGCCAGTTCCTGAGTTATATACTGGTTGCTTGTCCCGTGAAATCCGTACCGGCGGATGCGATGCTTCGAGTAGAATTCCGGCGGAATCGCATAATGGAACGCGTGCGGTGGAAGCGTTTGGTGGAAAGCGGTGTCAAACACGGCGACCTGGGGCTTCTGGGGAAATAGCTCCGATGCGACGCGGATGCCCTGAGCACCCGGCGGGTTGTGGAGGGGCGCCAAGTCACTCAATTCCTCGATCCGCTTAATCACTTCGTCGTCGACAATCACCGCGTCCCGAAAATACTCGCCGCCGTGAACGATGCGGTGACCGAGCGCGTCGACCTCGTGAGGCACCAAAGCCAAGATGTGATCGACCACCCGACGCAAGGCCGCTCGATGATCCGCATTTGGCAGAGGTTCTCCAATCTTTTCGGCACCGTTGGCGCTGAAGTTCAGTGAAGCTTCCTTCGTTCCTAAGCGCTCCGCGATCCCACTTGCAATCACGGATTCCGATTGAACATCCAGAAGCGAGAACTTCAGCGATGAACTACCACTGTTGATAACGAGAATGTGGTGCACACCGGTTGTCACGGTGACCATAATAGGTGAAGGGAGAGGTCGCGAAAAGCTCCAGCTTAAGGACCCGGCTCATTAGATGGATGCGCCGGACCGCCGGCCGAACGTTGCTCCTCCAGCACGGTTAGTCTGCTTACCCGCAAGTCTTCCACGTCAAGCTGATCGATCTTGAGATGGCCCAGATGAACTCGCTTTACCAGCAGTTCCCGAATAATCAGACGCCCGATGACAAAGAAGCCGACCGCCAACGCCCCGACCGCTAACGTACCCATTGCTACAGCGGCCGTCGCCTTGGCCCCCGCGGCTTCCGCGATTGTAGCGCGAGATCTTGCTGCCTCGGTACCTGCCAGCAAAGCGGCGACCTTGGCACCGTAGCTCCCATTTGCTCGACAATTCATATCGGGTATTCGAAACCACCGCATTCGTTTCATGGGCACCAGCTTGCCACGAATCGGCGCCGGCGTGCAATGACGCCCGACGGTTCAAAGCCCAAATAGCATCAGTTTGCTGCGCTAGCCGGTGTAGCTAGGCCGCGTCTCGAGAAATTCAGCGTAATGTCTCATTGCCGCCTGGGCGATAAGTTCCGCCGTCCGAACGAAACCCAATCTTCCGGTATTGAGTACGACGTCGTAGAGCAATGGGTCATCGACATCGGCATCGAAATAGCGTCGGAGGTAGCGACGTCGTGCATGATCCGCCTCCTTGATCATTTTAGCTGCGTTCTCTTCCGTGAGATTATAATAGCGACTGGCATGCTGAATCCGGTTCTCTAACGGCGCAACCAAGCGAACATGGAAAACAAACGGCAGACGGCTCGTAATAGCTTCCGCCCCACGGCCTACCAGAATCGCACGACCTAAACTCGCCAGGCGAAGAATCGTTTTCGTTGTGTGTTGGACGAGAGTCCACTGGGTCGGATGAAGACCGAGCAATTCCTCGACGATCGCCTCGACTGGCAACCGCGCATCTTCGACCACGAATCGTTCTAAGTTCTGTGGAAGTTCATGATCGGATAAAACTTGTTTCGCCAAGTTCCTATCAAAGACCATCCAGCCGGCCGGGTTACCGGATGACTTCGAAGCCGCATTCAACTGCTCAACTAACATCTGCGCGATGGTAACCGCTCCCGACCCCGTCTCGCGAGAGATGGTGATTGACGGTTGCTGCGTCTGATAGGCTTTTTCCTGGGCAGCTGCCTGCGATGAAAGGTAGCTGCTAAATGCTTGCAAAGGTGCACCTCGCATAAAATTGCCTTTCTACTTTTTACCTGAACGACCATTATCGTTCTGATCGCCCAATTTTGCTATCGGCTATGCTCGCTTAACGGATTGAAGCTTCACGGCAAACTCTTCAACTCGCGGCTTTGCCGTCCGTTCGTAATCACTATAGGCCAGCCGTATGGCGTCGGTGTGAGTACCAGCTTCGAAAACGATGTAATCCTCATTGGTCAAATTGCTGTCGACATAGGTCGGTACTCCATAAAGGTCGCCAAATGGAGGCATCGTACCAGGCGCACAGTCGGGAAACAGATCTTTGAATTCTGCTTCGCTTTCCAGTGAAGCAGGTTTTCCGGTTAACTTCTCAAGTTTTTCGAGATCCACTCGACTATCCGCTGGCAACACAGTCATCAAGTGCTCGCCTCCCGATTTTACCATGACCACCTTGGCATGGTGACGACCCTTGATATGCTCTGCCGCCGCAATGGTTTGAGCGGTAAAGGCTTCTGGATGATGCAGTATTTCGTAGCCGACTTCTTTTTCGTTCAAATAGTTAATCAGTTTGTTCGGTATTTCCATGACACACCTCCATCGTACTTTTTTAAGCTATACCCACTGCGTCGGACCGCCAACTGTCCTCGATGATCTTTCCGGCTAAATCGATCAACCAACTGGCCGGCCCACATTCCTTTTGTTCCCAGAAGGTGAGAAGTCTTCGGGCGACCGTCCGAGACCGAAAGTTTGACGTACCACGAACTTAACGGACTGTCGGCCTATGGCTTTGCTCGACTTCATTCTTGGGCGCCCTCTGGCCTCCAGCGAAGATCAACAAGAACGCATCGGATCGTTCGCCGGAGTTTCCGTTTTTGGATTGGACGCCCTCAGCTCCGCTGCTTACGGGCCGGAGGCGGCTCTTACCATCTTGATCCCGCTCGGACTGGCCGGAGTCGGCTTAGGAATTCCGATTACCGTCGCGGTTTCTGCCATCCTCGTCATCGTTTATTTTAGCTATCGCCAAACTATCGCCGCCTATCCTCAAGGCGCCGGGTCCTATACCGTTGCAAAACAGAATCTAGGAAAACACGCAGGATTGGGCGCCGCCGTGGCGTTGATGGTTGATTACACGCTCAACGTAGCGGTGGGGATTTCGGCGGGAATCGGTGCCTTAGTTTCCGCCTTCCCAGCCTTGCAACCGCATACCCTGGTTCTCTGCTTGACCGTGCTCGCTCTATTAGCGTTCATGAATTTACGTGGATTGCGCGAGGCCGGGCTGGCCTTCATGCCGCCTACCTATCTCTTCATCGGCTGTCTAATGCTCGTCTGTCTGATCGGGATTGTTAAAACGATCTTGAGCGGTGGCCATCCACAACCGCTGGCCGAGCTGCCCTCCCCACCCCCACCACAGACAACCATTAGCCTGTGGCTCTTCCTGAAGGCCTTCGCCGCGGGTTGCACCGCTATGACCGGTGTCGAGGCGGTCAGCAACGGCGTTCCGGTATTCAAAGAACCGGCGGTGAAATCGGCTCGATTGACTCTGACCTTTATCGTAGCGATCCTGATCATCCTGCTGCTCGGGATCGCTTACCTGGTATCTGCGTATCAAATTACCGCCACCGAACCAGGCTCCGCCAATTACCAAAGCATTCTTTCCCTGGTTACCGCTGCAGTTGCTGGACGCGGCGTTTTTTACTACGTTACGATGGTCGCAGTCCTGCTCGTACTCTGCTTGTCGGCGAACACCTCCTTCGCGGATTTTCCGCGCGTTTGCCGGACGGTTTCGATCGATGGATTTCTACCGTCCTCATTCGGAGTTCGCGGCCGTCGCCTGGTCTACACCCAGGGCATTGTCCTGCTCACTGCACTAGCCGGAATACTGCTTTTCGTATTCAACGGAGTCACTGATCGACTCATCCCTTTGTTCGCGGTTGGCGCCTTTTTGGCGTTTACGCTCTCTCAAGCGGGAATGGTTATGCATTGGCTAAAGTCGCAGGAACCAAACGCGTACTTGAGCGCGATCATCAACGGCGTTGGCGCGTTTGCGACCGGCGTAACACTCCTCATTGTGATCGTAACGAAATTCGCCGAGGGAGCCTGGATCGTCTTGATTGTGCTTCCCCTGTTGTTTCTGATCATGCAGGCGATCGAGTGGCACTACCGTGATGTGGCCGAGGAGATTGCTATCTCGGGGCCAATCTCGCTGCGCGAACCGAGCCCGTTAATCGCGGTCGTACCGCTCGATCATCTCAACTCAGTATCGGCTCGAGCGCTCCAAACAGCGTTTGCTGTCACCAAAAAAGTGCATGTGGTTCATGTCGAACATGAGGATAGTGAAGAAGATTTTGCGGGCGATTGGAATAAATACGTCAAGCCGGCAATCAAACAGAGCCGCTTACCTGCGCCCGAAGTTGTCGTTTTGAAATCGCCCTATCGGCAAGTAGTCGCTCCGACTTTGGATTATATCTGGAAGTTGGAGCGAGAGAATCCGGACAATTCAATCGTCGTTCTGATCCCGCAATTGGTCGAGTCGCATTGGTATTACAGCTTTTTGCATAATCAGCGAGCGGCAATTTTACGTACCGTATTGTTGTTGAAGGGGCGAAACCGGATTCTGATCATGGATGTGCCGTGGCATCTGAATTGTCAGTTAAAGGTCCGTGGGCGTCATCGCATGGAACCTTGGGACCGGGCCCCGGCTTGGCTGGATCGCTAACGCGAATAGCCGATAGCGGATGAGAACGCCGGTAGCGCGGTGAGAAGTGAGAAGTGTGATTGGTGACAAGGGGCAACGGATTAGGGGCGCGCAACAAGTACTTCGCCTGGCTTTCCTTGCTCGATCAAACAAGGCAAGTTTGTTTTGTTTTGCTTTTCACCAATCACCAGTCACTTCTCCCGCCGCTCACGGCGTTTTCGACGCGGAGGGAGAAGCGGAACCTTCTGCGACGTTAAACTGGAAGCCTGCATCAACGGCGGATTGGGTGAACTGTTTCCCGAGCGCAACGGCCTCGTCGAGGATTTTTCTGTCCTTAAATGCGCGACCCTGCCCCTTAAATGACCAGTCCGCGCGGTTTTTCTCGAGGAAATCGCAATAGGCCGTGGAGGCGTCTCCGAATTTAATCGCGTTATCCGCTTTCTGAATCTTATCGGGAACATTTGTCTTGTTGGCAAGAGCGCTGGCCACCTGCGCATCCATCGGAGGCTTAACTCCGGCCCCTTGTAGAGGAACGGTGATATCCTTTTCGAATGATTGGAGAGAGTTTAAATCTCTGGTGGCCGTGGTTTTCAAAGAATCAGCGGCCGCTCGGATCTTGTCGAAGTCTTCTTTGCTTTGCGCCGACGAAACATTTTGCAAAATGATAGGTCCGGCGGTGGCTTTGGCATTTGCTTCGCTTTTGTCCACCATAGTAAGCCGATTCAGAGCGCCGTTGAAAATCTGAACCAACTCATATTGGTCCTTCGACAACTTTGAAGCATCGGTTAATACCAGATCCAGGTAATCCTCAGGTGTGTTAAGAGTCTTGGTCGCAACCGGGGAAGCGGAAGCGCCAGCCTGAGTTCGCGACTGCGCCGATTTTCCCTGGCTTAGGGACTGCAGATACTCCATTGGACCGGAAAGCAGTCCCGGATTGGTAATAAAAAGTATGACCAAAAAAAGGACGAGCGCGCCGCCGCCGAGATAAATAATCAGCCGCCAGATGATCCTGCGCCTGATCGAGCGTTGGTATTTGACATCGTCTTCGTTGAACTCCTGGGTCCCTTGCATGGGTAGACGATGCACGGATCGGTCGGTCACTCAACTTGGAATAACGCTGGGAGCGGTGGCAACGCCGAGAGCGGTGAGCGACGTCAACGGATTAATCGCCTGTAACAAGTACTTTGCCTTCTCTATTGCATCGTCTCACAAGTAGGAGGCTTGCCAACGGGCAGGCGCGTAGCGTATCGGTGAAGTAGCCGCAGCTTCCAGCTGCGAAAGTTGCCGATATTCCGCACCTAGAAGGTGCGTCTACTATCTCGTATAGCGATTGGCGGTTTCTACTGCCAATGGTGCGATAAAACTAACCCCGCTTCACCGTCAACGGCATCTCGCAGAATCCCGGCCAGAGTAATGCGATGCCGAGTGAAATCGGCCAGCGAAAATCGTCGTAGGAAAATGGCAGTCACGTCTGACCTGGCAGGGGGCGCCTAGCGGGAAATTCGACGCAAGCGGAAACTTTGGGCTGGTCCCGAGCGTTTCTTTGGTTAATTAGATGGAGAGGCGGCGTGCCGCTATCCGGCTAAACTGAACCAGAATGTTTAGTTGAGATGAAAGGTCCTCTATCGAATCTGCTATCAAAATGGATGCGGGCTTCTTGCTGAAACAATTGCTTCACGCCATCTCCGATTTTTGTTCCCAGTTTTCTCCTTCCGCCTGGCTTCTGTCCGTGACTTCCGCGTTTGCGGCCTTCATTGCAATAACTGGAGCACTATTGGCGGCGCGATTCGCCTACCGGAACGCGAGTAAAATTCAGTTCGAAGAAGCAGAACTTCATCGTTTGCGAGAACGCGCCGCGGAGCGGGAGCGGATTCTAGGTGTTTTACACGCCATCCGAGAAGAGTTGATTCAACTTTGGTTGATGATGGCCGAGGACATCGCCCGACCGATCGAGACTCTCGATCCAAAGAAAAAGCTTCTACCGTATTGGCCCTGCTACCAGAGTTATTTCAGCATCTTCGATTCTAACGCTGCGCAAATTGGCCTGATCGAAAATGAAACACTTCGTACCAGTCTGGTGCGGACCTTCATGCTGGCCAAGCGCTTGATCGATCAATATCAAAACTATAATCGAATCGAAGACAAAATGACTGTACGCGCGTCGCAGCCGCTCGGCATTCCCGCGGATACCACCTACGCCAGACACGCCGGTGCCTTTGCGCTTGTCGCCACCTATCAATCATTGAAAACAAGTGTGGAGCAATCGCGGAACCTGTTGGATGCGGAACTTGGCCTCAAAAAGCAACCGTTGCCATTTATTGATTCTCCGGGTGTAACGGAGAATGAGCCGTGAGCGATAACGGTAGGAATGCGCTCCTGCGCGTCCGGTCCGGTTCTGTTTGAACGACTGTGTGAATGAACCGGACGGACGAAGGGATCTGTCAGCGTGATCTGCCCACTACTCTAATCGGCGGGCAACGAAATGGCTCAAACCCGACGCATCGGGGAAGCGTAACGAAAAGGCGTGCCTACTAAGCGCGCCGAGGTTTTCGCCCTGCTATGGGCAGATCACGCCGACAGAGCCCTTCGTCCACTCGCCCTTTCCTGGGTGTCGCCTCCTTATATTGACGCGTATGGGCAGCGCCCGACGAAGTCGAGAGCCCATCCCTGCCGCTTGTGTATATCGTTCTTTCGCGCACCTTTGGCTTCCTCATGTGTTGTATTCGTCAGGCGATTTTTGGGAGTTTATTTTTTCTCGCAAATATTTTGATTGGTCCGACCGTTGGGCTCGCACAGGATCACATCCTCTTTAGCTTCAAAGCTTCCCACCAATTCGCCGGGTTCGGTCTTCAAGTATGGCCGCAGACGGATCATCGAGCAGAACGAGACGCTTTGATTCGCGATCTAAATGTCAGCTGGGTGCGGTTCAGCGTCACACCTGAGATCCCTGAGGACGAACTTAAAGATCACATGTCGGTTAACGAGATTCTCAATGTCATTACGAAACACGAGGACCAGCAGCAGGCCGAAATGCTACGCCAGTTTCAACAAGAACTCGGCGCCTTGAAAGTCCAGAGCCATTTAGTTTTCTGGCAGATGCCGCCCCCTTGGTGCGTCTCGGTTCATGGAAGCGACGGCAAGGAACGCAGCCATGTCGAGCCGGGCCATATTCAGGATTTTTCGAATTGGATTGTGGCCCACCTGCTTTATCTCAAGCGATTTGGGATCGGTCCAGTTGCGGTCGAATTAATCAACGAGCCGGACGGAGCCTCGAACACCAACTACACTCCCGAGGAATACGATTCCCTACTCTGCAACGTAAAAGCGAACTTTGAGGAACGTGCAATCAAGGCCGGGATCGAAGGACCGGGCGTCAGCACGGGGTTCACCATCGGCGCATACCTGCAAGAGCTGGAACGAACCGGACACATTTCGATACTCCAACAGCTCTCATGGCACGACTACGACACAACCAAGCGTCCAGAACCAGCCGGTTTCGCCGGTGTGCCGCTCAACTTACTAAGCCAGGCTCACGGATTGCCCATTGTTGTTACCGAGTTCACTAGCGAAAGTCCGCGCTGGAGCCGAACACCGTACGACGCCGGACCCGAAGCGCGCAGCGAGAATAATGCAGCCAGCTCCGCCGATTTTGGCGTCTCGGTGGCTGGCGAAGCACTGAAGCTGATTGCCGATGGTGCGAACCAGGTTTCTTTTTGGCAAGCAGAGGATCCTTCCTGGAGCCATGATGCATTCGGGTTGCTGGACGAAACCGGTCAACGGAAGCCCGTCGCGAGCGCTCTTCAATCTTTTCTTCAGCTATTATCTAAAGATGTTCGGGTAGCGCATCCGGATAGGAGCCCTTTTGGATTTGCCGGAGCCGCATTTCAAACATCGAGAACGCTGGTCGTAGCGTTAGCGAATCTGACGTCGACAACTCGAACGCTTCAGATCGAATTTGATGGTGCAGTCCGGGGAAAAATTTCCGCGATTCGCGGCTTCGATTCGAATGGACCGATGAACGAAAAGGCGTCGCATCAGGCGAAGTATTCGCATGGTGTGCTGTCCGTTGATCTTGGTCCACGGACGGTGCTGACGGCCATGATCCGGTGATGGCAAACAATCGCTCAGCAGCTATCGATCGTCCCCTGCGTCCTTCGTCGCTCTTTCACAGAGCAGCTCTGAGAATCTCTGCCAGCTCATCGGCCTCGAGCAAAATGGGATTTGCTTTCATACTGCTTGCCCGCTGCGCTTTTTCGACCAACTCCTTGATGTGTTCGTCCCGGATCCCAAACTTACCTAACGACGCAACGTTCAAGGTTCGGCAAAGATCACGCACCCACTTTACGGCATCATCTGCTTTTGCCGTTGGTTTGTTCGAGAGCAAAGGTCCCAAAGCATCGTAACGGCGAAGAGCGTCGCTCTGAGGCATCCGGCGCCGCAAGGCGCGGATGTTCATCTCCATGACGTCTGGTAGCAACGCTGCGCAGACTGCTCCATGCGGGGCATCAAACATGCCGCCGATCGGCCCTGCGAATCCATGCACTGCTCCTAGCCCGGCATTTGCCAAAGCCATACCGCCAAATAGGCTCGCCAATGACATATCGCTGCGCGCGGAAAGATCGTGCCCGTCAAAAAACGCCTGAGACAACCCCCGCGCAACCCGGGGTATCCCCGACAGGCAGAATGTATCAGTGATCGGATTCGCACGAATTGAAACGTAGGGCTCAATCAGCTGTGTCAGCGTGTCGAGCCCGGTTGAGGCGGTTACTTGCGGTGGGAGTAGTAGGGTCGTTTCCGGATCGATCAAAACAATGCGTGGCAATAGAATGGCGCTACGCAAGCTCACTTTCACCCGATGTTCCGGGGCACCGAGGACGGCGTTCTTAGTCACCTCCGCTCCTGTCCCGGCCGTCGTCGGAATTGCGCAGAGCGGAAGAGCAGGTGTTTCGAGCGGCTTCGCCTTACCGATCACCTCCAGGTAATCGCCGATTTCGCCCCGGTTCGTGGCCAGACCAGCAATCGCCTTAGCGGAATCGATTACACTTCCGCCACCGAAACCAACCACACCAGTCGCACCAGAATTTCTCGCCAAGCGAACTCCGCGATCGATTAAGTCGACGGTAGGTTCGCCAGCCACTTGAAACCCGATCTGCTCGACTCCTAGCTTGTCGAGCTGTTCAGTCAGCGGTTTAGACCGGTCGCGATCCTTTCCTCCGATTACCAAAAGTCTCGGGCCGAAATCGCCGAGAAACTCGCTAACTCGCTGGAGAATACCGGCGCCAAATGCAATCCGGCTACTGGTAGCGAATTCAAACTGCATATTTACCAATTCTCATCTTCCGGAAAGATATTTTGGTAGAAGATGCGTGATCGCGGCTGCGCCAATAGCTCTTCGACTGTGGTCTGCCACTTCGCGTAGTGAGCCGTCCGCTTATGAGAGACGGTATCTGCTTCGGTCCGATAGACTTCGACAAGTACAAACTGCGACGGATCGTCCCGTTGCTGGATAAAATCGAACCGGACCACGCCCGGCTCCTGAATGCTATGGCGAGCGTTTTCAATGGTTGCTTCACAAAAAGCCGCCATGCAGTCCGGTTTTACCTGTGCAAAAACATGGACGATGAACATGGATAACCTTCCGTACAAGCGCTCGGACACGCAAGAGAGGAATTGGCGTCAGATCGGTTGATGCGAGCCAGCCAGCGGGGGTAGCCAGCCAGCGGGGGCGAAACAGGTCGTAGAGTGCAGCGAGAAGACCTGTGAGCCGCTAGGGTGGGCGTGCCAAAACTCAGGAAGGCCCACAGCCCGGCATGCAACACCGGGTTGTACGACACACGACGCAAAGCCGCCCGGACTGTTTCGCCCTACTTCCAAAAAAGAGGCAGGCTAATTGCCTGCCTCGGGTAAGAAACTTGAAGAATTCTCGCTTTAATCGTCGCTTTCGACCTTCACCTTCCATTTTTTCCCAGTTCGTCGATCAAGGTAAACCTCTTTATTCTCCTTCTTCTCGATCAGTTGGAATCGAGCGGTATCCAAGGAACGAACAAATGTGTCGACGGTCGGATATTCAGCATCTTCCGTCACTGTCTCGGTTACGACCTGCCGATTCACTGGTTGGGTAAAACCAACGGCTTGCTGGCGGACGACCCGTCCGTACGGATCCACATAAACCACGTCGTTATCGGATTCGCGACGGACAGTGACTTCATACAAGCCATTCTCGTCGCGCACGACCCTGGTTACCCGTGAGACGTCGGGGATTCGAGTTTCCCGAATCACTGCAGTTCTGACTGTCTCTGGCAATGTGACAAACTGAACATCATCTGCCAAAGCCGCTACCATTCCACTCAAACCCAAGGCTCCAGCTACAACTAGGAATTTAGCTTTCGTAGTCATTGGCGAGTGAGACGGGCCTTTGCCCGATCATATTCAAACATATTTGCCCATTCGTCGTAAGTAACTCGAATAGAAGCATAAACGCTTTTAATCTGCCGAGCGTAAGGAATGACTTTCGGCTTCCAGAATATTGCGACCCCACCAACCAATTCCGACTTTTTCGGTTGCATCATAGTCGTTTTTCTCCGATTAGGTCCTGCGCGTTTGTTTTGATCGTAGCACGGAAGATCGTCAGTTGAGATAACTCAGTGGTGATTTGAAGCCCGATGAGCGGGTACGGCTCTGACCCTGACATTCGTTCTCAATTGTTATGAAATTGTTTGTAGGAAATCTCTCGTTCTCTACCACGGAAAACGACCTTGAAGATTTGTTCTCTCAGTACGGTACCGTGGCCGAAGTAGGCCTCGTCACCGATCGAGC
>Ga0209526_10001114_pt1 | contig 17707 bp, 14 predicted proteins | sample JacPinW_OM2H0_M1_FD_188566 | JGI IMG/M metagenome (GOLD analysis project Ga0209526, IMG submission 188566) | Forest soil microbial communities from Algoma, Ontario, Canada - Jack Pine, Ontario site 1_JW_OM2H0_M1 (SPAdes) (version 2) | ecosystem: Environmental > Terrestrial > Soil > Boreal... | reverse complement strand
CTGGGTTCGCCAGTTCGACGCCTACGGCAATTACATGGGCATGGTTCGCACCTGCAATTACTACTGAGAGTTTAGTTGATTTGACTTGTGGATCCCGCGTTCGGCACGGGCGCCTCATCCACCCCGTGCCGCACCCGACCCGCCCGGTTGTCCCCCCGGGCGGGTCATCCTCTTTTGAGCAATGTCATTTCGCTGCGTCGCGATTAAGCCGGGACTAGTCTCTATCGGCCCGCTTTGTCTTTTTGCGAGCGGCCCGCTTGAGGCGGCGGGAATGGCTTCGTACACGCGGCAAAGACCACGCCCGCCGCGACGATCAGAAGCGTTATCGGCATCCAAACCTGAAACTCAACGCCAAAGATTCGGAATCCCTCGACGAGGATATGCAAGGTCGTTTCCCACTCCATCACTCCAAAATGTGACTGGTCACTTTTGGTTTCGGACCTCCTAGCAATACGAGGATTGCGGATATTTTTCTGATCAAAATCGGACTAAAAGTCGCGGCATGTCGGGTTGACATAGCATAGGGGGGTACCCTATATCGCGCTTATGTCACACACCATCCGAGAGAAGAAAAAGCTGCTCGCCCGCGTTGGCCGCATTCGCGGCCAGGTCGAGGCGATCGAGCGGGCGCTGAACGAAGAGGCCGGTTGCGACCGCATCATGCATATGATCGCGGGCGTGCGCGGCGGCGTTGCCGGCCTGATGGCCGAGGTGGTGGAAGACCACATCCGCACCCATTTGGTCGACCCCGAGAAGAATCCCGGCGCGCTCAATGCCGAGGCGGCGGACCAACTGATCGAAGTGGTCCACACCTATCTGAAGTGAGGCAAAACATGACCGACAATCAGAGCGGCGCAGCGGCGGCCTTTCACAGCCACGTCTTCCTCGGCGAGGGGCATGAGAAGAGCGAGCGCAAGACCTGGGCTGTGATCTGGCTCTGCGGAGCCATGATGGTCGCCGAAATCATCGGCGGGCTGTTGTTCGGCTCGATCGCGCTGGTGGCGGATGGATTGCATATGAGCACCCATGCCGGCGCGCTGTTATTGGCCGCGCTCGCCTATACCTATGCCCGCAAGCATGCCGACAATCCGGCCTTCACCTTCGGCACCGGCAAGCTCGGCGACCTCGCAGGGTTCACCAGCGCCATCGTGCTCGCCATGATCGCGCTGTTGATCGGCTATGAATCCGTCAGCCGTATTTTCGATCCCGTTCCCATTCATTTCGCTGAGGCGATCCCGATCGCCTGTCTTGGCCTTGCGGTAAATATTGCGAGCGCCTGGCTGCTGAGCGGCGGCGAACATCACGGCCACAGCCATGGTCATGGGCACGGTCATGCGCACGAAGACGGCGACCACGATGAGTCGCATGAGATCGCGACCGCCGCCGGAACCGTCACTCTCGAAGTATTCGAGGACGGAGTGCCGCCGCGCTTTCGGCTGCGTGCCGAAATCGGGCGCGTTCTGACGGCCCAGACGTCTTCGGTTGAAACCGTTCGGCCCGATGGAGCCCGGCAAGTTTTCGCCATGAAGGATGAAGGCGGCTATCTGGAATCGATCGACGAAATTCCGGAGCCGCATGCCTTCACCGCGACGGTGCGAATCGGCGAACAAAATTATCCCGTCGTGTTCGAGGAGCACGAGCACGCACACGGATCGGCCTCGCGCGACAACAACATGCGTGCCGCGGTGGTCCATGTCATCGCCGATGCCGCGGTCTCGGTGCTGGTGATCGTCGGCCTGTTGCTGGCGCGTGCCTTCGGCTGGCTCTGGATGGACCCGCTGGCCGGCATCATCGGGGCTTTTGTCATTGCCAGCTGGTCCTACGGTCTGATCCGCGACACCGGCGCTATCCTGCTCGATATGAACCCCGACGCGAGCATGGCCAATAAACTGCGCGAAGCGGTCGAGACCGAGGGCGACACGCTCGCCGATCTCCATCTCTGGCGCCTCGGGCCCGGACATCTCGGCGCGATCATTTCGGTCGTCACCAGCCAAGGACACGACGCCGGTTACTATCGGACCCGACTCGCGCGTTTCAAATCGTTGTCGCATCTCACCGTCGAGGTCGCGCGCAGGCCCTGAAGTTGTGAGCCGCAGGGATTGCAGAACTCTCAGACCGGAATCATCGCTCCGAAGCTGAATCGTAATAGTCTTGTGTGAGGAAATTTGATAATGCTAGCCCGATGAGGAAAGCAGCCGCCATCAGAGGCGCCCCCCGTGCATCGGTTTTTCGCCGGATGCTGACGACTTTGCTTGTCGCCGCATACGTGATTGTTGGATTTAGTGGCGAGATTTCTTGCGCAGAGGAAACGCTGGCAACCGTTGAGGCAAGTGCACTCAGGGGTAAGTCTGACGAGGGCTCGAAGAAAGCTCCTGAGGTGGTTGAGCATTGTTACACCTGCGTTCCGCTTCTTGTGCCTGCGCCTGTGCTCGTCGCCGAGCCTTCGGCCGAACCGGTCAAATTATCCTTCGAAGCCCCCACTTTCCTGCTCGAGGACCATCCCGGGCTTGACACGCCGCCCCCCAAGCGCCTGACCTGAAAATCGTAGCTGCGAGCGGCTGAGCCGCGTCGCTGTCTTCCCGCTTTTCCGGTCGAACCGATGCATTTGTTAGGAGTGGCTTTGCGCCTCATGTGCGCATTGCTTGTCGTCACAATTCCAGTCGAAGCCGCTGAGAGGGCGCCACGATCGATTTCGTTGGCCCAAGCGCTGCAACGCGCCTTGGCAGCGAATCCGCGGCTCACCGCAGCGGAGCGCGATATCGGCATTGCGAGCGGCCTAAAGGTTCAGGCCGGCGCCCTCCCGAATCCCGAGCTTTCCTTCGAACTCGACAACGCTCTCGGGTCTGGACCGTACAAAGGGCTTCGATCGGCCGAGACAACCCTGCAACTCAGTCAGCTCGTCGAACTAGGTGGCAAGCGCGAGGCCCGACTGGCGGCCGGAGAAGCTGGTATCGGCACAGCGGTTTGGCAGCGTCGGGCAACCCGGTTGGAGGTGCTGTCGGAGACGGCCATCGCATTCATCACGGTGGTAAGCGCTCAGCGCCGCATTGAAATCTTTGACGAGCAGATTTCGAGCCTCGATCAGCTCATTCCACTATTGCAAAAGCGAGTTCAGGAGGGCGCTTCTTCTCCGGCGGAAACGTTGCGGGCGCAGGTGGCAGCCGACTTGTTCCGCGTGGATCGCGAACGTGCGAAGACGCAACTGGCCACGGCACGGCGCGACCTCGCGATCCTGATGGGTGACAGCAGTCCGCATTTCGGAGAGGCAGTAGGACGCTTGGCCAACGTCGGTCAGCCGCCGCCCTTCAACGCCGTGGTCCAAGCCATCGACGCCAATCCGCAATTAGTGCGATGGACGGCCGTGACTGCGCAACGTAACGCAGAACTTATTCTTGCGCGTCTCAAACGGATTCCCGACGTGCATATCTCCGCCGGATGGCGACACTTCCAGGAAAACGTGCAGCTTTCCGCGCAAGGGCAGCCCTTTGAGGACAAGGACGAAAATGCGGTCCGGCTCGGCGTGTCGGTGCCGCTTCCAGTCTTAGATCAAAACACTGGCAATATCATTGCTGCCGAAGAAGCCCTGGCGAAGATCGGCGCCGAGCGTTCGGTCAACAAGCTCGTCCTGATCAGCGTCGCTGGCCGCGCCTACGACGCCCTAAATGGCGCGCTCGCCGAACTGAAGCTGTTGCGGACGTCGGTCATCCCAAATGCGCGCAGCGCCTCCGAAACGATTCAGAGCGGTTACCTGCTAGGCCGCTTCACGCTGCTCGATCTGCTCGACGTTCGAGGTTCGGTTTTGCAGGCACGGCTTCGGGAACAGGAGGCCCTGCAGAATTTCCACATTGCCATCGCGACGATCGAAGGTCTCGTCGGTAACCCGTTTTCGCTCACCCGCGAGAGTTCGAGATGATTCAACGATTGACCAGATATTTGGTCTTCATTTTGATTGCCGCGACGCTCGTCTACGGTGGCTACCGGATGTTGACGCCGGCGACTACCAAAACGACCGCGACGGAGAAGACCGAAAAGGAAGAGCATTCGGATAGCGTGGTGCTGAGTGACAGCAAGATTGCGGCCGCCGGAATCGAGCTTGCAAAGGCATCGTCCGGGGTGCTGCGCGACAGCCTGTTGCTGAACGGAATGGTCATGCCGAACCAGGAATCGCTGGTTCAGGTCACGCCGCGCTTTCCGGGCATCGTCCGCGAGGTGCGCAAGCGGATCGGAGACCGCGTCCAAAAGGGCGACGTCCTTGCTATCGTCGAAAGCAATCAGAGCCTGACGCCCTACGAATTGAAGGCCGCGCTCGCGGGCACGGTGATCGACCGTCAAACGACGCTGGGGGAATACGTCTCCGAGCAGAAGCCGGCGTTCGTCGTCGCGGACTTATCGACCGTATGGGTCGATTTCTCCGTCTATCGGCGCGACCTGACGAGGGTCAACATCGGCGATCAGATTTTGATCGATCCCGCGGACGGCGGAGCGGCGATCGACGCCCAGATTTCCTATCTGTCGCCGGTCGGCAGCAGCGACACCCAGAGCGCGCTTGCCAGGGCGGTTGTACCGAACCCCGAACAGCGGCTGCGGCCCGGCCTGTTCATCACCAGCCGGCTGATTCTATCGGCGAAGCAGGTAGGGGTCGCGGTGAAATCCTCGGCATTGCAGACCATCGAGAACCGCACCGTCGTATTCGTCCGCGACGGCGAAAAGTTCGAGGCCCGCGACGTCGAGATCGGCGACCGCGACTCAGAATTCGTGGAAGTCACATTCGGCGTGCTCGAAGGTGACGTGTACGCGGCAAAGAACAGTTTCATCGTGAAGGCGGAGTTGGCGAAAGGAGCAGCAGACAATGATTGACGGCATCCTTTCTTTCGCCATCCGCCAGCGCTGGTTGGTGATGATCGGCGTTCTTGCCATGGCCGCCTTTGGCGCATGGAATTTTACGCGGCTGCCGATCGACGCCGTTCCCGACATCACCAATGTTCAGGTCCAGATCAACAGCCGTGCACCCGGCTACTCGCCGCTGGAAGTCGAGCAGCGCATTACGTTTCCGATCGAGACCGCCATGGGAGGGCTACCTAACCTGGAGAATACCCGGTCGCAATCGCGCTACGGCCTCAGCCAGGTCACGGTCATCTTCAAGGACGGCACCGATATCTATTTCGCCAGACAGTTGGTCAACGAACGGATTCAGCAGGTCAGGGATCAGTTGCCCACGGGCATCGAGACCGCGATGGGGCCGGTATCCACCGGACTGGGCGAAATCTATATGTTTACGGTTGAAGCCAAGCCCGAGGCCCGCAAGACGAGCGGGGAGCCCTACACCCCCAGCGACCTGCGTACGATTCAGGACTGGATCATCAGGCCGCAGTTGAGGACTGTTCCCGGCCTCAGCGAGGTCAACACCGTCGGCGGGTTCGAAAAGCAGTTTCACGTGCTGCCCGATCCCGCGCAACTGATGGCCTACAAGCTCAGCTTCCGTGACATCATGACCGCGCTGGCGGCAAACAACGCGAACGTCGGTGCCGGTTACATCGAGCGCAATGGGGAGCAATACCTCGTCCGTGCGCCGGGACAAGTTGGCAACATCGACGAAATCAAGGAAATCGTGCTCGGATCACGCAACGGGGTGCCGGTGCGGGTGTCTGACATCGCCGACGTCAGGGAAGGTACGGATTTGCGTACCGGCGCGGCGACGTTGGACGGGAAGGAAGTCGTGCTGGGCACCGCGATGCTTTTAATTGGCGAAAATAGCCGCACCGTGGCGCAGCGTGTTTCTGTCAAACTCAAGGAGATCGGTCGTTCACTGCCGGAGGGCGTGGTCGCGCATACCGTCTACGACAGGACGCGCCTGGTCGAGGCGACGATTGCGACCGTCGAGAAGAATCTCTTCGAAGGCGCTCTCCTCGTGGTCGTTGTCCTGTTCTTGACACTTGGTAACTTCCGGGCGGCGATTGCAACCGCCTGTGTCATTCCGCTGTCCATGCTGTTCGCCATCACCGGCATGGTGGAGAACAGGGTCAGCGCCAATCTCATGAGCCTTGGCGCCATCGATTTCGGCATCATCATCGATGGCGCGGTCATCATCGTCGAGAATTGCTTGCGCTTGCTGGCGGCAGAGCAGCACAGGCTCGGCCGAGCGCTCGACCGCAAGGAACGCTTCGAAACCATTCTGGCCGGATCGCGCGAGGTCATCCGTCCCAGCCTGTTTGGAACCTTCATTATTGCCGTCGTGTACCTGCCGATCCTGACGCTCACCGGCGTCGAAGGAAAGATGTTCACGCCGATGGCCCTGACCGTGTTGATGGTGCTGACTGGCGCCAGCATCCTGTCGCTGACGTTTGTGCCGGCGGCGGTAGCTGTGCTGGTCACCGGCAATGTATCAGAACGCGAAAATTTCTTCATGCGGGGCGCGCGCCGCATCTATGCGCCGCTGCTCGCCGCCTCGATCCGCAACCGGTTCGGCGTCGCGGTGATCGCGGCCCTGCTGGTTGCCGTCTGCGGTATCGCCGCCTCCCGCATGGGCGCTGAATTCATTCCCAGCCTCGATGAAGGCGATGTTTCATTTGAGGCGATCCGGATTCCAGGAACCAGCCTGACGCAGTCAGTGGAAATGCAGGCGATGGTCGAGAAGCGCCTCGGCAAGATTCCGGAGGTTAAAGAGGCGTTCGCGCGCACGGGCACGGCCGAAGTTGCAACCGATCCGATGCCGCCGTCGGGATCGGATGGCTACGTGATGCTGAAGCCGAGGAAGGAATGGCCCGACCCCGACAAGCCGAAGGCCGCCGTCGTTTCGGACGTTCAGCAGGCGGCCGAAGATGTTCCCGGAAATGTCTACGGGTTCTCGCAACCAATCCAGCAACGCATGAACGAAACGGTAGCGGGTATCCGCAGCGATGTTGGCGTCAAGGTATTCGGCGATGATCTGGATGAACTCATCCAGTCCGCCGCTCGGGTCCAGGCCATCCTTCAGAAAGTGCCGGGAGCCGCAGATGTGAAAACGGAACAGGCCTCGGGATTGCCCGTGCTGACCGTCCAACTGAACCGTCAAGCCTTGTCACGCTACGGGATCAACGTGAGCGATGTTCAAAACCTCGTCGAAATCGCGGTCGGCGGCAAGAACGCGGGGCGAGTGTTTCAGGGCGACCGCCGCTTCGATATCGTCGTCCGGCTTCCGGAGCATCTGCGCTCCGACATCCAGGCAATCAGGTCGTTGCCGGTCCCGTTGCCGCCGGTCGAGAATCACGGCAAGGCAATGCCCGCTCTGTGGGGTAATTCACCGCTTGCCCAAATCCGTTATGTACCCTTGTCAGAACTGGCCCAGATCGATCTGGCGCCTGGTCCCAACCTGATCAGCCGTGACGACGGTAAGCGGCGGATCGTGGTGACCGCGAACGTGAGAGGCCGCGACCTCAGTTCGTTCGTCGCCGACGCCCAGCGGCAGGTCGCCGACAAGGTCAAGCTACCGGCCGGCTACTGGATCGGGTGGGGCGGACAGTTCGAACAGTTGGTCTCGGCGACGCAGCGGCTCACGGTCGTGGTGCCGATCGCGCTAGCTCTGATCTTCCTGCTGCTCTTCATCAGCCTCGGGTCGATGCCTGATGCGTTGCTGGTGTTCAGCGGCGTGCCGCTTGCCCTGACCGGAGGCGTAGCTGCGCTCTTGCTGAGAGGAATCCCGCTCTCTATCAGCGCCGGCATCGGCTTCATCGCGCTCTCCGGGGTGGCGGTGCTCAACGGGCTGGTCATCATTACGTTCATCGAGAAACTACGCAGCGAAGGCCACGCCCTCCTCGACGCGGTCCGGGAAGGCGCGCTGACCCGATTGCGGCCGGTCCTGATGACCGCGCTCGTTGCGTCGCTCGGATTCGTTCCGATGGCGATTGCGACCGGCGCCGGTGCCGAAGTGCAGCGGCCGCTCGCGACTGTGGTCATCGGTGGGGTCATTTCATCGACAATCCTCACGCTGCTGGTTTTGCCGGCGCTCTACGTGCTCTTCAGGCGAGAGACCCCGTCGAGCGTCGCTGTTGTTGACGCCAATCAAGGAGAACGATCATGAAATTCGTAGCGGTAATCCTCGCGGCTCTCTCTATGGCTTCACCGGCGTTTTCCGAGGAATACGAAAAAGGCCCGAACGGAGGACTCATGCTCGACGTTGCGGGCATCGACGCCGAACTTTTGACGTCGGGTAATACCGTCACAATCAACGTCTTTGAGGCGTTTAAACCAAAGCCGGTCTCGACAAAGGGGTATACCGCCGCGGTGCTCATCGTTAGCGGCGCTAATCGTGAACCGCTGACGCTGACACCATCGGGCGAGAATGGCTTGAAAGGCGAGGCGAAGAGGCCGATTCCGCCCGATGCGACGATCACGCTGACGCTCAAGACCGCCGACGGAAAGTCCGGCCAGGTTAAATTCAAGAAGTAGGACGAAGGTCGCGGCTCCGCATGGTGAGAATCCGACCTCGGCTCCGGCCTCACAGATACTTCGCGATCAGCTTGAAGTCGCGCAGCGCTGCCCGACCTTTCGAGCCGGACGCCGCAAACGACTGTTCGAGGCTGTGGCTCACGTGATCGTGTATCAAGGCCTTTTTGGCGCTTTCAATGGCGCTCTCCACGGCCTGCAGTTGTTGGGCGATTTGAGCGCAAGGCCGGCCTTGCTCGATCATTTCAATGATGGTTTCGAGATGGCCGTTGGCACGTTTCAGACGTCGGGCAATCGCGGAATGCGGGTGGTCCATGAAATCCTCCTAACCTCCCGGGAGGATAACAACGATCCTCCCGGCAGGATACGGAAAAATAACTTGACAGCGATAAAGGTCAGGCATACTTGCCAAGCGTTGTCTCGGACACGTCCGAAGCAACGCCTTAAGCCTTGCAACCCTACTAAAGAGCACATGGGCAGTACCAGCTTTGGCAACGTGACCCCGAGCCTGATCGGGTCGGCGCTGCCGCAAGACATCAAGATCAATCGCGCCGGCTTTCGCCGCGTGAGAGGTGATGGTCGCGCCTAGCTGACCGTCTCGCTCACCGACCTGCCGCGCCAAACGCGGACATGGAGGTGGGCGATGTTCAAAACGCTCGCAAAAACCCGACTTCTAAACTTCTGGCCTGTTCAGCCGCAGCGCATTGCGCCTTTGCTGCACAAGGTCAGGCTTTCCAACGTTACCCATTCCAATGACAACCTTCCGGGCTTTCGCCGCCCGAAGGGCCGGCGCCGGATTCCATCCCCGGCACTGGCCTGTCATTGGATCAATCGCAACGGCCGGCTGGAATGCCGCTGGCAGACCGAGCCCGGCGGCGAAACGCCGATCGGCGACTTCGACGAACATGGTGCGGGCCGCACGTCCGGCCTGTCGCCGATCCACCCGCGCGGCCACCGCCTGGCCCTGGCCGGATAAGGAGCAACATGGACGAAGGACCTAGATGTCCCGCCGCCCACCGCTCCGGTGCCGCGACGGGAGCCCCTTCGGGGAATAACCGCATCAAGTTTCGCAAGGCCGCTAGTCAATCCGGCCGAGGTGGCGTGGGCGCCTAGCTCCTCCGCTCGCCTCGTGCCGGGGATTGCCGGCATCGAGGTGACGACGGATGACCGACGCTATCAAACATTCTGATCTGAAATATCCCAACGCCGCCGGAGACCGAGCGCTCGAGCCGGTCATTCAAAGCGCCATGGGCATCGTGCACGAGAGCGCCGGCCTTCTCTATCACATTGCTGGATTTGGCATCGCGTTGGTGTCGAACCCGAAGCCAAATCGCGGCGCCAAGCAGACACGCTCGGCCGCGCCAAAGGGCGCGAATGTAATCGTTTTCTCCCAACTCGGAACGTCAAGCCGCCGGCCAAAACTCAGCAGGAATAGACCATGACCGTCATGAACGAAGTGAGAGCGGCCGACCGTGCAACAAGCGCGAAAGCGACCCGTACCGCCGTGCTGGACAAGGCTCATCTCGGTGACATCCACGGCGCATTGGGCAGCATTGCCGAAGACGATTTCGCGCCGAGGTCGACTTTGGCCGCCCGGCTAAAAACCCTGCTCGCCATTCTGGGACCTGGCCTCATCGTCATGGTCGGCGACAATGATGCCGGCGCCTTCGGTACCTACACTCAGGCCGGTCAGAACTACGGCACGACATTGCTGTGGACGCTGGTGCTGCTGATCCCGGTTCTCTACGTCAATCAGGAAATGGTGCTGCGCCTCGGCGCCGTCACCGGTGTCGGCCATGCCCGGCTGATCTTTGAGCGGTTCGGCAGATTTTGGGGCGCGTTTAGCGTCATCGATCTGTTCATCCTCAACGCGCTGACAATCGTCACCGAATTCATCGGTATCACGCTCGCGCTCGACTATCTCGGCGTGCCAAAACTCTGGGGTGTCGCGGCGGCCGCTGCGCTCGTCATGTTCGCGGCGAGCACCGGCAATTTCCGCCGCTTTGAACGTTTCGCGCTCGCTCTCGTCGTCGGGAGTTTTCTGCTGTTTCCGGTCCTGCTTTTCATCCACCCACCGGCGGACCGGATGATCCATGACATGTTGGTGCCGAAGCTGCCGCGGGGAGCGCCGTTGAACGAAGTGATGCTGCTGATCATTGCCATCGTCGGCACGACGGTGGCGCCCTGGCAGCTGTTCTTCCAACAGAGCTACGTCGTCGACAAAAGGATCCGGCCGCGTTTCATCGGATACGAGCGGGTCGATCTCATGATCGGCATCGCGATCGTGATCGCGGGTGCCATGGCGATCATGGCGTTCACGGCCCACACGTTTGCCGGCCACCCCGAATTCGGGAATTTTGTCGATGCTGGCGCGGTTTCCGCCGGCATGGAGAAGTATTTCGGAAAAACTCCCGCGATGCTGTTCGCGCTTGCACTTCTGGATGCCTGCATCATCGGTGCATCGGCAGTGTCGCTGTCGACCGCCTATGCCCTTGGCGACGTGTTCTCGTGGCGGCATTCGTTACACCGCAAGGCGACCGAGGCGAAGGGATTCTATGCCGTCTATTGCGGCCTGATCGTGCTTGCCGCCGCGCTCGTCCTCACCCCCGGCGTCCAGCTCGGGCTATTGACCACCGCCGTACAAACGCTCGCCGGCGTATTGCTGCCTGGCGCAACTGTGTTTCTGCTGCTGCTTTGCAACGACAACGCGGTGCTCGGTCCGTGGGTCAATTCGCGCAGGCTCAATCTGTTCACCGGCGGCATCGTTGCGGTGCTGGTGATGCTCTCCATCATTCTTACCGGATCGGTGCTCTATCCCGGCATGTCCGACACGGTGATTTTGAGCATCCTGGCCGGGGGCAGTGCGATCGGACTTGTGGCGGCTCTGGGAGTCTCGTTTGCTCAGCGTCGCTTGAGGTCACCCGCGCGTGAGAAATTCGGGTCGATTTCCAGGGCCGCGAACGTCGACCCTGACCAATGGCGCATGCCGCCTCTGGACCAGCTGCCGACAGTGCGGCTTTCGCTTGCGTCGCGCATCTGGATGATGGTGTTGCGGGGCTACCTCATCGCTGCCGGCGGCCTTGTCCTGTTTCGCATCTTCCAACTCGCGACGGGTGGCGCGTGATCAATGCAGCGATCGCAAGCGCAAGACGATGGGGCGCCATCGGTGCCTTTCGGCTGGAAATCAGGATCTTGCGCTGGGCGCGGATCCTGCACCGGCAGCGAAGGATTTCACATAACAGTCTCCGAACTGTCTTATCAGCAACCCGATTGCTGCAACGGTTCGGAGCATTGTTGGCTCTGGGCGATCGCCGAAAGCGCAAAGCAGGCGAGAAGGATTTTCACCATGACCGTATCGATTGACCAGGCCGCCATCAGCCTCGGCACGGCGACACTCCTCGGCGCCTGCATCGGAATAGAGCGCCAATGGCGTCAGCGCATGGCCGGCTTGCGGACCAACACGCTGGTTGCAATCGGCGCGGCCAGCTTCGTGATTTTCGAAGGCTTGTTTCCCGACGACGGAAGTCCGACGCGAGTAGCCGCGCAGGTTGTCTCGGGGATCGGCTTCTTGGGCGCGGGAATCATCTTTCGCGAGGGATTGCAAGTTTCCGGCCTCAACACCGCAGCCACGCTGTGGTGCTCGGCGGCCGTGGGGCTGTTGGCGGGAAGTGGTCATGCGCTGCATGCGGCGCTGGCGACGGGCTTTGTCGTGCTCGTGAATCTGACGCTGCGGCCGCTGGTTCGGCTGATCAACCGGCAGCCGATCACGCAGGCCGAAACTGACCTCCATTATCGCGTCCGCGTCGTCTGCCGAAGCCCGGAAGAGGCGCATGTCCGGGCGTTGCTGTTGCAAAGTACGAGCAACGGGCATCTGAGCTTGCGGCAGCTCGACAGCACCGACCTTGAGGACAGCGGCCGTGTCGAAGTCACCGCCCGGCTTTCGGCTCATTCGAAGAACGACGCGGTCCTTGAGCAGGTCGTCGGCCGCCTCAGTCTCGAACCAACCGTTTCGGCGGCGAGCTGGAGCGTCGCGCCAATGCTGGAATAGCAATCGCCGGGCGTAGTTGCAATTGCGAATGAATTGCAATAAGGCTTGAGAATGAATGTCACGTTCGTTTGGTCTAGTTTGGTCGGGGTAAGTGGGGCGGGTGATGCCGAGAATCTGCAAATTTGGGAGCGGCACCGCGATCGTGTTGGCGACGTGTTCGGCTGCGCTCGCGGCGGATCTGCCGCCAAGCCTCCCGGTCAAGGCGCCCGTGCCCTACGTTGCCACGGCGTACGACTGGAACGGCTGGTACGTCGGCGCCCATGCCGGCGTGATCAGAGGCGCTTCGAACTGGAGCGCTCAGCCGGGAGCCGGCGCCCCGGATTTGAATGGATCGTTCAACCTACCCTTCAATCTCGATTTCATGGCGGGGACGGGCAGCTATTTTCTCGGGTTGCAGACTGGCTATAACTACGTTTTCCCGTCTCGCCTGATGCTGGGCGTCGAGGCTGACGTCAGCATGCCCAACTCGGACGTGCTGATACCCTTTGCGGTGCGCGGCAGTCAGAGCGTGACCTCGCCCTTGATCGGCCAGGTGACCTATGGCGAGGCGGTGATCCACTATGGCAGCGCCCGCGCCCGCATCGGCTACGCGTTCGACCATTTCCTGCTTTATGGCACGGGAGGCCTGGCGTGGAGCTACGATCAGGTGACGCGGAGCCAGGACGGCGGTGTTTCCGCCAACGGTTTCGCGGCGCAAGGGACGCTCGACACCAAACTGTTGTGGCGATTGGGCTGGGCGGCGGGCGCCGGCATCGAGATCCCGGTCGCCGGGGGCTGGACGGCAAAGGCCGAATATCTGTCGACCGGATTTGGCCGCAAAGGCGTGACCTTCACGGCCGCAGCGGAGCCGTTCAATTCCGAGCTCGCGATGCAAAGCATCCGGCTCGGCCTGAACTACAAGATCGGCAATGACAACGCGCATGTGGCGGACTTTCTGACCAAGGGGCCTTCGGGGCTGGAGACGGACCGCTTCGCGTTTCATGCCCAGGCCACCTACCTCACTCAGTATGATGCTCCGTTTCGGGCTCCCTATAGCGGCCACAACAGTCTCGACGCGAATATCGGCCGCGAGACCGCGGACTTCACGGTGTTCGCGGGCATAAAACTCTGGCAGGGCGCCGAAGCCTGGGTCAATCCGGAAATCGATCAGGGCTTTGGGCTCAGCGGCTCGGTCGGCGTCGCGGGATTCCCGAGCGGTGAAGCGTACAAGGTCGGGGCCGATTATCCCTACACGCGTCTGCACCGGGCGTTTCTGCGACAGACCATCAACCTCGGTGGTGATGTCGGGACACTCGAGCCCGGGCTCAACCAGTTTTCCGGATCGGTGACTTCGGACCGATTGATATTCACCATCGGAAAATTCGGCGCGGTCGATATCTTCGACACCAACCGATACGCCCACGACCCCCGCAGTGATTTCATGAACTGGTCCATTGTCGACACCGGGTCGTTCGACTACGCCGCAGATGCGTGGGGCTATTCTGTCGGCGCGGCGGCGGAGTGGTATCAAGGTCCCTGGGCGTTTCGCGGCGGACTGTTCGACCTTTCCAACGCGCCAAACCAGACCGGGCTGGATTCGCGGTTCCAGCAGTTCCAGTGGATCGGCGAGATCGAGCGGCGATACTCAATCTTGGATCAACCCGGCAAGATCGCGGTCACCGGCTTCCTGACCCGTGGCGGGATGGGAAGTTTTCAGGACGCCATCAACCTGGCAGCGATCAATGGAGGCGCCGCCGATATCACCGCCGTGCGGAAATACCAAAGCCGGGGCGGCATCAGCATGAACCTGGAGCAGCAACTGATGCCCAATGTCGGCCTGTTTGTCCGCGCCGGGTTCGCGGATGGCCACAAAGAACCCTACGAATTCACCGACATCGACCGCACCGTCGCGACGGGCCTGTCGATATCGGGAAAGCAATGGGGGCGGGATGAGGACGTGTTCGGCATTGCCGGCGTCGTCAACGGCATTTCCGGCGTGCACCAGGCGTTTCTCAACGCCGGCGGACTTGGCATCCTGGTCGGCGACGGCATGCTGCCGCATCCCGGCTACGAGCAAATCCTCGAGACCTATTACAGCTTTCCGATCTTTGCTTCGAGGGTCACGTTCGACTATCAGCTCATCGTCAATCCAGCCTATAATCGCGACCGCGGCCCGGTTTCGGTGCTCGGCGTGCGCCTGCATACGCAGTACTAAGCGGTTCCAATCCGATCGCCGCGGCAGCTCAGCCTGGAGTTTCGAAGCGCCGGGCTTCGACCGTAACAATGACCTAAACTTTCGGACTTGCGCCGCGAGCAGGCCTGCCTTGCTCCGCCTTGCGGAAGCCGCTCATTCGATCTAAATTCAGTGGCATCGAGGCCAATTGCGATTTGCGTTCGCTAGTCGACTCGATTTGGCTTGCTGGAACTGCAATGAGCCGCATCCGCTTCCTGATCTTGATACTGATCTCGGCAATGGCTTTCACGGCCCCCACTTGGTCCAATTGCCAGGCCGCCGGGTCGTTTCAGACCAGACCGGCGTTTGCGCCGGTGGTGACGGCAGGCGTTGCGCCTTCGCTGCCAACCGTCACGGCGCCCAACGTATCCGCAGGCGATCTCGTTGGTGGCTGTGGTAGAGGTCGCGTCCGCGATCCCCAAACCCATACTTGCCGCGGCCCGGCCGATATCAGGTAAGGCGCTTCCCAGCGCTCGTTCAATTCCGAACGACCATGGCCTTCGCGGGTAAGGCTGCGCGCCGAGCTTGTCGTAAATCCATCATATTATCGATGGCCCTGTCTCGGGACCCCGGTTTGCGAGCGCATGCGCGATGCTAGCGTGTCCGATCGGCTCGGGGCGAACGCGCGCAAAGACTATTGATGTCTGCGGACAGATTCTGCAATGAAGAGATGCCCTTCGCGGCCTGCCGGAGTCCGTTGCTCGTTCACCTTCTGCCTACTATCCACCCATCACAAACCCCGCCTATAACGCTGATCTCGGGTCCCTCTAGAAACTGCTCGGGCCATTTGCACAGTAAGTTTCTGAAACAAGGCGCCTCGCATGAACCTTCAAGAGATTCTGTCGCCGAGACTGGGGCAGGCGCTGCGGCCCAACATCTGGGACGCGGTCGCGCTTATTCTGGTGATCGGCGCCATGGTGCTGATCGTCTATGGCGGCAGGCAGACCACGCTTCCGCTGTCGGCGCTCGACGTCTCGCCGGTATCGCTCGATCCCACCAACCTGCCCCTCTATGCGCTGCGGACGACGATGCGGATGCTGCTGGCGATCGTCTGCTCGATCATTTTCACTTTCGTCTATGCGGCACTTGCCGCCAAGAGCCGGCGCGCCGAGATGGTGTTGATCCCGCTGCTCGACATCCTGCAGTCGGTGCCGATCCTCGGCTTCCTCACCTTCACCGTGGTTTTCTTCCTGAACCTGTTTCCGGGAAGCGTGTTCGGCGCCGAACTCGCCTGCGTGTTCGCGATCTTCACGAGCCAGGCCTGGAACATGACCTTCAGCATGTATCAGTCGCTGCGCAACGTACCGAAGGATCTCGAGGAAGCGACCCAAAGCTTTCATTTGAGCGGCTGGCAGCGCTTCTGGCGGCTCGATGTGCCGTTCGCCATGCCGGGCCTGATCTGGAACACGATGATGTCGATGTCGGGCGGCTGGTTCTTCGTGGTGGCGTCGGAGGCGATCACCGTCGGCAACACCACGGTCACGCTGCCGGGCATCGGCTCCTATGTCGCTCTCGGCATCCAAAAACAGAACCTGCCGGCGATCGGCTACGCGATCCTTGCCATGCTTCTCGTCATTATCGCCTACGACCAACTGCTGTTTCGGCCGGTGGTAGCCTGGGCCGATAAATTCCGGTTCGAGCAGACCGCCTCGGCAACCGCGCCGACCTCCTGGATGCTCGATCTGTTCCGCCGCACCCGGGCGTTGCGGGCGCTGACCTATCCGTTCGCAGCGGTGAACAAAGCCATTTCGAACTTGCACTTTGCCATCCCCCGCATCCTGAGGCTGCCAGTCAGAAGCGGCCAGCCGTCGCGCATGGTCGATGCGCTCTGGCTTGCCTTCATCATCGCGTGCACCGGCTACGCCGGCTGGAAGGTCTATCAATATCTGTCGGCGACGTTGGGCCCGTCGGACGTCTTCAGCGCCGTCGGCTACGGGTTGATCACGCTGGCGCGCGTCGTTGTGCTGATTGCGCTGGCGACGCTGATATGGGTGCCGGTCGGGGTCTGGATCGGACTTCGGCCAAAACTTGCCGAGCGAATTCAACCACTGGCGCAGTTTCTGGCGGCGTTCCCCGCCAACCTCGCTTTTCCGGTGTTCGTGGTGATCATCGTCCGTTACGGGCTGAACCCGAATGTCTGGCTCAGCCCGCTGATGATTCTGGGGACCCAGTGGTACATCCTGTTCAACGTGATCGCGGGCGCCAGCGCCTTCCCGACCGATCTCCGCGAGGCCGCCGGCAGCTTCCACCTCGGCGGATGGCGGTGGTGGATAAAAGTGATCTTGCCGGGCATTTTTCCGTACTACGTCACTGGCGCCATCACCGCCTCGGGCGGATCCTGGAACGCTTCGATCGTCGCCGAAGTGGCGAGCTGGGGCAATACCCATCTGACGGCGGCCGGTCTCGGCGCCTATATAGCAACTGCGACGGAAGCCGGTGACTTCCCGCGCGTCGTTCTCGGCATCGCCATCATGTGCATCCTGGTGACGCTCTTCAACCGGCTGCTGTGGAGGCCGCTGTATGCCTTCGGCGAGCGTCGTCTTCGGCTCGGCTGACCCAAGGAAAACTCATGCTCGATCTTACCAAACAAACCAGCCTGCTCGATATCCGCGGCGTCTGCCGGTCGTTTCCGAAGGGCAGCGGCGAGGATCTGCTGGTGCTCGAAAAAGTCGATCTGACGATTCATTCCGGCGAAATCGTCGGCCTGCTCGGCCGGTCCGGATCGGGCAAGTCGACGCTGCTGCGCATCATCGCCGGGCTGATCGCGCCGTCGTCCGGCGATGCCAAATGCCGCGGCGAGACCATCGTGGGCCCGCCGAACGGCGTCTCCATGGTGTTCCAGTCGTTCGCGCTGTTCCCATGGCTGACGGTGCTGCAGAACGTCGAACTGGGACTGGAAGCGCTCGGGATCGACGCCACCGAACGCCGCAAGCGGGCGCTGGCGGCGATCGACCTGATCGGTCTCGACGGGTTCGAGTCCGCCTATCCGAAGGAATTGTCGGGCGGCATGCGCCAGCGCGTCGGGT
>Ga0209526_10001113_pt1 | contig 17710 bp, 11 predicted proteins | sample JacPinW_OM2H0_M1_FD_188566 | JGI IMG/M metagenome (GOLD analysis project Ga0209526, IMG submission 188566) | Forest soil microbial communities from Algoma, Ontario, Canada - Jack Pine, Ontario site 1_JW_OM2H0_M1 (SPAdes) (version 2) | ecosystem: Environmental > Terrestrial > Soil > Boreal... | reverse complement strand
GTGATCTTCGATTTCTCGATATTGACCCCTGTTCTAGGTCGTTGCAAATTAGAAATATCTAACGGATAGGGCGCGCCCACGACTTGAACGCATCGTGTTGACTGGCGCTAATCAAATGCTGCGATCTGCCGATAAGCGTAGAGGGATTCCTGCAAGGTGCCGCTGCTGTGAGCAGTCTTGATTCCTCCCTGAGGACCTATAATGCGCTACTCCGTCTCGCGCTCTCTGAGCGCAGTCCTCATGTTCTTCGCTTTTATTCTACCGGTTTCCCTTTTTGGCCAAGACCAAGATTCGAAGAAATCAACTCTGTCTTCCGGTAAGACGACCGCCGAGCGCATTGTTCTGAACGTCGAGGAAGGGCCTGCCGTCAAGGTTCGGGCGCATATCCGGAAGGAGCGCCGGGTTCCAGGCCTCCGGACTACATCCAATGAGAATGATCCACAATCTGCCGAGAACCCCAACTTCAGTGTGACGGGCCATCCCCGCGAAGACCGCCTGGTGCGTGGGCATGCATTTTACGGCGACTTGCGGACGTTGCCGCAAATACCGCCGGAGAAGTTCGAGCGGCCGGAAAGGGAAGAACCACAAGCAAGCCCCATGCTTCTCCCAGGCACAGAGACGTCCAACTCTGCTCAGGCAGCGCCTGTTCAGAGTCCGCCGTCGCCCCGCACCCCCGCGCCAGCTCCCAGCAGCAGTTTTGATGGTCTCGATTTCGCCAGTTGGGGCGCCGGCCATCCGCCGGACGCCAATGGCGACGTTGGACCGACCTACTATATTCAGACCATCAACACATCGGTTGGGATTTATCGCAAAAGCGACAGTGTTCTCGTGGCGGCGTTTACCTTCAATACGCTCATGAGCCAGGGCAGCTTCAATAACGTGTGTGACACCAACAATCTCGGCGACCCGGTAGTCCTCTATGACACATTTGAGGACCGCTGGATCATCACGGATCTCGCTTTCCAGCTGGACGGGGCGGGAAACGTGATCAATCCGCCGGGAGCGTTCGAGTGCTTCGCGGTCTCGAAAGCCGGCGATCCGGTAGCGGGCGGGTGGAACTTTTACTCCATTCATGTCACTGGGGGCCTCGGTGATTATCCGAAGCTCGCCGTCTGGCCCGACGGGCTTTACATGTCGGCCAACGTGTTTGGCTATCCGGCAGGAGGGGCTTTCCAGAATCCACGAGTATGGGCGCTCAATAAGGCCCAAATGTATGCCGGGGCACCGAGCGTCCAGGTTATTTTCTTCGATGCTCCATCAGACTTTACGATCTTGCCCAGCAATGCGCGGCTGCAGACCGGCACACCACCTCCCGGCACGCCGAACTACTTTCTCTCTACGTGGGAGTTCATCAATTCCGTCACGGTATATAAGTTTCACGTCAATTGGGCCAGTCCTCTGCAATCTACCTTTACCGGACCGAATACCCCCCTGGCGGCCACCAGTTGGCCCAATACCGGTGTGCCCAATGCGCCGTCGCAAGGCGGAAACAGCCTCGACGTTCTGCAACTTCGGGCCATGGCGCAGAACCAATATACAAATCTTGGCGGAGTCGAGTCGCTATGGGCGACCCACACCGTGCGCCGTGGCAACACCAGTGGTTTTGCTGCGCCGCGCTATTACCAGGTGGACGTTACCGGGGGCATTGTTGCAGCGAACATCCCGCAGGCCGCGACCTGGGACCCGGATGCGGCGAACGTAATTTACCGTTTTATGCCGAGTGTGGCCGTCGATCGCGCAGGGAATATGGCCCTGGGTTACAGCACGTCGAGCAGCACCTCCTTTCCGGCCATCAAGTATGCCGGGCGACTGGCTACCGACCCGGTCAATACCCTCAGCCAGAATGAGCAGGTGCTCATCCAGGGAACCGGCACGCAAGTAGGGAATTGCGGTACCTCCTCCTGTATTCGCTGGGGAGACTACAGCGCGATGACGCTGGATCCAGATGGTTGCACATTTTGGTACACCAATATGTACTATGCGGTCAGTGGACTGAATTTTCTCACGCGAATCGGCAGTTTCAGTTTCCCGAGCTGTACGCAGGTGGGCGCTGGAGGTAGTGTCCAGGGTACGGTGACGACCACCGCTAGCGGCGCTTCGATCCGCGGTGCGAGTGTGGCGTTAGGCAGCAGAACAACCACAACCGACAGCAACGGCAACTACACCTTTTTGAGTATTCCTGCGGGAACGTATCCGAGCATCACCGCCAGCGATCCGGGTTATCTCTCATCGACAGTTCCCTCGACGGTGGTGACCGATGGCGGAACCACTACGCAGAATTTCTCTCTCAGCTTGGCGCCGACCAGCGGTTGCTTGGTAGACACGACACAGGCGGACTTCCAGACTGGCGCGATCACCAATTGCGACCTCACCAGCAGTCCTGGCGACATCACATTGTTGAATGCCCCTTCCATCGATCAGCAGAACACCACCCTCAGCAATAGTGGTGTCGGAATCACGGTCACGACCTGGGGAGGGCAGACATTTACTCCGGCTGTCACTGGTCAGCTTACCCGGGCCGACATCAACCTGTTTTGCAGCGGTTGCACCGGTACCACGCCCAATCTTACCCTCTCGCTCAGGGCAACGAGCGGCGGCCTGCCGACGGGCGCTGACCTCGCATCCGCAACGTTCACAGGTTCCAATAGCAACGCGGCAGGATATTTCACCGCGAACTTCACGAGTCCACCTACATTGACGGCGGCAACCCAGTACGCGCTGCTCGTGCGGCCCACTGCGAACCCATCCGGAGGAATCTACGCGCTTACGCGCAGCAGCACGAGCGTGTATGCGGGCGGCACGCGGGTTTCCTCGACCGACAGTGGCACGGTTTGGTCGACTCCGCTGACCGCCGGCCAAACAACAGATGCCGGCTTCAAGACTTACATGAATATCGGTTTTGCCTCTTCCGGCACCTTTGTGTCGTCAGCCAAAGATGCAAACCCGAATTCCAACTCATCCTCCAATTGGGGCACCATTTCCTGGACGGCCGACACTCCGACCGGTACCAACGTGCAATTCCAGGCGGCCGCCAGCAACAATCCATCTGGCGTGTTCAGCTTCGTTGGACCGGACGGGACGGCGGCCACCTTTTTTACCAACGGCGGATCGCTGACCCAGTTCAACGGCTCACGCTATCTGAAGTACCAGGCCTCCTTCACGACCACGAGCGGCGCCGCTACTCCCGTTCTTCACGACGTAACCATATGCTTTAGCGACATGGTTACAGCTTTAGCCACAACTCTTACGGTTGCATCGGCCACCGGCCCTTATGGCGGTACGGTGAACCTCTCGGCTACCTTGACGGCCAGCTCTACGGGCGTGAGCGGCAAGACGGTGAGTTTTACGCTCAACGGAAACGGCGTGGGTAGCGGCACGACCGATGGCTCTGGCATCGCGACGGTTCCGAGCGTGAGCCTGGCCGGAATCCAGGCTGGCAGCTACCCAGGTGTGGCCGCTGCGAGGTTCGCGGGCGACAGCGGGTTTACCACCAGCAACGGCACAGCAACCTTGACGGTGTCACGAGCGGACCAGACGATCACGTTCGGCGCGCTATCGAGCAAGAACTTTGGTGACCCGGACTTCGCGGTCAGTGCAATCGCATCTTCCGGCTTGCCGGTCAGCTTCTCTGTTACCGGTAGTTGTAGCGCAGCTGGTTCAACCGTTCACCTCACCGGGCCGGGATCTTGCACCATTACCGCTTCCCAATCCGGTGACAGCAACCACAACCCGGCCCCCGCGATCCTACAATCCGTGACCATCCAGAAGGCACTACCCCTCGTGTTGCTTTCCTGTTCCCCGGCGGTTTTTGACACCAACACGCACGCGTGCACAGCGGCGGCAACAGGTATCGGCAATGTGATGGTCAGCGGTGCCACAACGGTCTCTTACAACAGCAATCCCGCTCCGCCCGCCAACGCGGGAACCTACAGTGTGAGCGCCAGCTTCATCAGCGGCGATTCGAACTACAGCAATTCCACTGGTATCAGCTCCCTGACCATCGCCAAGGCTGCCCAGACGATAGCATTTGCTGCGCTGGTTACGAGACCGTTCGGCGGCCCCGATTTCGTGGCCCTCGCCATAGCGTCTTCCAGCCTCACCGTCGGTTTCTCTGCCGGCGGCAACTGCAGCGTGACCAGCTCGACGGTTCACCTCACCGGCGTCGGCTCTTGCACCATCACCGCTTTGCAGGCAGGCAACGCCAACTACAATCCGGCGCCCAGCATCCCACGATCGTTCGCGATCAGCCCTGGCGGCGACTTTACGATTGCCCTCACGTTACCCTCGGTTATCGTGACCGCCGGTCAGCCGGCCACAGAGCACATCACGATCACGCCGAATGTAGCGACGCTCACACCCTTAACTCTCACCTGTTCTGGGCTGCCCGCGAAAGCGAGTTGCACGTTTGCCCCGAACCCGGTACCCGCAGGCTCGGCTGCAACAGATGTCGTTATGACCATCACGATAACGGCGCCTTCCGCGTCGGCTTTGCAACACCTACCGAGGGTTAACGCCAACTGGCTAGGGTTCACTAGCATGGGATTGATTGGCGTGGTAGTCGTTGGGGTGCGCCGGAAGAGCCGCAAGAAAGCTATAGTTCTTTGCGCCTTCTCACTGCTGGTCCTGCTGATGGCCATCGGTTGCGGCTCGCGCCAGCAAACGCCAATTACTCCCTCCGGTGCGTCCACGGTGACCGTGACCGGATCGACGACTAGTTTCACTCACTCCACAACTTTCACGCTGACCGTAAACTAAGAGCTGACAATAGCCGATGGACGGCCGCAACGCCGCCCGTCGCAGCTCATTTGGCTGGGTAGTTGCTTGGCGCCGTCTCGTGAGAAGGTCGAGACCAACGAATGCTTCGGTTGAAGCGAACGCCGCAATGGTCATTGTGCAGAAAGGCTTGCCGCTAGAAGTAGATAAGAGAATTCTGGCGGAGAGGGATTCGAACCCCGGTAGGAGTTTTGGCTCCTACAATAGTTTAGTAAATTGCCCGTTCCACCTGCCTGGTGTTCGGAATGAATAGCTTGCGTTCGGGCGAGAGGCTTTATTCGGGATCGTCGTCGCTCCCAGATCGTCCAGCGGCAGCTACTCCACTTCGTCGATCGACCGGACATTCAGCAGCTTTGACATGTTAGAATCAAAAGTACAAGGTCAAACGATGGCTAGAAACTTTCTTACTCCAATCACTCGTACGACGCTCACAGCCGATATTTGCAGAAAGCTGGTCGATCAGCTGGCAAGAGGAGACTGGAAAGAAGGGAATCGTATCCCTTCAGAGCGCGAGTTGGGTCAACGTTTAAATGTGGGCAGGGCGTCACTCCGAGAAGCTCTCAAAGCGCTGGAAATCATGGGAATGATCGAGACTCGATCTGGCGAAGGAATGTTCGTGTCCGCTAAGTCGGAGTTCCTCGCTCGTCCCATCTTGTGGGCTATTACGGAAGGTGGCCACGTTGAACTGAGCGAACTGATCGAAGCCCGTAAGTTGATGGAGGTGGAATTGTCGGCACTTGCTGCTGCACGTGCGACCGAAGACGATCTGGAAAAAATTCGCGAGCACCTAGATAAAATGGAGGCCGCGATTGAGAATCCAGATATATTCTTTGTGTCTGATCTCAATTTCCATCTGGCAATTGCTGAAGCAGCGCATAATCGAATCCTTCTTAGAGCCGTCCAATTAATACGAAACCTGATGCGGCAATGGATGGCGGATACTGCACGACTTCCAGGTACGCCCAGACTGGCGTTTGGTCAGCATAGAGCTGTATTCTTGGCCATTAAAGAAAAGAATCAAGCAGCTGCTCGCGCTACGATGGCTGAACACTTAGACGCTATGGCAACGCGTCTTCGCTGTCTGCAGGAGACAAGCAATCCGAGCCTGCGCGAGAGTGCCGAGGTTGGTTCTGACTAGCGGACCAAGTTGCATCCTTGTCAATCGACCGTAGTCTCCGGTTCTGGATCCGCTGCAACTTAGTACTTCAATCCAGTTTTTCGACGACGGTGTTTGCAAATGCTTGTGTTCCCAGCCTACCCCCTAGGTCACGAGTGTGGTTGGCCGGGTCGGCCAAAGCCGCATCGACTGCAGCATTGATGCTTCTCGCCGCCTTGGTAAGCGCGACATGGTTGTGACGTTGACCCAACCATTCCAGCAGCATAGCCGCCGATAAAATCAACGATGTTGGATTGGCCTTGTCCTGCCCTTGAATGTCTGGAGCGGAACCATGTTGCGCCTGAGCGACGGCCAAGTCCTTTCCGACATTTAGCCCCCCGGCGAGACCAAGGCTCCCCGAGAGTTCTGCCGCTTCATCCGAGAGAATATCGCCAAACATGTTGGTTGTGACGATGACATCGAATCGAGCCGCATCTCTCACCAGATAAGACGCCATGGCATCGACGATGATCTCGTCGAGCTGCACAGTGCCAAAGTCCTGCGCCACTTTTCTCACTTCGCGAAGAAAGAGTTTCTCAGACAACTTGATTACATTCGCCTTGTGAACTGCGGTCACTCTTTTGCGGCGCGTTTCCGCAAGCTCAAATGCTGCCCTTGCAATGCGATTGCTGGCGAAGGCAGTAATCTTGCGGACTGATAATGCGATGTCCTCAGTCGGCATGAATTCTCCGGTTCCCGCGACCATGTTGCGATCCGAATAGAACCCTTCCGTGTTCTCTCGCACGATCACCAAATCCATTGCGGTGCGTCCCCAATGAGGTATCCCTTTTCGTGAACGGCTGGGGCGTATGTTGGCGTAGAGATCGAGGACGATTCTGAGCTCGGATGAGACGTTGATTCCGCCTTCCGCGCGTGGCGGGTAGTCAGAATGCGAGACGGGACCCAGAATGACACCGTCCGCTCGCCTCGTGGCTTCCAATACCGTTTCTGGAAGAGTGCTTCCGCGATTTTTGAGCGACACGAGACCAATCTCTTCTGTCGTGAAGGTCAATGGAAGTGCGAACTCCTTGTTGACGGCTTGGAGTACGGTCATCGTGGCCGTCGTTATTTCTGGCCCAATCCCGTCTCCAGGCAGAATCAAGATGTTCATCCAAACGCTCCGTTTCTGGTCTGACCCCGCTGCGCGCTCGCTTCAAGGGGCAACATGCTGTACCGATTGAGGCAAGATGCTCATCAGAAAGGGGTCCACAAATGGCATGCCGGTTTCCGCCGGATTGCGATGTCTTCATCCCTTGTCGAATTGCGAACTTTCTATGATCGCAGCGTAAGGATTGAGGTCAACTTTATTTTGTCTCTGCCGGCTCAACTCTCACAGGTGAAGAATCCGTCCAAGTGGGGTCGGGGGTGATCTTGCGTCTCGGACTCGGAAACCAACCTATCGCAAACAGATAATCCGCCGTACGCTGTGCGTTTGTAGGCCGGTATGCTAAGCATGCGACTAATTCTCGCCGATTTCGGTAAGCAGGCACGGTGTCAAAATCACCGTTATCCGTTGGGTGCAACTAGAACAGTTATTTGAAGATAGTACACGTCTCGCAGGTACCGCAGGGGCGTTCAGTGATGAGTGGAACGGGTGCCCTAGCCCACGCCGTACGGCACTTCCAACACAATGTTAGCGCATCTGTTCCTGCCCGTTTACCTCTGGGCTCGCCAGGTTCGGCGAAGTCCATTGCGCCTGCGAAATCGAAGCGAAATCGAAGCGAAATCTCTTGACCGCCGGAAAATTGTAACATACGATTCACGTATCAGGTAGTCTGATGGCCAGACCTGATGAACGTAGGAAGAGCGAAAATGACGTCGGTTAGGTTTGACTGCCGTCGTTTTCAGTCAAAAATCGGACTGTACCGTCCCCGATTTGGTGCTTAGCGGCACTTGGGAGGTACCTGTAGAACTAGGCGATTTCGCGTGACATAAATCAGCTGAGACCGGCTTGGCCTGGGCAAAATCCTTTTCCCACCCCTCAGGTCAGTATCCATTACCTGAACAGAGGAAACCCGCGAGCGCCTCACGCCAGACGCAACGGTTTGATCTACTGCTTCGGCGGCGGTAGAGGAATGAGAAATCATTCCCCATGAATGACTCAAAACTGCAGGACCACCCGACGCATGTCCGTTGGCATATCATGGGGCTGTTGACCTTTGTGTCCATGTTGACTTACCTCGACCGTCTGAATCTCAGCATCGCCGGAAAATACATCCAGGACCAATATTCTTTTAACACCCAAACTATGGGTTGGATTCTGAGTGCGTTCCTGTTGGGCTATGCAATTTTCCAGATTCCGGGAGGTTGGGCGGTTGATCGGTTTGGTCCTCGAAAGATTCTGACTTTTGCAATCTCTTGGTGGTCCGTCACAACTGCTTTAACCGCCGTCGCGCCTCGTCTGCCCTTGGTAGGCTTGCTTGGCGCTGCTTGGTCTTTTGCGATCGTACGGTTTTTCATCGGACTGGGAGAGTCATGCGTATCACCGAATGCATCCAAAGTTGTCGCCGCATGGATGGGCGAAAAGCGGACGGGAATAGGCAGTAGCTTTCATGTTCTGGGGAATGGGCTTGGTGGCGTCGTGACGCCCGTCTTCATCGCGGCGATCATGGTTCGATGGGGATGGCAGACGTCCTTCTATGCGTGCAGTGTTCTCGGCATTGTGACGGCTATCATATGGTTTATCTACGTAAGGGATGTGCCCCAGCAGCATCCGAGGGTGAACGAAGAAGAACTTGCTTTCATTCAACCGAGAGAAACTCCAGCGAATTTCGCCCTCGTGAGTCCTAGACGACGAACTCCCTGGCTGAAGATGCTTTCTCGTGGATCAGTCTGGGGGCTAATGCTGGGGTACTTTTGCCAGGGCTATCCCGTCCATTTCTTTCACCTGTGGTTCTTTATCTATTTGGTGCGAGTACGGGGCCTCAGCGTTACACAAGGCAGTTTCTGGGACTCAGCTCCTTACGTAGCTATCGCACTACTTTCTCCGTTGGGAGGCTGGTTTTCTGATTTTGCTGTGCGTCACTGGAATAAGCGCCGTGGCCGCCATAGCGCAGTTTGGGTAGGAATGGGACTTTCGGCATTGCTTTTGTGGACGGGAGGCAACGTAAAGAACACTACAGTGTCTATCCTTATCCTGGCCACAGCTGCGGGCTTCAATATGTTCGCTACACCAACCTTCTGGGCAGCATGTGTTGATCTCACCCGCGTTCATCCTGGGTCGCTCTCTGGTCTGATGAATACCTTTGGAAATCTTGGTGGATGGCTATCACCAATCATTACCGCCTATACCGCTACCAAATTCGGGTGGAGTAAAGCAATTGATCTCGCAGCAATTGTGACGCTAGGAAGCGGCCTTTTGTTTAGCTTCGTGCGTGCGGATCTCCCTCTTGAAGAGGCGATTGTCAGTGATTTGTCTCACTCTCCGGCTGTCGCGCACCACGTTGTACACGGAGCGGTACAGGGGGAGGGCTGACATACGTGCCGCGGTGCAGGAAGGCCATGAGACGAGAACGAGATGTGGAAATTCTGATGCTTTCGGCAGTAGTCACTATAAGCCGGAATGCTCAACTTTTGGAGCGGCTTGCGCGAAATTAGCATTTATGAATAGCGGAAATATGCTTACGCTTAGAGGTGATGTGGAGGACAACCAGGGTTATTGGCACGGCAGAGATCATAGTTCGCGATCCGTGTCGGCTGTCCTTAGCGCACGGGCGCACGCAGATCACATCGGGGTTTGCGCGTTCCCCATGGGGTTAAGGATGAGTCTCAACGGGGGTTGAAAATGGAAACAGCGGCGATCATCAGATTTGACGGAACCTCGAAAGTGCAAAGAGGAAACGGCGTGGTCACAACACTTCTCGTCGGGCGCGAGAGCGTCCCTGGCTCCGTTTTCACTTCAGGTCTCACTTCCTTCCCCCCCGAACGAAGCGCGCCCACGCACAGCCATAACTGCGGTGAGCAGGTGACTCTACTGGAAGGAGAGGGCGAGGTGGAGGTGGATGGACATACTACTTCTCTTAAGAAGTACGACACAACGTATATACCAGCTGGGAAATCACATCGGTTTAACAACATCGGTAAAGGCCCGTTAGTCATCCTTTGGATTTACGCGGCGACCCACGTCACGCGCACGTTCACCAAAACGGGACAAACGGTAGACCATCTCTCACCTCAAGACACGGTTGCCCATGACGGAGAGCGCGATGAGATTCCTCAAAAAGATCGCTAACTTCTCGTTGCGATGGGAGTCGGCTGCGCGGGACTTTCGAGCGGTGGGGACGAAATGGAGATGGCCGGCCAGTATTGGGCTGGGCTTGTGGGCGATGCTGTTTGGTTGGTCAGCACTAGCTCTCAAACCTGCTTCGCCCAATAGCGATGAATCGGTGGCTCCAGCAAAGGGACCGGCATTTGGAAAGGCCATACTGCCGATCTTCACCGGGAGTTCGGCGGGTCCGGTCGTGGTTCCCACGGATCCTGCGGCGAGCCAACGTTACAAGATCCTGAACGGTACGATGCCGTTCGACGATAAAACCCAAGTCTCGTTAGCGGAGATGGAAACGATCCGCCTTTCGACCGGAGCGTTGGCTGCGAGCGGAAGTGCTAGGCCGCCGCTGAGCCAATCGAATCAGGCTGACATTTCGACGACCATGCACCCGTCGAACTCGGAACTCTCTTCCGCCTCACCATACCGTGCGGTGCTGGATCGCTACTGCGTCACGTGCCACAACCAGGAGATGCATATAGCAGGGCTGATGTTGGACAAGATGGACGTTGGGAATGTCTCGGAAGGGGCCGCGGTGTGGGAAAAGGTGCTGGGTAAACTTCGAACCGGTGCGATGCCTCCTGTGAGCATGCCACGCCCAGATCAAGCAACGTACGACTCCTTTGCGGCGTACCTGGAGACTGCGCTCGACCGCGCGGCCGCGGCGAAGCCTCATCCCGGCAGACCAGCAATCCATCGCCTTAACCGTGCGGAATACGTCAACGCGATCCGCGACTTGCTTTCGGTTGAAATTGATGCCGAATCGCTTCTACCCGCCGACGATTCCGGCTACGGCTTTGACAACATCGCGGATGTCCTGTCCGTATCTCCGATGTTGCTAGAGAGATACATGTCAGCAGCAGGGAAGATCAGTCGTCCGGCGATTGGAGATCCCGCTATTCGCCCGACCTTGGAGACCTACAACGTCCCTCCGATGCTCAGGCAAGATGACCGCATGAGCGAAGATCTCCCATTCGGGTCACATGGTGGACTCGCGATTCGCCGTAACTTCCCGCTCGACGGGGAGTACGTCATCAGGATCCGCCTACGAAGAACCCATAACGCCAACATTAATGACGGTCGAATCCTCGGCCTCGCCGAGCCGCATCAGCTCGAAGTCCGCCTGGACGGAGCAAGAATCAAGCTGTTCACGGTGGGCGGCGAGTACGCTGTTAAGAGCAGGTCGGGAAGGGAAGAATTCCTCAGGCACGAATCTGAGACTTCACTGAACACCCCAAAGAACAAGGAACCCGAAGGGGACAAGTACGAGTACACGGCGGATGCGGGTTTAGAAGTTCGCTTCCCGGCGAAAGCGGGTTCGCGTGTGATTGGGGTCGATTTCCTAAACGGAGTTTCCGAGCCCGAAGGTGCGCTTCAGCCGCATGTGGCTGCCTTTTACTCCCTCGAAGGGTATGAAGGTACCCCTAAGAGAATCAAGGAGGTTCCCCCTGCGGTGGACCAAGTCACGATTGGTGGGCCGTACAACGCAAAAGGGCCGGGAGAGACGCCCAGCCGCCGCAAGATTTTTGTGTGCCGCCCAACCGAAAGCAAGGACGAGGTTCCCTGCGCGAAGAAGATTCTCTCGACGCTCGCACGTCGCGCTTATCGCCGACCTGTCCATGAGGGAGACGTTGGGGCTCTGCTCAGCCTTTACGAGGTCGGCCGGAGCTCGGGAGGCTTCGAAGCAGGAATCAGGACGGCGCTTCAAGGGATTCTTGTTAACCCGGAGTTTCTGTTCCGGATCGAACGCGATCCTGCGAACCTGGCGCCGGGTACGGCCTATCGGATCAGTAACCTCGAACTGGCGTCGCGTTTATCGTTTTTTCTTTGGAGCAGCCCACCCGACGACCAGCTTCTAGACTTGGCCGCCGGCGGCAAACTGGAAGATCCTGCCACGCTCGAACAGCAGGTTCGGCGTATGCTCGGTGATCCGCGGTCGGAGGCTCTGGTGAGCAACTTCGCCGGACAGTGGCTGTACGTGCGCAATATGCGACAGGTGGTGGCCGATCCGGGGGAATTTCCCGATTTCGACGAAAACCTGCGTGAGGCATTCCAGCGGGAGACGGAGCTTTTCTTTGAAAGCAACCTGCACGAGGATCGCAGTGTGCTGAACTTATTGTATGCGAACTATACGTTCGTCAACGAACGTCTGGCTCGGTTTTATGGGATTCCAAATGTTTACGGGAGCCACTTTCGGCGCGTCACATTGAGCGGTGACGAGCGGAGAGGATTGCTGGGCGAAGGTAGTATCCTGACGGTGACGTCGTATGCCAACAGGACCTCCCCGACTCTCCGTGGCAAATGGGTGCTGGAAAATGTCCTGGGCACGCCACCCCCACCGCCGCCACCGGACGTTCCGTCCCTGAAGGAAAGCAACGAGAATAGCAAAGCCCTCCCGATGCGCCAGCGGATGGAGGAACATCGAGCAAATCCAGCCTGCGCCGTCTGCCACGTTCGGATGGACCCGCTGGGATTCGCGCTCGAAAACTTTGACGGAATCGGTAAATGGCGAACCAACGAGGCTAACACCCCCATCGATGCGTCGGGAGTGCTCCCAGGCGGTACCAAGTTCAATGGCCCGGATGGGCTTCGGAAGATATTGTTGAGCCATCCCGAACAATTCGTAACTACGCTCACCGAGAAACTGCTCACTTACGGCCTGGGCCGAGGCCTCGAGTATTACGATACGCCGACCATCCGCAGGATCACGAGGGAGGCCGCCGCCAACGACTATCGCTGGTCATCCATAATTGTGGGCATAGTTGAAAGCACCCCATTTCAAATGAGGGAGACACGGTAGTCATGATGATCACCAAGAAGGCTATCCCACGCCGCACGTTTCTGCGCGGGATCAATGTGGCATTAGCTCTGCCGCTGCTAGACGCCATGATCCCGCCGTTCGCATCGACCCTGGATGCAACAGCCAAACCGGCAGCGCGCCTGTCGTTTGTGTATGTTCCGAATGGGATCATCATGGACAAGTGGACGCCGGTTGCGGAGGGTGCTGCATTCGAGTTGACTCCAATTCTAGAGCCGCTGGCTCCATTTCGCGATCACCTTCTCGTGCTGAGTGGACTCGCCCACAACGAAGCGCGCGCGCTGCCGGGCGAAGCCGGGGGGGATCATTCGCGCGCCGGCCCCTCGTTCTTGACGGGCGTCCACCCGAAGAAGACCGGGGGCGCCGACCTCCGGTTGGGAATTTCGCTGGACCAGATCGTCGCGAAGGAACTCGGCAAGAACACTCAACTGGCATCTCTCGAACTCGGTTTGGACCCCACTGACACTTCAGGCCAATGCGAAGCCGGTTATACCTGCGCCTATACAAACACCCTCTCGTGGCGCACACCCACGACACCGCTACCGGTCGAGAACCACCCGCGTGCGGTGTTCGAGCACTTGTTCGGCGATAGTGACAGCACTGATCCGAAAGAGCGGCTCGCCCGAATCAGGAGTGACCGCAGTATTCTGGACTTCGCGACACAGTCCGTGGCTAGACTGCTGAAGGGGGTGGGTCCGAGCGACCGCACTAAGCTCACGGAGTATCTCGACGCTGTTCGCGATGTCGAGCGGCGTATCCAGCTGGCCGAGGAACAAGCTTCCAGGAAGCCGCCGATGTTGGAGCGGCCCATTGGCATCCCGGCCACGCTGGAAGAGCACGCCAAGTTAATGTTTGATTTGCAGGTGCTGGCCTATCAGTGCGACCTGACTCGAGTCGCGACCTTCATGATGGGTCACGAACAGACCACGCGGTCCTACAGCGAGATCGGCATTCCCGATGCGCATCATCCTTTGACACATCACGGAGGCGACACCGAGAAGATCGCCAAGGTGATCCGGATCAACATCTTTCATGCCAAGATGTTCGCGTATTTCTTGGAAAAATTGCGGTCCACACCCGACGGCGATGGTTCCTTGCTGGACCATTCCGTAGTCCTTTACGGTGGCGGGCTCAGCGATGGCAACTTGCACTTGCACAACAACTTGCCGATCCTGTTGGCAGGTGGGGGATCGGGTCAAATCAAGGGGGGGCGTCACCTCCGGTATCCCGCAGATACGCCGATGCCGAATCTGTACTTGACCCTCCTAGACATGGTCGGGGTTCCCATGGAGAACCTCGGTACAAGCACCGGAAAGCTTGAACCCCTCTCCATTGTGTAGATGCGCTAGGGAGAGGTCGTTGGGTGATCGACGGCCGGGGGGCCTCTGCTCCACCCCAATGACTGAGCGCAAGGGAGTACGCGTATGGACGTCAAAGTTAGAGGCCTGTGTGCTTGGTGGGCGTTAACTCTGCTGTCGGTCGCCAGCCTTGCCGCCACTCGCAGGGATCCTCGTTTGTTAGAAGCGGTCAAGAAGGGAGACAGGGAGGTCGTGCAGACCCTGCTGAAGCAACATGTCGATGTGGATACACCTCAGGAGGATGGGACGACGGCGCTGGCTTGGGCTGCCCACCGAGATGATCTGGACATGGCGGAACTCTTGATTCGCGCCAGCGCAAACGTGAACGCTGCCAACGACTATGGCGTCACTCCTCTATCATTGGCCTGCACGAACGGGAACGCGGCCATGGTCGAGAAGCTGTTGCAAGCCGGTGCGAATTCAAACGCCGCCCTATCGACAGGAGAGACGGCGCTGATGACGGCTGCGCACACTGGCAACGTGGAAGCAGTGAAATCACTGCTGGTCCACGGAGCGGAAGTCAACGCAACGGAAAGCGAGCGGGGGCAGACTGCTCTGATGTGGGCGGTGGCGGAAAACCACACGGAAGTCGTGCGTGCGCTCATCGAGCACGGGGCTGATGTCCACGCCCGTTCGAAGGGTGGTTTTACGCCTTTGCTGTTCGCTGCGCAGCAGGGGAATTTGGACTCGGCTCGGATCTTGCTGGCAGCGGGAGCGAACGTGAATGAGGCTACCGTGGATGACGGTAGCGTTTTGGTGGTGGCCAGCGCCAGCGGCCACGAAACGTTCTCAATATTTCTGCTGGACAAGGGTGCGGACCCAAATGCAGCAGACGGCTATGGGATTACTGCCTTGCACTACACGGTGCTCAAAGGACTGTCAATCCTCGGTGGCGTCAGATTCCGTCCTACCACGTTTGAATCCGCCTTGTCCTACTTGTTTCGGCCCAACATGCAGGAATTGGCCAAGGCGCTCTTGGCACATGGAGCGAATCCGAACGCTCATATCCTGGCGGCCCCTCCTTTGCCCCACTCCAGGCCGCTCGTAATGAGCCCAGTCGGCGCTACGCCGTTCTTGCTGGCAGCCGCAAGCTACGATGCCAGCCTGATGCGCATCCTGGCGGCTGGCGGCGCCGACCCGCTGCTGGCCACGGAGGAGAATACGACGCCGCTGATTATGGCCGCCGGATTAGGTGAAGGACTGGGCAAGTTGGCGCCACGCACGGAGGAGGAGGATAGGAGCGCTCTCGAAGCAGTCAAGCTGGTGGTGGAACTGGGTGCCGATGTCAATAAAGCCAACGATGTCGGCCTCACCGCACTGCACAGCGCAGCGTACGTGGGAGCGGACGCCATCATTCAGTTCCTGGTGGAAAAGGGCGCCAAGGTGGGCTTAAAGGACAAGTACGGACAGACGCCGTTGAGTATTGCGGAGCGGATCATCCCGGCGGGTTTGGTAGATGGATACTTAAAGCCAACCTCCATTCACAAGAGTACCGCGGATCTGCTTCGCAAATTGGGCGCCACGCCACTGACTGCCCATGCGACGCAAGTCTCGGACGCGGCCCAGTAGACTCCCAAATCGGTGACGATGCTCAGAACGCGATGATAGTCCAGGGACAGAGATGCAAACCTAGCCTCAAGGTAACTCGCCAAGCTTGTACCATCTGCGGTTCTGATCCTGACAAATTCGAGGAAACCCGTGCCTGAACTCTTTCACAACTATGTTGGCGGTCAGTGGGTCGACTGCAAAGCCAAGAGAACGTTTCCGAACGTCAATCCCGCGAACAGGGATGAAATCGTCGGGGTATTCCAATCGTCCGGCGCGGAAGACGTTACGGCGGCGTGCGATGCCGCGCAACAAGCACAGTCCGCGTGGGCGGCGCTTCCCGCTCCACGGAGGGGCGAATACCTTTTCAAAGCGGCGGAAATTTTGGAAAGCCGTCATTCAAAGCTGGCCGAGGAGATGACGCGCGAGGAGGGCAAGACCTTGCCCGAATCCAAAGGCGAAGTAAAGCGCGCGATCAATATTTTTCGCTACTTCGGCGGCGAAGGAGCACGGCAGTTCAGTCACCAGATTCCTTCCGAGCGAGAAAAGGTTGTTTGCTACACCATGCGTAAGCCACTGGGCGTTGTGGGCCTCATCACACCGTGGAATTTTCCTAGTGCCATCCCCGCATGGAAAATGGCGCCTGCGTTAGTAGCTGGGAATGCCGTGGTGGTCAAGCCAGCGTCGCTCGCTCCTCTCAGCGCATTCAGACTGGTCGAGGCACTCCATGAATCGGGCATTCCCGCAGGCACCATCAATTATGTGACTGGAGGCGGCGGCATTGTCGGCAACACCCTCATCGAGCACCCGGCGCTCAAGGCCGTTTCATTCACGGGCTCGTGCGAAGTAGGAAACGCCCTTTTCGAAAAAGCGGCCCGCCGTAGACTTCGCGTTCAACTCGAGATGGGAGGAAAGAATCCAACCATAGTGCTGAATGACGCTGACCTCGACTACGCAGCGGACGTCCTCGTGAACGGCGCGTTCTTTTCTACAGGACAAAAATGTACGGCCTGTAGTCGCGCTGTCATAGAGAAAGGCGTTTATGAGCCGCTTGTGGAAAGGCTCTTGACCAAGACGCGCAAGCTCAAAGTGGGCAATGGTCTTGATCCAGGTGTCGATATAGGCCCCGCCGTCGATGCCGACCAGCTCGAGACGGATTTGAAATACATCGAGATCGCCCATAGAGAAGGGGCGCAACTGCTTTGCGGTGGAAGCCGCTTAACGGGCGGCCTCTACGAGAGCGGCTATTTTATCGAGCCCACGATCTTTGCGGGCGTTAGGCCGGAAATGCGCATCGCTCAGGAAGAAGTTTTCGGACCGGTGCTCGCGTTGATGATTGCGAACGACTTTGAGGACGCGATGCGGCTGGCCAACGGCGTGAAGTTCGGCCTTTCGGCATCCATTGTGTCGAGAGACCTGACCCGCGTCCACCAGTTCATCAATCGCATTGAGGCCGGGTTGATTTCCGTGAACTTGCCTACGGCAGGAGTGGAATATCAATTGCCATTCGGCGGCACCAAGGAATCGAGCTTCGGCATGCGAGAGCAGGGGCCTCTGGCGCTCGATTTCTACACGGAAACGCGAACGGTCTATCTGAGATACGAGCAGTAGGTCGACCACGGGGATACTCTATGAGCCGCGTCATAAGGGACATCGCTTCACAGCTTGGGAAGACGCGGACGCAGCTCGCGATCACGCATCGACGCACGGCGTTCTTCACTAGAAACCAGGGCTAGACAAACGGTTCCATCAGGATTTTGAATGCGGACGATCGCGGGCTTCGATCAGGAGTATAA
>Ga0209526_10001112_pt1 | contig 17722 bp, 13 predicted proteins | sample JacPinW_OM2H0_M1_FD_188566 | JGI IMG/M metagenome (GOLD analysis project Ga0209526, IMG submission 188566) | Forest soil microbial communities from Algoma, Ontario, Canada - Jack Pine, Ontario site 1_JW_OM2H0_M1 (SPAdes) (version 2) | ecosystem: Environmental > Terrestrial > Soil > Boreal... | reverse complement strand
AGAAAGCCCGCGACCCAACCGGTGCCCATGATCTGGTCCGGAGCGTGTCCGGTCACGGTCGTCAGATACACGGAGCCGCTATCGGCCAGGAGATTGGCGAAGATCCCGGTCATCACCAGCAGCAAGGGAAGGCGTCCGGCGCCCGCGGTCCGGCCTACCAGCAGCAGCGCCATGACCGCCATCACGATGTCGCTGATCGGATAAGCCAGGCCAGTTAGTGCGGGCGTGCCGCCGCCAGTGTCGGCGTGATACACGCTCCCCAGCACGGTCGCCCAGCTGATCAGGACGAGGGCCCCGGCCAGGATCGCGCCGTCGAGGAGAAAGGCGATTCGGGAGGAGCCCCGGTGGCGCCCTGGGAACACCGCGATACCCGCGACGGCCAGCGGCACGGCCGCGAGATGGCCGATGTCGGTGAGCGGGGGGTAGCGCAGCTGCTGGCCGATGAACTCGTAATAGGCGCCGACACCCTCGCCCGCGGCCCAGGCAAGCGCGCCGGTCCCCAGCAGCACCCAGGCAAACCGGGAACGCCCGGAATGGTAGGCGGCGGCGATCATGCAGGCGACCGCCGCGATCAGGGCAGCGCACGCCTCCCCGAAACGGCGGAGGGCATCGCTCTGAGCGTCGCCACCATCGGGCCGCAGCGCCATCCATGCGCCAAACCCAATCGTCAGCAGGCCACAAAGGACGGCGGCCGCAAGAAAGTCGCGGTTGGCGTGCCGAGCACCGTAGGGTCGCAGCAGACGGATAGCTGGCATGGCCCGCTGGGTGTGACGATTGTGTGAAGCCGTTCCTTTCCGTCCGAGGGTCACCAGTCGGTAACCGAGCCGAGCAGAACCGCTCTATAGGTATGCCATTCCAATACAAAAGCCCCGCGCACGTTGCGCGGGGCTCCTGCGGTTCGGTCTTTTAGACCTTAGCCCTCCAACTGAACGTTGGTGGCGCGGGGACCCTTGGGGCTCGGCTCAGTGACGAAACTGACCTTGGCACCGGTATCCAGCCGATCGAAATCGATCGTGCCGCTGCGATGGAAGAAGTAGTCGTTGCCGTCTTCGGCGGTGATAAACCCGAATCCGCGCTCGGCGACGAGCTTCTTGATGGTTCCAGACATATTGTGGACCTCCTTTCCCGAACGATCTGCCTCGCGCTGTCGAGGCCTGTTCGAGCGGGGCCCACGGCGAGCGCACTCACGTCGAGTGCACCATCACCTTTACCCAGACTCAACCTCTTCCAAACCCATCATCTATTCTTCGATCGATCCGCAGTCATGGGCGTCAACTTCGCGGCCTTCCTGGGCGTCTCGCTCTTCGTCATCATGTCGCCCGGCCCGGATACCGCACTGACCATCCGCAACACCCTGGTCGGAGGCCGTGCCGGCGGCATTGCCACCGCGGTCGGCGTCGTCACCGGTCTGGCCACCTGGACGGTCGCGAGCAGTGCCGGGCTTGCCGCGCTGCTAGTGGCTTCGCAACCGCTCTTCCTCGCGGTCCGGCTGGTCGGCGCCGCGTACCTCGTCTTCCTTGGTATCCAGGCACTCCGGTCGGCGGTGTTCACAAAGCGTGATCCTGGCGAGCCCGTCCGGGCGGGCTCGACCACCCGGCTCCGTCGCAGCGTGGCCTACCGGCAGGGCCTCCTCAGCAACTTGAGCAATCCCAAGATCGTCGTCTTCTTCCTCAGCCTGCTGCCCCAGTTCATCGAGCGCGGCCAGGCGTCATTTACGCGCATGCTGCTGCTTGGGCTGATCTTCTGCACGATCACCGTGAGCTGGCTGACGCTCTATGCCGTGGTCGTGGCTCGGGTCGGCGATTTTCTCCGCCGGGATCGGGTTCGGCGGGGACTCGAGGCCACGACCGGCCTGGCCCTGGTCGGCCTCGGCCTCAAACTCGCCACCGATCGTCGCTGACCCCCCCACTCCCCCGGCTACTCTGGGTGGCCGAGATCGCCGATGCGGCGTATCTGACCGGTGTGATAAAGTACGGCCGTTCGCCCGGCCTTCGGGCGATCTCGCGTGCGGCCGGCATTCTTCTCTCTCGAACAGGGCCGATGCGTTCCATTCGGTGTTCGAGAGGAGGAGAACGGCAATGCCAAAAGGCACCGTAAAGAAAATCGTTTCCGACCGCGGATTTGGGTTCATCGCCGCCGACGATGGTAAGGAGTATTTCTTCCACCAGAGTGGCGTCGACACCTCGCTCAACTTTGACAGCCTGCGCGGTGGCGAGACTGTCAGCTTCGACATCGAGCAGAGCCAGAAGGGTCCTCGGGCGAACCACGTCCGCGCCGCCTAGCCGGAACTCGATACTTCGCTGAGGGCGCCCTGCGGGGCGCCCTTTTTGCACCCCCTGTTATTTCACGCGACCAATTTCATCTTTCCTCTTGACAGCCATCAACTTCCTCCTATAGTCCGGGCCAGGGGACGTGGCGTCGGCGCGAATCGGCGCTGAGTCAGGGGGTACTCGTTGGGGGCACATCGTTTACGTCGTTTCGCCAGATCGTCATCATGTCGCCTCGCGGCAGCGCTTGCCACCGGGCTCGTGATTGCAAGCCCGGCCACGGTCCAAGCGGCCCCGACATCGATCCCCGCGTCATCGACGCCGTCATACGCGACACCACTGACGCCGCAAAAAGCCATCGCCCCGGCTGGGAGCGCACGACCCGCTCTCCTCAAGCCGTTAACGCATACACGCCCGCAGGGCCACACCGTTGTCCCATTCCTTACCAACGACTCCAATACGCTCCAGGTCGCCAAGCAGAAGGTAGCCAACGCGGCGTCCTCTCCGCGCCCCTCAATCGCAACCAGGGCACCAAAGGCCAGCATCTATAACAACATCAATCAGCCCGGCATCTCCGCCGCCGATGAGGGCGCATGTTGCGTGCCACCCGACACGACGGGATCGATCGGTCCCAACAACTACGTCGAGTTCGTCAACAACCTGGTCCGTGTCTACGACCGCAGCCTGAGCCGGATCAGCGACGCCGACCTGGGCACGTTTACCGGAACACCGGCGGGCATCAATACGAGCGATCCCCAGGTGCAGTGGGACTCGCAGGGCAACCGCTGGCTGTATGCCGCCGTTGCCTTCGCAACCGGCAACAACTACCTGCTGCTTGGCTGGTCGAAGACCGCCGACCCAAGCGACCTGGTCAATGGCTGGTGCCATTACGGGCTCTTTACGGCAAACCTGCTCCAGGACTACCCGAAGCTCGGCCACGACAACAACTATTTGATGGTCGGTGCCAATGAGTACGACGACCGCACCGCGGGCTATGCCTTTGTAACCGCCAACATCTGGGCGCTGCCCAAGCCGGCGCTTGGCGACGCCAGCTGCGCCGTCGGCCCGTCGACCCACTTCGCCGATCCCACCCACGTGCTGCTGAACGCGGACGGCTCGCCCGCCTTCACGCCGGTGCCGGTGAACACCACGGATTCCTCGAATGCCGGCTATATCGTGGCCGCGCATTCGCCGACGGACGCGCCCGTCGGGCCGCGGACGAAAGTGATGGCCTGGCACATCGTCGTGAATGCGGGCAGTCCCGTACTGGTTCCGGATGGCGACCTCACCGTGCATAGCTACAACGTCCCGCCCCCGATTCCTCAGCCCGGACCAACGCTCGACTCACTCGACGCGCGCCTCACCCAGGCCGTTGGTCACAAGGATCCCGATGCGGGCAACGCCGAGGCGGTGTGGACCCAGCATACGGTCGTCTCCACCAGCAGCCGGTCGGTGGTCCGCTGGTACGAGTTCATCCCGAGCCAGCTCAGTGTGCGGCAGCAGGGTGAGGTCTCGAGCGCCACGGACTATTTCTTCAATGGAGCGATTGCACCCTCCATCCTGGGTAACGACGCCGCGCTGTTCTACGATCGGGCGAACGCATCGCTCACGCCCGTGATCGGCGCGGTCAGCCGGACGCATGCGGATCCGTTGAGCACCATGGGGTCGGAACTCCTGATCGGCAGCAGCGTCGCCGCCGACTCCGACCTGAGCTGCCGGGCGCCCTATGGACCGCCCTGCCGCTGGGGTGACTACTCGGGCGCGAGCCCCGACCCGAATGCCGCCGGCGTGGTGTGGGGCAGCAACCAGCTCAACGGCCCGACCTTCTTCGGTTATCCGCAATGGGCCACCCGCAACTTCGCGGTCGCGGCGACCGTGGTCCCGGAGTTCAGCCTCGGTATCGTACCGAGTGGTCGGGCGCTGACGCCCCCCGGGAGCACCACCTACACGGTGACGATCTTAGGTCAGGGCGGCTTTACCGGCTCGGTGTCGTTGAGCATCGCCGGGCTGCCTGCCGGTACGAGCGGGTCGTTCTCGCCGAATCCGGCGACGACGACGTCGACGCTGACGGTCACGACGACCAACGGGACACCGTCAGGAACCAGCCAGTTCAGCGTCACCGGCTCGAGCGGGTTGCTCACCCACACGGCGCAGGGCACGCTGGTGGCCACCGCATCCTCGACGTATGCCTCCGCCATCATGGCTGACGGACCCAACGCCTACTGGCGGCTCGCCGAAACCGTGGGTTCGACCATGGTCGACTCGACGAGCAAGGCCAACAACGGCACCTATGCCGGCGGAGTCACGCTCAACGCACCAGGGGCAATCGCAGGCGATTCCAATGGCGCCGTGCTCCTCGACGGATCGAGTGGGTACGGTCGGGCGCCGAACGCGTCATCGCTGAGCCTCACCGGCAGTGTCTCGGTCGAGGCCTGGGTGAAATGGACGGCGACCGCGACCGGCACCCAGGACATCGTGAGTAAGGGTGACGGCGCGACGCTCACCGGCAGCTCGTACATGTTGGGCTTCGTGTCGGGCTGCAGCAGCGGTTGCGGCCTGGGCTTCTATGCCTTCAGCGGCAACAGCTTCGTCTGCGCTTGCCAGAGCAACCCTCTTCCGTCAGGACGCTGGTTCCACCTGGTCGGCACGCGAACCGGCGCCGGTCAACTCGCGTTCTACGTGAATGGATCGCTGGTCGCGAGCGCGGGCAGCGGCGCGAGCGCGCTCAACACCGTGCCGGCCGGTGTCGGGGTGGGCGCCTCTGGCTCCGGCACCGGATCATCCTTCTATCCCGCCAACGCGACACTCGATGAAGTCGCGATCTATCCGACCGCGTTGTCGGCGGCAAAGGTCAGCAGTCACTACCAGGCGAGCGGCAACGCGAGTCCTCCCGGCGCGCCAACCAGCGTCGCGGCGACCGCGGGGGTCAACCAGGCGACCGTGACCTGGCAACCGCCCGCCGGATCCACCGGCGTCACGGGTTATATCGCGACCGGCTACGCCGGCACCAGCCCGAAGAACGCGGTGGCGGTCAACGGCAGCGCGAGCACCGCCACCATCTACGGCCTCCAGGGAGGGACGGCGTACACCATCCAGGTCCAGGCACTCAATGGCAATGGCGCCGGACCGGGATCCAGCTCGAATGCGGTGACGCCGACTGGCTCGACCACGACCTATGCCTCGACGGTGCTCAGCGACGGCCCGTCGCTCTACTACCGACTGAGCGATCCCTCCGGCGCGGTGTCGCCCGACTCCTCGGGTCACGGGAACAGTGGCACCTATGCCGGCACGTACACGCAGAACCAGATCGGGGCGCTGCCGAGCGACCCGGACCGCGCGACCCTGTTTGACGGAATCAGCGCCAATGTCCGAGCTCCGAGCACGTCATCGGTCAGTCTTACCGGCGATGTCTCGGTGGAGGCGTGGGTCAAGTGGACCGCGACCGCGACCGGCACGCAGGACATCGTGAGCAAAGGTGATGGCGCAACCTTAACCGGTAGCTCCTACATGCTTGGCTACGTCGGCGGCTGCGGGAGCGCGTGCGGCATGGGCTTCTACGCCTTCGTTGGCAACAGCTTCGTCTGCGCCTGCCAGAGCAGCGCGCTCCCGGCCGGCCAGTGGTTTCATCTGGTCGGTACCCGCAGCGGTGCCAACGGCCAGCTCGCCTTCTACGTCAACGGGTCATTGGTGGCGAGCGCGAATAGCGGCGCGGGCGGCCTGAACAATGTGCCGGCCGGTGTTGGCGTGGGGGCGTCCGGATCGGGCATTGGCTCCTCGCTGTATCCGGCGAACGCCACCATCGATGACGTCGCGATTTACCCAGCCGCGCTCTCAGCGGCCGCGGTCAGCAGCCATTACCAGGCGAGCGGCAACGCGAACCCGCCGGGGGCCCCGACCAACGTCACGGCCACCGCCGGCGTCAACCAGGCCACGGTTACGTGGCAAGCACCGGCAGGATCGGCGCCGGTCACCGGCTACATCGCCACCGCCTACGCCGGAATGGCCGCGAAAAACTCGGTCGCGGTCAGCGGCGCCAGCACGTCGGCCACGCTGTTCGGATTGCAGGGCAGTACGACATACACGATCCAGGTGCGGGCTGTGAACAGCAATGGCAGCGGTCCGCCGGCAAGCTCGAACGCCGCCACGCCCACCGGCGCGACCTCGACCTATGCGTCGACCGTGATCGGTGATGGGCCGGTGGCCTATTTCCGCCTGGGCGATCCCTCCGGCATCATTGCCCCGGACTCCTCGGGTCAGGGCAACACCGGCACCTATGCGGGCGGCTACACGCAAGGCCAGGCCGGTGGGATACCAAACGATCCCGACACGGCCACCCTCTTCGATGGAGTGAGCGGCGATGTTCGCGCTCCGAATGCGGGCCCGCTCGACCTCAGCGGCGCCATCTCGGTCGAGACATGGGCCAAGTGGACCGCCCCTCCGACCGGCGTCCAGGACCTCATCGCCAAGGGTGATGGCGCCACCGTGACCGGGTCGGCTTATTCGCTGGCCTACAACCCCGGGTGCAGTGGTTGCGGCCTCGGCCTGTACACGTTCGTCGGCAATACCTTCGCCTGCGCCTGCCAAAGCGGCGCGCCGGCCGCCGGCCAATGGCTTCATCTCGTGGGCACCCGGACCGCGGCCGGGCAGCTCGCCTTTTACGTCAACGGGTCCCTGGTGGCGACGGCGAATGACGGCGGTGGCGCGCTCAACCACGTGCCGTCCGGCGTCGGCGTCGCGGCCACCGGCGGCGGCATGGGATCGTCGCTATATCCGACCAATGGGACGCTCGATGACGCCGCCATCTACCCGGTGGCCCTCAGCGCCGCGCAGGTCAACGCGCACTTCCAGGCGAGTGGCGCGGGAACGCTTCCGGGCGCCCCGGGCAACGTTTCCGCCACGGCGGCGGCGAACCAGGCGACCGTTAGCTGGCAGGCGCCCGTGGGGTCGACGTCCGTGACCGGCTACATCGCGACGGCCTACGCGGGCTCGAGCGCGAAAAATGCCGTCGCGGTCGGCGGCACGGCGACCTCGGCGACGGTGTTCGGACTGCAGGGCGGTACGACATACACCCTCCAGGTGCGGGCGATGAACTCGCAGGGATCTGGCCCGGCCGTGAACTCGAACGCCGTCACGCCGACGGGAGCCAGCACGACCTATGCCTCGACGGTCCTTAACGATGGACCCGTTCTCTACGACCGGCTCGGCGATCCATCCGGGGCCATCGCCCCCGACTCATCAGGTAACGGCGACACCGGCGGATACGCTGGCGGCATCGCACTCAATCAGCCCGGGGCTCTCGTCAACGATCCGGACGGCGCGGCGCTCTTCGACGGCTCGACCGGTTATGCGCGCGCACCCAACGCCTCGAGCCTCAACCTGACCGGTGCCGTCACGCTTGAAGCCTGGGTCAAATGGACCACAACCGCGACCAGCGTGCAGGACGTCGTCAACAAGGGCGACGGCGCTACGATCGCCGGGTCGGCCTTCTCACTCGCGTACATTCCCGGGTGCGCCGGCTGCGGCCTGGGTCTATATACCTTCGTCGGCAACTCGTTCATCTGCGCCTGCCAGAGCGCCGCGCTGCCGGGCGGGCAGTGGTTCCACCTCGTCGGAACGCGGACCACCGGCGGCCAGCTGGCTTTCTACGTCAATGGCTCGCTGGTCGGCACCGCGAATGATGGTGGCGGCGCGCTCAACAGCGTGCCATCAGGCGTTGGCATCGGAGCGACCGGGGGCGGATCCGGCTCGTCTCTGTATCCAACGAACGGGACGATCGACGAGGCGGCCGTCTATCCCTCGGCGCTGTCGGCGACGCAGGTCGCCACTCACTATCACGCCGCAGGCTACTAGTAGCGACCCCTCTCGTAGGTCAGCCGGGCCTCGCGCCTGGCTGACCGTCTGGCTTGGACGGGCGTCACGGGCAGGATGGGGGCTTTCACCCTATTCATCCTGTGGCGGCTCTGGGGCGCGGCACCCGCCATGGCACGTGCGACACGTCGGCCCCGGGCGCGATCCGAAACAGCGGGTACGCTAACAGCAGGAGCCCGTAGTCGATGAAGCTCACGTAATTCAGCGTCAGCACGGGATCCGGTCCGAGCAGGAGAGGCGAGACCGCAACGATCACGAGCCAGGGACCCGCGGCGGCAATCCAGGGAACGATCCAGAACCCTCGCCGCAATCCCAACTGGATCAGTGCCGGCAAGACGAAGATCGCGCTATAGAGCCCGCCGAGGGGGGCGATCACGACCGTCAACGCCATCCCCAGCGCCGCTCGGCCCGGATCTAGCGGACGCCCGACGTCGCGCCGGACCAGCCAGAGCGCGGCCGCGGACCCGACGACCACCAGGGTCGCGAGCCCTCCATAGCCGAACGAGTGGCTGGCCAGCTTGGGCGCGCCATTGAAGGGATACGAGTTGATGCCGGCGATATAGTCCGTGATCCAGTGAGGGTCCCAGAGAAAGGCAACGAACATCATCGGGGTCATGAACAGGAACCCGGCGAGCAGAGCGATCCCCAGCTGCCGCCATCTCCCCCATCCACCGAGCAACAGCATGGCGAGGACGGGGATCGCATTTGGCACCCGGATCACGCCGAACGCCGCGGCGGGACCGACGAGCCACCAGAGGTTCTTGCGTTGCGCCCAGAGCGCCAGGCTCAGCGCGAACAATCCGGTGACCGATTGCAGCTGGTCGATCCAGACGACGGCGAACACCGGCGCCGAGAGCATCACCGGCCACACGGCCGCGCCGAAGGCACGACCGCCGTCACGCTTGGCCCAGAGCAGCAGCGCGACCACCATCAGCACAGCACACATGCCGATGGTGACGATATGCGCCGCCTCGAAGGACAGCAGGCTCAGCGGCGCGAACGCCACCTCGTGCGGCGGCGGCCAGGCGTCGCTGATGCCCTTCCCGTACCAGTACGGGGCGTGCTGGCCGTTGATCCAGTAGCGGTCTTCTCGCCAGATCGGCCAGAAGTCGAACCCGGTGGTGAAGATGGTCCAGTACTTACCCAGGCCGCGGCCGATGGTTGCGGCGGCAGCGTTCAGGATCAGCTGGCCGGCGATGGCGACTGCCGCCAGCATCGCTAGTGCGATGGGCAACCAATGTCGGCGCAGGCCAATGATCACGGTAGCGATCAGGTCAGGCAGCGCGGCCGGCCGCGGCCGTGGACGCCGCCCACTTGACCAGGTCCTTGAGCCCGTCATCGAAGCGGACTTCCGGACGCCACCCCAGCACCGACTCCACCTGGCCGACGTCACACACGAAGTAGCGCTGATCGCCGACGCGCCAGTCGCCGAACGAATAGGAAGCCTTGACTCCGCCGACCCCTTCGATCGCCTTGATCACCTCGAGCACCGATCGGGCGTTGACCCGACCGCCACCGACATTGAAGACCTGGCCTTTGCAATCCTCCATCCGCTCGATCGCGGTGGCGTAGAGGCGGGATACGTCGCGCGCGTCGAGGAGATCGCGAACCTGGCTGCCATCGCCGTAGACCGTGAGGCGGCGCCGGGCAGCGATCGAGTGGACGAAGTGTGCGACCCAGCCCTGGTCCTCGGTGCCGTACTGGTGCTCGCCGTAGATGCACGACTGACGAAACACCACGGTGCGCAAGCCGAAGCAGCGGGCATAGTCCAACATGTACTGGTCCGCGGCGCCCTTCGAGCAGCCGTAGGGACTGTGGAAGTCGAGTTGCTGCCGCTCGTCGACCGGCTGGCGGACGTCGATCAACTCGCCGTAAACCTTGTTGGTGGAGGCGAAGAGCACCGCCGCCTCCGGCGCGTGCGTCCGGACCGCCTCGAGGAGATGCAGGGTTCCGCCGGCGTTGATTTCAAAGTCGGTCGTGGGGTCCTCCAGCGAGGTGGTCACCGCCACCTGCGCGGCGAGGTGCAGCACCGCATCCTGGCCCTCGACGGCCTTGTCGAGCGCCGCTCGGTTCCTGACGTCACTGCGGATGAACTCAACCTTTGGCTGGGTCCGCCGGATCCACTCCAGGTTGCGCTCGGTATTGGCCCGAGAGAGGTTGTCGAAGAGCCGGACCTGCCAGCCGAGCCCGGCGAAATGGCTGGCGGCGTTGACCCCCAGGAAACCGGCGCCCCCGGTGATCAGAATTCGACCCATCTCTCCTTATCGTCATCGGCTTTTGGGGACCAAAGCTTGCGAGCGCGGAGGGGTCCGAAAGGACGTTCGATCGCCTCCCGTATAGTTCGCTCGTCGATGCAGGTGATCGTCGGCGGCCCCCTCTACCCGCAGCCTCCCAGTGACGGCGACAAGATCCGATGGGCGGCCCTTCTCCCCGAGCTCGCGAAGCTGACCCCGCTTCACGGCATCTTCGGGCTGATGCCGCCCAAAGAGCGGCGAGACCAGGACTTCGATCGAAACTTCGCCCGGCTGGAGATCGCCCCGACCAGCACGGTGGAGGTCGCCATCGGCGCGGGGCTTCTGGCGCTCCGTGGCCATCCCTCGGCCTACGGGCGACGGGCGACCCCGAGCTGGCGCCGGATGGTGGAGGCCGCCGCGGCCGCGGATCCGACTTCCCCGGTGCTGCTGCTCGGTCCGAGCGGCGGCTCGGTCGGCGCGCTGCCCCAGCCCGCCGCCCTCGACCTGCTCGACGTCCGCAGCCGGTTTCGCACCATGGCGGGCGACCGGGTCACGCGCCCGTCGATCCTCCGCGCAGAGGTGGCGCTCGCCCGCCGCTTCACCATCCTGCTGGCGTCCGAGTCGGATCGTGGCTGGCTTGTTCGCAACGGCGCCGATCCAGCGAAAACGAAGGTCGTGCCGCATGGAGCGGACCGGCGCTTTTTGGAGATCGTACCGGACCCCGGGTCGCGGTCGGTCCTGTTCGTCGGCAACTTGCACTACCCGCCGAACCTCGAGGGCCTCCGCTGGTTCCTGCAGGGTTGCTGGCCGGCGATGCGCGGCGACGGGATTCAACTCCGGCTCGTCCTCTTCGGCGCCGAGCGGGCCGGGACACCGCCGGACACGACCATCTTCGCCGACGTCAAGGACGTGCGCCCGCACTACGCGGCCGCGGCGATCGCCGTGGCGCCGCTGTTATCCGCGCGCGGCACGCAGTTCAAGGTGCTCGAGGCGATGGCGGCCGGGCTCCCCGTTGTGTGCACCACGCCGGTAGCCCAGGGGCTGTTCGACGAACATCCCGCGATCGTGTGCGACCGACCCGATGAGTTCGCCGCCGCCTGTCGAGCGGTGCTCAATGATGCGGCGCAGCGGCGGGAGCGCGGCGAGCGTGGACGGGCCTACGTCCGGCGCCATCACGACTGGGCGCAGAGCGCCGGGCTAGTCTCGGAGATCCTGGTGCGTTAGCACGGCGCAATGAACCCCGGTGGCCGCCGGGGCCCCGTGGCCCTGGTAGTCGTGGTCCGCGAGCGACTCGGGCCCTTCCATCCGGTGCCAGCCGGCGGTGTCATAGCCGAACCATTCGCGCTCGGTGGCGCGCAGCCCCGTCCGGCGGAGCAGCGCCTCCCATGCGGCCAGGTCGTACTGCTTCTGCCACGACTGCACGTCGAGCTTGCCGAAAGGGACGCTGATCAGGATGCGCCCCGCCGGCGCCAGCACCCGCCGCATTTCGGTCAGCGCTGTCACGTCGCCCTCCTCGACATCGGCGTTCGCCACCACCTGGTAGTGCGCGTTGTCTCGGCCGATATGCTCCAGCGTCGAGACGCACAGGATCAGGTCGAACCAGCCATCGGGAAAGGGCATCTTTCGCACGTCCGCGCGGGTGACCGCCATCCCGGGGATCTGTCGCTTCGACAGGTCGACGCCGTGCAGCTCCGGAATCCGCAGCCGGCGAAGGCCCTGGATGTAGAGCGGCAGGGCGTAGGCGGGCCCGATGTCCAGCACCCGTCGCTCGCCTCGATACCGTGACAGCACCCAGGGAATCTCGACCACCCGCTCGGTCATTCCGGCAGTCGAGCCGCCATTGAGGACGGACTCCGAGCCGCGGCCGATGCGGCGCACGGCCGCATCGATGGCATCCAGTTCGGCGTAGTCGTCATAGAGCCGGCGCGTGACCGGGTTGAGCACGAGGCGATGGCGCAAGGCCGATCGCATCTCGTCCGGAAGAACGCGCTGGTAGACGTCCGTGGCGCGCGCCCGAACCGCGCGCTCGAGCGAGTTCATGCCGCTTTGCGCTCGCCGGGGCGGATCCAGGGCGCGCGGCCGGTCGCCCACATCTCGTTGAGCAGCTGCATGTCACGGACGTTGTCCATGCACTGCCACCAGCCCTCGTGTTTGTAGACGCCCAGCCGGCCGTCCTTGGCCAGGCGCTCCATCGGGTCGCGCTCGAGCACCGTTTCGTCGCCGGCGAGATAGTCGAAGATTTGAGGCGTCATCACGAAGTAGCCACCATTGATCCAGGAGTTCACCGTGCCCGGCTTCTCGGCGAACTGGGTCACCCGGTCGCCGTTGACCCCCAGCTCGCCGAACCGGGAGAGTTGGTGGACGCCGGTGACGACAGCGGCATAGCCGGTGCGCTCCTGGAAGTCGAGGACCGCGCGCGCGTCGAGGTCGGTGACCCCGTCGCCATAGGTGAGCATGAAGCGTGGCTCATCGCGCAGGTACGGCTGCAGCCGCTTCAGGCGGCCGCCCGTCATCGTGTCCTGCCCGGTGTCGATGAAGGTGATGCGCCAGTCCGACTCGTCGTGGGCGACGTTCAGCCGCTCAATGGTCTTTGATCCCAGTTGCAGCGTGAAGTCGGTGTTGAGCAGGTCGTAGTTCAGGAAATAGTCCTTGATCATCTCGCCCTTGTAGCCGAGCGCAAGGATGAAATCGGTAAAACCGCATTCGGCGTAGCGGTGCATGATGTGCCAGAGGATCGGGCGGGGGCCGATCGGGACCAGCGGCTTCGGCCGGAACTCGGTCTCCTCGCGAAGCCGGGTACCCAGTCCCCCGCAGAGGATTACAACCTTCACGCTGAGATCAACGCCTCCCCATCGGCGTTCCTGTCGTTGCGCGCCCCATCCTCGAGTGGCCTGGGGCGCAGTTGCCACTGGTGCTGGAGCCCGCGGCTTCGCCGCCGTGGGTGGTTGATGACCCAGGTGATGGCGTCCTCGACGTTCGTAAAGCGCCGGCGTCGTCGCTGAATCGGCGCGACCAGGGCGTCGAGCACCCGCACGGGGTTACGAACCGCTGTCTGCGAGACCTTGCGGCCGAGCCAGACCAAGGTGTCGACCGTGGTCCAGCCATTGGCCTTGAGGAGCCCTCGAACGGCGCCTTTCCGCGCAGGATCCCGCAGCATGAGCGCATCCCAGCCGATGGCGCCCAGGTAGGCGCGACGATCGATGTTGGGGAACCTCGCCGAATTGGCCTCCGCCTTGACGAAGCCGTATTCGTGAAAGACGGAGTTCGTCATCGTCTGGAATTGCGGCACGGGTGCCGAGGCGAGGTTCAGCGTCGACCCGCCCGCCAGCGCCGCAAAGTCGATCACGTCGGGCGCCGCGATGCCGCGGAGAAAATTGATCCCCTGGCTGCGACCGATCGCGTACTGGATCAGGCCGGCCCGATCGTAGTAGAGGATGCGGTCAACCAGCGCAAGACAGCGATAAGCAAAGCACACGTCGGGCGAGACCGAGGCGAAGATGCTGCGGAAGCGCTGCCGGACGGCGGTCAGGACGGTTCGCGGCACGAGGGTATTGAGCATCCGCGGCAGGGCGTTGGTGTAGACGCCCTGGGCCGAGAGCTCGAGCATGCGCACCGCATCGATCGCCAGCAGGCGACCGCTCCACGGCTCGAGCTCCAGGGTGATCGGCACCGTGGTGTCCTCGACCTTGTCGTAGTTGTAGGTGAGGACGTCGGCGGGATAGCGGACGGCCAGCTTCAGCAACTCCGATAGGAAGCCGGGCTTGAAGATCATTCGATCGGTGAGGAAGGCGAGATGGGTGGCGCCGCCCGTCTCCATCGCGCGACGCAGCGCCCATTCCCAGTGAGCCGTCATCGTCATCGGCTCCGCCGGCCGGATGTAGTGGACCACCCGCGGGTCCTGGGTGCGGCAGAAGCTCTCGACCACCTGGCGGTCCGCGTCGTTGTCCGAGTTGTCGGAGACGACGACCGTGATGCCCTCCGGAGCCTGCGACACCACCGAGGTGACGGCCGCGCACGCGAGCCGCGCCCGGTGGCGGGTCGGGATCACAATGGTCGCCGTCGCGCGCCGGTCAAGCGGCGGCATGGAGCTCCGCACCGCCACGTGAGCGGATCCGCCGGCGCACGGCGGTCCGCAGCTCCGGGCCAATCAGTCGGTATCCAAGCCCGGCAAACGCCACGGACGCGATGACAAACCCCGCGGTCAGCGCCGGTAGGGCGGCTTCGCTGCGGCCGGCCAGGAGCCAGGCCGTGCCGTAGGTCAAGAGCCCGAGCAACGCGACCCGGCCAAGCTGCCGCGACCAGGCGGACACGGTCATCCCGATCACCCGGCACAGGCGCGGAACCCCATAGACGTAGGCGAACACGTGGTAGAGGACCCATGCGGCGGCGGCCCCGTTCAGCCCGAAGCTGAGGGTGAGAACCACCGTCCACGGGAGCACCAGCGCCAGTGCCCAGACGTTTTGCCAGGCGGCGATCTCAGGCCGCCCGGCAGCCAGCGAATAGATGTAGGGGATCGTCAGTGTGCCGTTCATGAACGAACCAAGGCAGAGCAGGGCGGTCGGCAACAGCAGTGCCCGTGCAACCCCTATATCGAAGACGTAGGTAAAGAGCGGCGTCGCAACGAATACGATGCCGGCAAACACCGGCAGGGTCGCGTAGGTAACGAGGTCCTGCAGCGCGTGGTACTGATGCTGCAGCTCCGCCGCCGCCCGGCGCTGATGGAGGTCGGCGAGCGAAGGGTAGGCGGCTTCCCCGATGGCGTTGGTCACCAGGCTGGCCCGGCCAACGATCGAGGCCGAAAAACTGTAGAAGCCAAGCGAGCTAACCGGAAGCAGCTTGCTGACGACGAGCTTGTCGGCCTGCGTATGAATCATGGTCAGAGCGGCGATCCAGACCATCCGCAGCGAGAACCCGAGTGTTCGCTGCACCGCCCCGGCGACGTATCCAGGAACGATCGCGCCCCAGGCGACGAGCCGGCCCGCCCCCGCCAGGTAAACGAGCAGCCACAGCGCGTAGGTCCCGGCCATCCAGCCGGCAACTCGGAAGAGCGACCCGCCGAGCTGCAGGATCACGATCATCCCGGCCTGCTGGAGCACGTTCACGCCCACGTCGATGACGTTCTTCCATCCCAGCCGTTGGCGCCCACGGAAGATCGCGGCGTACAGCGAGCGCGGCACGGCGAGCAGCGAGGAGACCCCGAGAATCCGAAACACGGTGGTCGCGGTGCCGGCATCTACCGTGTGCAAGTTGATCCAGTGCGTCGCCAGCACGGGCGCGAGCAGAAAGATGGTTAGCGCCAGGCCGGCATACGCGATCCAATAAATGAGCCCGAAAGTCTGGAGAAGGTCGCGCACGTAGGGCGCGTCATCATCGAAATGCGCCGCTACCTCGCGCACGACGGTCGACGCGATCCCCAGCTCGAAGACGGCCACCAGCACCGCATTGATCGTCTGGGCGAACAGGATGATGCCAAACGCGTCGGCGCCGAGCCCGCGGTAGAGCAACCGGACCGCAACCAGGGCGAGTGCCAGGAGCAGTCCCTGGCCTGCCAGGTTGTAGGCGATGTTACGCGCCAGGCGCGAGCCGGGCGCCGGCTTCGCCGCCCTGGCGTCGGTCACGCCGCCGCCCGCTTCTCGAGGGCCGCGATCAGCCGATCGCAGACGAACTCGACCTGGTCGCGGGTCAGGTTCATCGCGCTCGGCAGGTTGATGCCCCGCTCGCAGATCTCGTAGGCGACCGGGTTCCGTTTGGCGGCCACGCCGGCCTGTGGCGACTCCGCATAGGCCGGCAGCGAGCTCAGCGGGTAGAAGAAAGGTCGGGTATCGATGCCGTCGTCGGAGAGCGTCACCATCAGGCGCTCTTTGGTCACGCCCCACCACGCGTCCACCACGGCCGTCACCATCCAGTAGCTGTTGCGGGTCTCCGCCGGCTCGGCGTTGAGGGTGATCCCCGTGGCGCCCTTCAGCGCCGACTGGTACCAGGCGAAGATCTCGCGCTTGCGCGCCACCAGCTCCTCCAGCCGCTCCAGCTGCGCAAGTCCGAGGGCCGCCTGGAGGCTGGACATCTTGTACTTCTGGCCGATCTCGGCATTCCAGAACACTCGATCCTCCGGCCGCCGCCCGTGGTCCGCGAGCACTCGGCAGCGCTTGTAGAGCGTCTCGTCGTCGGTCAGGAACATGCCGCCCTCGCCGGTCGTCAACGTTTTCGAGCCGTGGAAGCTGAAGACGCTCGCCAGGCCGAAGCCACCGGCCTTGGTGCCGTGGTACACGGATCCGATCGATTCCGCGGCATCCTCGATCACGATGATCCGGTGCCGCTCGGCGAGCTCCAGGATCCGCTGGTAATCGGGCGTGCCGCCATAGAGGTTGACCGTGATGACCGCCCTGGTCTGCGGCGTAATGGCCTTCTCGAACGCCTCGGCGCTCAGGCACCAGGTCTGTGGATCGATGTCGGCGAAGACCGGGGTCGCGCCCACGTAGCTGATCGGCGCGGAGGTGGCGATCCAGGTCGCCTCCGGCACGATCACCTCATCGCGCGCGTCCAGGCCGATGGCCAGCAGCGCCAGGTGGATCGCCGAGGTGCACGACGGGAGGGCGATCGCGTAGCGCCGATCCAGGTGTCGGGCAAAGGCCTCTTCAAAGCGCCGCTGGTAGCTGTTCGCGTTCTCGTACCAGGCGGTCCGTGCCGCCTCGGCGACGTAGGCGATCTCCTTCTCCGTGATCCAGGGACCCGCGACGGGGATGCGTTTCACGAGGGGTCCTTGACGCACTTGAGGTACCCGCTCGGGGCAACGCTCAACAGCAGCTTGCCCTCGACCTCGGCGTCGACCTCGAATCGATCGTTGTGCTTGAGGAACTCGCGCACCGCCGTTTTCGGATTGTTGCCCTTGCCCCAGGGACGCTCTACCGCGAAATCGTCGGGCATGTCCTCGACGATGGTGTCGAACACGACGAGGTAGCTCCCGCGGCGGACCAATGGCGAGTAGAGTTGCAGCTCCTTGAGCACGTGATCGTGCGTGTGATTCGAATCGAGCACGACCAGCACCCGCCGGCGCCCGGCCGCCAGCGTCCGGACCCGCTCGACGATCACCGGTTCGATGGACGAGCCCTCGACCAGCGTGATCCGCGAAAAGAGCGGGTGCTTCTCCAACTCCTCTCGGTTGTCAGGTCGGATCTCGATGTCGATACCGACGACTCGCCCGTCGCCACCGAGAAGCTGTAGCATCGACGACCAGAAGATCAGGGAGCCGCCGTGGGCGATTCCGGTCTCGATGATCAGGTCGGGCTGCACCTGCCAGATGATTTCCTGCATCGCGACGATGTCTTGCGGGAACTGGATGATGGGACGGCCGAG
>Ga0209526_10001111_pt1 | contig 17735 bp, 13 predicted proteins | sample JacPinW_OM2H0_M1_FD_188566 | JGI IMG/M metagenome (GOLD analysis project Ga0209526, IMG submission 188566) | Forest soil microbial communities from Algoma, Ontario, Canada - Jack Pine, Ontario site 1_JW_OM2H0_M1 (SPAdes) (version 2) | ecosystem: Environmental > Terrestrial > Soil > Boreal... | reverse complement strand
GTCGCAGCCGCGCGGCGGTCCGATGCGCACGGGCCACGCGAGTCACCAGGTCGGGCTTGACGCTGATATCTGGCTCACGCCGATGCCCGCGCGCCAATTCACCCGGGTCGAGCGCGAGGAGATGTCGGCGACCATGGTGGTCGCGGAAGACCGGATGGACGTGGATCCCAATGTGTGGACGCCGGCGCATGTCGCGGTGATCAAAGCCGCCGCGCAGGACCCGGGGGTTATTCGCATCTTCGTCAACCCTGCCATAAAGAAGGCACTGTGCCGGGATGCCGGCCGTGACCGCGCCTGGCTGAGCAAGGTTCGGCCGTGGTGGGGCCACGACTATCACTTCCACGTGCGGATTCGCTGCCCCGCGGACAGCCCCGACTGTGAGCCGCAGGAGCCGGTAGCCGCAGACGACGGCTGCAGCGGCAAGGACCTCGATCATTGGTTCACGGATGAGATCCTGCATCCGAGGCCCGCGCCCATTCCGCCGAAACCCAAGCCGCCGCTGCGGATGACCGACCTGCCCTCCGCTTGCCGCCAAGTGCTGCTCGCGCCTTAGCCCCAGGGCGTCGTCTCGTCCGTGAGCCCGGCGTGCCGGCCGGCGGATGCGGGCTACGAGCGCACGCGGCTGCGTGCTATGCATGCCGGCACGATGAGCAAACCCAGCACACCGATTTCCGCGACGGAGCTTGAGATCCTGCGCGAGCTCGAGCGCAAGGTGCTCTGGCTTGCGAGCTGGACCATTCATCAGGCCAATCACCTGCGCGAGAGTGCGGACGGGCTCAAGGTCGGGGGCCACCAGGCATCCTCTGCCTCGCTCGCGAGCATCATGACGGCACTCTATTTCCACGCTCTGCGTCCCCAGGACCGCGTGGCCGTGAAGCCGCATGCGAGCCCGATCTATCATGCGATCCAATATCTGCTCGGCCGGCAAAGCCGGGAGAAGCTCGAAGCCTTTCGCGGCTACAAGGGTGCCCAGAGCTATCCGTCGCGCACCAAGGACATCGACGATGTCGATTTCTCCACCGGCTCGGTCGGGCTCGGTGTTGCGCAGACTTTGTTCTCCAGCCTCGTGCAGGATTACGTGCGCGCTCACGGCTGGGGGCTCAAGCGCTCCGAGGGCCGCATGATCGCGCTCGTGGGCGACGCCGAGCTCGACGAAGGCAACGTTTTCGAAGCCATCCTCGAGGGCTGGAAGCAGGGGCTGCGCAATTGCTGGTGGATCATCGATTACAACCGACAGAGTCTCGATGCGGTGATCCGCGAAGGGCTGTGGGCGCGCTACGAAGCCTTGTTTGCGGCCTTCGGCTGGGAGGTCGTGATCCTGAAATACGGCTCGCTGCTCAACGAAGCGTTCCGCGAAGAAGGCGGCGAGAAGCTGCGCACCTGGATCGACGATTGCCCCAACCAGCTCTACTCGACGCTGGTGTTTCGCGGCGGCGCCGCCTGGCGCAAGCGGCTCCTGGACGAGATCGGCGACCAGGGCGCCGTGCCCCGGCTGATCGAGCGACGCTCGGACGAAGAGCTTGCACGGCTGATGACGAACCTTGCAGGGCACGATCTGCCTGCGCTGATCGAAGCGTTCGCCAAGGCCGATCAGGACCGGCCCGTTTGTTTCATCTGTTACACCATCAAGGGCTACGGGCTGCCCTTTGCCGGACACAAGGACAACCATGCCGGGCTGATGACGCCGAAGCAGATGGAGACCCTGCGGGCGGATATGCACATCCGTGCCGGCCACGAATGGGATCGGTTTGAAGGCCTCAACCTGCCCGCGGCCCAGCTTGAGGAATTCCTCGGTCGCGTGCCGTTCGCGGCGACGCCGCGCCAGCATGATGCTCCTCGCATTGCGACTCCGGCCGAGCTCTCCGCCACAGTTGCCCCGGTGGTCTCGACCCAAGCGGGTTTTGGTGCGCTGCTCAATGAGCTCGCGCGGGGCAAGACCGAGATTGCCGAGCGCATCGTCACCGCGTCGCCCGATGTTACCGTATCGACCAACCTCGGCGCGTGGGTGAACCGGCGAGGCTTGTTCGCACGCGAGGCCCTTGCCGACACGTTCAAGAGTGAGCGCATCCCCTCCACCTTCAACTGGGATTTTTCGCCCAAGGGACAGCATATCGAGCTCGGTATCGCCGAGATGAATCTGTTCATCCTGCTCTCGGCGCTCGGGCTGTCGAATGTGATCAACGGCGAGCGACTCATTCCCATCGGCACGTTGTACGATCCGTTCATCCAGCGCGGCCTCGATGCGCTCAATTACGCCTGCTATCAGGACGCGCGCTTCATCCTGGTGGCGACCCCCTCAGGGATAACCCTCGCCCCCGAGGGCGGCGCGCATCAATCCGTCGCAACACCGCTCATCGGTCTGGGCCAGGACGGGCTTGCGGCCTTCGAGCCCGGCTTCGTCGATGAGCTCTCCGTCATTCTGGCGTTTGCCTTCGACTACATTCAACGCAACGAGGAGGGCGAGCCTTCCGAGCGCAACTGGTTGCGTGACGAGACCGGCGGCTCGGTTTATCTGCGGCTTTCCACGCGGCCCATCGAGCAGATCAAGCGCGCGATGACCCCGGAGTTGCGCCAAGCCATCGTCGACGGCGCCTACTGGCTGCGCAAGCCCGGGCCGAACTGCCAGGTGGTGGTCGCCTATGCCGGCGCGGTTGCGCCCGAGGCCATCCAGGCGGTCGGGCTCCTCGCGGAGGATCGCCGCGATGTCGGCCTCCTTGCCGTTACATCGGCCGACCGGCTCAACGCCGGCTGGACCGCAGCGCAGCGCGCGCGCGAGCGCGGTCTCGTGCACGCGCGCTCGCATATCGAGCGCTTGCTTGCGGACGTGCCGTCCCATTGCGGCATCATCTCCGTGCTCGACGGGCATCCGGCAACGCTCGCTTGGCTTGGCAGCGTACACGGCCACCGCACCCGCCCGCTGGGGGTCGAGCATTTCGGGCAGACCGGCTCGATCCCGGAGCTCTACCGCCATTACGGCATCGACGCCGACGCCATCGTCAGCGCGGCCGCAGCGCTCACCCCGGGGCGGCCGATCCGGTATCTCAGGGCGCTGGGCTGAGGCGGTTTCAAAAAAGCCGGACTGCTCGCCTGTGCATCTGAACAGATTGCGCCATGAGTAGGTACTACGAATTTGAGGTGTGTAGGGGCGAGGCATGCCTCGCCCGGTTTCGACATGCCCGGCTGTAATTGCAGGGCGACGCATGCGTCGCCCCTACGCTGCGCTGGCGACCGCGCCTACGGGACGAATCGACGCGCAGCGATTGTTTGCTCAAGACTTGCCGATGCGTCGCAACGTTTATGATCCAACAGCGAGCTACGCGAGCGGCGCTTGGCGCAATACCTCGGGGTTGACCACATTGATCGGTTTACCGGCGGCGTAGGCCGTGATCTGGTCGAAGATGTCGCTGAACTGCACCTCGTATTCCTCGCGCGAGACGTAGCCGAGATGGGGCGTGCACACCACGTTGTTCATGCGCAGCAGGGGATGGTTGGTGTCGAGCATCGGTTCGTCTTCGTAGACATCGATTGCCGCGAAGCCCGGACGCCCAGCGCGCAGCGCATCGACGAGGGCGCCGCGCTCGACGAGTGGCGCGCGGCTGGTGTTGACGATGAGCGCGGTTGGCTTCATCCGCGCAAGATCAGCGGCGGTGACGATGCCGCGCGTGGCATCAACGAGGCGCATGTGCAGGGAGATGATGTCGCATTCCTGGAAGAACGCCTCCTTGCTCGGAGCCGTCGCGTAGCCGTCCGCTCGCGCGCGGGCAAGTGAAGCTTCGCGCGCCCAGATGCACACCCGCGTCCCGAACGCCTTGCCATAGCCGGCGACCACGCTGCCGATACGGCCATAAGCATAGATGCCCAGCGTCTTCCCCCGCAGGGTGCTGCCCACCCCGATCTGCCAGCGGCCGGCTTTCAGGGACGCCATCTGCTGGGGAATCTGGCGCATGGCCGCAATGATGAGACCCCAGGTAAGCTCGGCGGTAGCGTAGGAGGGCGTGTCCATATGCAGGCTCGATGACACCACGATCCCGCGGCGCGTACATGCATCAACATCGATGTGCGGGTACACGCTGCGCTGACTGATGAGCTTGAGTGCGGGCAGGCGCTCGATCAGGGGGGCGCGGATGGCCGTGCGCTCCCGGATGAGCACGAGCGCCTGCGTGTCGTGCAGTCGCTGCGCCAGCGCGTCGGTCTCCTGGACGTGATCGTTCCAGATCGTCACCGCGTGGCCGGCCAACTTTGCGAAGCAGGCAAGCGTGCGCACCGTATCGTGATAATCGTCGAGGATGGTGATGTTCATGAAGGGCCGTTTCAGTTTGGGCGAAAGAGCGAACTAACCCGCGCAGGGCGGTGGGTTACGCGCACCCGAGCCGACAAGCGGCTCGGATGTGCTAAACCACCCTACGAAGCTCGTCCGGGACACAAGCATCACGCGCGGGCGTCCTCGCGGATCATGGTCGCCCCTTTCTCGGCGATCATCATGGTGGGAGCGTTAGTGTTGCCGGAGCTGATGGTGGGCATCACGGAAGCATCGATGACGCGCAAGCGCTCGACTCCGATGAGGCGCAGGCGCTCGTCGACGACGGCGAACGGATCGGTCGGGCGACCCATCTTGGCCGTGCCCACGGGATGGAAGATGGTGGTGCCGATATCGCCCGCCGCCTTGATCAGCGCCGGATCATCATCCCCGACCTCGGGGCCGGGCAGGTATTCCTCGGGCCTGAAGCGCGCGAGCGCCGGCTGGCGCACGATCCTGCGTGCCACGCGAATGGAATCAGCTGCCACCCGCCGGTCCTCATCGGTGGACAAATAGTTGGGTTTGATGATCGGTTTCTGCTCGGGGGCGACCGAGCGCAGGCGCACGAAGCCGCGGCTCATCGGCTGCAGGTTGCAGACGCTGGCGGTGAACGCCGGAAACAGGTGCAGCGGGTCGCCGAACTTCTCGAGCGAGAGCGGCTGCACGTGGAATTGGATATTGGCGCGCTCGCGCGAGGGATCGGAGCGCGTGAACACGCCCAGCTGCGAGGGGGCCATGGTCAACGGGCCGCGGCGAAACAGCGCGTAATCGAGACCCATGCGCGCGCGGGACAGGGGCGAGCGATACATCTCGTTCAGCGTCTTGACGCCTGAGACCTTGTAGATCAGGCGCAGCTGCAGGTGATCCTGCAAATTCTCTCCTACCCCCGGTTTGTCCAGCGCGACCGGAATGCCGAGCGCTTGCAGCTCGTGGCCGGGGCCGACGCCGGAGAGCTTGAGCATCACCACGGAGCCGATCGCGCCGGCGGCGAGGATCACCTCGCCGCGGCAGCGCGCGAATTTCGCCGCGCCGTCATGGCGCCAGCGCACGCCTACGGCGCGCTTGCCTTCGAGCACGACCGCTTCGACGAGGGCATGAGTTTCCAGGCGAAGATTTTGCCGCTTGAGCACCGGCTTGAGGAACCCTCGCGCAGCGGACCAGCGTCGCCCGCGCTTCTGATTGACATGAAAGACGCAGCAGCCCTCGTTGTCGCCGGTGTTGAAATCGGCGATCGACTTGATGCCGGCATCTTGCGCGGCTGCGCGAAACGCATCGAGGATATCCCAGCGCACGCGCGGGGCGTCGATCCGCCATTCCCCGCCCGTTCCGTGCGCCTCGCTTTCCCCGAGGAAATGATCCTGGTGACGCTTGAAGAAGGGCAGCACGTCGTCCCAACCCCAGCCGGTGAGTCCGAGCTGGCGCCAATGGTCGTAATCTGCCGACTGGCCCCGCATGTAGATCATGGCGTTGATGGCTGAGGAGCCGCCGATCACTTTGCCGCGGGGATAATGCAGGCTGCGCCCATTGAGGCCTTCCTCGCGCTCCGTGCTAAACATCCAATCGGCGCGCGGATTGCCGATCGCGAACAGATAGCCGACCGGGATGTGAAACCAGATCCAGTTATCGCTGCCGCCGGCTTCGAGCAGCAGCACGCGCGCGGATGGATCGGCGGAGAGCCGGTTCGCGATGATGCAGCCGGATGAGCCCGCACCGATGATGATGTAGTCGTATTCGCCTTCGCTCTGCGGCTCGCGGTCCATGTCGCACGCCCGGTCGCTGATCGTTGGCGCCCAATGTGCGCACGCCATTGCGCCTTGGCAACCGGCGGACTCATAGGAACGCGGGATGTGCGTGTCCCGGGCAAGTCAGCGGTCTTCGCTCCCGGCGCATGCGCCGGGTTTCTCGTCCGGGACACGCAGGAGCACGCGCGAAGCACTCGAAATTGCTATGCCGGGAGGCTAGACTGGTCCCTGCGGTCCGGGTCACGCCGTAAGCGCGACCCTGCTCCGGAACGGCGCTTCCGGATCGGCCGCTCCTCGATCACAGCCCGGCTGGACCGAAGGTTGCCGGTGACGGCGCGGCGCATTCGTGCCGCGTCAGGCTCACGGAGCGCCGCCCGCATGCGCATACGCCTTGCCCTGGTGTTGATCGCGGTGATCTGTTCGCTCGCGCCGGCCGTCGCGGCGGGGCCCTCCACCATCACGGTGTTTGCGGCAGCTTCGCTGAAGAACGCACTCGATGCGGTTGATGTGGCGTTCACCGCCCAAACCGGCATCCATGTTACAGCAAGCTATGCCGCAAGCTCCGCGCTGATGAAGCAGATCGAGAACGGCGCGCCCGCGGATGTTTTCTTCTCCGCCGACACCGACTGGATGGACTATGGCGCGCAACGAAAGCTCATCGACACCAGCGCCAGGGTCGATCTTCTCGGCAACCGGCTGGTGCTGATCGCCCCTAAGGAGTCGAGCATCGACGCGGTCACGATCGCGCCCGGCTTCGATCTTGCGGTGCTCGCCGGCAATAGCCGCATCGTCACCGGTGATGTGCGTTCCGTTTCGGTCGGACGCTACGCCAAGGCAGCGCTCGAGAAGCTCGGCGCATGGGAAGAAGCCCGCGCGAAATTCGCTATGACGCAGAACGTGCGTGCGGCGCTGACCCTCGTCGCCCGCGGCGAAGCGGCACTGGGCATCGTCTATGCGACCGACGCCAAGGTAGAACCGAACGTGAAGGTGGTCGGCGTTTTTCCCTCCGATGCGACGCCGCCGATCGTCTATCCCGTTGCGCTCACGCCCGGAGCGCGGCCCCAAGCTGCGCTGTACCTCTCTTTCCTGCGCTCCCCGATCGCTCGCGCGATTTTCGAAGCGCACGGTTTTACGTTCCTGCTCAAATGATCGAGCTCTCTCCCGACGAATGGGTGGCCGTCAGGCTGTCGCTTCGGATCGCGCTCGTCGCCACAATCGTGGCGCTCCCGTTCGGGCTTGCCGTCGCATGGCTGCTTGCGCGCAAGCATTTTTACGGCAAGGCGCTGCTCGACGGGCTCATCCACTTGCCGCTCGTGCTGCCGCCGGTGGTCACCGGCTATCTCCTCCTCATCTCGTTCGGGCGGCGCGGGCCCATCGGCGCATTCCTCGCCGACTATTTCGGCCTCGTGTTCTCGTTCCGCTGGACCGGAGCGGCGCTCGCCTGCGGGGTCATGGGCTTTCCCTTGCTGGTGCGTCCGCTGCGGCTCGCGATCGAGGCGATCGACCGCAAGCTCGAAGATGCGGCTGCGACCCTCGGTGCCGACCGTTTGTGGGTATTCCTCAGCGTCACGTTGCCACTCGCGTTTCCCGGACTGATCGCAGGCATGGTGCTCTGCTTCGCCAAGGCACTCGGCGAGTTTGGAGCGACCATCACGTTCGTCTCCAACATTCCGGGAGAGACGCAGACGATCTCGGCGGCCATCTACACATTCACCCAGACGCCCGGCGGTGATGCCGCCGCCGGACGGCTTGTCTTGGTGGCAATCCTCATCTCGCTTGCAGCGCTGATCGCCGCGGAGTGGCTGGCCCGGCGTGCCGGCATGCGCTTTCACGGAGAGTGATGTGCTCTCCCTTGATGTGGAGAAACGTCTGGGCGATTTCTTCATCAGTGTGCGGTTTGAGAGCGCCGGCGGCGTCACCGCGCTGTTCGGCGCTTCGGGTGCGGGCAAGACCACGCTCGTCAACATGATTGCCGGTCTGATTACGCCCGACCGGGGACGGATCACGCTCGATGGTGCTGCGCTGTTCGAGTCCTCCGCCGGCATCAATGTGCCGGTGCACCGGCGCGGGATCGGCTACGTGTTCCAGGAAGGTCGCCTGTTTCCCCATCTCACCGTGGCGGGCAACCTCGACTATGGTCGGCGCATGCGCGCGCTCCCCCGCGATCCCGTAGAGACGGGGCGCATCGTGCACCTGCTTGACATCGGGCATCTGGTTGATCGACGGCCGGGGAAGCTCTCCGGCGGCGAGCGCCAGCGGGTCGCCGTTGGCCGGGCGCTGCTGATGCGCCCGCGCCTCCTGCTGCTCGATGAGCCGCTTGCCTCCCTCGACGAAACCAGGAAGCGCGAGATCCTGCCCTATTTCGAGAAGCTCCGTGACGAGGCGCGTGTTCCGATGGTCTACGTCAGCCACAATGCCGGCGAGCTCGCCCGCCTCGCCACTTCGGTGGTCTGGCTTGACGGCGGGCGCGTCGCGGGGGTGGGCGGTGTCGAGCTGCTCGCTGCTGCGCGAGAGAAGGAAACTGTATAAACAAACGGGTTGGGAGCGCGACGGTGCAGATCAGCAAACACCTCAACCGAGCGCGGCCCACAAGCGCAAGGCCAACCTTCTCGCCCTGACCCAGAGCGTCGCACTCTCATCGTCCTCGTCCGCAAGCCGCAGCCCGACGGTGCTGACCCGCCCCGCCGTTACGCGATGCGCAACCAGCGCAATCGGCCCGAGCGGCACCACGTCCCCCGGCCTCGGCGTGTGCCGCAGCTCTTCGGCCATGTGCGCCGCCAGCGTGATCGAGGCCGCCTCGGGCGCAACGGTGAGCCCGTAGATCTCCGCCAATGCACCGAGGGTGGCGTCACCCGATACGAAGAAGTCGCCCAGGAGGCGAGGGTCCGGCGCAGCCGGTGGCGGCATCCTGACGAAAAAACGATCGAGCGCCTGCGCCTTCTCCGGCGGCGCGAGCAGATAAACGTAGTCGCCCTGCCGCACCGGCTCGGCTTCCGCCGGGCTGAGGATTTTCTCTGCGCGCACCACCAGCGTCGGCCGCGCCCACGATGGCAACAGTCCGCGCGTGAGATAAGGGCTGTTGGCGGAGATGGGGTAGCCGACGATCTCCTGCGCCAATTGACCCGGCAGATCGAGCTCGACCCTGCGCGGCAGTGGATCGGAGCGCGGCAACGCGATGTGCAGCCGACGCGCCGCAGCCGCAATGGTCCAGCCCTGGACCAACAGGGATACGAGCACGACGACAAAGGCGATATCAAAATACAGATAAGCCTTGGGCAAATCGACCAGCAACGGAATGGATGCAAGAAAAATACCCACCGCGCCGCGCAGCCCGACCCATGCGATGAATGCTTTCTCTCGCCACGGAAACCGAAATGGCGCGAGGCACAGAAATACCGCGACCGGTCGCGCGATGAGCATGAGGGCTGCCGCCACCGCGAGCGCCGGCCACAGGGTTCCGATGAGCCGCAGCGGCCAAACCAGAAGCCCCAGCAGCACGAACATCACGATTTGCGCGAGCCAGGTGACGGCATCCAGGAATACGACGACGGTGTTGTGTGCTCGCGTCGGTCGATTGCCGAGCACGAGGCCCGCGAGATAGACGGCGAGAAAACCGGAGGCATGCACCGCGGCGGCGAGTCCGAAGATGACGACCGCCCCCGTGGCCACGAATGGCGCGTGCAGACCCTGCGCCAGGTTCAGCCGGTTGAGCACCAGCACCATGGCACGACCCCCGAGCACGCCGATAATGGTGCCGAGGATCGCCTGCTCCGCCAGCACTTGCACGACATGCTGCCAGGATCGATCGCCCACTGCGAGGAACTCGACCAGCAGCATCGTGAGCAGCACCGCGAAGGGGTCGTTGCTCCCGGATTCCACTTCAAGCGTTGCGCTCACCCGCGGGCGCACACGCAAGCCGCGCGCATGCATCAGAAAGAACACGGCGGCGGCATCAGTGGACGCCACGACCGCCCCGACCAGGAGGCCTTCGATCCAGCGCAGATCGAACAAAACAGCCGCGATGGGCGCCGTGATTGCCGCGGTCAACAGTACCCCCGCCGTTGCGAGCGTGATCGCGGGGCCGAGCACGCTGCGGAACGTCGCGAACCGGGTACGCAGGCCGCCATCGAAGAGAATCAGCGCAAGGGCAATCGAACCGACCGCGTATGTCGTGCGCACATCGTCGAACTTGAGCCCGAGGGGCCCGGATTCGCCTGCGAGCATGCCCACGACCAGGAACACCAGGAGGAGCGGTGCCCCGAAGCGCATGGCAACCAGGCTCGACATGATCCCGGCGAGCACCAGGAGCCCGCCGAGCAGGATGCCGATGCTGATCGCGTCGAGAGACCCCATGCCGGGTGCTCCACCTTCACTTGAAGGGGTTCAGGGTCGCGCCGCAGACGCGACCTGGGCCCCTCCCCCTTGCGGGGCCCTTCTGGGGAGGGCTATCGCATATGGGCTGTCGTCCCGGCCAAGCGAGCCCCGGCTCAACCGGGCTCGCTCGGCCGGAATGACATGCAACGATGTTGCGCCATGACGCGCAGCCCGGTGGTCGGAGCCAAATGCGATAGCCCTCCCCGTCAAGGGGAGAGTGACCCGGAGCCCTGCACGGTTTGCGTGTCCAAACACCGCAAGCGAGCCGCTAGGCCGCCTTCCTGGAGGTGAGGAAACTGCCCATGCGCTCGAGCGCCTTGAGGATGTTCTCAGTGGAGTTGGCATACGAGAGCCGCAGATAGCCCTCAGCGAGCACGCCGAAATCGGGACCGCCGATCAGAGCCACGCCGGCGTCTTCGAGCAGGGCGGACGCGAGCGCCTTGGCCTTCCAGCCGGTGTGCTTGATGTTGGGAAATGCGTAGAAGGCGCCCTTCGGTGTGGCACATGTCACGCCGGGCAGGCGGCTGAGTCCCGCGACCACGACTTTGCGCCGCCGGTCGAACTCCGCCACCATCTTGGCGACCTCGTCCTGCGGACCTTTGAGCGCGGCGAGCCCGGCATATTGGGTCGCCGCGTTGACGCAGGAATGCAGATTGACCGCGAGCTTGCGCGCATAGTCGTAGAGCTTGCCGGGCCAGACCGCGTAACCGAGCCGCCAGCCTGTCATGGCATAGGTCTTCGACCAGCCGTTGAGCAGGATCAGTCGGTCGCGAATGGAGGGATATGACAGCAGGCAAACATGCGTCTCGCCGTCATAGACCATATGATCGTAAATCTCGTCTGACATGATCGCGATGTTTGGAAATCGCTCGAGTCCGGCGACGAGCGCGTCGACTTCGCTCTTCGGCGTGACGCCGCCGGTCGGGTTTGCCGGGGAGTTGACGATCAGGAGCCGGGTCTGCGGCGTGATCAGGCTCAACGTCTCGGCGGCGGAGAAGGCGAATCCGTTCTCCTCCCGGATCGGCACCGGGATAGGCCGCGCGCCGGTGTACTCGATCATGGAGCGGTAGATGGGAAATCCCGGATCGGGATAGAGAATATCGGCGCCGGGCTCACCGAACATCAGGATGGACATGAACATCGTGGGCTTCCCGCCCGGCATGATCATCACTTCGTCGGGGGAGACGGTCACCTGGAAACGCTTGTGGAGGTCGGCGGCGACCGCCTCGCGCAGCGGCATAATTCCGACGGCGGGCGTATAGCCGTGATGGCCGTCGCGCAGCGCCTTCACCGCGGCCTCCACGATGAAATCCGGCGTGCGGAAGTCCGGCTGCCCGATGCCGAGATTGATGACGCTTCTTCCCTTCGCGGCAAGCTCCGTCGCACGCGCAAGCACCGCGAACGCGTTTTCCTCGCCGATGCGGGCAAACGCCGCCACTGTTTTCAACATGAGCTTACCTCATTCGAGCAGCGAATGGCGTGCGGGCCTAACGTTCGTGTTTCGCACGAGCATGCCCGACGACAGTTCGGAACAATGTGGTGCTCACGCGCGGCGCACCATGGCCGGCACGAGATGCTTCACCGTCGGGGCGCCCACCTGCTGCATCATGGCATAGGTCTCGATGCGCAGGAGATCGAGCACGCGCTCGACTCCGGGCTGACCGAAGGCGCCGAGGCCCCAGATATACGGACGGCCGATGCAGACTGCGGTGGCGCCCATGCACAGTGCCTTGACCACGTCGGACCCGCGGCGGAAGCCTGAGTCGACCAATATGGGGATGCGCCCCTTCACCGCATCGATGATCTCGGGGAGAGCATCGATGGTCGAGCGGCCGGAATCCTCGCTGCGCGCACCGTGATTGGAAACGATGATGCCGTCGAGGCCGGCGTCCGCCGCCAGCACCGCGTCTTCCCAGGCAAGAATTCCCTTGGCCAGGATTTGCATCTTCGTGATGTCGCGCAGACGCTTGAAGAATTCCCACGTCATCGCCGGTGACTGGAGATGGGTCAATCCCGCCAGATCGACCGCCTCATACATGGACCTGCGTGATTGATTGGCTTGCAGGCTGCTGCGGTCATGGCATGCATTGCAGTCGCGCGTATCACTGCGCCGCAACCGAAACAGCGTCTCCTGATTGCGGCCGCCATTGCGATCCACTGTTACCGCAACCGCCGCACAGCCCGCCTTCTCTGCGCGCGTAACGAAGGCCTTGGCGACATCCCATTTGTCTGTTGCGTACAGCTGGTACCAGATCGGAGCGCCGCGCGCTGCGGTGACCTCCTCTACCCCTGAAGTCGTAACTGTCGATAGAATCTGGAGATGGTTGCCGGCCTTTGCCGCTTTTGCCACCGCGATCTCGCCTTCCTCGTGAAAGGACTTCTGACCCCCAATGGGCGCGACCACGATCGGCGAGTCGTATTTTGTGCCCAGGATGCTGACGCTCATATCGACCTTGCTCACGTCGACGAGCCGACGGGGCCGGAGCTGGAATTTCAGGAAACCTTCCCGGTTCGCCCGCAGCGTCACCTCGTCGTCGATACCGGATGCCATGTAGCCGAAATGCGCCGGGGGGACGTTGTTGCGGCACACCGGCTCGAAATCGAACACGTTGATCGCCTCCTTGGGAGACGTGATCAGCTCGTCGGCGCGCATTGGCGCCCACATCAGGGGATCCGGCAGCTTCACTCCCGGTGTCGGAGCATCGCCGGCCCGAGCGCCGGCGGCCGCAAGCAACGGGCTTGCGGCGAGGAACTGGAGAAACTTGCGGCGGCTCGCAGCTTCCTGTGCAAACGACGCCATGCTGGCCCTCCCTCAAGTTGCGCCCCTTGCGTTCTTGCGGCTGGCATGGGGGCGCGGGCCGTTGCATCCTACACGGTGCGAACGACCAGACAATCCGAACGAGGAAGAGGAAACATCATGCCCAGCATCGCCGAGCGGCGCGACGCATTTCACAAGCTGCACGAAGCGGGATGCTTCGTCATGCCCAATCCGTGGAACGTGGGCACCGCGCGTTATTTCCAGGGTCTCGGCTTCAAGGCGTTGGCGACGACCAGCTCGGGCTTTGCGCACGCGCAAGGCTGCGCCGATGGCGCCGTGCCGCGCGACCCGATGCTCCAGCACCTGCGCGAAATCGTGGAGGCAACCGATCTTCCGGTGAACGCGGATTTTGAAGGGGGATATGCCGACACGCCGGAGGGTGTGGCCGAGAGTATCCGCCTCGGCGTCGAGACGGGGGTGGCCGGGCTCTCGATCGAGGATTCGACCGGCGATCCCGCAAAGCCGCTCTACGATTTCGATCTCGCTGTCGCGCGGGTGCGCGCAGCCCGCGCCGCAATCGACAAGGCCGGCAGCAAAGTCGTGTTCACCGCGCGCACTGAAGGGTTCATATGCGGCCGTCCTGATCTCGACGAGACGATCCGCCGGCTCAAAGCCTTCGCCGAGCTTGGCGCCGACTGCCTGTATCCTCCGGGGATCAAGACGCGCGAGCAGATTACAGCCGTGGTCAAGGCGGTCGCGCCGAAGCCTGTCAATCTGTTGGTCTCGACCAGCGCCCTCACAGTGGCCGAGATCGCCGCAATGGGCGTGCGCCGCATCAGCGTGGGGGGCACGCTCGCACGCGTGGCCTGGACCGCGGTCACGCAGTCCGCCCGCCAAATCGCGGAGACGGGCAAGTTCGACAGCTTTGCCGGCGTGATGCCGAACTCGGAGCTCAATGCCTTGTTCCGCGCGGAGCGGAGGCGCTGACTGTGCACGTTCTTATTACCGGCGCCGCCGGCATGATCGGCCGCAAGCTGACCGACCGGCTTGCGCAGGACGGTTCGGTGCATGGCAAGGCCGTCGAGCGGCTCACCCTTGTCGATGTTGTTCCCCCTGCAAAGCCCGTGCAATTTAAAGGTCTGGTGGAAACCATCGCGGCGGACCTCTCGCAGCCTGCGGAAGCGGGTAGGGTGATCGCAGCACGGCCCGACGCGATCTTTCATCTCGCCGGCGTGGTCTCGGGCGAAGCCGAGCTTGATTTCGAGAAGGGATATCGTGTCAATCTCGATGGCACACGCGCGTTGCTGGAAGCAATCCGCACGGCGGGGGACGGTTACAAGCCCAAAGTGGTCTATACTTCTTCGATCGCGGTGTTCGGCGCACCATTTCCGCCGTCGATTCCCGATGACTTCCATCTCACCCCGCTCACGTCCTATGGCACCCAGAAGGCCATGGGCGAGCTCCTGCTCGCGGACTACAGCCGGCGCGGCTTCTGCGACGGGATCGGCATTCGCCTGCCGACCATCGTGGTGCGGCCGGGCAAACCCAATGCTGCTGCTTCCGGCTTCTTTTCCGGGATCATCCGCGAGCCCCTGGCCGGGCTCGAGGCCACCCTGCCCGTGCCGGAGACGGTGGTCCACACCCATGCGAGCCCCCGCGCCGCGGTTGGTTTCCTCCTGCATGCGGCGGGTCTTTCGCGCGAGGCGCTCGGGGCGCGCATCAACCTCTCCATGCCCGGAGTGTGCTGCACCGTGGCCGAGCAGATCGCGTCCCTGCGGCGGATTGCCGGCGAGCGGGTGGCCGCGCGCATCCGCCATGCCAGTGATCCGCTGATCGCCCGCATCGTCGAGGGCTGGCCGCAGCGCATCGACGCGCGACGGGCACGCGCGCTCGGTTTTACGGCCGAGAGCTCATTCGACGAGATCGTGCGCATCCACATCGACGAGGATCGCGGCGGCAGCTTTGTTGCATGACATTATGCTCTGGCCGTTGTAGGGGCGGGTTCTAAACCCGCCCCTACGCGCCGGATCGATCCATGCATTTCCCCGTTCCGCTCGTTCCCGCAACCCTGGTGAAGCGCTACAAGCGCTTCCTTGCCGACGTGGTGCTCCCGTCCGGCGAGACGATCACCGTGCATTGCGCCAACCCGGGCGCCATGACCGGGCTCAACATGCCCGGCGCGCGCATTTGGCTGTCGAAGTCCGGCAATCCGGAGCGCAAGCTGGCGCACAGCTGGGAGCTGATCGAAGTGGATCTCGGCGCCGGCATCGAGCTCGTCGGCATCAACACGGCGCATCCGAACGCGCTCGCGGCGGAAGCAATTGCCGGGGGCCTCATCCCGGAGCTTGCGGGCTACGACTCCGTCCGGCGCGAGGTGAAGTACGGCGCAAATTCCCGCGTGGACTTTCTGCTGCAAGCTTCATCGCGTCCGCCCTGTTTTGTCGAGATCAAGAACGTGCATTTGATGCGCGAACCGGGTCTGGCCGAGTTCCCCGATGCCGTGACCAAGCGCGGCGCGAAGCATCTCGCCGAGCTTTCTGTCGTGGCGGCAAGCGGAGCCCGCGCCGTCATGCTGTTCCTGATCCAGATCGGCTCGGCACAACGCTTCAAGCTCGCCCGCGATATCGATCCTGCTTACGGGCGCGCCTTCGACGCGGCGCGCCGTGGCGGGGTCGAAGCCCTTGCTTATCGCTGCCTGCTCTCCTGCGATCGCATCGAAGTGGCCGAGCCCGTCGCCGTCTCGGAGTAATGGGAAGGCGCTTGCGTCACCTGTGTGCCTGCTTACATTGCGAGAGAGCCGCGGCATCGGCGCCGCGAGGAGGCGGCGCGGCCGCGTGATCTTGAATGAGCTACGTCGACGCGGCACTCGCGCCGCAACGCAAGAACGGACAGATCAAGCTTCATGGCCCGGCGGCGTTCGAGGCCATGCGCAAGGCGGGCCGTCTCGCGGCCGAGTGCCTCGACATGCTCACCGACGAGATCCGGCCCGGCGTGCCCACGGAGAAGATCGACCGGCTGGTATTCGATTTTGCCGTCGCGCATCACGCTACGCCGGCGACGCTGATGTACCGCGGATATCGCAAGGCGACCTGCACCTCCATCAATCACGTGGTCTGCCATGGAATTCCCGGCGAAAAGCCGTTGCGCGAGGGCGACATCGTCAACGTCGATGTAACGCTGATCCTGGACGGCTGGCATGGCGATTCCAGCCGCATGTACGCCGTCGGCACGATTCCGCGCCGCGCCGAGCGGCTGATCGAGGTGACCTACGAAGCGATGATGCGCGGCATCGCCGTGATCCGGCCGGGCGCAACGACCGGCGATATCGGCGCGGCCATCCAGGCCTATGTCGAAGCCCAGCACATGAGCGTCGTGCGCGATTTCTGCGGCCATGGGGTGGGCCGCCTGTTTCACGACGAGCCCAACATCGTGCATGTGGGGCGAGCGGGCGAAGGCATTGTGCTGCGGCCGGGGATGTTCTTCACCGTCGAGCCCATGATCAATCTCGGCCGCGCCCACGTGAAGGTGCTCTCCGACGGCTGGACCGCGGTGACCCGCGACCGCTCGCTCTCCGCCCAGTTCGAGCACACGGTCGCGGTGACCCAGGCGGGGGTCGAGATCTTCACCCTCTCGCCCAAGGGGCTCGACAAGCCGCGCCTCGCGAGCTGATCGGCGCTGACTGGCACGCTGTGGTGCGTAGCGGCGGGGCACGCGGGCCCGATTCGCCCCTGTGTCCCGCCAGCAATGACCGGCGGGGCGCCGCATGCTTCGCCCCTGCGAACCCCTCCATGTTCGAATCCGCGCCCCATTGACTTTTGTTCTTTGTTTGTTCTTTAATGCGGGCCATGCTTCGGGCGAGAGAAAAGCCGCAAGCTGCGCTGCCTGTTGGTGCGCCCGCCAGCCATGCGGCGTTCGCACAGACACTCGCGGCCGAGCCGCCGCACTACCACGAGCACCGCATGCGCCTGCGCGCGCGCTTCCTTGAAGCCGGCGCGCAGGCGCTCGCCGATTACGAGCTCCTGGAGCTCGTGTTGTTCCGCGCCATCCCGCGGCGCGATGTGAAGCCGCTGGCAAAGTCTCTGCTCGCCAGGTTCGGCTCGTTCGCGGAAGTGATCTGCGCGTCGCGGGAGCGGCTCCAGGAAGTGAGCGGGCTCGGCGAGGCCGCGATCGCCGAGCTCAAGATCGTGCAGGCGGCGGCCGGCCGACTGGCGCGCGACCAGGTGAGGGAGCGCCACGTGCTCTCATCGTGGTCGAGCGTGCTCGACTACTGCCGCACTGTGATGGCATATGCCGAGCGCGAGGAGCTGCGGGTTCTGTTTCTGGACAAGCGCAATCACCTCATTGCCGACGAGCGCCAGCAGGTCGGCACCGTGGACCACACCCCGGTCTATCCGCGCGAGGTGGTCAAGCGCGCGCTCGAGCTCTCCGCCACCGCCGTGATCCTTGTGCACAATCATCCCTCCGGCGATCCGACGCCCTCACGCGCCGACATCCAGATGACCCAGGCCATCATCGACGTGGCCGGGCCGCTCGGCATCGCCGTGCACGACCACATCATCGTGGG
>Ga0209526_10001110_pt1 | contig 17736 bp, 9 predicted proteins | sample JacPinW_OM2H0_M1_FD_188566 | JGI IMG/M metagenome (GOLD analysis project Ga0209526, IMG submission 188566) | Forest soil microbial communities from Algoma, Ontario, Canada - Jack Pine, Ontario site 1_JW_OM2H0_M1 (SPAdes) (version 2) | ecosystem: Environmental > Terrestrial > Soil > Boreal... | reverse complement strand
AAGTCCTTTCCCACGTACAAATCTGGTACGTGGAGAAGGAAACGCGGGAGTTGGTGCGCATCCAGCAGTGTGAGCTGCTGGAGTCCTTTCACAAGGCGCAGAGCAACTATGAGTTGAGCACCGGCCTGGCGGTGATTAGCGAGACAGCGGAGCTGGTGCTTCCGGATCACGAGGCGGCCGAGCCGATGTTCCGGCTGATCCTGCTAGCCGTCCGCGAGATCGAGCGGACGGGGGATTGGGCGCTCCCGCTGAGTTACTTCGCGTTCTGGACCGTGAGGCTAGGCGGGTGGCTGCCGCGCTTTGATCGCTGCTCGCAATGTGGAACCGAGTTCGGCGCAGAGGCGGCGTATCACGCGCCCTGGGAGCCCGGGCTTCTGTGTGAGAAGTGCCGCCGCCCGGGAATGAAGCCGTTGCATCTGGAGGCGCGGCAAATTGCGGAGCGATTTGCGGGGGAACGGCTTGACCGCATTGAGAGCGGCAAGGAATCGAGCGAGGCATTGAGAGAATTACGCGAGGCGTCTTTGAACTGGATTGAGCACAACAGCGATCGTAAATTGAAGACGCGGGAGCTTTTGGAGACCACTTGAAACTTAAAGTAAAACTTGAGAAACGGGCCGGGATCACATTTCAGGATTTGATTTTGAAATTATCGCAGTTCTGGGTGCGGCAAGGCTGCGTGCTGCAGCAGCCATACGATGTGGAAGTCGGGGCAGGGACGATGCACCCGGAAACATTCCTGCGCGTGCTTGGTCCGGCTCCGTATCGGGTCGCCTATGCACAGCCGAGCCGTCGGCCCGCCGACGGGCGCTACGGCGAAAATCCCAACCGGCTCTACAAGCATTTACAGTTTCAAGTGGTCCTCAAGCCGTCGCCCGTCGATGTGCAAGACATCTACCTGAAGAGCCTAGCGGCGATTGGGATCGATTTGAAAGAGCATGACATTCGGTTTGAAGAAGACAACTGGGAATCGCCGACTCTCGGCGCCTGGGGGATCGGTTGGCAGGTCTTGCTCGACGGACTCGAGATTACGCAATTCACCTACTTCCAGCAGAGCGGGGGAATCGACCTGGACCCGATCTCGGTCGAGCTGACTTATGGACTCGAGCGCATCTGCGCGTTCCTCCAAGGCGTCGAGAGCGTCTACGACCTCCGCTGGTCAGAAGACAAGAGCTACGGTGACATCCGGCTGGCGGAGGAGCAGCAGCTCTCCGTGTACAGCTTCGACCGCAGCGACGCCGCAGCGATTCGTGCCGAGTTCGAGTTGCACGAGCGGCAAGCTAAAGAATTACTCGAAGGCTTCGCGGGAGTCGAAGGGAAGGAACGGGCGCGGTATCCAGTGCTCGCTGCTTACGACCACTGCCTGAAGTGCTCGCACCTATTCAACCTGATGGACGCGCGCGGCGTGATCTCCACCACGGAGCGCGCGGCGTTGATGGCACGGGTGCGCGGATTAGCGTGCCGCGCCGCGGCTTCTTATCTGGAACAGATCGGCGGGGCACCGATGCGGCGCGACATGCGAGCTGAGGTGCGCGCATGAGTCCGGCGCCGAAGAAAAAACAGCTAGCGCCGAAACTGGAGGCCGCACCGGTCGAAAAAGGATTGGAGCTACTCTTCGAGGTCGGCTGCGAAGAAATCCCTGCCGGGATGATCGCGAAAGCCGCCGGCGATTTGAAGATGTATATCGAGAAGCTGTTGACGGCGGAGAGCGTCGGGAGCGGCGTTACGGTGGAAACGTTCGGCGGTCCGCGACGACTGACGCTGTGGGCGCAGAACGTGCCGCGCAAGCAGGCGGATGTGGTCAATGAGGTGACTGGGCCGCCGAAGTCGGTAGCGTACGATTCTGTCGGCGAGCCGACACGCGCCGCAGTGAGCTTCGCCGAGAAGCAGGGCGTTGCCCTCCACGAGGTCTTTCTAGTCACAACGCCGAAGGGCGAGTACTTGGCGGCGAAGCAGGTGAAGCGCGGACGCACCGTCGAGCAAATCCTCGCCGATATCCTGCCGCGCGCCGTCCACGATTTGGCGTGGCCGCGTTCGATGACCTGGACCGGACTCGACGGCCCGCGCTTCATCCGCCCTATTCGCTGGATCGTCGCTGTGCTCGACGGCAAGCCGCTGAAGCTCACCTGCGCCGGAATCGCTGCCGGAGACACGACGCGCGGGCATCGCTTCCTCGGTGCACAAGTCATCCGCGTGCGCAACTTCGCAGAGTACGAGAAGAAGTTGCGCGCGAATGGAGTCATCGTGCGGCCCGCGGAGCGGCGCGCCAAGATCGAAAAAGAGCTGACGGCGCAAACGAAAGCCGCGGGACTCCGGCTCCATGCCGACCCGAATCTGCTGGACCTGGTCACCTATTTGAATGAATTTCCGACGGTGATCCAGGGGAAATTCGACCCGGCGTTCCTGAGCTTGCCGGACGAAATCCTCATCACCGTGATGCGCGACCACCAGAAATATTTCGCGCTGGAGAAACGCGGTGAGGAACTCGCGCCGGCTTTCTTGGCAGTCATCAACTTGGCGAAGGACCCGAAGGGCCTAGTGCGCGCCGGACACGAGCGGGTTCTGCGTGCGCGGTTCGCCGACGCGCAGTTCTTCTGGGCCGCCGACCAGAAATGTCGGCTCGCCGACTATCTCCCCAGGCTCGAAAAGATCACCTACGAATCCCGCCTCGGCAGCTATCGAGACAAGGTGGAGCGCATCCGTGCCATCGCCCGCTGGCTGATGGAGCAGTGGTTCAACCTGGGCATGATGCAAGCGCACGTGGCTGATGCCGACCGCGCCGCGGAGCTTGCGAAATGCGATCTCGCCACAGAAATGGTTCGCGAGTTCACCGAGCTGCAAGGCATCGTCGGCGGACTCTACGCGCGAGCGCAGGGCGAAGCGGACGACGTTGCGGACGCCATCTACGATCACTATCGCCCTGTCGGACTGGATGACCCCATCCCGCGCAACTTGATCGGTTGCGCCGTGGCTATCGCCGACAAGCTCGACTCCATTGTCGGCTGCTTTGCCGTGGGTCTCGTGCCGACCGGGTCGAGCGACCCCTACGCTCTCCGCCGCGCAGCTCTCGGTGTGGTGAAGATCATTCTCGACAAAAAGCTTCCCCTGTCTCTGTCCGCGGCCGTAGGCGCGGCGGCAAAAGTGCTTCTGACCAGCCCTCCCAAGAAGGGCGTAACGCCGAAGCAAGAAGCGCAGATCCTCGATTTCATCCTAGACCGTGCGCGTTACGTCTTTCGTGAGCGCGCAGGTTACGGCTACGACGAAGTCAGCGCGGTCTTTCGCGCCGGTGCCGACGACTTGCTCGACGCAGAGAAGCGCCTGGCCGCATTGCGCTCTATTCGTAAGTCCAAAAATTTTGAGCCGCTCGCCGTTTCGTTCAAGCGCATTCGCAAGATACTCGAGAAGTCCAATGTGAAAAGCGACGGCCTCTCTGCACAACCGGAACTTTTTGAGAGCGAAGCGGAAAGGGAACTGTTCGCCGCAGGGCGAGCCGCAGCCGCCAAGGTGCAAACAGAAAAGCGTGCGGGTCAGTACGAACAGGCGCTAGAACGCATCGCGGGGCTGCGCAAGTCGATCGACCGCTTCTTCGATGAAGTGATGGTGATGGCCGAAAACGAAGCGGTGCGGAAAAATCGGCTGGCGCTGCTGGCGGAATTGCTGCGCGAGTTCACTACCGTCGCGGATTTTTCGGAAATCGGCGCGAGCGAGTGATATCAAGTTTTACTTGAAGTATGCGATGTCGGCCAAAATGGAGTCGGCACGCCGACATTGTTCGGGGAATCACAGCGAAGCAGAATAAAATCTCAAAGCGAGGACGACAGTGACGAAATGGGTTTATTTTTTCGGAGCAGGTAATGCAGAGGGCGACGGCACATGGCGCGATTTGCTGGGCGGCAAAGGCGCGGGCCTGGCCGAGATGACCAGGATCGGTTTGCCGGTGCCCGCGGGATTCACGATCTCGACCGAGGCTTGCGACTACTTCTACAAGAACGGAAAGAAATATCCGGCGGAGTTGAAGAAACAAGTAGCGCAGCAGGTGGAACGCCTCGAAAAGGTAACGCGCAAGAAGCTCGGCGACCCCAAGAATCCCCTGCTCGTCAGCGTGCGTTCCGGCTCGGCGCGGTCCATGCCGGGCATGATGGAAACGATTCTGAACCTCGGGCTGAATGAGCGTTCTGTGCAGGGTCTGGCGCAGACCACGAAGAATGAGCGCTTTGCCTATGATGCGTATCGCCGGTTCGTGCAGATGTATTCGACTGTGGTGATGGAGCTGCCGAAGGAAGACCTCGAGCACCGCCTGCGCGCCATGAAGGAAAAGCTCGGCGTCAAGCAGGACACGGATGTGCCTGCCAGCGGCTGGAAAGAACTTGTCAAGGAATACAAAGCAAACTTCCGCGAAAAGACAGGGAAGGACTTCCCGGAGGATCCCATCGAGCAATTGTGGGGAGCAATCGGTGCGGTGTTCGGCTCGTGGATGGCGGAGAAAGCGGTGACCTATCGCCGCGTGGAGAAAATCACCGGACTGCTCGGCACAGCCGTCAACGTGGTGCAGATGGTTTTCGGGAATACCGGTGACACTTCCGGTACCGGCGTTTGCTTCACCCGCGACCCTAGCTCCGGCGAAAAGATTTTCTACGGCGATTACCTTGTGAATGCGCAGGGCGAAGACGTGGTCGCTGGCATTCGCACGCCGATGCACCTGAGCGAAATGAAAAAGTCCATGCCCAAGGTGTATGCGCAACTCGAGAAAGTTCGAGTAAAACTTGAGAAACACTATCGCGACATGCAGGACATGGAGTTCACCGTCGAAGACGGCACGCTGTACATGCTTCAGACGCGCACCGGCAAGCGCACGCCGGCCGCGGCGTTTCGCATCGCGGTGGACATGGCGAATGAGAAGCTGATCACCAAAGAAGAAGCCATCGAGCGCATCAAGCCGGAAGATATCGAGCGCCTGTTCTATCCCATCATTGACGACAAGGTGGATAAGCGATCGCTCGAGTCCAGGATTTTGGCGAAGGGCATCAATGCGGTGCCCGGGTCCGCGGTGGGCAAGGTGGTTTTCTCCGCGCACAAGGCCGAAGACTGGGCCGCGAAAGGCGACAAAGTGATTCTCGTGCGCCGGGAGACCAGTCCGGAAGATGTCGGCGGAATGGCTGTGGCGCAAGGCATCCTCACTGCGACGGGCGGCAAGACCAGTCATGCCGCTGTGGTGGCGCGCGGCTGGGGCAAGTGCTGCGTCGTCGGCGCGGATGCGCTGAACATTGATTACAAGACGAGCGTGATGACAACGAATGGCAAGGTCGTGAAAGAAGGCGACTGGCTCACGCTGGACGGCAGCGAAGGCGTGGTCTATTCCGGCGAAATGCCGCTGGTTGTGCCGCAACTTCCGAAATCGTACGAGACGCTGATGAAATGGGTCGACGAGACGCGCCGCCTTGGCGTGCGCACGAATGCCGACACGCCGCAGGACTCGCGCAAGGCGCGTGAGTTCGGCGCAGAGGGCATCGGATTGTGCCGCACGGAGCATATGTTCTTCACCGATTTTGAGCAGCCGGAGCGCAGCCACGAACGCCAGCGCGCCATCCAGGAAATGATCCTGGCGGACACGAAGGAAGCGCGTGTCACAGCGCTTGACAAGCTGCTGCCGTTTCAGCGCCGCGACTTCATCGGCATCTTCAAGGCCATGGACGGCTTCCCGGTGACGATACGGTTGATCGATCCGCCGCTGCACGAATTCGTGCCCCACGATCGCGCGAAGCAACAGGAGTTGGCGAAAGAGTTGAAGCTCGACGTCGAGAAAGTGGCTCGCCGTGTTGAACAATTACATGAAGCCAATCCGATGCTTGGGCATCGTGGCTGCCGCTTGTGCATCACCTATCCAGAAATTCTCGAGATGCAAGTGCGCGCCATCATCGAGGCGGCGATCGAATGCCAAAAGAGCGGAGTTAAAGTATTACCTGAGATCATGATCCCGCTCACTTTGGATCGGAAGGAGCTATCGATCCTCGAGCAATCGACGCGGCGCGTAGCGGATGATCTCATCAAGAAGGCCGGTATCAAGCTGCCGTACCTTGTCGGGACCATGATTGAGTTGCCGCGCGCCGCCTTGCTCGCCGATGAGATTGCGGAGGTGGCGGACTTTTTCTCTTTCGGCACGAACGACCTCACGCAGACCACGATGGGCCTTTCGCGCGATGATGCGGGGCGGTTCCTGCCGGATTACGTGGACGAAAAGAAGGCGGGCGTGTTTACCGCCGACCCGTTTCAGTCGCTCGATATCAAAGGCGTCGGTACGTTGATGCGCTGGGGCATCGAGAAGGGCAGAAAGACGCGCGCGAAGCTCAAGGTAGGAATTTGCGGCGAGCACGGAGGCGATGCCGATAGCGTGAAGTTCTGCCATGCGATTGGCATGGACTACGTCAGCGCGTCACCATTCCGCGTACCGATCTCGCGGTTGGCAGCGGCACAAGCCGTAATTGAAGAAAAACTCGAAGGCAAGAAGAAGCGGAAGTAGCCGCGATTCCAAACGAACACTCGGCATCAGAAACCTAGCCGTCAAATTCGGCCATCAGAATCCGATTGAGAACGGACCACACGCTTGAAGCATTCAGGGGCGCAGACGCGAAGCGTGGGATTTCTGCAGTGGCTGAACTTTTTTATCGCCGATGTTCAAACGGGCCTGGGGCCGTTCGTGGCTGCGTACCTCGCGTCCAGCGGCTGGAGCCCAGAAAGCGTCGGATTCGCGTTAACGTTTGGCGGCTTGGTTACGGTCGCTATGCAAACGCCAGCAGGTGCGGTGATCGACGCGACGCGCCGTCAAACGGCTTCTTCTTATGACAAGCCTCGGCGTGCTTGTCTGCGGCGCAATTTTACTTATGCACCGGCCAAACCTGGCGTCCGTGTACGGTGCGCAATTCCTCATCGGAGGCGCGGCGCCATTCTTAATGCCAACAGTCGCCGCGATCACTCTAGGAATCGTGGGCAACGCGGACTTCGACCGGCAATTTGGTAAGAATCAAGCCTTCAATTCCGCAGGAAATGTCCTTACGGCCATACTTATAGCTTGGGGCAGCTACAAGTTTGGCTACCGAGCTATTTTCGTCCTCGCGATATTGTTCACGATTCCGGCCGCCTTCTGCGTCCTGGGCATTGACGACAAGCAGATTGATTACGCTCGCGCGCGAGGTTTCTCAGGTGTGAGCGACGGCGCTAAAGCAGAAGGCCTGTCGGAATTGCTCAAGGATCGTGTTTTGCTGTACTTCCTCCTCGCTGTCTTCCTGTTTCATTTGGCCAATGCCGCGATGTTGCCGGAACTCGGAGAAATGCTTTCAAGGAATAATCCACGCGCCGCCGCACCGCTCATGTCCGCGTGCATCATCGTCACCCAAGTCGTTATCGCTATCTCCGCCGCATGGCTGGGGAGGCAAGCGAGCACGAAAGGCAGAAAACCACTCTTGCTCTATGGATTCGGCGTTCTGCCGGTGCGCGGAGTTCTCTACACACTGGTAGACCCTGCCGTCCTTCTGATCGCAATACAGACGCTGGACGGCATTGCGAATGCGATCTTCGTCGTGGTGGCGATTCTAGTCGTCAAAGACAGGACGCGGGGCACCGGGAGGTTCAATCTGGCCGCCGGCGCTCTCGCCACAACGGTAGGAGTTGGGGCCGCTCTTAGCAATACGATGGGAGGTCTGCTCATTCAAAGGCTAGGATATCGCGCGTCGTTTCTGGGGTTAGCGGGGGTCGCAGTGGTCGCATTCTGCTTGCTGTGCTTCGCTGTTCCTGAAACTCTGCCAAAACGAGCGGAAATCGCGGCACAAACCTGAGGGCTTTCAGCAGGTTCAAGTAATACTTGAGCCCTGTTAATGTCAACGAAGACGGGCCCTCACGTCGGCATTTTGAAAAAGAAATACAGCCCGAGAAAAAAGAAGATTATGTCCGGCGACCAGCCGGCCAGCAGCGGTGGGAGTTGGCCAACGGCGCCCATTGCGGCGAGTAATTCCGCTCCCAGCCAATAGATAATCCCGATGGCGATGCCGATGGCAACCCCGCCGATCGCGCCGCGCGTCCCCACTAAGAAGGCGAACGGGAACGCGAGCAGCATGCTGACCGGCGCAATGAGCGGGAAGGCCAGCTTACGGTGCCATTGCACGGTCAGCCCGGCAACGTCGAAGCCAGCGCGATGCAAGTCGTCGATGTAGCGGCGCAGTTGGGGCCAGCTCATCTGGATAGCGGGCAGCACTTCGCGATTGAAATAACTAGGCGGTTCCGTGAGCTCCTGCAAATCTTTCACGTGGAAGCGCTCGTAGCGCACGATTGTGCCGCCCGAAAATTCCCGCACCCAGCCGGATTCCAGCAGCCAGAGCTTTTGCGCCTCAGACCATTGCGCGCGTGCGGCAAACACGCGGCGGCGAATCTCAAATGTTAGGGGATCAATTTCCAGCACGGTTAAGCCACCAAAAAGACTTTGCGCGGGGTCAAACAAATCGTAATTATAGATTTTCGAATTTTGCCCAAAAATCCAGCGTTCCGGCTGTTTGTAGGTTTGCGCAGGGCGGCCCTTGATTTGGTTCCGCAAAGCATCCTGCCGTTGGTTCGCATGAGGCAGAAAAGTATCATCCAGCACGATCATGCCGGCTGCCAGGGCCAGCCCTGCAAATAACAGAGGCACCGCGAGGCGATAGAGGCTGATTCCGCTGGCCTTGCAGGCCACGATTTCATTGTTCTTGCTCATGATGCCTAGCGTCGCGAGAATCGCGACGAGCGCTGCAAGCGGGGCAAGCTGATAGAGCAAATAAGGAGTAAGGAAGAAAAAGTAATCCATCACGACCACGAAAGCTATGCGATGGCGGGCAATGTCGTCGAGCAGCTCGAAAAACGTGAAAGCCTCGAACAAAAAGACAAACACCAGCATGAGTATCGCGAAATAGCCGAAAAACCTTCGCAGCAGGTACAAATCCATCAGCAAAGGCAAGCTCCCGCTGGAAGGAGCCGCAGGCTCTCCCTGCGCGCGGCTTCCGTTGGTGATGCGTGCCGCTGCGGTCCTGACGCGGAGGGTACGCACGCGAACCAGACGAATCCAACTCTTGAAGCTTCCAAACGGCTTGAGCCACCTGGTTTCGCCCCGGAATTGCTCCATGCGCGGGAGCAGCGCCAGGCCTGCCAGGGCTAGCACCGCATCAGCGATCCACATACCGGTGGCCGGCGAAACCGTGCCCTGACGCGCCATTCCTGCGCCCATGATCAACAGCAAATAGTACGAGGCGATGAGCACCACTGCGATCAGCGAGCCGGCGGCACGCCCGCCGCGTCGCGGTTGTGCACCCAGCGGTACGGCGATCAGCGCAAAGGCAAAGCACGCAAACGGAAATGCAAAGCGGCGATACATTTCGACGCGCGCTTCCCGCCAGCCGGGCGTATTGTCGTGCGCTAGTTCGCGCAGAGGCCGCTCCGGATTGCTGAGCTGCCGCGGTCGGGCGGGCAGCAGCCCGCTAACCTCGATGGGCCAATCGCTCTGCCCGAATGCCGTCACCGAGTAATGATCAGCGTCGGCGCGATCGAATTCGTGTGTGCTGCCGCCTTGCAGGTGTAGCTCCAGCTTGCCCTGCTTCGGCTCGGCAATTACAATCGCATTCTCCGCCAGGGTCACACGCGAGCCGTTCTCTCCACCGGCTTCCGCGAGAAACACGCCGTGCCATTGCGTGCCGCTGGCTGAAACGTCGTTGATGTACAGCACGAGCCTTGGGAAACGTTCGTCGAACACGCGCGGCTGCACCTGGAAGCTGACTTGCGATGAGATGAGGTCGGCCTCCAGCGTGCGAAAGGTGCGTAGCGCGACGGGGCCAAGCCAGAGGGTCATCACCAGGGTGGCCAGCGCACCGGCAAGCGCCAAGACGCCGACGGGCAGCAAGATGCGCCGGCGTCCGATGCCCAGCGCTGTAAGCGCAATGATTTCGCTATCCGCTGACATGCGGCCCAGGCCCAGCAGCACGCCGATTAGCACGGCCATCGGGATGGTGAACGTAAATACGCCGGGAAAGATGCACAGAAATAATTTTAGAATTTGGCCGCCGGAGCCGCTGTGCCGGACAAACAACGACATCAAGCGGACGAGCTGCGGTACAAAGAAAACAAACGTGAAAACCACGAGTCCAAGGAAGGCATGACGGAAAACTTCGCGGACGATGTAGCGGTCCAGGATGCGCATGTCAAGAACGCTGAGTGTAACACGAGCGCCGATTCGCAACGGAAACGGCGCTGCCGATGAATCGCGTAAACCTAGTGGTCTTGTGGCACATGCATCAGCCACAGTATCGGGATCCGGAAACCGCGCAGTACGTTCTGCCCTGGACGCGCCTCCACGCGGCGAAGGATTACTGGGGCATGGTGCAAGTGCTTGGCGAAGCGCCGGGTTTTCACGCGACGTTCAACGTTGTGCCCGCGCTCGGGATGCAACTCGAGGAATATGCCAGTGGCAAATTTAGCGAGCCATGGTTTGCGCTCGCGTTCAAGGCCACGGACGAGCTCACGCGCGAAGACAAGGCGGAAATTCTAGCGCGCGCGTTTCAACTCAACCACGAGCGATTGTTGTCGCGCTGGCCGCGCTTCGTTGAGCTATTTGAGTGGTCGCGGCCGGCGGGCGGTGCGCAGGCTCGGGTGACATTCACCCCGCGTGACTGGCGCGACTTGCAGGTTCTTTCACAGCTCGCTTGGATGGATGAGATTTGGCTGGCAAAAGACGAAGTGGTTAGCCACCTCGCTAATAAAGGCAAAGACTTCAGCGAGCGCGACAAGGCGGCGCTGAAAGCAAAGCAGCTCGAGCTCCTCGGCTTGGTGCTTCCGGCCTATCGCGAAGCGGCGCAACGCGGGCAGATCGAAATCAGCACTACGCCTTTTTATCACCCCATTCTGCCGCTGCTCTGCGATTCGGACATCGCGCGCGTAGCGAATCCCGGAACACCGCTGCCGCGCCGCGCCTTTCGCCAACCCGACGACGCGCGCGAGCAATTGCGCCGCGCACGCGAGTATCACCAGCGCGTCTTCGGCGCGAAGCCAGCCGGGCTCTGGCCCTCGGAAGGCTCCGTCTCCGATCAAGCGCTCACGATTGCAATGGAAGAGGGATTCCAGTGGTTTGGCACGGATGAAGGTGTGCTGGGTCGTACTCTCAACGTCGGATTTTTTCGCGATACCAGCGGCCTGCCCGCCAACTCGGAGCGCCTCTATAAGCCCTATCGAGTACAGTTAGCCGGAAGCTCCATTAACGGGTTGTTTCGCGATCACCATCTTTCCGATCTGATCGGTTTCGTTTACAGCCGTATGGACGCCAAAGCCGCTGCCGCCGACCTCCACGGTCGCTTGCGCTTTCTTGGCGAACGCGTGCCCAGCCAGCAGCCGCTGACCGTCTGCCTCTTTCTCGACGGCGAAAATGCATGGGAGTATTATCCCGGCAACGGCCGCGAATTTCTGCGCGAATTTTACAAACGCATTGAGAAGGACCAGGATTTTCGCGCGCTGACCGCCAGCGAAGCCATCGCCGCCGCCAAGGAAATCCCCGCCACAACCGGAATTTTTCCGGCTTCGTGGATCAACGCCAACTTCGACGTATGGATTGGTCACGCCGAAGACGTCGCCGCCTGGGAATTGCTTTGGGATGCGCGTCAAGCCTACGCGCGGGCCGCCGAAGCGCGCAAGCAGGACCGTGCCGACGCCCCAACCGAAACCGCGTTGAAAGAAGCGCACGAATCGCTCCTGGCTGCTGAAGGCAGCGACTGGTGCTGGTGGTTCGGCCCGGAGCACAGCACCGCCAACGATGCTGAGTTCGACGCGCTCTATCGCAAGCACCTCACTGGCGTGTACCTAGCCCTGGGCCAAGTCGCGCCCGAAGAGCTCGCCAAGCCCATCAAGCGCAAGCCCGAGCACGCGTTGCAAGTCCCGCCGACCGGCTTCCTCACCATCAAAGTGGACGGCCGCGACACCTCCTATTTCGAGTGGCTCGGCTCCGGCCTCTACTCTCCAGAACGCCGCGGCGGCTCGATGCACGGCCGCATCTTCCATTTGCGTGAGCTCCGTTACGGCTTTGAAGAGGACCGCTTCAGCGTACGCGTCGACCTTTTCCCGGAAGCTCTCGCCGAACTCGAAGATCCCGAATTTCGCGTGACGATCGGCTCGGCCGAAGAACTAACCGTGATGGTCAAGCTCGCGCGCGGCCGCATGCAGGAATTCGCGGTCGAAAAGGGTCCGGTCTGCCTGCTCAACCCTAAAGATCTCGCGCAGGCAGCTTTCGACCGGACCCTGGAAGTTTCCGTCAATCGCAGCGAAATCAACTTGAAAGGGCAGAAGAGTCTGCGTCTGGGAGTCGCGCTGTGGCACGGCGGCCTGCCCGTCGATGTGCTGCCCGCCGAAGGTTTCCTCGAAATTCCGCTCGGCGACGAGCAGCACTCCTGGCCGCTAGTCGAGTGAATTGATCGCTATTGCGTTGTCGCTGCGGTCGGACGTTTTTGTACTGGCACAACATGCAGTGCCACTACAAAGAATTGCAGCCACTCAAAACAATTTCACCGCGAGATCCCGCGGCTGCGTACCCACCGGGATCATGGTCAGCAAGCTCTCGCTCCCCGCGCGCAGCCCAATGATCGCAAGATCGCCCGACCCACGATTCACCACCAGCAGCAAATTCGGTTTCACGTCAGCATCGTTCGAATCGAAGCGCAAAGCCTCCGGCGCCTGCCCTGCGGAGATGGGTCGCCCCACGCGGCGATTGTAGATGTCGACCGGCGCCACGCGTCCCGCCGCAGTGTCCGTTACAAACATCTCGCTGGCATCCGGAAGCAGCACACCATGCGTCGGCGCCGACCCCAGCAGCACGTAGTCGCCAACTTCGTGCGTCCAAGTATTGATCGCCTGCAGCCCATGCGACTCCGGCGAAATCACGTAGAGCTCGCCTCCATCCGGCTTCAGCAGCATCTCCGATGGTTTCCCCGCAAGCTGAAGATTGGTCAACAGCACACCGCGCAGCAAATCCACCACTGATAACCGCGGCTCCGTCCGGCTCAGCACGAACGCCACCGAGCTGTCGCCCATCACCGCGACATCCTCTGGCTGTGCCACCACCGGCACGCTGCCGCGAAGCGACAACGTAGCCGCGTCATGAATTCCCAGCGAAGCATCGCGCCGGTTCACCACCAGCACGCTCTTCCCATCCGGAGTCGCCCGCGCCAGCACCGGCTCGCGCCCCGTACGCCCCCGCGCCACAATGGCATGCGTCTGACAATCGATCGCAACCACCGCATCGCTTCCCGAAGCCGCCGTGTACACGCGACTGCCATCCACAGAAAAATCCAGCGCATACGGCATCGCCCCCACCGGAACGCGCGCTGTCACCTGATTCACCCGCGCGTTCAGTACCCACGCGTATCCGCCCTGCGAGCTTACGCCCCACACCTCTGCCCGCGTCGGGTGTTCGCGCATTCCAGAAAGTCCCGGTCCCACATCAATCCGCGCCACAGCGCGCAGCCGTACCAAATCCACGACGGCCACGCTCCCATCCGCCGTGCTCACATACGCATTCAGCCGCAGCCCCGGCCGCAAAAACGATGCCCGCTGCTCGCGCAACAGCAAAATCGCCGCGCTCACCAGCAGCACCGCCGTCAGCAAAACCACCCGCACATTTCGCAAAGGATTCTTCACAAGGAGTGACACTGGGACAGCCATTTCTGGCTGTTCTCATTTCTGAAATCAGTTGACCTGCCGGTGCAGCACCGCCGCAATCTGCCGCACCTCTTCCGTAAGCTCCGCAAATTCCTCCGGCAAAATCGATTGCATCCCATCCGACAGCGCTTTGTCCGGCTCGTGATGCACCTCGACCAGCAATCCGTCGGCGCCCACAGCTATCGCCGCCCGCGAAAGCGGCAGCACCTTGTGCCGCTTCCCGGTCCCATGCGAGGGATCGACCAGAATCGGCAAATGGCTGCGCTTTTTCACCGCCGGCACAATCGTCAAATCCAGCGTATTCCGCGAATGATCCGCAAACGTGCGCACGCCGCGCTCGCACAGCATCACGTTGTAATTTCCTTCGGACAGCACATATTCCGCCGCCATCAAAAACTCATCCAGCGTTGCGGACATCCCGCGCTTCAACAGCACCGGCTTCTTCGCCCGTCCCGCGCGCTTGAGCAGCGAAAAATTCTGCATATTCCGCGCGCCAATCTGAATCACGTCCGCATATTCCTCGACCAAATCCAGGCTCTCGTTGTCGATAGCCTCGGTAATAATCCCAAATCCAAATTTCTCGCGCACCTTCGCCAAAATCTTCAGCCCTGGTTCACCCATGCCCTGAAAGCTATACGGCGAAGTCCGCGGCTTATACGCCCCACCGCGAAACAGCCGCACCCCGGTCTTTGCCAACCGCTCGGCAATCGCAAACGCCTGCTCTTCGCTCTCCACCGCGCACGGCCCTGCCACCAGCGCCACTTTTTCGCCGCCGACCATCACGTCACCCAAAGGCGTCGGAATCCGCAATACGCTGTCTTCTTCCTTCGCGTCGCGGCTCACCAATTTATAAGGCTTGCTGACCGGAATGCACTCGACCACCCCCGGCAGCGATTCCAGCACGCCCAGATCAACCGCGCCCTTATTCCCGGTGATTCCGATCGCTGTCCGGATCGTCCCCGGAATCGGATGCGCCTTCAATCCCAGGCTCTCGATGCGCCGGCACACCGCGCGCACCTGCTCCTCCGAAGCATGCGACTGCATCACCACGAGCATCAGTAGCTCCCAGTCTGATTCGGCAAACCTGTAGTCTAAGCTACCCAACGCAGCCCCGCAAATTTGGAGTGCGGGAGTCTTTGCTCCCGCTTTCGCGATGCCGGCCAATCTAGGGATGTCAGTCTATCGTCGAGAAACAGGCTCCTGCTGACTGTGTTAGAATAGTGAATTCAACACGGAGCAGAATTTCTCATTGGGAATGCCTGAACAGCCCCTCACAAACGTCATCGAATTTGATCCGGAAGACGAATACCGCCCCGAACCTGAGCCCGAACCCGCGCCGCCGAACTGGATGGACGGCACCCTGCGCATCGGCATCCACACCTCCATCGCCGGCGGCCATCTCAACGCGCTCGAATCCGCGCACAAGCTCGGCTGCAACGCCCTGCAAATCTTCTCGGCCAGTCCGCGCATGTGGGCCGGTGGACCAGCGCGAGTCGCGGAAGTGGACGCCACCGCTTTTCGCGCACGCCGGGCAGCTCTCGGACTTGGTCCCCTCGTCATTCACGCAAATTATTTGATCAATTTGGCCGCGCAGCAGCCCATGCTGCGCACCCGTTCGATCCAGGCCTTTCACGATGAACTCGTCCGCGGCATCGCCCTCGGCGCCGATTTCGTGGTCGTACACCCCGGCGCATGCGGCGACTGCAAACCCGACCAAGCCGCGCGCCTCGCCGTGGAATCCGTTAAGCAGGCGGCAAAAAATCTTCCGCCCACCTCGCTTCGCATTCTGCTGGAAAATACCGCAGGTATGGGCACCGCGCTTGGCGCGCGCCTGGAAGAACTCGGCGAAATGCTGAACGCGCTGCGCAACCTCCAAGTAGGCGCGTGCCTTGACACCGCGCACTTGTTCGCTGCCGGCTATGACATCAAAAGCGAAACCGGCCTCGCCTCCACGCTGGAACTGATCGACCGCGTCATTGGCCTGGAGCGCATCCCGGTCTTCCACATCAACGACTCCAAGATTCCGCTCGGCGGTCGCGTCGATCGTCACGAACACATCGGCAAAGGCAAAATCGGCGCCGAAGCGTTCCGCCGCTTCCTCACACATCTGCGTCTCAGCGCCGCCCCGCCCGAAGGCCTTGCTGGCCGCGCGTTCCTAGCCGAAACGCCTATCGACGACCCCGGCGACGACCGCCGCAACGTCGCCGCCCTCTGGGAATTCGCTGGCCTCAAGGACCAAGCCCCCCAAGCCGCAAAAGGCTTCTCCATGCTGACCGCCGCGGCAAAAAAGAAGGTAGCGCAGCAAGTAAAATCGACTCAAGCAGCAAGCCGCAAGATGCGAGCAAATGTAGCGGCCGCGGTGCTTTCCCGCGGGCGCCTTTCACAGCCCACAAAGAAATCGCCCGCGAAGCCAAAAAAACGCAGAAGGGGATAGCTCGGCGTGGCGGAATACAACCCACAGGAAATCGAAGCTAAGTGGCAAAAGCGCTGGGCCGAGGCGCGCGTCTTCGAAACGGAAGTAGATCCCGCTAAGCCCAAGTATTACGCGCTGGAGATGCTGCCCTATCCCTCTGGCACGATGCACATGGGCCACATGCGCAATTACACCATCGGCGACGTGGTGGCCCGCGTAAAGCGTATGCGCGGTTTCAATGTGCTGCATCCCATGGGCTGGGATGCCTTCGGCCTGCCCGCCGAAAACGCCGCCATCCAGAACAACACACACCCACGCACCTGGACCAACAACAACATCGCCGAATTCCAGCGCGTCCTGCGCCGCTTCGGCTTCAGCTATGATTGGCGCCGCGAAATTTCTACCTGCGATCCCCAATACTATCGCTGGAATCAGTGGTTCTTTCTGCGCATGCTCGAGCGCGGCCTCGCCTACCGCAAGAAGAGCCGCGTCAACTGGTGTCCCAAGTGCTGCACCGTGCTGGCCAACGAACAAGTCGTCAACGGCGGCTATTGCTGGCGTCACGAAGACACTCTCGTCGAGTCCCGCGAAATCGAGCAGTGGTTCCTCAAGACCACGCACTACGCCGAGCAGCTTCTCCACGACCTGAAAGAACTCGAAGGCGGCTGGCCCGAGCGCGTCATCACCATGCAGCGCAACTGGATCGGCAAGTCCATCGGCGCGCGCGTGAAGTTTCCCGTAGCCGATCTTGCCGGCGTCGAGCCCATCGAAGTCTTCACCACCCGAATCGATACGATCTACGGAGCGAGTGCGATTATCCTTGCGCCCACGCATCCGCTGGTGCAAAAGCTAATCGCCGGATCGTCACAGCAAAAAGACGCAGAAGCCAAGCTCGCTCAGATGCGACAGACTTCAGTGAAGGCAGAAGACCTCGCCACTGCGGAAAAGATCGGTTTTTTCACCGGCCGTTACGCCATCAATCCTTTCAATCAAGAGAAGCTTCCCATCTGGGTAGGGAACTTCGTCCTCATGGAATACGGCACCGGCGCCATCATGGCCGTGCCCGCGCACGATCAGCGCGACTTCGAGTTCTGCCGCAAATATGGCTTGCCGATTCGCGTCGTCGTGCAACCCGAAGGCGCCGAGCCGCTAGTTCCCGAGAAAATGACCGCGGCCTTCGATGAGCATGAACGCGGCAAGCTCGTGAACTCTGGGATTTACAGCGGGCTGTCCGTCGACGAAGCCATCCTGGCGATGTCCGCGCACGCGCAAGCCAAAGGCTTTGGCCAGCGCGAAACGATTTTTAGACTGAAAGATTGGGGCATTTCCCGCCAGCGCTACTGGGGCACTCCCATTCCTGTGGTCTACTGCGCTAAAGACGGCATCGTGCCCGTGCCGGACAAGGATCTTCCCGTCGTGCTTCCGGAAAATGCCAAGCTCACTGGCGAGGGGGGCTCTCCGCTCGCCGCCACTCCGGAATTTGTGAACACCACCTGCCCGAAATGCGGCGGTCCTGCGCGCCGTGAGACAGACACGATGGACACTTTCGTCGACTCCTCCTGGTATTTCTATCGCTACTGCGACCCGCACAACGACAAAGCTCCCTTCGACTCCGC
>Ga0209526_10001109_pt1 | contig 17739 bp, 17 predicted proteins | sample JacPinW_OM2H0_M1_FD_188566 | JGI IMG/M metagenome (GOLD analysis project Ga0209526, IMG submission 188566) | Forest soil microbial communities from Algoma, Ontario, Canada - Jack Pine, Ontario site 1_JW_OM2H0_M1 (SPAdes) (version 2) | ecosystem: Environmental > Terrestrial > Soil > Boreal... | reverse complement strand
CAGAAACGCAAGACGCTGGTGAACAATCTGAAGTCGCGCGTGAAGCCCGAGCTCATTCGCGAAGCCTTGACGAGGTTAAACTTGCGCGTGGACGCGCGCGCGGAGCAACTCTCCGTCGCTAACCTGGCGGCCCTCTTCCAGCAAGCACAGCCGGCCTAAGTGGCTCTCACGCCTTCACCTGACGGCTAGCCCGAACTCTTGTATTTTTGTGCGGCGACCAGGCGATCGGGATAGTCGCTCATGATGCCGTCGACGCCCGCATCGATCAGCAAGCGCATATGCGCGGGATGGTTCACGGTCCAGCACACCACCTGCAAATCCTTCTTTCGTGCCTCGGCCAGCAGCGCTGGCGTGACCAGGTCGCCGCGGACGGCCAACTGGCGCGCGCCGACCTCGATCGCGCGTTCGATGGGCTTCTCAATTTGCCCGTCGTACAACACGCCGGTCATCAGCGTAGGCTCGATCTTGCGTAATGCGTCCAGAATGTCCGCATCGAAGGAAATCACCACGGTGCGGGGGATCTCTCCCGATTCGCGCAGCGAGCCGATCAGCGCGTGCTCGCCGCCCCACGAGCCGCTGGGTTTTAGTTCGAGGTAGAACACAACATCGTGCTTCTTTGAAAAGTCGAAAATTTCTTCCAGGGTCGGAATACGCTCGCCGGCAAATTCGCTGCCGAACCAGGAGCCTGCGTCGAGGCGGCGCAATTCCGCGAGCGTGAGGTCATGCACCGCGCCGCGCCCGCCAGTGGTCCTGTCCACGGTGGCATCGTGGATGGCCACGAACCGCGCGTCCCGGGAAAGCTGCAAGTCCGTCTCGATGAACGTCGCACCCTGCGCGACGGCCTTGCGAAACGCCGCCAATGTATTTTCCGGCGCGTGGCCCGAAGCCCCGCGATGCGCAATCACCAGCACAAAGTCCTCACCCGCACGTCCGCTTGCAGCCTGAATGGAACCGACCTGAGAGTATGCTAGCACCTGCTGCAAGCGGTTGTTTTGCAGCCCTTTCCCACGGGTCCTGAATCTAAATACTGCAGCACCGCGGATTTCACCAAGGAGACAATCCATGCAGAAGAACCGAGCCCCGTTCGGTATCGTCCTGGTCGCTCTCGTGCTTACCGTGTCCGTTATAACGATGGCGCGCGTCTCGCACGGCGCGATGGATCTGCAAGAAACCAAGGCCAATCAAAACCTGGTTCGCGAAGTACGGCACCAGCTTCTTTTGTTGCCGTACTACACGGTTTTCGACAATTTGGCCTTCAAGGTGGACGGCGACCGCGTCACGCTCGAGGGCCAAGTGACCAATCCCACGCTCAAGCACGACGCGGAAGCCGCGGTGAAGAGCATCGAGGGCGTATCCAGCGTCACCAACAACATCGAGGTGCTTCCCACGTCGCCGATGGATGACCAGTTGCGGCGGGCGCTCTATCGCGCCATTTATGGCGACCCAAGCCTCTCCAAGTATGGATGGTCTTCGATGCCTTCGATTCACATAATCGTGAAAAATGGGCATGTCACTCTCGAGGGAGTTGTCGATAACGAGACGGACAAGAACCTCGCCGGATTGCGCGCCAATAGCGTGCCAAATGTCTTTGAGGTGAAGAACAACCTGGTGGTCAAGAGCAATCGCTGACGGGCATCTTCATTCTTTCGGAAACAGTAGATGTAGCGAGCAGTGGCTTGTCCATTCCTGCGGACAAAGTTGACGCACGTCGCGCGCGAGTGGGCGTGCGACCTCTACCCTGCCCCCGCCACGTTCGTACACAATCTAGCGTATAGAATCGCCGTACACCCTATTGCACAGTATGTTGCCCTTCGTCGTCTGGGCCGGGTGCTAGCAAGGCCATTTAGGACCCCTTCTTCGGCTGATGAGCAGCACGCTCCCGTTCGGGAAGTTCCTAGTCCTGGGAGAGTAAGTCCATGCCGTCAGAAACAGCGGAATATCCACTTACTTTCCAACTTTGCCTCCTCCCAATGCATCTGCCTTGGTATGAGCATCTTAGCGGGATCATTGGCCTCTGGATTGGCCTCCCAATTGCCTCTCTTTACAGGAGCCTCCAAAGACGCCCGCTTAAGAGCTGGCGAGCTTGAGGACGAATTGATGGCCACGACAAGCACCCAAGCCGGTCTCTCGATTACACCCGTCGCGCTCTCAGAGCGGCTCATGCCGGTAAATACGACCCCGCCAGGGTTTGAGGCCGCGCGCGAGCTTCCCGCTGGATTTCTGGAGTTTCTGGCGCCGCTGCACGCCGCGCTGACGCTGCGGCAGCGTGCCCTGATCTCTCGCCGCGAAACGGCGCTCCACGAAGCGCACGCCGGCAAGCAACCTAATTTCCTGCCGCCTTCGGTGTCCACGATGCAGGCATGGCAAATCGAGCTTCCGGAATGGTGTTTTGACCAGCGGAATCAAATGACCGGCCCGGCAGACGATGCCGAGCTCGTCGTGAAAATGCTCAACTCCGGCGCACCCGGCGTGATGCTGGACTTGGAAGATTCCAATGCCAACACCTGGGAGCATCTCGCCACCGGTATCCGCAATGTTCTGGAAGCGCTCGCTGGCCGCCTAACATTTTTCGATAAGAAGCGCGATCGCACGGTTGAAATTCGGCCGAGCAAAACGGTCCTATTCACGCGCCCGCGCGGGCTACATCTGCATCAGGCCGGCATTCTTCCAGGCGAACTCCTGCCGGCTTCGCTGTTCGATGTGGCGATGATTGCTTATCAAGTGGATTTTGCCGCGCTGAAGCACCCGCTTTGCTTCTACATCCCGAAATCGGAATCCGCGGATGAAGCGCTCTGGTGGCGCGATCTGTTCCAAATGGTTGCGCGCGCTAAGGGCATTCCTACCGACGCGATTAAGTGCATGGCGTTGGTCGAATCACACCCGCTGGCGTTTCAAATGGAAGAGTTCGCTTGGAATCTACGCGAGCACATCCTGGGTTTGAACCTTGGACGCTGGGATTACATGGCCAGCCTGATTCACTTTAATGTCGAAAACCCAGAATGGGTCTTGCCGGACCGCAACACCATTCCGCATAACGTTGCCTTCTTTCAAAATCTGCGCACGCTGATGCCGGAGATTTGCCACAAGCACGGCATGCTGGCCATCGGAGGCATGACCGCACTGTATCCAAGCCGCGATAATCCGGAGCTCAACGCCCGCGCGCTGGCGGTGCTCGCTGAGGACAAGAAGAATGAAGCGTCCTGCTTGATGGACGGCGCTTGGACCGGCCATCCCGATCAAAATGAAATCGCGGTCACGCAGTTCCCTGCTCCGAATCAGCTCGCTGCTCGCCCGAAAAACGCCGATCCGCATCCGGACCTGCGCCCGCTGCCAACCGGAGTCGGCAAGCGCACCCTGGCAGGGACACGCGCGGCAATTCGCACGGTGATTCGCTACCGCAACGGGGTGTTGAACGGCCGCGGCGCCAGCCTGCTGGACGGCTATATGGAAGACCTGGCCACCGACCGCATTTACCGGCTGATGATTGCGCAACGCATGAAGCACGCGGACACAGTCGAGGTTCAGGACGACAGTGGACAGGTGATTCGCCACACGCCGGAATTGATTCATGAGCTGTTTGATCAAGAGCTCGATCGGCTTCTGCAAGAAGGCGCCAAACAGCCCGGCGGAGCCTCCGAAGATCAAGCAGCCCGGCTTCGCGAAGCCCGCCGCCTTAGCGAAGAGATGATCGTTCGCGGCGAGTTCAATCCGGTTTGAGGCGCAGTCTCGATTAGCTTTACCGGTCCAGTTGAAGGAGACGCAATGTCAGCAAACGGCAACGACGGACACCAAATGCACAACGACCATTCCGATTGGGCCACGAACCCGCGCTGGTCGGGGATCACCCGCCCGTATTCCTATGCAGACGTGCTCCGCCTGCGCGGCACGATCGGGATTGAGTACACGCTGGCGCGTCTTGGCGCGGAACGGCTGTGGAACCTCATGCACACCGATGCATACGTCCCTGCTCTTGGCGCGGTGACTGGCAATCAAGCCATCGAGATGGTGCAAGCCGGGCTGAAGGCGATTTACGGCAGCGGCTGGCAAGTGGCGGCGGACAGCAACACTGCCGGAGATGTGTACCCCGACCAGAGTCTCTATCCGTGCGATAGCGCGCCGGCATTGGTGAAGCGAATCAACCGCGCGCTGCTTCGCGCCGATCAGGTCGAGTCCGCGGAAGGCAAGCGCAGCGGCGTGTATTGGTTCGCGCCGATCGTGGCGGACGCCGAGGCTGGTTTCGGCGGCGCGCTGAATGCTTACGAACTGATGAAAGCGATGATTGAGGCTGGCGCGGCCGGCGTGCACTTTGAGGATCAGCTTTCTTCAGCGAAAAAATGCGGGCATCTCGGCGGCAAAGTCGTCGTGCCCATCCGCGAATTTATCGAGAAGCTGACGGCCGCGCGGCTGGCCGCCGACGTTTGCGGCGTACCTACGATTCTCGTAGCGCGCACGGACGCCAATTCCGCTGGCCTGCTCTTGTCCGACGCCGACCCACGCGACCGCGAGTTTATCCACGGCGAGCGAACGGCCGAGGGCTTCTTCCAATTCCACGGCGGCATTGACGCGGCGATCGCTCGTGGCCTGGCGTATGCGCCCTATGCGGACATGCTGTGGTGCGAAACATCGACCCCCGATCTTGCCGAAGCACGGAAATTCGCCGACGCCATCCACGCTCAGTTCCCAGGGAAGCTTCTCGCTTACAACTGCTCGCCTTCGTTTAACTGGAAGAAGAAGCTCAACGACGTGACCATCGCCAACTTTCAACAGGAACTCGGCAAAATGGGCTACAAATTCCAGTTCGTCACGCTGGCGGGCTTCCATTCGCTGAATATGGGAATGTTCCACTTGGCTCGCGGTTATGCGCAGGCGGGCATGACGGCGTATTCCAAGCTGCAGCAGGAAGAGTTCGCCGCGCAGGAACTCGGGTACCGCGCGGTAACGCACCAGCGATTCGTTGGGACAGGCTACTTCGACGAAATCGCGAAGGTAGTCTCCAGTGGAAATTCGTCGACAACGGCGTTGGAAGGCTCAACCGAGACTGCGCAGTTCCACGCGCAGCAAGAGAACCATCCGGCGCCGCGACCCGTGTAAATGCGGCCTGGCCCGTTCACATCCAGAAAAACAAAAGGGGCCGCGTGAGCGGCCCTTTTCCACGACCGGAAGAAAGGATTCCGGTTGCAAGGTTTCTTAGTTGCTCCCGCTGGTCCCTGACCGGGGCGCTTCCGCGCTGGCCTGGTCTCCCAAGCGGAGTTCATAATTCTTTCCGTGGAAGAAGATCTCGGTCAGCGCGCTCGTGCCATCGTCCGACTTTTTCGAGGTGTAGCCGTCGGTCGGGTATTTCTCGTTGACGGTTACCACCTGCGCAGGAACCGAGACTACAGTCTTCTTGTCGTTGATGATGTTCAACTCGACTTTCGGGCCTTCGCCGTTCCATTCGACTTTGTAATCGCCTGGAGCCAATTGCTGACCCTGTACGTTCAAGCTCTCATACAGGTGCAGCGTGCCCTTGGCGGCGCCTGCTGCAACGGCATTTCCTGCCACCAGAAGCGACGCTCCGGCCAAAGTAAGCAGATTCCTCGACATTCTCATTCTTCGTTTCCTTTCGGTTTGTCCTCGCGAAAAACCTTTACAATCAGGTGCGGTCCCCCACGGGTTTTAACGCTCCTTCAGTAAGATGCGGAGGTCGCTCGGTTGTTACGCGAGAACAGGCTTGTAAGTCGCACATATCCCAGCAGATAGGGATATATTGGGTTCGGCCGTCAGCGGCCGCCCCGGGCATTCGCTGAAAACTGCTACTCTGTGAGATTAGAGGGCTGGCGCTCTGTGTCCTTTTAGTTCACGCGCATTACTAAATGGGGACTACCGTACCATTTAACTTTTCCCAGCTTTAGCCGATGATGACGGCGTATGGCGAGCCTATATTTTTGCCAGCCTCACACGCAGAACCAGGGTATGTTGCGAGCGGTGCTCAATCGCGAAGATTGCCAGCACCTCGCGGCGCCCGGGGCCATCACCTACCTTGGCGAGGAATTTCCCAACATGGCGACTGGCGCTCCCCAAGAGCGCGACTTTGCGGTCTTAAAAGTGGACGCCGAGGAAGCGGACACGAAATGGCGCTCCGGCTTCTATCGGGTGGACGCCGACCTGATGGAACTGAACGCCGTACTTCTCACCTTGGCGCGCTAATCTCGCCTGAGCATTCCAGCGGTACTAAGTTCTCTGTATGGTCTGTCGGGCGCCTATGTGGGCTGCTGTATGGTCGCTGCGAGGCTTGAATTCGGCCACCTCGGCAGCTAATCGATTCGGAGGGCCACCATGGGTACAAAAGCAGTTGTGACGAGCATCCTTGTGGTTCTTGGTGTAGTTGGAGCGGCAACCTTGCTGCCGGACTTAATTCGTTATATCAAAATCCGCTCGATGTAGGGCGTCTCGCCACAAGAGACCACTCCTGTTTTTCTGTTTCCGGGTGGAGACTCATGCTCCATCGATGCTTCGGGTCCCCCCGCGGGCGGTGCTCTGCCCTTTTCTTTCCATTCATAAACGTCCGGTAGTGTGGCTTGCCGTCGGGAGAAGTCGAGTCTATCCTGATAGCACGGCCATGAATCGCGTCTATTTGGATCATAATGCCACTACGGCTGTCGAGCCGGACGTGCTCGACGCGATGCTCCCGTTTCTTTCTGGGGAATTTGGCAACGCTGCTTCGATTCATACCTTCGGACAGAGAGCTCGCGCCGGGGTTGAAACGGCGCGCGAGCAAGTAGCAGCGCTGATCGGCGCGCGGCCGCAAGAAATCGTTTTCACCAGTGGCGGCACGGAAGCGGACAACCACAGTATTTTTGGCATAGCACAGCCATTGCTGGCTGCGCTCCGGGATGGGGACAGCGCTACTGCTTCCAAGCACATCATCACTAGCGCGATCGAGCATGAAGCTGTGCTCAATACCTGCCAGGCTCTGGAGAAGAGCGGTGTAGATGTCACGTACTTGCCTGTTGACCGCGACGGTCTTGTCTCTCCGGACGAGTTGCGCCGGGCCATTCGCAAGGAGACCGCACTTATTACCGTGATGCACGCCAATAATGAGCTTGGCACTGTACAGCCGCTCGAGGAGATTGGCCGCATTGCGGCGGACGCTGACGTTTACTTTCATACGGATGCAGTGCAATCCGCTGGAAAGCTTCCCGTTGACGTAAATGCGTTGAGCTTGGATTTGCTGTCGCTCTCCGGCCACAAATTTTATGCCCCGAAGGGCATAGGATCCCTGTACATCCGTGGGGGCACTCGTTTGCAGCAGCTCCTTTATGGAGGACACCACCAGCGAGGTTTCCGCCCGGGAACGGAAAATGTAGCTGGAATTGTCGGCCTAGGCAGATCCGCTGAGCTTGCCAGGAAGTCGCTTGCGGAAGATACATCGCGTATTTCTGCTTTGCGTGACCGCTTGGAGCAAGGACTGCTTTCACTCGTGCCGCATTCACGAGCCAATGGTGCGCGTGCGCCGCGCACTCCCAACACCACAAACATCACATTTCCCGGAATCGAGGGCGAAGCCCTAGTTATCGCGCTCGATCTTAAGGGGCTGGCCTGTTCAACCGGCGCAGCCTGCTCCTCTGGCGCTGTCGAGCCTTCGCATGTGCTGACCGCTATCGGCCTTTCGGCCGACGAGGCGCGCGCGAGTTTGCGCTTCAGCCTGGGCCGCCACACGACACCCGCTGAAATCGACTTCGCCCTGCAAGTTGTACCTGCGGCCGTCGAACAGCTCCGCGAGCTCTCGGCGACCTACCGGAAGGAAGCCGCCACGCGGTCGTGAACCGGCGGTAGCGCCACAAACTTTCCCTCACCTGCGCAGTGAATGCGGTTTTCCCGTAAAATGAATGGAGCATGAGCAGCGCGATCCAATTCGATACTTTACCAGCGAGCGCGGAGCTGCAGAGCGGCTTGATTGCCGTGGCCATGAGCGGTGGTGTCGATTCATCGACCGTCGCGGCCCTGCTCCAACAGCAAGGGCATCCCATCATCGGGTTGACCATGCAGCTCTGGAACCAGCGTCGCCTGCCTGAATTGCAGGGCGACGGCCCCGCTCAGCACCGCTGCTGCTCGCTCGACGACGTCTACGATGCCAAGCGCGTGGCGCAGCACCTGAATTTTCCGCACTACGTGGTCAATTTCGAGGAGCAGTTTGAAGCACGCGTAGTGCGTCCGTTCGTCAATCAGTATCTTGCCGGGCGCACACCCATCGCGTGTACGAATTGCAATACCGACGTAAAGTTCGAGCCGCTCCTGCGCATGGCCCGACAGATCGGCGCCGCGCGTCTGGCAACCGGCCACTACGCGCGCGTCCGGCGAAATGAGCGGACCGGCCGATGGGAACTTTGGCGCGCACGCGACGATAGCAAGGATCAGTCTTATTTTCTGTGGGGGCTGACACAGGACCAACTTACGCGCAGCGAATTCCCTCTTGGAGAGCTCACCAAGGAAGAGGTGCGCGCTGCCGCGCGGCTGGCGAACCTGCCAGTTGCTGAGAAGCCCGAAAGCATGGAATTGTGTTTCGTACCCAATGGAAATTACGTTCAATTTATCGAGGCGTATTCACGGGAACGCGGCCAAGCTTTGTCAAACAATGGCGGAGAAATTCTCTCCGAAGACGGTGTCGTCGTCGGGCGGCACAGTGGCGTTCATAACTTCACGATCGGCCAGCGCAAGGGCTTGGGATTTGCAGCGGGCAAGCCGCTCTATGTGGTCGCCATTGACCGCGAGAACAATCGCATTGTCGTCGGAGATGATGAGTCGTTGCGCACCTCAACGTGCGAAGTGCAAGACGTAAATTGGATTTCGCATGTGCCTTCCACCGAGGCTTTGCGCGCAACAGTAAAGATTCGCCATAAGCATGTTCCGGCGGAAGCTACCGTTACGCGACTTGACAGCACGCATGCACGCATCGTCTTTGATGTTCCACAACGAGCCATCACTTCCGGGCAAGGGGCCGTCTTTTACGACGGCGAGCGCGTCCTGGGTGGCGGCTGGATCCGCTAGTTCAACAAAAAGGCAGGCGCAAAAGACGCCTGCCCCCGAAATCTTCCAGCTTCTGAACGCGCTAGATAAACAGTTCTTCTTCGTGCTCTAACGGCTCTTCCGGCCGCCGGTTCGGGCGCCGCGAGCGGAGCAAATCGATCCCTACCTTGATTCCTTGCATCAAGGCCGATACTTTGTGCATTGGCCGCCAAACGCTGTGGGTAAACTTGCTGCCGACGTCCTCGACGGCTTCGAGCGCGCCGGTAAGGATGCGGTCGGCGCGCACAAGTTGCCCGCGGAGCCGGTCCGAAGCCTCGGTGAATACGCGGTCCACCTTCTGCGCTTGCGCACGGGCCAAGTACACCACGTGTGCGGCATCGGCGACCATTTCAGAAATTTTTGGCTGCGTGTCTTCTAGAAAAGTTTGCACTCGGCTGAGAATCGGCGTCAGGCGGGATTCCAGATCCCCTGTGAAGCGCTCCAGCCGCTCCGACAGCCGTTTCATTTGCAGGAACAGCGCCGTAAGGATGGCTGCCTGAACCACGATCGCGACCGCCGCGACCACTATAAAGACTCGAACCCAGGTGTCCATAGTTACCCCACGCGCCCTGCCCGGGCCGACTTACTCGTAAGATGCACCTGCGACGCCCCAGAGGACAAGGCGCAAAGCTTGTCGCGGTCTAACTTAATTGCTCAGGATTTGGCCGACTCGCGAAGATAGGCTTCGCGTCCCGCTTCCACTGCCGATGAAATCGAATCCTTCTTGCGCACAGCCACGTCCTTGCTGCGCTCGATCAGTTCGTCCGCGCGTTCGCGGAGTTCGCGCGCCTTGCGCTGCGCGTAGTCACGTCCTTCATCCGCTTTCTTCGAGAGCAGGTCGCGCGTCTCTTCACCGGACTTGGGCGCGAACAGAATTCCGACCAGCGCGCCTACACCGAGGCCCACCAGGAAGTACGTCACCTTGGATCCCACATTGTCGGCCATAAAAACCTCCGCGGAAAACGTAGCATAGCGGTGCGCGGGGCGCAATACGGGCTAACCGCTTTGGGCGACTACTTCAGGTTATTGGCCGCAACTTCTGCCTCTAAGTGCCTCAGAATCGCGTCCGCGACCTTAGCTGAAACGACGCGGCTCAGCTTCTCTCTACCCGCTCGCCGCAAGTTCGCGATGCTGCCGAATTCGCGCAGCAACTTCTGAGTCGTGCGGGGGCCAACACCGGGAATGTCACTAAGGGCCGTCTTCGTCTGCCGCTTGCCGCGACGCTGGCGGTGAAAGCTTACGGCGAAGCGATGCGTCTCATCGCGAATCTGTTGAATCAGGTGCAGGACCGGCGAGTGGCGGTCCAGAATACACGGTTCGTCTTCCTGGCCGAGGATATACAAGATTTCTTCTTTCTTTGCGATGCTGGCCATCGGCTGATTGATGATTTGCAGCGATTCTAAAGCTTGCGCCGCGGCGTGCAACTGACCGATGCCGCCGTCGATCAAAATCAAGCTGGGCATTGCCCGCTTCTCTTCCAGAACGCGGCGATAACGGCGAGTCACTGCCTCGCGCATGCTGCCGAAGTCGTCGTTCTGGCCGAGCACCGGGAGTGCGTTGGGCGACGCGCCGTTTGCTGCGTCGCCCCGAATAATGAACTTGCGGTACTCCGACTTCTTCATCCGGCCGTCTTCCCAGACGACCATCGAAGCCACGGTATCTGTGCCCTGAATGTGCGAAATGTCGAAGCTTTCAATGCGGCGCGGCTCCTCGAGCAAATTCAGAGCATTCTGTACGGCTTCGCCGATGGCCTTGGACGTGGGTTTCAGCACGCGGAAGCGCTGCTCGAAGGAGTGCTTGGCGTTGCTTTCCACAAGGTCCAGGAAGGCGCGCTTGCTTCCGCGTTGTGGTGTGAAGATTTCCACCTTGCGGCCGGCGCGCTCGGTTAGCGTCTCTTCTAAGAGCGCGCGATCTTCGAAATCAATCGGGACGTGAATCGCTTTCGGTAAATATTCCGCGTCCAAATAGAATTGCTTCAGCAGCGACGGTACAAATTCGTGCGGGTCAAATTCCTGCAGTTCTTCCCAATAAAATTCGCGGCGGTCCACGACGCGTCCGCCGCGCAAGTGAAACAGGTTCGCCGAGACCAGTGGCGGCTCCGCGTAGTATGCAAACACGTCGGTATCGTCGCCCTGCGCCGCGGCAATGCGCTGGCGCTCCTCGATATCCTCCAGCGTCTTCAACAGATCGCGATAGGCGGCCGCCTGCTCAAAAAGCTCTTGCTCCGCGGCGGCGGCCATTCGCTCTTCAAGGCTCTTCATCAAATCGTGGCGGCGACCTTCGAGAAATAGCCGTGCGTCGCGCGCCGCCTCCGCGTAACGCTCATCCGTCGTGAGTCCCTCGACGCACGGACCCTGGCAGCGCTTGATGTAATACTGCAAGCAAGGACGCGGATGATTGCGCTCCAAATCCACCGTGCAGCTTGGGACCAGAAAGCGCTTATGAATGAAATGAAGAATACGTCGGGCCAGGCCAGCCGGAAAATATGGCCCAAAATAGAGTGAGCCGTCTTTCTTGATACGGCGGGTGAAATACACGCGCGGATATTTTTCCGCCGCGGTGAACTTGATGTACGGATAGGTCTTGTCGTCGCGCAGCAGAACATTGAACTTGGGATGGTGACGCTTGATGAGATTGTTTTCGAGCGCCAGCGCTTCGCGCTCGTTGTCGACGACAATGGTTTCCAGATCGGCAATCTCGCGAACTAGCGAGCCCGTTTTGGCATCCATCCACCGCGACTCGAGAAAATACGAGCGTACCCGGCTTCGCAGCGACCCCGCCTTGCCCACGTACAGCACGGCGCCCGCGGCGTCCTTGAACAGGTACACCCCGGCGGTTTCCGGAAGCGCAGCGGCTTTTTCGCGAGGTTCCATAAAACAAGGCCAGATATCGAAGCTTAGAGCTCCGATTTCCGTGCAACTTCCATCATACTAGAGCGAATCCGATAGGGAGAGACGCAGGAACTTGAGCAGCAAGATGAAATGCAGACCGCTACTTCATTGGATGCTGGCAACCGCAGGAATTATCCTGCTGCTGCCAGATTCGCGGCTCCGTGCTCAGGAACCTGCCCCGGAATCATCATCGAAGGCAGCTGAAGCGCCCACACCGAAGAAACCCGAGAAGAAGCAGAAGTCAGACACTGCAACACAAAACGCATCGGACCAACCCGTCTGGGATCCGCTGCGAGCCGAAAAAGACCTTGAAGTCGGCCAGTATTACATGAGGAAAGGCGACGTAGACGCAGCCATCGATCGCTTTCAGGACGCCACCGCAGCGAAGCCGGGCTACGCAATTCCCTTCCGCTATCTGGGCGAGGCGCAGGAGAAAAAGGGGCTAAAGAAGCAGGCGATCGCATCGTATTCGCGGTATCTCGATCTCTATCCGCACGCCGAGGATGGCGATAAGATCCGTAAGAAAATTGACAAGCTGCGAGCCGAAGTCGCGCGAAAGAAAAAGTAGCGGCCTCTGTGATATAGCGTGTCTTCCTCTTCAACGCGCTAAGCGGTCCAGCACTCGCCGCGCGCGCTCAAATTCCGCAAAGCGCTTCTCTTCCTCGCGAAATTCGCGCGAATGCGAGACCAGGCTGCAGCCCGAGCGCCTTGTGGGATGCTTCACATGCAGCATCTCGTGAAATAAAACATATTCCACCGCGAATTGGGGCACTCCCGGCTGGTCCATCCGCCGGTTCAGCAGAATGTGGTTTGGCCCGGGATCGTAACAGCCGAACTGCCGGCGCCAGCTTCGATTGCTCCAGCCGATGTGCGGGCGTTGCAGTTTGCCGTCAAAATATCTCGCGTTCAGCGCCTCAAAAAGTTTTTCCAGATCGAAATGCCGTCCCCGCGGCCCGGCCGCGCCCGGGCGGATGCGCCGCCGGCGCATGTGATTAATCCGCTCGCGCGTGCGGTCCGAACGCGCATATTCCAGGTATGGCGCGGTCAATGATGCGGAAGCTCTGCGCCGGTAGACGCGGGACAACAGTAATGCTGCGGCTCCCTCCAGCACGCCCAGCGGCGCTCGCCGCAAAAGGTCCGAGAGCCGGACCCACACTGTCTCTTCGCGGCGCCGGATGGTCAGCACCAGGCTGCTGTACGGATAAAACTCAACACGAAAACGCGGCGGACGCCCTTCGCATCCCAGTCGCGTGTACACCCGCTGGAACAAGGCTGCGCCGCCGGGAACAATCGTGCTGCGACCAGCGACAGGCGTGGCAATGCTGCCTTTCAATCCTCGTTCGTTCTCCTGACCGCTCGCCTCAAAACTCAAACCAGGGCTAATTCTTCCTCCTCACCGGGGGCGGCGCAACGGCCTTTTTGGCCTTCTCCGCGTCATTCATCGCGTCGCGCGTGCCTTCGATCGCGTCCTCGAGGTTGTCCTTGTAGATTTCGATTTCAATTCCATCCGCGGAAAGTTTCTCCAGAACTTGCAGGAACTCCTTCGTTCGTCCGGCCATTAGATCGATGCCCGGCCGAATATTTTCCTGTTTTTGAATCCCGAGCTGAACTAGGTCCGCGGCATCGTCCACACAGCCGACATAAGCGTTCATCAGCGCATTCAGCATTTCGGGATGCTTGTTTGAGGACGGATGCTGCAATTCATATTGAAATTTCTTCAGCCGGTCGTCCGCAAAGGTAAGAAACAACTTGATGCGCTCATTTGTGCCCTCCGCGTCGCGAATCTTGTCTGATTCAAGCGACGAGAGGTAATCCTTTTGCGCCGCGTTCGGAAGTGCAAAAAAGCTCGCGGCGATTGCCAACAGGCAAAGATAAATGAAACGCGCATATTTCATGGCGATACTCCTGATCCGACAACGCTCTTCGCGGCGGGCTTTTTCTCATTGGGGTGGCGGGGAAACAGCAATTCCAGCAGCTCATCGTCCATGTTCGCAAGGTCGCGACGCACAATCTCCAGCGGCGGACGATACTCGTCCGGAACGACCACCAGCACTTCATCCAGTTCGCGAAGTGATTTGTGCACGTGAATTTGCAACTGCTTGTATCCGTTCGTGTGATGTTCCGCATCACGATGGTCTTTCTTAAGCGCATCGACGGCTGCCCGCGCGTTGTCCCGGTATTTCTCCATCACGAACCCAATCGTCTTGTAGTCGTTGGCTCGCGAAGCGCGGCGGGTGACCTCGAGTTGCGCGTCGCCCAATTTTTCCAGCAGTTTGGCCTTGTGGACCGAGTTCGCCTCACGGTCGAAGCGCACCTGCAGCGCGTTGACATCCTCGGTGGCGCCGCGCGTGACGCGCGCAGGAAACAGCGCAGCAAAAATCAGCAGCAGGCTAGCCCCCCAGCGGCTCATGCTTATCTTTTCCCCTCCAAAATGTGCTTCAACACCTTGCTGCGCTGCTGCGCTTGCCAGATCTGGTCCGACGTCTTTCCCTGCTCCAATGTCAAAAACTTGTCATACGCTTCGAGCGCTGGTTTGAACTGACGCAACTTATCGTAGCAGAGCGCACGGATAAACCACGCTCCGGAAGTGGGCGGTTCTGCTTTTGCAATTACGTCCAAAGTGGCGAGAGTTCCGGGGTAGTTCCCCGAAAGGTAGTAGGTCGCGCTGAGATCTTTCCAGTAGACCAGATTGTTGGGGTCGAGTTGCACGGCCGCCTTCAGTCCTCTCTCCGCCGCAGGGAAATCGCGCTTCTGCAAGTAGACGCGGCCGAGGCCGCCGATTAGCTGAGCATCGCGCGGCGCTAACGTAATGGCCTGCTGCAGCGTCACGACGGCATCGGCCAATTTATTTTCTGCAATCTGAATGTCCGCACGAAGCCGCAGCGAGTCCAGCGATGGTGGCTTCCCAGCATCGGCGCGGTCGAGTTCGGTAAGGGCAGCCTCATACTCCTGCGCGTTCACTAACAAATGGATCAGGCAGGCCCGCGCGCCTTCATCTCCAGGCATCACGGACAAATACTTGGTATATGCGTCTGCAGCTTCGGGCTTATTCTGCGCCTCCAGGCTCTGCGCCAGCCCCTGCAGCGATTCGGGCGCATCGGGACGAATTCCGAGCGCGCGGCGAAACCTCGTCTCGGCTTCCGCGGGCTTGCCTCTGCGCAGAGCAAGGTCGCCGAGATAGTGGTTCGCGGTCAGGTCATTCGGATCGAGATGCAAAACACCTTCGAACGATCGCGCCGCACCTTCTTGATCTCCCGAGCGGTCCTGCGCAACAGCCAGAAGGGAGCGCGGTCGGCTTTGCGCTGGAAGCAACTCCACCGCTTTGCTCAGCGGGGTAACGGCAGCGGCATATTCTTGCTTGTCCAAAAGAAGAATTCCCAGATTCAGATAAGCCTCGGGCATTTTGCCGTCGAGCGCGATGGCGCGCTCGTATTCGGCACGCGCGTCGTCGCTGCGCTTCAGCGCTGTGTATGCGTAACCCAGTTGGAAATGCGCAAAGGCAATCTCGGGCTTTTCTGCGATAAATTTCTGGAGTGGCGTTATCGCGGCTTCGAAGTTGTTGCCGTCGATATCTCGTTGCGCTTCATCGAGCAAATCGTTGAGTGGATTCGCTATTTTTTGCGGCCGCGCCTGGGTAGATTGCTTCGCACTGAACTGCGGCAATGGCAACGCCGTGCCTGCAAAACCCAGTCCCAAAGGTCCGTGCAACGCAATCACAAGCGCGATGGAATAGAGCAGGGGCCGAAGAAGTGCGCCTGCCCGCAATTGAAAATGCTTCATGGTTCAATGCCAGGAACGCCGGCTCCATTTGCCATTTCCGCCGGGTGACCTGTTGACTTGGATGCGCCATTCCCGGCGCGTTTTGCCTGACCATTTGCGTGCAGCACGCGAGAAAGAAATCGTCCGGTATGCGACTGCTGATTGCGCGCGACTTGTTCCGGCGTTCCCGTGGCGATCACTTTGCCGCCCATGTCGCCGCCCTCCGGCCCCATGTCGATCAGCCAGTCTGCAGACTTGATCACATCGAGATTGTGCTCGATGACCAGCAGCGACGCTCCTGATTCGAGCAACTTGCGAAAGGCGGCGAGCAACTTCGTGATGTCATCGAAATGCAGACCGGTGGTCGGTTCATCGAGAATGTAAAGAATGCCCTTATTCTCCGTTCGCGTAAGGTGGGACGCGAGCTTCAGCCGCTGCGCTTCGCCGCCGGAGAGAGTCGTCGCCGATTGCCCCAGGCGAAGATAACCCAGGCCAATTTCATTCATCACCTTCAGCTTCGAAACAATTTTGGGGACGTTGCCGAAAAATACCAGCGCTTCGCGCACCGTGAGTCCCAGCACGTCGTGAATGTTCTTTCCGTGATACCGCACGTCCAACACGCTGCTTTTGAAACGCGTGCCGCGGCACTCCTCGCAAATGAGCTCCACATCCGCCAAAAACTGCATCTCTACCGTAACCGTTCCGTCGCCCTGACACGTTTCGCAGCGACCGCCCGGCACATTGAACGAAAAGTGCCCAGCAGTGTAGCCCCGGCGCTTGGCGTCCGGAGTGTCGGCAAACGCCTCGCGGATTGCGTCGAACGCTTTCAAATACGTCGCTGGGTTCGAGCGCGGCGTGCGTCCAATCGGCGACTGATCCACGATCACCACATCGGTGATTTGATTATCGCCCTCCAGACGATCGCAAAACTCCTTCACGCTGCCGCCATTGCGCTTGGCGCCCAACGCGCGGTACAGCACGTCGTGGACCAGCGTGGATTTCCCCGAGCCGCTCACACCGGTCACCACGGTCAGAGTTCCCAGCGGAACCATCAGGTCAACATTCTGCAAATTGTGCAGCGTCGCCCCAAAAAGCCGCAGGAATTTGCTGCTCGGCCGGTGCCGGTTGTTGGGCACGGGGATGCGCAGCTCACCGTTAAGATAGCGCCCAGTCAGCGACTTATGTTCAGCCAGCATGGCATCGTACGAACCCGCGAACAGCAGCTTGCCACCGAGTTCTCCAGCGCCTGGACCGAGATCGATCACGTGATCCGCGGCTTGAATCGTATCGGGATCATGTTCGACGACCAAAACTGTGTTGCCCAGGTCGCGCAGTGATTTCAAAATGTCAATCAGCCGCTGCGTGTCGCGCGGGTGGAGGCCAATCGACGGCTCATCCAAGACATACAGAGCACCCACTAGGTGCGAACCTAGCGAGGTCGCCAGCTGGATGCGCTGCGACTCGCCGCCAGAAAGAGTGGAAGTCAGCCGGTCCAGGGAAAGGTAGTCCAGTCCGACCTCATCGAGAAATTGCAGCCGCGAGCGAATTTCTTCTAGAATTTTGTCCGCGATTTTCGTTTGCGCTTCAGTGAGCTGCAGGCTGGCAAAAAAAGCGCGCGCCTCCTTAACCGTGAGAGCGCAAATCTCCGTAATCGACCTCCCTGCCACGCGCACAGCCCGCGCTTCAGCACGCAGCCGCGTTCCGCCGCACTCGGGGCACGTGGCATATCCTCGATAGCGGCTGAGAAACACGCGCACGTGCAGCTTGTATTTCTTGCGCTCCAGCCAGTTGAAAAAGCCCTTCACGCCTTCGAAGTCATTTTCCGGATCGCCTTCGAGGACCAGCTTCCGCTGCTCCGCGGTCAGGTGCCGCCAGGCAATGTTCGTGGGAATATCCTGCGAGCGGGCCCATTTCTTTAGCTCTTGAAACAGCGGCTTATACCGCGGCTTGCTCCAGGGCTCGACGGCACCTTCCTCCAAAGACTTGCTCGCGTCGGGCACGACAAGATTTAGGTCGAAATCGATGGTGTTGCCAAAACCCTGGC